>Ga0335069_10000381_pt1 | contig 74822 bp, 71 predicted proteins | sample Lox_Sample_11_FD_206714 | JGI IMG/M metagenome (GOLD analysis project Ga0335069, IMG submission 206714) | Soil microbial communities from Loxahatchee National Wildlife Refuge, Florida, United States - Lox_Sample_1.1 | ecosystem: Environmental > Terrestrial > Soil > Wetlands | place: USA...
ACAACGAGAACCCCAAGCCCTTCATCTGGACGGCCACCGCCAACGACATTCTCGCCAAAGTCAAACGGGCCCGTCAGAGCCAGCAACATGCGTTATAAGTTACACACTGTTAGGCGGACACCACTAGGCAAGCAACTTTAAAACGGCCACCAGCTTTCGGCGTTTCGAGAATACTTTCTCTCGCATAGAATAGAGGGGATACGATTCGCGAAGAGGTATGCGTTTGGCACTGCTTGATGTTCTGATCGTGGATGATGAGCCCAGCATTCGGAAAATGCTGGCGATGTGGTTGGATGGGGGCGGGCACCGCGTGCAAAGTGCTTCAACGCCCGCGGATGCGTTGGCGCTGGCGACGAAGGTTTCGTTTGATATGGCGTTTGTGGACTTGCGGCTTGGAGTCCATAGCGGCTTGGAACTTGTACCGGAACTGCTCAAGGCGAGCCCGTGGTTGAAGATCGTGGTGATCACGGCGTTTGCGTCGATTGATACGGCGGTGGAGGCGGTGAAAAAGGGGGCGATGGATTATTTGCCGAAGCCCTTTAGCACGGAGCAGGTCGATTTGCTTCTGCGGCGCGTGGATGAGTTGCGGCAAGTGGAGCAGAAGCTCGCGGCGTTGGAGGCTGCCGGTGGGGGAACGGTCGGCGAACTCAATCTGGACACGCGCAGTCCGGCGATGCAAAAGGTGTTGCATCGCGCGCAGCAGGTTGCCAAAAGTGAGGCCACAGTTCTCATTCGGGGGGAGAATGGCACGGGCAAGGGGGTGATCGCGCGATTGATTCACCAGTGGAGTCCGCGCGCACAGGGGCCATTCGGGGTGGTGAGTTGTCCTTCCTTGCCGCCGGAACTGTTGGAGAGCGAGCTGTTCGGGCATGTGAAGGGCGCGTTTACCGGGGCGGTGAAGGATAATCCGGGACGGGTGTCGGCGTGTGAGGGCGGGACGTTGTTTCTGGATGAAATTGGGGATTTGCCGCCGCTGCTGCAACCGAAATTGCTGCGATTCATTCAGGATCACGAGTACGAGCATGTGGGGGAACCGGTGACGCGACGGGCGAACGTGCGAGTGATTACGGCGACGAACGTGGATCTGGAAGCGGCGGTGAAGGCGGGGAAATTCCGAGAGGATTTGTTCTATAGGCTCAATGTGGTGGAACTGCGCATTCCGCCGTTGCGCGATCGCCCGCAGGACATTCTTCCTTTGGCGGAGCGGTTTCTAGCGGGCTTTGCCATTCAGAATCACAAATCGCTGGCGGGATTTACGGAGCGTACGATTCAGGTCATGGAGGATCACGTCTGGCCGGGGAATGTGCGGGAGCTGCGTAACACCATTGAGCGAGCGGTGATTTTCTGCGAGCAGCCGCGGGTGGATGTGGAGCATCTGGGCCTCGAGGAGGCCGCCGGAAAGCTATCGCCCGCGTTGGGCCAGCGACGCTCGCTGGAGGCGACGGAGGAGGCGCACATTCGGCACATCGTTCGCACGAGTGCGTCGCTGGAAGAAGCGGCGCGGGTTCTGGATATCGACATCGCCACGCTCTGGCGGAAACGGCGCAAGTACGGCATCTGAAGCCGCCATTCAGATGGGAGGAAGCTGAATGCCTCCCTTATTCAGAACAGGCCCACGTTTGCAATTTGCAGTGTTTGGGCAATTCAAAGGGGATTGCCGAATGCAATGGGGGCAGGTATTGCTTTCAGCACGAAAACAGTATTCATCGAACATATCATTACTTATGGTTTGTCAGCGGGCGACGGTACCGCAATTGCGGTGGGAGTAACGGCATGAGGAATCTGCGCGCGAAACTCTGGATGGGATTTGGCGGGATGCTGGCCATCCTCACGATGGTAAGTGTGCTGGGCATTGTCGTCATCACTTTGTACAGCAAGGCGATAGACAGGGTGCTGTGGGAGAATTATCGCAGTGTTGTGTACGGCCAGAAGATGCTCGAAGCGCTCGATCAGCTCACCAGCGATGCGCAATCGCTGGCGTTTGGACGGATGGCCCAGGATGGCGCCTTTGCGCGGCGGCAGCATGCGGCGCGGGAATTGTTCGATGCGAATCTCGATCTGGAGCACCACAACATTACGTTGCCTGGAGAGCAGCAGGCCGCCGACCACGTTTCAGAAATGTGGGCGGCCTATCTCAAGCAATTTGATGCGTGTTTCGCACCGGACATTTCGCAAACAGAGCAGCAGGCTCGTTACGAGGCACTCTTGGAGCGCCGGAATGACGTCAAACTGGCGGCCCAACGCGTCATCGACATGAACCTGGAGAACATGGTCTCGGTGGACGGCCAGGCGAAAACGTGGGCGAGCTGGAGCAAGATGGCACTCTATTTGTTTCTGGCGTCCGGCTTGTGCCTGGGCGTTCTCCTCATCGTTCTGGCGGGACGATGGATTCTGCAGCCATTGCGAACATTTATACTGTCGGCGCGCGAGATTGAGGCGGGGAATCTGAATCTCGTGGTGCCGGTCAAATCGAAGGATGAGGTTGGTCAACTGGCCGAGGCTTTCAATTCGATGGCGGCCAAATTACGTGCGTTTCGCGAGACGGACCAGGCGAAACTGCTTCGGACGCAACAGACGACGCAACTGGCGATCGACAGCCTTCCAGACGCGGTGGCGGTGATCAATCCCGAGGGAATCATCGAACTCGCCAACGGGACTGCGTTGAGGCTGTTCAATCTGAAGCCGGAAAAATCAGTTTACGATTTCAATCTGAAATGGCTCGTGGACCTTTATCGCACGGTGCGTGATCAGCAGCGGGTTTACGAGCCGCAGGGGTACCAGAACGCGCTGCAGGTGTTCGATAACGGCACGGAGAAATTCTTTCTGCCGCAGGGGGTTCCGATCACGGATGCGTCCGGGCGGCTGGTCGGCGTGACGCTTGTGTTGATCGATGTCACCCGGCTGCGCCAGATCGACGAAATAAAGAGTTCGCTCGTGTCCACGGTTTCGCATGAACTGCGCACCCCGCTGACGAGCATTCGCTTGGCGAATCACCTGCTCCTGAGTGATCGCATTGGGACGCTGAGCCCCAAGCAGACCGAGGTGGTGATGGAATCGCGGGACAATGCGGATCGGCTGCAGAAGATCATTGAGAACCTCCTCGACATGAGCCGGATTGAGGCTGGGAGCGCTGCGATCGAGGCGGGGCCCTGCAGACCGCACGAATTGGCGACGGAGGCGGCGGATCAAGTGCGAAGCGATGCACAGGACAAGGGGATCGAGCTGCGGGTGGACGTGCCGGTGGAGTTGCCGCTGGTGCGTGCCGATCGCGCGCGCATCCATCATGTGCTGCTCAATCTTCTGAATAACGCGTTAAGATACACGACAGCGGGAGGGCGGATTTCCATATCGGCAGCTCCTGAGGACGGCATAGTGGAGTTCCAGGTCAAAGACACCGGCCTGGGGATTCCGAGGCAATATCAACCGCGTGTTTTCGAGAGATTTTTTCGTGCGCCTGGTCAGGCCAGCGGCGGGGTGGGATTGGGCCTTGCAATCGCGAAGGAGATTGTCCTGGCCCACGGGGGCAACATTCAGGTGGACAGTCAGGAGGGCAAGGGCACGACATTTCGTTTCTCCCTGCCGCAGGAGACATCTGCAAAGGAGGCCAAGACATGATGACCAAGACAAAGAATGAGACGATATTGATCATTGAAGACGAGCGTTCCATTCGTTCGCTCATTCGAACTTATCTGGAGACGGAAGGATACACCGTCCGAGAGGCGGGCGGCGGTGCGGAGGGTCTGGAGGCCATCCGAGAGTCGGTTCCGGATGTCGTGCTGCTGGATCTATCGATGCCGCCGCCGCAGGGAATGGACGTGTTGCGTGCCATTCGCCAGTCGGCGATGCCGCGGAAGCCGGCGGTGATCATCCTTACGGCATATGGTTCGGTGAAGCTCGCCGTGGAAGCGATGAAACTGGGCGCACTGGATTTTCTTGAAAAGCCGGCAAGTCCGGAAGTGCTGTTGGAAACGGTATCTCGTGTTCACAGGGAGCGCGAGCTGGCGCAGGACTCGCGCGTCGATTCCTACGAAGTTCTTTTGGCAAGGGCGCGTATGGCGTTGACCGAGGGCGAACTTGGGCGCGCCGAAGCATTGCTCCTGCGCGCGAGTCCGATGGGGCAGCGAGATCCCGCGTTTCACAATCTGCTCGGGCTGCTGACGGAGCTGCGCGAAAACTTCGCCGATGCCCGCAGGCACTACGGCAAGGCGATCAGCCTCGACAGGGATTATGCCCCCGCACAACAGAACATGCGGCGAATGTACGAATTGCGCGAATTCGGCCATTCGAATGAGCCGGGCGCCCTTTAAGACAGGAATCTATGTCGCTGGTATCGGAAAATCGTGCGGAAAGCTTTCTCCAGATCATCCGCCGCGCCGAGCGCGGCAGGTTGAAGATCTATCTGGGGTACTCGCCCGGTGTTGGCAAGACGTACCAGATGCTGCAGGAAGCGCATCGATTGAAGGCCGAGGGAGTCGACCTCGTCGTGGGCGTCGTTGAAACGCACGGCCGTTCGGAAACGGCGAAGCTTGTGGACGGCCTGGAGCTGATTCCGCGCCGGAAAGTGGAATACCACGGCGTAACGATGGAGGAAATGGACCTCGAAGCGATTCTGCAACGCAAGCCGCAGATCGTACTGGTGGACGAACTGGCCCATACGAATCTTCCGGGATCGAAGAACACGAAGCGTTACCAGGATGTTCAGGATTTACGGGCCGTGGGAATCCACGTGATCAGCACGCTGAATCTGCAGCATCTGGAGAGTCTTTACAACACTGTCGAGAAGCTGATTGGCGTGAAAGTCACCGAGCGATTGCCCGACAGCGTGCTTGCGGAAGCGGATCAGATTGTCAACGTGGATCTGACGCCGGAGGATTTGCAGAAGCGTCTGCAGGCCGGCAAGGTGTACAGGCATGATCGCGTGGCGACGGCCTTGGACAACTTCTTTACCGCCGCCAATCTCGAACAATTGCGCGAACTGACGCTGCGGGAAGTGGCGAGCCAGATCGACATCAAACGCCGGGAAATCCTGCAGCAGGAACGCAACCAATCGCCCGACCAGGTCATGGTCTGCTTGAGTTCGCGAGGACCAAACAGCGGGACCTTACTGCGCTACGGCTCGCGTCTTGCCGGACGTCTGAATCGCAACTGGTATGCGGTGTACGTGCAGACCCCTTCCGAAGAGCCGACGCTGATTGACGCCATGACGCAGCGCCTTCTGTCCGACAATCTCACGCTGGCCAACCAGCTCGGCGCGATGGTCTTCACGTTTCGCGGCGAGGATATCGTTGACACGATTCTGCGTTTTGCGCGCGAGTATCGCGTGGGACACGTGGTTATCGGGCGTCCTGGTCCCATTACATTCTGGCAACAATTACGGGGCCGACGCAGCGTGGCCGAGCGGCTGATTCACGAGGCTCGCGGCATCTCGGTGGTGGTCATCGACGCCGAGGCGGAGGAGCGGTTTAAGGATGCCGCCGAAGCGGTCGCATCGGCGGCCACGACACCAGCCGCGTCTCCGCAAGCGCCCGCCACCGGCGCACTCTCATCAGTTCTTGACCCAACGCGCGTAATCGTCTGGACGGAACCGGTGACGCGGGAGGAGATTCTGCGCGACGTGGTAAACGCAGCTCATCGCGCGGCGCCCGAACTCGATCCGCAGGCCGTGCTCCGGCTGCTTCACGCGCGAGAGACGCAGGGATCGATGTTCCTCAATGAAGGCGTCGCCCTCCCGCACGTGCGTGTCCCGAATCTCTCAGCCACGGTCCCGATTCTCGGCCTCGTGCGTGGCGGGGTGATTGATGTGGCGACGGAACGTCCGATTGAGCTGGTCTTCGGCCTGATGTCGCCGGAGAATCAGCCAACCGAACACCTCAAACTCCTGGCTGCGGCTGCTCGCGCATTCCAGGACCGCAATCTGCGGCGTGCGCTTGCGGCAGCCAAGACTCCCCAGCAAGCCTATGCCGCGATTGAGGCAAGCGAGGTTTAGGCCGCTGCGGAAGCGCATCAAGCGCTTAGGGCGAAAAGCTGCAATGTCGTGTGCCGACATTGTGTTTGCAATTTGCAGTCGTCGGGGCAATAGCTATCTCCTGACGCGTCTAATTCAGCGGTTTTGGCGATTTCACGGTACGGCATTCGGTTCGCTTTATGTCGCGGATGCCTACGACTTCATCCGCTCGTTCGATTCTCCGGCGAATGCTCGGCCTGCCCGAATTTGTTTTGAGCTGTTTGCGGCGCACACTGCGTCAGAGCACACGTTCGGCAAGCTTCGCTCCGGTCGCCCGAGCGCCAATGCAGCCGCAACGAACGCTGATTTATCCGGTGATGGTCGTCGATCATTCCATGATTTCAGCCGACGCACGGCGAGCCGCGTCCCGGCCTGCCGGCGTCCGAATCGTGCTCGTGGATGATGACCTTGACCCCGCCGAAATCTCCGACGCCGCGAGCGTGGCTGCGGTATCGAAGGGCGCCTTGCCAACGGCCCTGCACGTCCGGCGAAACGATGCCGGCGAGGTCAACGTCAAGCAGACACGCCTGACGATCCCGCAAGTGATGCGGATCGTTCAATCGGCGGCGCAGACCCCACAGGACTCGCGCATCGGGCCGGAGACTCGGAATTCCGGTTCATGAACACGCGCACCATGACGCCGATACTTCTCCTGATGCTGATCGCGGCAATTCTGTAAATCGGCGTGACGCGCTGATTCGGGTGGGTCTCGAGGGCCGGGGTATCTCGTTCATCGTACTCGGGGCGGCCGTATGAGTTGGGTAAGGCCTCCTCGTGAATCTGACGTTACTCGGTGTTAGCCACTTGATGGGACTCTACATTGTCGTCTTCTTGGTGGTCTCTCAAGTGACAGAAGTACTTCTTTTTCAGGAGAGACTTCCGCTGCCGGCACTGATGGGCGGACTTCCTCTCGTGGCGGGAGGCGTCACGATGCTCTCCTGGCGCAATCCGCAAATGGCAAAATGACACATTTGCAAACTGCACGATTATTTGCGATTCGGCCGCCTGCTGAATGCAAAGGAATTCCCGATTCGCGGATATGCGTTATCGCCAACATGAGGATTCATAGGCACATACATCGCGTACAAACCGATGGCACGGCCGTTGCAAATAGACCTTCAGTGAAGAATTTCCGTATTACGTAACCCCTGTTTTTAGAGGAAAGCTCATGACGGATGTGATCTTCATCGGCGCGACGATCGCCTTCTTTGCGATCTGCGTTTTGTACACCTACGCCTGCGGGAGGCTCTGATCCATGGAAATCGTCATTGTTGGAATCGTCTCGGTCCTGCTTTTGATCTATTTGTTCTGGACGCTCATTCGTCCGGAGAGTTTCTGATCCGCGCCCAAAGCGATCGCGGGCACAGGAATGCTTCTTGGCGGAGGCCTCCCAGCCGGCCGGCGATTCAAGGTTGTAACCATGGCAAATGAAACGAGGGTATCACGATGACAGCTGCTGGCTGGCTTCAATTGGGAATTTACATCGCCTTGCTTTTAGCGATCACAAAACCTCTGGGTTTGTATCTCTGGCGGGTGCTCGATCCGGATCGCGCCGGCGGAAAGACGTTTCTCGATCCCGTCCTTGGGCCGGTGGAGCGCCTGATCTACCGCGTTCTGCGCGTCGATCCTGCCCGCGAACACAATTGGAAGCAGTACGGCATCGCGATGCTCATGTTCAGCCTGGTCACCGCGGCGGCCACCTACGGCTTTCTCAGGTTGCAGGATTCCCTGCCCTGGCATCAATTCCTCGATGCCGCGCTCAACAGAACGCCGATGACCGGTCACCTCGCCTTCAACACAGCCATGAGCTTCACCACGAACACCAATTGGCAGAGCTATGCCGGTGAAGCCACCATGACGTACTTCAGTCAGATGGTCGCTCTGGCGAGCCATAACTTTTTCTCGGCGGCAGTCGGTATCGCGATCGCCGCAGCGCTAATCCGTGGCATCGCACGTGACCGCTCCGCCACGGTAGGCAATTTCTGGGTCGATCTGGTTCGCATCCACCTCTACCTCCTTCTCCCCATATGCCTGATTTATGCAGTCTTTCTCGTTAGCCAGGGTATGGTGCAGAATTTCAACCACTACACCGTCGCCAATGTTCTCGATCAGTCCGCGGCGGTCTCGGCCACGCAACCGGCGCAGCAGGTGGTGGGCCAGGGGCCCGTGGCCTCGCAGGTGGCGATCAAGATGCTCGGTACGAACGGCGGCGGATTCTTCAACGCCAATGCGGCGCATCCGTTTGAGAATCCCACGCCTTTGAGCAATTTGATCCAGATTCTCTCGATCTTTGCCATCCCCACGGCACTCACGTACTACCTCGGCCGCATGGTGAAGAACCAGGGCCACGGCTGGACCGTCTGGGCGGCGATGTTCGTCATGTTCCTCGGCGGCGCGCTCTTCTGCTGGTGGGCGGAAAGCAAAGGCAGCCCGCGCATGCATGAGGCCGGCGTTGCGCAGGTCGGAAACATGGAGGGCAAAGAAGTCCGCTTCGGCGTTTCGCAGTCGGCGCTCTTCGCAACAATTACGACGGATGCCTCGTGTGGCGCCGTCAATTCGATGCATGATTCCTACACACCCCTCGGTGGCCTGGTGCCGCTCTTCAACATGCAAACCGGCGAAGTGATCTTCGGCGGCGTGGGTGCCGGCATGTACGGCATGCTCGTCTTCGTGGTCATCGCCATCTTCATCGCGGGCCTCATGGTCGGCCGCACGCCTGAATATCTCGGTAAGAAAATTCAAAGTTTTGACGTCAAAGCAGCCGGCCTCACGATTCTCGCCCCTGGCCTCGCCATCCTTGCCTTCACCACGTGGGCCTGTGTCGCCAACTGGGGACCTGCTGGCTTGAACAACAGTGGCCCGCACGGCTTCTCGGAAATCCTGTACGCATACACGTCCGGCGCCGCCAACAACGGCTCCGCATTCGCCGGTCTGACGACCAACGCTCCGGAATTCAACACCACGCTCGGGTTCGACATGGGTATCGGACGCTTCTTCATGATCATTCCGATCATGGCGCTCGCGGGAAATCTCGCCAAGAAAAAGATCACGCCGCAGTCCATTGGAAGCTTTCCCGTCGCGGGCCCCACCTTTGGATTGCTGCTCGTCGGAACGGTGGTTCTCGTCGGCGCGCTCACGTTTGTGCCGGCACTGGGCCTGGGTCCGGTCCTCGAGCACTTCATCATGCAGGGCAGCCACACGATGTTCTAAGGAGATTTAGCGTGCGTAGCGCACGGCAAGGTTAGGAAACTGGCGCGGCGGAGCGCCAAACAGGCGGAAAACGAGGATGTTGGTTTTTAACGAGGGTTAAGGAACGGTTACATGACTTCAAGCGGCTGGATTCAACTTCTCCTTCTCCTTGCAGGTTTGGTGGCCATCACCAAGCCGATGGGCATCTTCCTGCTCCGCATCCTCGACCCGGAGCGGGAAGGTCGCACGTTCCTGGATCCCATTCTTGGGCCATTGGAGCGACTTGTTTACAAGATTCTCCGCGTGAAGCCCGACCAGGGTCAGACGTGGTGGCAGTATGCCATGTCTCTGTTCGTCTTTTCGGCCCTCACGATGCTCGTGACCTACCTGCTCCTGCGGTTTCAAGACAAGCTTCCCGGTCAGGCCCTATTCAACCCGGCCGGCTTGCCCGCAGTCCCCGAGCACCTGGCCTTTAACACCGCGGCCAGCTTCGTAACCAACACCAACTGGCAGAGCTACGGCGGCGAGTCCACCATGACCTACTTCTCCCAGATGGTGGCCCTCGTCTTGCAGCATTTCTTCTCCTTCTCCGTGGGGGTGGCTGTCGCCGCGGCCATCGTGCGCGCGATTGCGGCATCGGGCGGAAGAACCATCGGCAACTTCTGGCGCGACATCGTCCGGCTGGTTCTGTATCTCGAACTGCCCGTATGCATTCTTTTCGCCGCTTTCCTCATTTGTCAGGGAACGCCCCAGAATTTCCGTCCGTACACGCAGGCACATGCGCTCGATCAATCGCAGGCGGTATCCACCACGCAGCCTTCCGTGCAAAGCATTGCGCAGGGCCCCGTCGCCTCAATGGTCGCCATCAAGATGCAGGGCACCAATGGCGGCGGCTACATGAACGCCAACGCCGCGCATCCGTTTGAAGATTCCACGCCGCTTTCCAACTACATCCAGATTCTCATCTTTCTGTCCGTGCCCACCGGCCTGACCTATTACCTCGGCCGAATGGTCCGCAATCAGAAGCACGGCTGGGCGGTCTGGACCACCATGTTCGTCATCTTCGTGGCTTCCACGCTCTTCTGCTGGCATTTCGAGGCCGCCGGAAACCCGCGTCTTACACAACTTGGCGTTGCCAGCGGCATGGCGGGCAACAACATGGAGGGCAAAGAGGTCCGCTTCGGCGTCTTCAACTCGGCCTTCTTTGCCAACGCGACCACGGACACCGGCTGCGGTGCGGTCAATAGCATGCATGACAGTTTCACCCCGCTGGGCGGCTTCATTCCGCTGCTCAACATCCAGCTTGGCGAGGTGATATTCGGCGGAACCGGCGCCGGTCTCTATGGGATGCTCATCTTCGTCTTCGTCGCCATCTTCCTTGCCGGCCTCATGGTGGGCCGCACGCCTGAGTACCTCGGGAAGAAGATCGACGGGGTCGATGTCAAACTCGCTTCGCTGGCCGTGTTGGTCACCGCGATCGGCGTCCTGTTTCCCACAGCCGCCGCAGGCATCAACTTTCTGGGCAACGACTGGGGCACCGCGGGACTGAACAACAACGGCCCCCACGGCCTGAGTGAAATCCTGTACTGCTTCAGCGAAGGCGTCGGCAACAATGGATCGGCCTTCGCGGGTCTCACCATGAACCCGGTGACCAATGTCGTGCTGGCTTTCGTCATCCTGGTCGGGCGCTACTTCCCGATGATTCCGATCCTCGCCCTCGCAGGCAGGCTCGTAAAGAAGAAGGCCGCCCCCATCGGTCCCGGAAGCTTTCCCGTAACGGGCGCAACATTCGTTTTCCTGCTGGGCAGCACCGTGCTGATTGTCGGCGCGCTCACCTTTTTCCCCGTGCTCGCACTTGGACCGGTTCTCGAGCACTTCCTGATGCACGCCACGCATACGACCTTTTAGCGCGGAGATTCCGCGCCATTGATTGAACGATTGCAAGTTTTCCGTCTCCTGATTTCAGAGGACTCTCATGTCTCAAAAAGCCCGATCCATATTCGACCCCGCCATCGTGATACCCGCGATCGGTGAGAGCTTTCGCAAGCTCAATCCCTTCTACATGTGGAAGAACCCCGTCATGTTCGTGACGGAGGTGGGTGCCGCCCTGACCACGCTGGATCTCTTCTTCACGAAGGATTCCCGGTTCTTCGTGGCGCAGATTTCGATCTGGCTCTGGTTCACGGTCGTCTTCGCCAACTTCGCCGAAGCCATGGCTGAGGGCCGCGGCAAGGCCCAGGCCGACACGCTTCGCAAGAGCCGCACCAAGACCAGCGCCAACAAGCTCGGCGCCAATGGCAGCATCACCACGGTTGCGGCAGAAAGCCTGAGAAAGGGCGACATCTTTATCGTCGCGGCCAATGAAGTCATCGCCGCCGACGGCGAAGTCATCGAAGGCGCCGCCACCGTCAACGAATCCGCCATCACCGGCGAATCCGCCCCGGTCATCCGCGAGGCCGGCGGCGACCGCTCCGCCGTCACCGGCGGCACGACGGTGCTTTCCGACCAGATCAAAATCCGCGTCACCGCCAATCCCGGCGAAAGCTTCATGGACCGCATGATCGGCCTGATCGAAGGCGCCAAACGCCAGAAAACCCCCAACGAAATCGCCCTCTCAATCCTCCTCTCCGCCCTCACGATCATCTTCATGGCCGTCTGCATCACCATGATGCCCTTCGGCATCTTCACCCACACCTACCTCGGCGACAGCCCCGCCTACGACAAGGTCCAGGTCGCTTTCTCCATCACCGTGCTCATCTCGCTCCTTGTCTGCCTGATTCCGACGACCATCGGCGGCCTGCTCTCCGCCATCGGCATCGCCGGCATCGACCGCATGGTGCAGCACAACGTGCTCGCCATGAGCGGCAAGGCCGTCGAGGCCGCCGGCGACGTGGACGTGCTCCTCCTGGACAAGACCGGCACGATCACGATGGGCAACCGCGAAGCCGTCGAATTCATCCCCGCTCCCGGCGTGTCAGATGCAGAACTCGCCGACGCCGCTCAACTCTCCAGTCTCGCTGACGAAACCCCCGAAGGCCGCAGCGTCGTCGTGCTCGCCAAGCAGAAATACAAGATCCGCGGCCGCGAGATCCACGAGATGCCCCACGCCACCTTCGTTCCCTTCACCGCGCAAACGCGCATGAGCGGTGTGGATGTGGATGGCCAAAGCGTCCGCAAAGGCGCCGCGGACAGCGTCCGCAAGTGGGTCGGCGGCACGTTCCCGAAGGAGGTCGATTCCACGGTGGACAGAATCAGCCGCGCCGGCGGAACGCCACTTGTTGTCGGAAAAGCCGGCAAAGCCCTTGGCGTCATCTACCTGAAGGACATCGTCAAAGGCGGCCTGCCTGACCGGTTCAAACGCTTCCGCGCGATGGGCATCAAGACCGTCATGATCACCGGCGACAATCCGCTCACCGCCGCGGCGATCGCCTCCGAAGCCGGCGTTGACGATTTCCTCGCCCAGGCCACTCCCGAAGACAAACTCGCCCTCCTTCGCAAGGAACAGGCCAATGGCCACCTCGTCGCCATGACCGGCGACGGCACCAACGACGCGCCCGCACTCGCCCAGGCGGATGTCGGCGTCGCCATGAACACCGGCACGCAAGCCGCCAAAGAAGCCGGCAACATGGTCGATCTCGACTCGAACCCGACCAAACTCATCGAAGTCGTCGAGATCGGCAAACAGCTCCTCATGACCCGCGGCGCGCTGACCACCTTCAGCGTCGCCAACGACGTCGCCAAGTATTTCGCCATCATCCCCGCGATGCTCATGGGCGCTTTCCCGGAAGTCGCCCCCTTGAACATCATGGGCCTCCACAATCCCCACAGTGCCGTGCTCAGCGCCGTCATCTTCAACGCTGTCATCATCATCGCGCTGATTCCGCTCGCTCTGAAGGGCGTGAAATTCCGCCCCGCCCCCGCGGTCGTCATTCTGCGGCGGAACCTGCTCATCTACGGTCTCGGCGGCATCATCTGCCCCTTCCCCGGAATCTGGATTATCGACCAGATCGTCTACCACCTCGGCCTGGCTCCGATGTAACAAGCGCCAGGACCCTGAACGGACCCATTTGAAGTTTCAAAACGCAATCAAAGGAAATCACAATGAGCGACATAAAATCAGCATTTGAAAGTTCCCATGGCGGCGGGACCGCAGAGCCCGGCGGCTCCATCCTCGGCCATATCTGGGCCTCCATTGGCGCGACGATCGTCCTCGGCATCATCTGCTGCGGCATCTATCCGCTGATCGTCTACGGCATCGGCCAGGCATTCTTTCCCGTCCAGGCCAACGGCTCCCTGCTGAAGATGGACGGCACCTTCACGACAGACGACTCCCAGGCCGTCGGCTCCGCGCTGATCGGACAGAATTTCTCCGCCCCCCAATACTTTCACCCCCGTCCCAGCGCCGCAGGCGCTGGCTATGACGCCACCAGCTCCGGCGGATCCAACCTCGGACCCCTGAGCGACAAACTCATCAACGGCGTTACCGCCACCCAACCGGCGCCGGCCACCCAGGCCGCAACGACGGACGCCAGCCAACCCGCCGGCACTCAGGCTGCGAGCGCCCCGTCCACCCAACCCGTCGAAACCCTCTCTTACGACGGCGTTCGCCTCCGCTGCATCCACTACGCCGTGGATAACGGAATCGCCTTCAAGCTCTACACCCTCAAATTGGACGATCAGGGAAACACCGTCTCCAAAACCGAAGTCCCGCTTTCCAAATTCCAGGACAAGGACGGCAACCTCATCGACACCGCACTCGTCGATGCCTTCCCCCACGCCGGCGATCCGGCCGACAAGACCCCACTCATTGCCGCTGACTTCGCTACCCCGATTCCCGCGGACGCCGTGACCGCCTCCGGCTCCGGCCTCGACCCCCACATCAGTCCGGAAAACGCCGCCCTGCAGAAGGCACGCATTGCCAAAGCGCGAAATGTCAGTGAGGAGACTGTGCAAAAGCTCATCGAGCAATACACCGACCGCCCGAATCTGGGCATCTTCGGCGACCCGGGCGTCAACGTCCTGCGGTTGAATCTCGCACTTGATCAAGCGGCTCCATTGCCCACAACCGCGCCGGCCGCTGCTTCCCCGACCACCAGCAAGTAACAAGGCGCAAGCCATGCCGCACGAGCTAGCAATCGGTGAGATCCTCGACGGCCGGTTCAAGATGACCGGCCTGCTGAGCGAGGGCGGCATGGCGACCATCTACCGCGCGGTCGACCTCGAACGAGATCAGCACGTCGCCATCAAAGTGCCGCTGATGAAGTACGAGAGCGAGCCCGCGTACTATCGGCAATTTCAACGCGAGCGCGATATTCTCAGCTCCCTCGATCATCCGGCCGTGCTGAAAACGGTCAATGTCGATGACGACGCGCGAAGCCGCCCCTACATGGTGACCGAACTGCTCGATGGCCAAACCCTCGAGCAGTTGCTCTTGCAGCAATCGCCCATGGATGTGAAGCAGGCCACTCGCATCATCATCCGTCTCTGCGACGCACTGACGCACATCCACGACAAGGGAATCGTCCACCGCGATCTCAAGCCCGGCAATATCATGCTCTGTGCCGACGGAAGCATGCGAATCCTCGATTTTGGCCTCGCCATCACGCCCCGCCATAAACGAGTCGCTGGTCTCTCGGGCAGCCTCGGAACGCCCGTCTACATGGCGCCGGAGCAGGTCCGCGGACGCCCGGGAGATGCCCGCGTGGACGTCTATGCCCTCGGGTCCATTCTGTACGAATTGACCACCGGCGTCCGCCCTTATCCGATGGAAGATCTCGAGGAGGCCGCCTACGCACGTCTAACCGGCGACCCCGCTGCGCCGCGACACCTCAACCCAGCGATATCCCCCGAAATGGAAGAGACGATTCTCCGCGCTGTCGCGCGCGACCCGGACCGACGCTACCAAAGCTGCTCGGAACTCAAGCAGGATTTGGAAAGTCCAGAACATATGCGGGTCACCGGATTGAGCAGTCAACTGGAGTCGCCACGCCCCTATCGCCCAATGCTGCGACTGGCGCTAGGCTGGCTCATGCTCGCGGCGATTCCCCTGTTCCTATTCGCCATCATTTATTTCCTCGGGCACCGTCATTAACGCGGTTGTTGAGGTAAGGAATCATGACTAATCCGAACCATGTTCACGAGGTGCAACGCCCGCAAACCCTCGCGCAAGTGCAAAACGCAGTCACCCTGCCCGCAGGTTCAACCACGAACCCCGCTGCCTGCGGCCGTCTCTGGGGACTTGATTCCACGAGTATGAGTCGGCACGACCGTTGCGTTCATTTGATGGAAGAACCCATCCCCGCGTCTGGTGATTCTATGGCACGCATTCTTATTGCTGAAGATGAACGCTCCATCCGAAACCTCCTGAGGACCTGCCTGGCCGGTGAAGGCTACGAGATTGAAGAAGCCGCCAATGGCGAGGAAACCCTGGACGCAATCACAAGTGATGCACCACCCGATATCGTTCTGCTCGATCTATCCATGCCGGCGCCGCAGGGAATGGAGATTCTCCACCGGCTGCAAAGCATGGTGATTCGACCACGCCCGCGCGTGATCGTCCTCACCGCCAATGCTTCCGTTGCCCGCGCTGTCGAAGCTCTGCAACTGGGAGCTGTGGATTTTCTGGAAAAGCCCTGCCAACCGGAGCATCTGCTCTCCGTCATTGGCCGCGCGCTCGATCAGAAAACTCTGGCCGAAGCCGCCACGCCGGACGGTTACGCTGCAGCACTCAAACGTGCCCGAATTCATCTCGCCGATGGCCACTCCGATAAAGCAGAACGCTACCTTCGCGCAGCGAGTCATCTGGGCGAACAAGATCCGGAATACTTCTGTTTGCTGGGCCTCTGGCATGAAATCAACGGCCGCGACGCCGAGGCACTAACTGCTTACCAGCAGGCGGTTCAGCTTGATCATCGCCACGGACCTTCCCGCGAAGCCCTTCGCCGCCTTTCCACCGCCTGATCTCGACGCCGTTGTGCCTTCTTCAACCGATTCGTCTTTTGTGAAAACTGTGGCGGAACGGAAGCATGTTATGAGCCGACCTCACACTCGCCTCTCCACGAATGACCACCCCTATTTGGCCTTCGTCGTCGATGACGAACGGCCGATCCGCAAGCTCCTGCGCATCACCATGGAGGCTGAAGGGTACGAAGTGGTGGACTGCAGCCGTCGAGAGTCCATCACTCAGCTTCCGGCAGTCAAACCGGACGTAATTGTTCTTGATCCGGGCCGCATCGATGATAAGAGTCGTGCGACGATCACGCAGTTCAGAACACAGCACCGTGCGCCGATCATCGTCATCTCTCCTTCAACGCGTGGCCAAGACGTAATCGCCGCTTTGGACGCCGGCGCCGATGACTATCTCAGCAAGCCGTTTAACGTTCCCGAGCTCATGGCGCGGTTGCGTGCGCTGCGACGACGGGCGATCACCACGGAGCACCACGCGAGTGGCATATGCAAACTCGGCGACTTGCACATCGACTACATGAATAAACGAGTGACGCGCCGTGGCGAATTGCTGCACTTCACGCGAATCGAATACGAACTGCTTTACCTGCTCGCCAGTAATGCCGGAAACATCGTCCACACCGATCAGCTGCTGTCAGAGGCAATGGGCCGCGGTTCCAAAGACGACAAGCATCTCTTGCGAATTCATATTCGCCAGCTTCGGAAAAAAATGGAAGACGATCCTTCGCACCCCCGCTACCTTCTTACGGAAATCGGTTCCGGATACCGGCTCGTTCACCCCGAACATGATCACTCACATACACTCGCGGATGGTTAAGCATCAGAACCTCTGGTGCTGCCGAGGAGACATTCGTATGAAGAAAGCCCTTTGCATTCTGAGCGTCGTATGTGCTCTTCTTAGTGGCGGAGTATCGTCCTCTCAGGCGAAGATCGCATCGATTCCGCAACATTCATCTGCCCCCACGATGACCTCGCTCCACGCGGCCCCAAGTGCCAATCCCCGCGAAATTGTCGGCTTCCTCGCGCTTGCGATCTGTGTTGGTCTGGTCCAAACCGCTTTGGTCGCCGGCGCGGTCGCCTATCAATTTCCCCACACACTCTCGTACGATCCGTCCGACGAGTGGGAGGATGCGGATTACTTTCGCGCCCTTCCCAACGCATTGGCCGCGCTCTCCGAACATCACTTCGCATCCGCATGGCCCCGCCACTGCAATCCCTGGTCCCTGAATCGGTTTCAGCGCCGACTTCATCGCGTACTTGAACCGCTGCTGACACGAAACACCAGACGATTCGTACAGCAGCACCTATCCGCATGGAGATGGACCATATCTCACCGTAACACGATCACGCGCTTCCTCCGAATCCAGGAGCGCGAGAACGCGATCAGGCTTCTTCCAAACGCCGATCCACAGGAGCGACCGGCATTGCTGGCGCTCCTAAATACCTGCGATGATGGTCAACTGCAATCTCCGGATGAAGCAACGCAACGACAACTCCCACGGCTCGTGCGCGTTCAGACAATCCTGAGGGAGCACGGATTCTCTCTCACGGTTGAAGGTCGCTGGTGGGACATTTATTCCTGTCCGCCTGGGCTTAAGATCCTTTCGACAATCGGCGTGGCCGATACATCCACTACAAAGTCGCCGTTATAGACGTTGGGTAAACCCCGTCTGCGCCGCCGACCGGCGATGGCATGCAAAGCAGGGTTTCTGATCTTGACGAAAGAAACGGTACTGGATCCTCGCAATTGCGAGGGCCTTCCAGCATATTGAACCTGTGATAACGTTGAGCGCCGTCAGAGTCGTGTCGCTGGAGTCAGTGGGGTCAGTCTGTCAACGATTGAGAGCACGCGCTCCGCCTCACGAAACATGGCCGACTCGAGCACGTGACCATTGAGCACGGGCGTATTCGAACCCGCGGCGGCACGGGCAGACTCCACCGCGCGGGCATGCGCGACTGCGTCCGGCGCTGGGGTGAAGATGGCGTTTATCGCGCCGAGCTGCTCAGGGTGGAGGGCGGCCTTGCCTGTCATGCCGAGCTTGCGGCTCGCGGTCGCTTCGCGTTCCAGACCTGCGGCATCAGCCTTGAAATAGGGAACGTCGATTGCGGCGATACCGGTCGTGGCTGCCGCCGCCACCATGCAGGAACGCCCATACAGCAGGTTTTCCCAGGCGCCCTCGGCGCCCAGATCCGCGGCAAGGTCGCCGCCGCCGAGGAACAGGCCGCAGACTCGCTCGTGCGCCTGGGCAATGCGGTCCGCGGCAAAAACGGCCCGTGCCAGCTCCACCATCGGAACAATGCCGATCATCGTCTCGGAGTTGTCAAGGAGGTCGGCCACGACCCGTACTTCGTCGGCAGACTCACACTTGGGAATGACGACGGCATCCGGGCACACACCGGATTCGTGAAGTGCCAGCAGGTCGCGGAGGCCTTCGACGGTGCGCGGGCTGTTGATGCGCAGGAGGCGGATGAAGTTCGGATCCCGCGGCGTCCGGAGGAATGCCAGTGCAGCGTCACGGGCCTGTGCCTTTTCGGTGGGAGAGACGGTGGACTCGAGATCCACCATGATGCCGTCGCCTCCCGCAGCCTGCGCGGTGAGCAGGGTGGCTGGACGGGAGGCGGGCGTCAGAAGGAAGCTGCGGCACGCGCGGAACCGCGTGCGGGGGCAGGTCTTCACGGGAACTGTGGTCATCATGATATTGTTCTGGATCATCTGTATCTCCAATTGGCTGTTAAGGGTCAGAGTGTCAATTGAGCACGCTGGGATGGACCATCTCCATGAGTTCGTGGTTGTCGCGGTAGTCAACCGGAATTCCGATCACCACGGGGCCCTGCATGGCGAGCGCTTTTTTGAGCGTCGGCGCAATCTGTTCGGGCCTTTCGATTCTGAGCCCGTGAGCGCCGAAGGATTGAGCAAAGGTAACGACGTCGACAGGGCCGAAGTCGACGCCGGAAGCGCGGTCGTACTTCGCGATTTCCTGGAAACGGACCATGTCATAGGAGCCGTCAATCCACACCAGGTGGACGAGGTTGCATTTGAGCCGCACTGCGGTCTCAAGTTCGGCCCCGGAAAACAGGAAGCCGCCGTCGCCGGAAATGGAGATCACCTTGTCGGCGGGACGAACCAGACACGCGGCAATGGCCCAGGGAAGTCCGACACCCAGCGTCTGCTGCCCATTGCTGATCAGCACCTGGCGAGCGCGAAAGCTGTACAGATAGCGGGCGATCCAAATGTGGAACGATCCCATGTCCAGACAGAGCGTCATGTCGTCGCTCAGTATCGACTGAAGTTCGTGCACCAAGCGCATCGGATGAATGGGAATGCCATTCCTGGCGGCCGCGGCTGCGGCGAACTGCTTTCGGTCGCGACCAATCTCGCTGAGCAGTTGCACGTCGGCAGACGGCGCATGGCGTTGTACCTGGGCGGCGAGCTCGCGAAGCGTGGCTGCGATGTCGCCGATCAGCTCGAACTCGGGGCGGTAGTCGCGGTCAATGTCGGCACCCACGGCATCAATATGGACGATGGGGCGCGTGCGGCCCTTGTTCCAGAGACCGGGTTCGTATTCGATGGGATTAAACCCGACGGCGATGACCACATCCGCCGCGTCCAGGAGTTTGTCGGCCGGCTGATTGTGGAAGAGACCGACGCGGCCGCCAAAACAGTCGAAGAGTTCGCGCGACACGACGCCGGCGCCCTGAAAGGTGCAGACCACGGGCAACCGGTTTTTCAAGAGGAACGCGCGAACCGCCTCTGCGGCGCGGGATTGGCTCGCGAGCAGGCCGAGGAGCAGGATGGGCCGCTTCGCATTGCTGATCACGTCCGCCGCCGCCGTGATTGCCTCCCCCTCGCCAGGCCCCAGCGGCTCTGGCACAACAGGCGTCAGCACTTCGCCGTCCGCCTCTCCCATCATGATGTCCTGCGGCGCACTGATGAAGGCTGCACCCGGCCGCCCCGATTCCGCGGCGCGGAAGGCGTTCGCGACCACTTCGGAGACCACCTTCGGCGAGTCGATTTCAGCGCTGAATTTGGTGATCGGCCGGAAGAGGCTCACGGTGTCCATGCTCTGATGGATTTGCTTCAGCCGGCTGCAGGTCGGCACGGCGCCGCCGATCGCGACGATGGGATCGCCTTCGGAGTTCGCCGTGGCCAGACCGGTCACGAGGTTCGAACAGCCGGGACCGGAAGTGACAAGAACCACGCCGGCCTTACCCGTCATCCGCCCGATGCCGCCGGCGATGAAGGCGGCGTTCTGCTCATGCCGGCAGACGACCGTCTTGATTGTCGAGTCGAGCAGCGTGTCGAACACCTTGTCGATCTTCGCGCCGGGTATGCCGAACACGTACTCGACGCCTTGTGCCTCCAGATTCTTCACCAGTAGTCCAGCACCGGTTTGCAGGCCGGACATGATTGCTGATGTACTCACTTTCTTTCTCCTTCGGCTTTGGCGAGATCTGCGCTGGGGTCCCGGCGCAGGTCGGCTTTGTAGAAATCTTCGGTTTCCGGCAATGCGATGTGATAGTCGCCTTCACGCTGGATCTGCAGGGAAAGATTGGCTCCACGGCATTGCAGGAGGTGGCCGCCGCTCTTGCGATCGTCCGAGATGAAGTGCAGGTGATATCCCGGCACGTTGAGCGTTTTCGCGTACTCCGGGGTCCAGAATCCGACGAGGGTCCCCGAGATGTTGTGGAACTCGAATTGGGGTTGTACCGCGGCCGCCTGGATGAGCGGGACCCCTTCGGCGGTGCGACGCATCGCCCGGGTGAGGACGTAGTCAAAATGCCCTTCCACCCTGAGGGCGAAGAAGAAGTTGTTGGAGATTCGGAGAGCGTCGAGCCGGGATGTCAGGTGGCTGAGATCCGGGCATTGCTCCAAGGTGACCGCCGTGTCCGGGACAAAGCGAGTAATCGCTGCAAAGGGACTCAGCGCGTCATCGTCGCACTTCTGGACCGACCCATCGGAGCGGACATGAAAGACCTCGCCGTCGGCGATCACCATCTCACCGTCGAGGTTCTCAAAAGTGCCCAATCCGAGATCGCCATGTTTGAGCAGGGTGCCGACGCGCACCGCGCCCTGATAGATTCCCTCAACCAGCGCGGTGGAGGTCGAGACCTGATAGAGCACGTGGTGCGCGGGCTGGCTCCCGTTCTTCAGATCTGTCGTCATAGTGAGATCGTTTTGTTGCCGGGTCATTGTGACTCCATGTGTCGTGTCGAGGTCGGAAACTGCGCCAAGAACCAGGTGACCGCCAGCAGATCGGCGCTTCCACCGGGGCTGAGACGTCGCGCGATCAGATGATCATCAAACGCCTCGATCTTCCTTATGCCATCGGGTGCCAGGGCGCCTCCGTGCGCGAGGAGGCGTCTGGCGCGGGCCCGGACATACTGAAGGCCGGTGAGGCCGCCGCGTGAAACGAGATTGGTATCCGCATTGACGGCGAGCAGATGCAGCATCGCCTGCAGGAGGGCCAGGTTTTCGCCGACGTCGTTTCGACGCAGGCGTTCGTAGACGGGGAGCGCGACCGTGCGCACCAGCGCGTAGCCCGAAGCCGCCTCGCCCCTGGCGCCGGAAAACCCATGGCGTTTGAAGATGCGTTCACCGGCGGTCAGCGCTGCGCGTGGGGTATTGAGCTCACGGTCCACGAGGCCGACGCAGATGTCGGACACTTCCGAACAGATGCGCTCCCGATTCAAATCGGCGCGTGTGGCAAGCAAACGTCCGGCGGCAGCACAGAGCAAGCCGAGCGAGAAAATGCCCCCTTTGTGAGTGTTCACGCCCTCCGTCGCCTGCAACATCGCCTTCTCGCACTGAATGCCCACGGGACGCAGGAGAGGAAGAATCTCGTTTGCGGGAATAGGTGCGTTCGCTTTGCCGATTTCCACAAATTGCGGGAACCACGGAGCAATGGCTCGCGTGCTCGCAAGAAACGTCTGCAGATTCATGTCACGGTGCGCGCCGGAATTCCTACGATCCACCAATCCGGGCTTCGGCGTCAACATCAGCTCCGCCAACACCGCTCGATGGGCAGTGGTGGCGATCACGCTCGCGGTCATCCGCTGACGGACGGCGGGAGGAGATCCCTGCGGGATACTATGCGTATATGCGACGATCGTGCGCATCCACCATCTTCCCAATTGTGTTCAATAATTCTTCGAGCGAGTGCCGGCGCGAGCGGGCACAGTCATGGGCCGGTCCTTCGCACACGAGGCAGCGCCGTGCCGGAACATTGAGTTCTTTGCGCGACAGAGGCCGTTCTCCCGGTGCGATGACGTCGAGGTCCCAGAGCCTGCCCAGCAGGTGGCGGTCTTCCAGTTCGACAGTGGTGGCCTTCAGAAGCCGTGCCTCCGCCGCGATCACGTGCATCGCTTCCGGGCCGGTCTCCTGCCACCAGACCTGGCGAGACAGGACGGGCCATCCCCTCGCGCTCGCAACCGCATCCAGTTTCCGTACCGCTTCCGCCAGCAAACGTCTTGGCAACGCCCCGTCCTTCACCGGGCCCGGCATGACCACCGTCATCGAAACCATCGGCTTGCCGAACCGTGCCAGAGCCGCAGCCTGTCGAGCGGCCCGCTGCTCTCTGGCGGCCAGGATCAACTCGAGACTGACAGCGGTTCCCGCGGAATTTGGGGCGAGGACTGTCATGATCAGTTCTTCACCTGACGCACAACATCGATCACGCTGCCGTCGCGGTAACGAACGACCCCGATGATCCGCTCAGCGAATTCAAGCGGCTCCGGCTCTCCAGTGAGCGCCACGGCCTTCTGGCGCAACTCCGCGATCGGCATGACGGGCAAGTGGGCGTCACGCAGCCGCTTCTCCAATTCCGGCCGCTTCGGGTTTACCGCAATTCCCTGGTCCGTCACCAGCACATCGATCGCATCGCCCGGGGTCAGCAGCGTCGTCACGCGACGCACAACCGTGGGAATTCGGCCGCGCACCAGCGGCGCCACGATGATCGACAGATTCGCTGCGGCGGCCACGTCGCAGTGCCCGCCCGACGCGCCCCGCATGACGCCATCCGACCCGGTAATCACGTTCACGTTGAAGTCGAGGTCGATTTCCAGGGCACTCAGGATGACCACATCCACGCGGTCAACGTAAGCGCCCTTCGACGTGGGATTCGCATACTCGTTCGCCGAGATTTCCAGATGTCCCGGCGAGGTGCGCAGCGATTCCGCGGCATCGCCGTCGAACGACTGCACATCCACGACCGTCTTGATCAGCCCTTTCTTGTGCAAATCGCAGATGCTGCCGGTGATGCCGCCCAGCGCAAGGCTTGCAGTAATCCCGTCACGCTTCATGCGCTCTTCCAGAAACCGCGTCGCCGCGGTCGATGCTCCACCCGATCCGGTCTGAAGCGAAAAGCCATCCTTGAAATACCCGGAGTGCTCGATGACATCGGCGGCGCGGCGAGCAATGAGCAGGTCGCGCGGATTCCTCGTGACACGCGCCGCCCCAACGCTGATCAGCGAGGGATCGCCCACCTGGTCCATCTTGACGACCAGGTCGACGCAATCCTGCGAGATGCTGACCGGATGATTCGGAAACTCGACGATCTCCTCCGTCAGCAACACAACCTCACGAGCGTACTGGGCATCGACCTTGGCGTAGCCAAGCGAGCCGCAATTCAACCGGCCGCGCGATCCGCTGGCGTTGCCAAATTCGTCGCAGCAGGAGACACCGAGAAAGGCGACGTCGATCTTGAGCTCGCCTGTCTGAAGCAGGTGAACGCGCCCCCCGTGCGAGTGAATCTGCACGGGCTCTTTCATCAGGCCATTCGACACGGCCTCGGCGAGTTTGCCCCGCAGGCCGGAGGTATAGATCTTCGTGATGACGCCGTTCCTGATGTGTTCAACCAGCGGGTCGTGGCAATTCAGCAGCGAACTCGAGGCGAGCGTCAGGTTCTTGAACCCCATTGTGGCGAGCGTATTGACCACCTGGAGGACCACCTTGTCGCCTTCGCGGAAGGCGTGATGAAACGAGATGGTCATCCCGTCTTTGAGGCCCGAACGCTTGACCGCCTCCTCCAGCGATTTGCACAGCTTGCGGTGCAGCTTCGTCTCGAGAGTTGCCAGGTAGGGAGCCCCGGCGTTGGCGCCGGTATAAGGAGGGAATTGACCCAGCCGGGCGTCCTGCTTCGATAATTGTTCAAGTACGTTATTCATGTTATTTCCTTTGAAGATTCCTCGACGTCACGCCGCTTCCGCGCGAGCCAGCACCATTTGGGCTTCATCGATCACCGGGGGATCAACCATCTTGCCGTCCAGCGACACCACCCCCAGGCCCTTGCGATGCGCACTCTCGGCCGCCGCGAGCACACGTTTCGCATGATCGACCTCATCCGGAGTTGGCGCATATGCCCGGTGCAGAAGGTCGACCTGTTTCGGGTGAATCAATGATTTCCCGTCAAAGCCGAGACCCTTGGCAATCGCCACCTCGCGCAGAAAGCCCTCGTCATCGTCCACGTTGCCGTAGACTACGTCGTACGCACAGATGCGCGCCGCCCGCGCCGCATTCAGTATGGCAGCCCGGGCGTAGAACAGCTCGGGTTGCGAACCGTTGCTGCGCTTTGCGTGCATATCGACGAGGTAATCGAATCCGGCGATGGCGATCGCGACCATCCGCGGAGAGGCCGTCGCGATCGACACGGAGTTCACTACGCCCGAGGCGGATTCGATTGCCGCCATGATCTTCGTGTCACCGACCGGGCGGCCACAGGCCTTTTCAATTCGTGCCGCATGTCCCTCGAGTTCCCGGATCTGATCCGCGTTTTCCGTCTTGGGCAGACGCACGATATGGGCGCCGCCCCTGATCGCCGCTTCCAGGTCCTTCATCCCGAAGTCCGTATCGAGTTCATTGATACGCACCACGGTCTCGAACTCCGCGTAAGCCGGGTGACGCAGTGCCTGAAAGACCATCAGCCGCGCGGAGTCCTTTTCACTTGGCGCAACGGCGTCTTCAAGGTCGAACATGATGGTATCTGGCTTGTAGATGAACGCGGTGCTCAAGGCGCCCGCGTTACTGCCCGGAACAAACAGCATGCTTCGGCGCAATTTCATTTCAGTTTCTCCCAATTCAATTCCTGGGTGTCGGATGCGCGTAACACCGCCGCCTGAACGCGCGCCCGGATCACGCAATCCAACGCTCCTTTGTCATCGATCTCCACCGCCCCCTCGCTGACCGAGAGATTGTCCAGCGTCTCGGCGACGACCCGCTTGATCTGCTTGCCGAACTGCTTGATCACCTCACTCCGAATCACGATGTCCCGAACCCCTTTATCGCTCGGGGCGACTTTCACCAGCAGGTCGCTGGACTCCAGGGTTCCGGCGATCGCTTCTCTGATCACCTTCATGGTCTGCTCCTATTTAGAAATGCTCATGCCGAGCGGATACTTCGTCTCTAGAAATTGCATCGTTGTTGCCGGAACAAGCTGCTCGATCCTGGAGTAATCCCCCTGTGCCAGCAGCCTTCTGACTTCAGTTGCCGAAATGGGCGCGCCGCTCGCCGTTACCCGCGGTACTTCGACAACCGCGATCGGTGGCGCCGGGGAGGACGATTGCTCCAGCCAGGTCTTCATGTCACGGTTGTACTGATTTGTCACGGGATCAAACGGCTCGGCGCCGACAAAGCGATGCGTGATCCCAAGCGCCGGCGCGATGTACTCGCGGAACAGCAGCAAATCGATTCCCGCCCAGCCATGGTCGATCGTCGCCTGTTCCTTCAGAAAATAACCGGGGAACGTCGCACGCGAGATGATGTAGTCGGAACCGGGATGCAAAGTCAGGTTGCCAATAGGCGCCACGCCTTCCTGCACAAGGGCAAAGCGATCGGCGTACGAAAAAAGCGAAGCCTCTTCCTTGACGACGAAGACGTGCAGCCATTCGCATTCGCCTGCAGCCTTTTCGACGAGATATTGATGCCCCCGCGTGAACGGGTTCGCATTCAACACGACGCCCCCGATTGTCTTTCCCTGCTGGTGTTGCGAACGCAATTTGGCACAGTATTGCCTGAGCGCCGTGGGGCTGTTATCCATCAGCACGACGAGCTGCGGAACTTGGACCAGCGGATAAAACCCCCAGCCCCTGAAAAACGGCAGATTGTGTGGCCGGGAGTACAGGAACAGGTGAAACTGTCCCCGCTGCGCCGCCAGCTTGATGACTTCGGTGCCCAGTTGCAGGCTGAGCGACACGCCCCGCCATTCGTCGGCCACCGCCACGCACTTGATCGTGTTGTGGTCCAGGCCCGCACAGGCAATGATGCGCCCCTCGGCCTCGCACACCACGAATACTTCAACGCGCGTCTCCAGTTCGAGCTGATTATCACTGAGCAGATTCCGGACTTCCTCCATTTCCGGAGAGGAGTCCGACGGATAAACCGTGCGAAACTCAAACGTGCTGTTTTCCATGTCAGGCTCCTGGAAACCATTCATGATCGCGCACCTCCGAACCACCAGTTACAGGTGCTGCGTCAGGGCGATGAGAAGCGGAATTGTCGCGAACGACAGAACCCGGGTCTCCAGAACCGCGGTCGAAGACTCGGAGGTGAGGACGCCGAACTCTTCCGCAAACATGCTCGTGATCACGGCCGAAGGAATTCCCGCGAGCAGGATCGCCTCGCGGGCGAGATTACCGCTGACACCGAAGAGGAGGACGGTCAGCGCCATGAAGGCAGGTTGAGCCAGGAGCTTCATGAGTGAATCGAACGTGACGAGCGCGGTCAGCCTCACCTTTTCCTCGGCGACGATGAGCCCCACAACGAAGAGCGAGAGTCCAGTGGTCGGCGAGCCCATCAGCTCAAACGATTTGATCACGAACACCGGAACTGGGACATTGAAGACAACCAGCGCGAACGCAAGAAACGGCGCCACCACTTGGGGCTGACGGATCGCTTTCAGCGCGGTGTTCAGGAGCACGCTCTTCGCGCTGCCCTTGGAATCGCCAGATCCCAGGTTGAGCATCAGCGTTGTAAGAGGAATGATGATGAGCGACGGAATCAGGTTCGCGATCAGAATCGGAAACAGGCTGGTGGGGCCCATCAACTGGTTGAGAATTGGGATTCCCATGAAGACCATGTCCGGAAAGGCGAGGATGCCGGCCTTCAACGTCGCCGCGCGCCGGTCGTAGCGAAATATGTATCGGCAGATCAGCAGTACCGCGAGAAAGGGGACCATGAGGCCCACCAGAAAGATCAGCGGCGTATGGTAGTTCAGTAGATCCGCACGCGGCGTCTTGAGAACCCCGGCGAACAGCAGCGCCGGCAGCGTCCACGTGAGAACCAGTTTCGTGATCATTGTCCGGTCGGAGGATTTGAAAAAGCGGCGTCCCGCAAAGTATCCCACGAGGATCACGAATCCCACCGGAATGAGCGTGACGGCAATCGTGTTGAACATCGTTTCTTCCTCCCGCTCGCGCGGCGTAAACAACCCTTGCCGCCTCACAAATGTGATTCGCAACGTCCCCCGCAAACATCGTGCCGCGTCATAATGAGTCGCCGCACCATGCGTTTTGGCGGCTGGCAAAACCAAAGTGGCTCATTGGGGGGTGCGATTCAGCGCCTGGCCGGCAGAAAATCAGCCATCTTGTCGGGATTCACTCAAATCGAACGGAGGCCGCGGATTAAAAAAAGTCGCGATCCGCTGTCTGACCAGCTATCAACGCAGCGCTGTGCCGCGCAGCATCCCGTTCCATATCCCCCATTCCGGTCTCGATCGACTCATGAGTCCCCCGCTCCTTCGGCTGATACAGTCGAGTAGAGATCGTTTTTATAGTCGACGGTAAGTTGATCCCCTGACTTAGATCTTGACCCCGAGCATTGTCGCTGGCTCAACGTCTCCATGGCGGTCTTGGTTTCGGCAAGCAGCCACCTGGGGCAGGCGCAAAGCGATCCGCACCTCGTGGCTCTGCATATCAGCGGTCATGGACTCGACCAGCTCCCCCAGCACCTGCCGCAGTTCATGGACGGGGAGAGACGCGCCGGGTTCTGTTGTGCCAACCGAGCCTACCCGCTGCGCTTCGCCGTCTGCGTCTATCACCCGTTTCAACTGAAGCAGCGGTGTCTGATCGATCTTCATCAAACCCTGCCGCGGCCGATCGAGGTCGAGAATGACATACACTGTGCCGCAGATCAGAACGGAAAGCGCCATGCGAGCCGGCAATCCCCGATGATTTCCAAGGCCGGCCGAGAACCCGATCACCCCCATCCCCACCGTCGCAGCGCCACAGAGCATCCAGATGATCGGATCCGGCACCCGGCTGATGAACGCGTTCAGCCGCCGTTCCGTGCTCGACGCTGCTTCGATCAGAAGTCGCAAAAGGTCATCCACGGACCGCGGTGGTGGATTCTCCTGCGCCAAGGACCGCGCGATCTCCCACATCCCCAGATGCAACGTTGCTGATTTCTGGATGGCCGCCTGAATTTCCGGAATCGTTGGATCCCTCCCACTTATGGTCGACGCGGCGCGAATGCCCACGTATTCCCGCAGCATCCGCTTGAATTCAACCCGCTCCGGCATCGGAAGCAGCGTGCTCCGCAGATACAGCGCGTTCAGCGTGTTCGCGTCCTCCACCAGCAACTGCCGCCGGGTTTCATAACGCTGCGTCGACATGTTGAACGTGAAGGAGACGAGAAGCGCCAGAAGACCCAGCAGGGAACCCTGGATGGCGCCGAAATGCCCCTTGCCCGCTTCAGGCGCCCGGGACGTGAGCCGTTTTCCGAATCGGCACGCAATCTCCGCAGATACCATCATCGCCGCAAACAGCACCAGAATGATCACCCACGTCTCCTGCTCGCTTAACCAGCTCAAATGCATCTTTCACTCCAGGGAGCATCCTGCACAGCCAACCACCTGCGCCGCGCATCAGGACGACCGCGACGCATCTTCCTTGCGCGATGGCGGCGGATACAGACTCGCCAGACGCGCTATCAGCACCGCCACGTAAAACGTCCCCGTCATTTGCTCCACTATCACCACTGAACGCGAGCGGCTCGTGGCCGGAATGATGTCGCCATACCCGACAGTCGAAAGCGTCGTGAAGCTGAAATACAGGAGGTCTGCCCATGGCCGGCTCGGATGCTCGTCGAGGCCCTTAAATGTTGCCGGCGATGCCAGCCATTGCATGCAATAGATCGTGCCGAACAACATGGCGATCAGCGAATAGGAGCAAATGGCGCCCATGATGTGGTCAGCGGTCACTTGTCCCGCGCTCAGCACAAAGCGAAGTGTCGACAGAAGTGCGAGGAAAAGACAGACCAGCATGACGAGAAGAACCAGGAACATTCTGGCTGTTGTGGGATGGAGATAATAAGCGCACCAGACGCACAGAAAGAGCAGATTAAAGAAAAACGTTGCCGCGCGAAGCTTCTTCCCGCCGCGCGCCGCGAAGGTCGTGCCCACCAGCAGCATGACGAATGGTAATACGCTGACCCATCGACCCACCGCCGTGTCGGGGGTCTCCCCCGCAAAAAGAATGAACAAGACCAGCGCCACCAGCAACCAGAAAAAACGCCCGGCCGACAGCCGCTTCAATAGACCCGGCTCTGGCGAAGTGCTTGCCTCACCGCTCGACATTCATAATCACTCCAAATCACCTTCCGTGAGAACCACAACCACCTTGTAATTCATGATCTCCTCGCTGCCGTAAACGCAGATAAATCGCCTGCTTCTCCAGATGAAAGCAATACCTGCAATCCAGATTGCTCGCCGACCCGCTCGGCTTGGCCATCAGGTGAAACCGTACCTGCGATGAAATCAACGTCGCCGTCATGTGCCGGGGCATCTCCACTTTTTCCGGGCGAACGTCGCCCGCGCCGCTCCATCGCCGCTGCGATCAATCATTCAGGACATAGTCAAAGTTGTGCACAGCCACCGAAAGGTTCTTCGTGGCAGCGATCACCGTTGCGTACTGCAGATGATTCGGCCCGCCCTTCATCGACTTGAACGTGCCGGAAATCGTCACCGGATCCCCGTTGTAAAACGTGTTCACCTGGATGCTCACTGGCTGCAGCGATTGCCCGTCGATCGTCATCGAAAACGTGTCGCCTGGCGTGATCACGTTGCTGCCGTTTATCTGTAGCACGGTCTTCCCCGCCGTCGTCACGGGCTGCACCTGGGCCGTCGAAAGGAAATTCACCACCGCCCCTGGATTCGGAAGCGTGTACTGCTCCACCAGCGCCATCACCCCCCCCACGTACTGTTCCAGCTCTTTCCGCTTATTCTCCGCCGCCGCTTTCCGCAAAAATCCGTTTGGCAACGCGCCCTCCTGATCACTCAGCAGTTGCTTCTGCAGCGTTCCGTCCGGCCCCATGTTCACCAGGTTGATCCGCAAATCCTGCAGATTCCCGTTCTCCGTCATGTCCGTCCGGCAATTCCAGTTGTATTGCTTCAGCAACGCTGCATTCTTCTGCCGCGCCACAATAATCCCGTTCGCCAGGCCCTCGTTCGCCACCTGCGCCAGAGACGTCATCGTCAACACCACCGCCAGGATGCCGACTACCACCGCAATCGTCCGTTTCATCTGCATCTCCTTGTCCACGTGAAATCCATGGTCAAATCACGGCGCCGGCACCACCACATAGTACACGCCATTCGTCCCGACTCGCATCTGATACCAGGTCGTGCCGGACTGGTAATATTCAACGCCATTGACGTTGAGCGACGTAAATCCCGCGGGAAGAACCGTCGTCGTCGTTCCCACCACCACCGTCGGTTGCACATACACGGGGGCCGCATAGACCACCGTCGTCGGTGCAACATAAACGCCCGATGTCGGATACACGTACGTCGTCGTGGGAGTACTCGAAACCGCCGCGGCGGTCACTGCCGCCCCCGTCACGACGCCCGCAGCGAATGCACCGCCGTAACTTCCGCACGACGGCGCCGCATACGAGTAGCCGTGGTATCCGTAATACGTGGAACTGCTGGAGTACGAAGTGCTGCCGGAATAGCTCGCGCTGTGGGAGTAGCTTCCCGAACTGCCCGAATAGCTCCCGCTATAACTCCCGTTGCTCCCGGAACCCGAGTGGCTCCCCGAGTAGGTCTCCCCGCTCGGCGAAGTGTACGAACTCGACCCCGAGTGCGAATAGCCGCCATACCCGCCCGACGATGAACTCGAGTGCGAATAACTTCCACCCGCGCTTCCCGAGCCCGAAACCGACCGGCTGCAACCCCACGCAAAAACGCGCGCCGGCACAAACGATATTGCCGCTGCACACCCCAGAGCGACCACCGATTGCTTCAACATGATCCACATCCTCTCAAGCGAACACTCAACGGTCCGCTCCGCCACAAGTCACTTCACACGCTTCATCTTGACCACCGCCGAATCCGGAATCGCCTTGCCGTCCAGTTGCTGATCCTTCATCTGCCACGTGATCGTGTCCGGATCCACACGCGTCACGATCGTGGTCGACGTCATCAGACTCCCCGACCGCAATACCGAACTCGTCCGGATCACCCAATTCTTCCCATCTTTCGTCCACGACCCCTCGCCGAACCCCCCGTCCGATTCAAAATGCCACGAACGCAGCATCTTCGCCGCAGGGTCCCATCCAATCCGCTGCGACCCGTTGTCCAGCAAAATATCCTTCACCCCCACCGCCCGCGTTGCAATCATGAAGTTCCGATCCGGACTCCAATCAAACCGAATCCGCCCCACGTGCGGCCCATTCGTATCCTCGATCCATTCCCCAATCGCCCATTCCAGCGGCTGTAGCTTCTGATAATTGTCCGGTGGCAAATACGGCGATTCCCGCACACTCGCCAGCAGCCACTGCCCATCCTTCTTCACCAGCATGTTCGTATAGTGCGCTCGATTCGGCAGCGACCCGTCCGAACGAAAAACGGATGTCACCCCATCCTCAATCGCCGTGTCCGGCGTCGGAAATCGAATCGACGCCACCTCGATCCGCAGCCCCAGTCCCCCCTGCGCTTTGTTCTCCGCAAAAAAATTGGCGAAATCCTCCGCAATCGCCTGCCGCCCGCTCAACACCCGCCCGTCCAGATCGATGTAATCCCCATCCGGCGCCCAGAAACTCGCGCACGCATTCGCATCCCCCTTCTGAAACGCATCGACGAACCCCTGCGCGGTCTTCGCAATCGCCGCTCGTTCGTCTGTCGGAGAAGCATCCGCTCTCACGGACGTGGCGCTCACCAGCGCCAGAACGAGCCCCAACAAGCCGCTCACAGCACCCGTCCAACGTCTCTTCATGATGGCAAACCTCCAGGAAAGTAGAACGAGCATATTCCAATCTGTCCGCAGTTCCTCTTCGTGGTCCTTCGTCTCTTCGTGACTTCGTGTTTACGTCGTTCTTCTCCGCGATCTCTGTGAGTTCTGTGGTCGTGAAACCGCTCCTATTCGCTCGCGTGATTGTTTCGCTCTGCTGCTGCGAGAGTTTTGATGTCCTCCGGAGACAACACCGGCCGATCAATCTTGATCGTCACCTTGGTCAGCGTCCCGGTGAATGTGAACGGACACTGGTAATCCTCATCGTCCACCGGTGTCCCGGTGTCCGAACCGATGTCCATGCTCTCATCCCACTGCAGCGTGGTCGGAATCGTGTGCTCCATCTTCTGCGTGGCGACCTCCTTGCCGTCCACCTTCAGCACACCGGTCCCGCTGCGACCCAGCCCGCTCGAGCTGTTGAACGCCAGCGTGCCGAATCCCAAGCCGTCATATTTGAAATCGAACACCAGCGTGTGCTTCCCCGGCGTCAACGCTTCCGGACTCTCCCATCGGTCACGCTTGAGATCCACGAGATTCCACGTGAACACCGGCTTCCCCTTCACCACGTAAAACCCATAGCCGCCGAACCGCCCTCCCTGCGTCAGCAGCATCCCCTCGCATCCCGCCGCTGGAACTTCCACCTCCGCCGTGATCGTGTACGACGCCGCGATCAGGCTCGGCGCATCCCCCATCGGAATCCCCGTGAGCCTCGTCGTATACAAAAATTCACTCCGGCCCGCCGTCACGCTCGGACGCGGAGTCACCATGCGCGTCGCCAGCGAGTTATCCAGCGGAAACACCTGGTACTTCCCCGCTTCCGTCATGAACAACGCCTGCATCTCCTTGAGCTTCTCAGGATTCTGCGACGCAATATCCTTGTTCTGCGTCCAGTCCTTCGTCAGATCGTAAAGCTCCCACTTGTACGAATTCACCACATCCTGCGGCGGCGTCCCCACCAGATTCCACGGCGCACTGATCGGCACCGTGTTGGCGTACCATCCGTCGTGGTAGATCCCCCGATTCCCGAACATCTCAAAATACTGCGTGTGATGCCTCGTCGGCGCGTTCGCGTTCGCCTTGTCGAACGTGTACATCATGCTCACCCCCTCCAGTGGCTTCTGCTTTATGCCGTCGACCGCCGCCGGTGCTGAAATCCCTGCGGCCTCAAGGATTGTCGGTGTGATGTCGATCACGTGATGGAACTGATTGCGGATGCCCCCTTCGTCCTTGATGTGGCCCGGCCACGAGATGCACATACCCTGCCGCGTCCCACCGAAGTGCGACGCCACCTGCTTCGTCCACTTGTAAGGCGTATCGAAAGCCCAAGTCCACCCCACCGCCATATGGTTGTACGTCTTGTCCGATCCCCACGCGTCATAAAAATACTTCAACTGCGCCTCGACCGGAACCTGCACGCCGTTGAATGCCGCCACCTCATTGGGTGTCCCGTTTGGTGACCCTTCCGCACTCGATCCGTTGTCCCCGCTGACATAAATGATCAGCGTGTTATCCAGTTTCCCCATCTCCTCCACCGCCTGTATCACCCGCCCAATCTCATGATCGGTGTAAGCCAGATACGCCGCATAAACGTCCGCCTGCCGAATAAACAGCTTCTTCTCATCCGCGGACAGCGTGTCCCACTCCTTCAGCAGGTCCTTCGGCCACGGCGTCAGCTCTGCATCCTGCGGAATCACGCCCAGTCGCTTCTGGTTCGCAAAAATCTCGTCCCGCAGCGAATTCCACCCCTTGTCGAACAAATGCATGCTGCTGATCTTCTCGATCCACTCCGGCGTCGGATGATGCGGAGCATGCGTCCCCCCTGGAAAGTAACTCACGAAGAACGGCTTCGCCGGATCCACCTGGTTCAGCATCTGAATGTGCTCGATCGCATCGTCCGCCATCGCCGTCGTCAGATTCCACCCCGGCTTGCCGACAAATGGATAAATCTGTGTCGTCTGCCGAAACAGGTTCGGCTCCCACTGGCTCGTATCGCCGCCAACAAACCCGTAAAAGTATTCAAACCCCATTCCGGTAGGCCAATGATCGAACGGTCCCGCCTGGCTTGCCTCGAACGCCGGTGTGTTGTGATCCTTCCCGAACCACGACGTCGCATACCCGTTGTCCTTCAGGATGCGACCGATGGTTGCGCAATCTCCGCCGATGATGCTGTTGTATCCCGGAAATCCTGTCGCAATTTCCGAAATCACCCCAAATCCCGCCGAGTGGTGGTTCCGCCCCGTGATCAGCGCCGCCCGCGTGGGCGAACATAACGCCGTCGAGTGGAATTGCGTAAACCGCAGCCCATGCTCCGCCACCCGATCCAGCGCCGGCGTCGGTATCACACCCCCAAACGTGCTCGGTGCACCAAATCCCACATCATCCGTCATGATCAGCAAAACATTCGGCGCCCCCTGCGGCGGCACAATGCGCGGCGCCCACCACGCCTTTGACTGATACGCATTCTCTTTGATCACCCCCCCAAACTTCGGATCCGGCGCCGGCAATTGCGCCCCGCTGATCGTCGTCGTCGCGCTCGGCGACCCCGGCGCCCCCGTCACCTCCACCTTGCTCGCGCTCCCGCCCCACATCGACGAGCCTGACCCCGTCCCCGAATTGCTCGCACATCCCACAATCACCGCCGCGCACATCGCCCCGCACGAAACCACAACTCTCTTGCGTCTCATCAGATTCCTCCTGCTAAGTTCCTTCGTCGACTGAGGCCGTCACGAATCCGCTCGTCATGGACTGAATCACCGTCTCCACCACGATCCCTCGGCTCAAGCACGTTCGACCATGTCGCTGCTTGCAGCCACCCACACCTCACACAGATATGTCCACTCTTGGAAATCATCATCCGGTGACGCCCCCGCTTTGTGACCTCGTAAACTTACGAGTCCGCGTCACGAGTTTTTACGGGCTTTTTTCCCGCACCCACCACTTGTCAATAGAAAACGCTTGAACTCTGCCTCAATGTATGTTCGGCCACCACAAGGCAAAAACAACACCGTCCTCTATTGCCGAACAGTGCCCCCAGGCGCCCACTCGTCATGCAACGTCGCATAAACCCACGAATCGACAAACGCCCCACCTGCCTCACACACAGGCCGCCACCTCCGCCGGCACGCCTCTTCGCCCTCGAAGCCCGCTGTACCGCCTCACCCGCCACTCTTCCTGCAGGATGCTGTAACTGACCACATCAACGAAGTGATCCCACTTCTGGTGATACTGCCGCAACACGCCCTCACGCGTCATCCCCAGCTTCTCCATCACCCTTCCAGAGGCCGGATTGTGGACGTAGTGCTCCGCGCCGATCCGATTAAACCCGCGCCGCGTGAACCCGTAACCGAGCACCGCATTCGCCGCTTCGGTCGCAAAGCCCTTGTTCCAGTACGGCACGCCGATCCAGTAACCCAGCAGCGCCCGCGCATGCGCGGGATCGCCATGCGTGTACAGACCGACGCACCCGATCAGGTAACCCGTCTCGGTCGGATCGTTCTCCCGGCCCGGTGTGCGCGTACCGGCGAGCGTCACGCCGAACTCGGTCCCCTTTTCGGCCAGCGCGGGAAGGGACTCGATCCACGCCTCCGCCGCGCCGTCGGGATACGGATGCGGAATCCGCGCCGTGGTCGCCGCAACTCGACGATCGCCCGCAAGGTGCTGCACGCGCTTCGCATCGGCGAGCGTCAGCGGCCGGAGGCAGAGGCGGGGAGTGTAGAGCGTCGGTTGCATGGCGATTCTCCTGCAAGTTGGGTTGTCCTTGACGGCCGCGTGAGCAGAAGGCGGAATCTGCTGCACGCGGCCGCGTCCGTGGACAACGGAACCAAAAACCAGTTTCGCGTGATGGGCCTTGCACGGCCTCCTCGTTCCTGTTCACCAGAGCGAGTGGGCGATCGAGCTGACACGTGTACTCGACCGCTTTACGGCCTGCGGAAGCGCCATCGAATCGGGCCAAAGCCAAGTGCACGATTCATGCGCGAGACATTCGTTGTGGCACGGGCGTCTCGCCCGTGATGGGCCGAAGGCCCATGCCGTGGGGCCAAAAAGAAAAGCCCCGGAGACTCTTTCGAGGGTCTCCGGGGCTTTTTTAGGCCGCACGTTGTTTTTTTTCTTACGTGCTCGGAGGACCCTCGTTCGGCTTAATGCCCGACTTAAACGCATGAAGGCGGGCAATATTCGCCGGCGACATGGACATGACGTACGCGCGGCGAACGCAGGTATTCTGCGTGTTGCACGTCGTCGTATTGTCATTACGCCATGTCATGAGAGCGATCCAATTCGCACGAGTTTGGCCGTCCACGTGGAGGGCCTTCGAGTTTTTACTCTAGCCCAGGCGGACGAAAAGTCAACGATAATCTTTTCATCGGCACGGGCGCGGGGGGAAGCGGGGGTCACTTCACCAGCGTTGCTTTGAGCTCAATCGGCGTCGCTGCAAGCGCTTGCGAAATCGGGCAACCCGTCTTCGCTTTGCCTGCAAAATCCTGAAATTGGGCGTCATCGAGGCCCGGGACGACCGCGTCGGTGGTCAGCGTGATCTTTACGATCTTGAACCCTTCGCCGACCTTGTCGAGCGAGACGTCCGCCTTGGTGGTGACGCGCGTCGGCGTGTGGCCGGCGGAGGCGAGCATGTGCGAGAGGGCCATCGAGAAGCAGGCGGCATGGGAGGCGCCGAGGAGTTCCTCGGGGTTGGTGCCGGGGCCGTTCTCGAAGCGGGTCTGGAAGGAGTAGGGGTGATTGACAACCCCGCTGTTGGATTTGACGGTCCCTTTGCCTTTCATGAGGTCGCCGTTCCAGGTCGCTTCAGCGTGACGGGTGATCATGGCAGTTTCTCCTGTATCGGAAAGTGTGACAGACCGGCTATCACACACCACGCAGGGCAAGTTCGCAAGCGGCCGTGCGTGGGCGCAAGTACCCGCTTCGGTGAATGAGCCACGGACATGCATGGACAGGCACAGACAGATTGTTGATTCGCTGTCTTTAATTGTCTGTGTTTGTCCGTGTTTGTCTGTTGGGATTTCCTGGTGCAACTGGTGCAAAAGGAAGGGCACCCGACGGTGTGGTGGTTCCGCCGGGTGCCAGTGGAAGGACAAATTGGCGTGCGGAAGCGCGTTGGCACGCAGAGGTGCAGGCGTGCGGGCGACTTCCGCGTGTTCGCTTTGAGCTGCGAACGAAGCATTGCGAAGTTGGGCATGGCAAACCTGGAAGTCGGCGAGGAGTTCCACTTCGTTCCCGAGGAGGACCTCCTCGCCGACGGGAAGATGTAAAACAAAGTTCGTGCCAGACATTCATTGCCCTCCTGGAAGCGTGGCGGGGCGACTTGTCGTCGCGGGGGGGGCGTCGGGTTGTGTTGCGGGGGTGGGTGGCGGACGGTTTGGCGGCTCCTTTTTGCCGCCGGTGCGGATGAGTTCGAGTTGGTGCGGGATGAGCGTGCGGGTGGAAAGTTCCTGGAGTTCGAGGCCGAGCCAGAGGCCGACGGCGGTGGTGATGAGGAGGGCGCTGAAAATGGCGAAGGAGATTCGCTCGTTGACTTGGACGGGACCGGTTGTGTCGTACTTGGTCATGGTGCGTTTCCGTCAGGGCTTTTGGACTTCGCGGAGCCAGAGGGCGGTGGTGATGAGGCGGGGGTAGTATTTGGAGCCTTTGGCTTCGCCGTTGATGATTTGATCGCAGGCGCACCAGTAGGCGCCGGGGCCGGTGGTGAGCCAGTGGACGTGGGCGGCGTCGGCGCGTTCCCAACCGGAGGCGTCCTGGCGTGGAAGAGGCGGAGAGGTGGTAGGGAGAGTGCCGGTGCGCTCCCTAACGGTCGCGGTACCAGCGGTGGGTGTGCGTTCGTTGCCGTTTTCGTCGAGGTTGAAGAGGGAGCGGGCGACGTGCTGGACGATGGCGATTTTGGAGAGCCAGGAGTTGTTGGAGGTGGAGGAGAGTTTGATGCCGCCCCCCCCCGCATTATCGGGGAATTTGTTGCGGTGGTCGGGGTCGGAGAGGAGGGTGATGGTGTGGGTGCGGAGGGCGGCGAGGGGATCAGCGTACCGGCCGTTGGGTTTGAATGTATCGATTGTGTTCCAATGGAGCGGGTAAACAAACGCTTCGATGGCGGGGAGAATTCGGGATTTGAAGCCTTCGCTTGTTGGATCGCAAATGGCGGGGATCGTTCCGTCTTTCTGGAGGTGGCGTTCCACGGTTTTCCCGGCGATGTAAGCGTGTTCTTCCCACTTGTGCATTGATTCGAGATCGCCGAATGAAGCGAAGAGTCGGGCGAGTGCGAGGTAAGAAGCCCAGCATTTGGTCGCGATGTAGACATTGGCGCGTGCTTGACCAAGAGAAGTGTCGAGTGAGTCGTAGGTGGTGATTTCGCTGCCGGAGCCTGTAAGGGCGGTGTCGTTTTGCATGGTGCCCGTACAGCGGTCGGGATCTGCGTTGTCGCGAGCGATCATGCTTTCACCGCAGGCGTGCAGCGTTTTCAGGTTTGTTTTGACCCACTCGATATCGGAAGTGTTTTTGATATAGGTGGCGGCGATGAGGATCCAGTTGCAGAGTTGTTCCTGGGTCATGAAGGAGAAGCAGCCGGTGAGGTCTTTGAGTTCGTAGGAGGATTGGCCGTGGGGGGAGAATTGGTTGTGGGAGCCCTGGTCGTGGGTGAAGGAGAGGCCGCCGGGGGCGAGGGTGTAGGGGGGTGCGTCTTGTGATGGGATTGCGGATGTGTCTGAAGGGAGAGTGCCGGTGCGCTCCCTAACGGTCGCGGTACCAGTGCGGTCCTCTGGGACCTTGACCTGGTCGGTGTAGCTGTAGTGTTTGAGGAAGTTGTCGAGGAGGTTTTTGACGACCCACGGATTGCGGTCGAGTTCCCAGAAGACGTGGTCGACGGCGAGGTCGAGGGTGTTCATCATGCAGTATTCGCCTTCGTTCACGATCCAGTACGGTTCGTTGTCGATTTCGAGGAGTTGCGTGTTTGCATAGTAACTGCGGGTGCTGTGGGCGATGAGGAATTGTTGATCTTCGCTGAGACCGGAATTGGCGAGCTGTTGATCTTGCGATTTGGCGAGTTGTTTGAGGTCGCAGAAGCGGTCGAGGGCGGTGGTGAGGACTTCCTCGAGACTCTGGTAGTGGCGGGAGTAGAGGTAGCGGCCTTCGAGGCGGGTGGTGACGATGTCGGGGAAGTAGCAGGCGAGGGCGAGGCGGAGGGTGTAGCGTTTGCCGGGGGGGACTTCGAAACCGATGCCGGGGGTTGTGCCGAGGAGATGGACGGGGTTGGAGCGGTCTTCGAGGCCTTCGTGTGGCCACCAGCGGAGGAAGGGGAAGATGCCCAGGGATTCAATCCCTGGGCTTTGGGGGCCGGTGGCGACGGGGAGTGGGGAGCCTCTTTGGGTCATGTCGAAGAGGTCGGCGGCGAAGGCGTAGTGCTGGCGGTGGGCGAGGGCGAGGCGGGGGGTGCCGAGTGAGGAGTTTAGTTGGAGGGGGCGGTTACCGGGGTCCTGGAAGTTGATGGCGAAGAAGCCGGTCTTTGGGGTGGTGCCCCCCCCCGCTTCGGTGCGGTTGTCTATGATGAGTTCGGCGGTGATGGCGGGGAGGAGGGCGTTTTTCAGGTCGGCGGGGTTGGCGGTGGCGGGGTCGGGGAGGTCGATCCATGGGGTGTAGATGTTGAATTCGAGCGTGCCATCTTTTGTTTTCCAGCGGTCGGTGGCCCAGTGGTAGTCGCGGGTGAGTTGGGCGTCGGTGAAGGGGGAGAAGCGTTCGGGGTCGTTGCGGCGGGATTGTTCGAGGGTGAAGGCCGTAAGGGGGTCGATTTTGTCGGCGCCGTTGAAGAAGGGGAGGACCTGGAGGGGGGTGGGAGTGTAGCGGTCGGAGTTTTTGTAGCCGATGAAGAGGTCCTGGTTGGCGGGTTTGCCGAGTTGTGCGGCGAGGCCGCCGCGGGTGCCGTGGTGGCCGCAGGTGAAGGTGAGGTAGGCGCCGACGGGGGAGTGGTGGGCGTTGAAGTTGGTGGTTGGTGGGGTCATGGGTGGGCCTCCTTGCGGGAGAGGGGGAATGGCCTGCGGGCCATCATGGGCGGGAGGCCCATGCCACGGAGTGTATTCTTCGGGGAGGGGTGGCGGAAGGGGGCGGGGAATGGGGGAGAAAAATGGGGTATGCGAAATGGGGTATGAGTTTCTCCATTGTGCGCCACACCGCGTGCGTCGGGGGAATTTCCGGGAAAGGAGAGTTGCAAGTTCATGTTTTGCAATTGTTTAAATGACGAGCAATGGGCGAGATGTCGTCGCGTTTGCGGTGGCAGGCTTTGGAGTGAGTGTGATATTGGCATCGCATCCCCGCCCATTTGCTAACCCGAACATTATGCTTACTTGCATCCCTGCGGTCAAGACAAATCCGGACGGATTCAGGTTGGCGCGGAGCGTGTAAACGTCACCGCTGCGGCGACGGATCACCTCGGTATTGGGCGCGGAAGAAACGTCGCCGCTACGGCGACGGCTAACTTTGGTATTGGGTAACGAAGGGCCAGCGCTGGGGTGGGAGGTTTTCCTTTATAGGGTTTTGGTTCACGTAGGCGATTGCGCGGTAGACGTCCTCCGGTGTATCGAGATAAACGTCCCAACTGTTGCGGGACCATGGCGTGGGTGGATTGGGGAGGTGCTGAAACGGGTGGCGTTTGTAGGCGAGTAAGGATTCGGTGGCTTTGCCTTTGAGTTGGTTAACGAAGTAGCGGGTTCGCCATGGGAGGTTGGCCGTGACGAGGTGGACGTGGTCGGGCAGGATGGAGCATGCGTAGATGGTGGCGTCTATGGAGTCGAAGACACGGCGGAAGCCGTAGGAGATGACGGCGGCTTGTTCGCCGGTGAAAGTAACGGGAGAGAATTTAAGGGCATTTTTGGCGGCGAGGCGTTGATGGACATTGTGGGTTGTGTACGCGAGGGAGCGGCGTGCGGAGGTTTTTGTGGAGGGGCCGAATTTGAGGAGTTCCCAGGAGCCGATCCACGAGGACCAGGACCCGCGGGGGTCATTGGGGAGCCAAAAGCCGTAGGCGCAGAAGATGATATGGTGTGCGAGCATTGGTGATGTTCCGGTTTGTTAGCCGTTGCCGTAGCGGCAACGCGGTTTTGGGTTCGAGGGCGAAGAAACGTCGCCGCTACGGCGACGGCTAACGGGGCGGTTCATTCGCGCGCGTGACGGTGAGGGTGGAGGGGTTGATGGTGGCGACGAGGGGCATGGTGTTGAGTCTGGCGCAGTGGTCGATGTCGTCTTCAAGGCCGGCGTCGATGATGTTGATGGTGCCCTGGCCGAGGCGCAAAGCGGCGGGGAGGCGTTGCTGGACGGCGGAGAAGGCGTGGTAGGCGAGCCAGGCGTTGTCGGTGAAGGGGAGGTCGGCGCGGTAGGTGTGTGCGAGGAGGGAGAAGAGGATGGCGCCGGCGCCGAGGGTGTCTTCGAGGGCGAGTTTGCCTTTGGTGCCGGAGCAGATGAGGAGGGTGTGCCCCCCCTCAGAGTCAATGTTCTGGGCGAGGGCGAGGGCGGTGGCGGTGGCGTTGAGGAGGCTGGCGGCGTACATGGTTTTTGCGGAGCGGGCGCTGACGGCGGCGCGGGTGCCGTTGGTGGTGGAGAGGAGGACGATTGCACCGCCAATTTTTTCGGTGGTGAATTCGCGGGGGGAGTTGCCGAGGTCGAAGTCGTCGGGTTTGAGGCAGAGGGTTTCGCCGGCGGTGACTATGGGTCCTGAGTCTTGAGACTTGAGTCTTGAGGTTTTGGCGTTTCGGACGGCGTCGAGGGAGTCGAAGAGGCGGATTTCTTTGGCGCCGTTGTGCAGGGCGGTGGTGATGGTGGTAGTGGCGCGGAGGATGTCGAGGATGACGACCTGGCTCTGCGGGAGGATGTCGGCGGCGTTGGCGAGGTCGGTGGCGGTGAGGAGGACGTCGATCATCTTTTGGCTGCTCCGGGGCGAAAGCGCTCGATTATATGCGCGGCGGGGAATTAAACACGAAGCACACGAAGCGGCACGAAGAACCACGACGTGTTTTTGGGGGGGGATTTACTTTTCAATGAGGACGACGCATTGGCAGGCGATGGCTTTTTCTTCGCCGACGGCGTCGACGGATTCGCCGGTTTTGCCTTTGATGTTGATCTGGTCCTCGCGGATCTGGAGGAGTTCGGCGAGGCGTTTGATCATTTGTGGCTTGTGGGGGGAGAGCTTGGGTTTTTGGGCGAGGATGATGATGTCGGTGTTGAGGATTTTGTAGCCGGTCTTGGCGAATTCCTGCATGGTGGCTTCGAGGAGTTTGGCGGAGTCGATGCCTTTGTATTGGGGGTCGGTGTTGGGGAACATCTGGCCGACGTCGGGGAGGCCGGCGGCGCCGGTGAGAGCGTCGATGAGTGCGTGGAGGACGACGTCGGCGTCGGAGTGACCGTCGAGGCCTTTGTCGTGTGGGATGACGATGTTGGCGAGGACGAGGGGGCGTCCGGGGATGGTGCGGTGGAGGTCGTAGCCGAGGCCGATGCGGAGGTTGGACATTCAGCGGTTCCTAAATTGCCCCAAAGGGGCGGGCGAAAATAGCCAGGGGTGACCGGAGGGAACCCCTGGAACGAGGTCAAGAAAATCAGAGCCCCAACGGGGCGAGCGATCAGTCCCAAATATAGCGTTCGTCGTATTCGATGTCGTGGCGTTTGAGGAATTCGAGGTATTCCTCCTGGAACGTTTTGCCGCGATGGTGTTCGGATTGGTTGGCGAGATAGGTGCGGACGGCGTCGAGATTGGAGTGGGAGACGGAGAAGGCGGCGTAGCCGGATTGCCAGGCGAAATCGTGGGAGCGCGGGAAGGTGTCGTGGATCCAGGAGGAGGAGAGGGATTTGATGTCGCGGAGGGTGTCGGAGATGGAGGTATCGCGGCAAAGGGAAACGAGGAGGTGGATGTGATCGGAGATTCCGCCGGCGGCGAGTTGGACGGATTTGCGGTGTGAAAGAATTCCGCCGATGTATTCGTAGAGGCGGGGTTGGATTTCGGGCGTGATGTGGGGGAGGCGGTTTTTGGTGGAGAAGATGAGGTGGAAGTAGAGGGCGCCGAAGGATTGGGGCATGGAAACCTCCGAGAATCAGGGTGTTCATTCGCGAGGGTTGGTTATCGATCGCCCCGTTGGGGCTCAAACAAATTTGTTTGTCCGTTTCCAGGGGCTCCCGTTGGTCGCCCCTGGCTATTTTCGCGGGCACCTTTGGTGCCGAGGGCGCAGCCTGCGGCTGCGTTCTGCCTATTCCTTCAGGCCGTATTCTTTGATTTTTCGGTAGAGGGTGCGTTCGCCGATGCCGAGGATTTTGGCGGCTTGTTCGCGGTTGCCCTGGACGGCGGTGAGGGTTTCTTCGATGGCTTGCTTTTCGAGGTCGGCGAGGTTTTTGCCGGCCAACGTGATGGCGGTGGTGGGAGTGGTGCTCGTGGGTGTGTGGATGATGGCGGTGGAGGGAGAAGTGTGGCCGGTGATGTTGGGGGGGACGTCGGCGAGGGTGAGTTTGGGGGATTGTGCGAGGACGATCATGTTTTCGATGGTGTTTTCGAGTTCGCGGACGTTGCCGGGCCAGTGGTAGGCGACGAGTACGTTTTTGGCGGCGGCGTCGATGCCATCGATTTTTTTGCCGAGCTTTTCTGGGGCGCGGGAGATGACGTGGTTGATCAGCAGCGGGATGTCTTCGCGGCGGTCGCGGAGCGGGGGTAGTTCGATGACGGCGCCCTTGATGCGGAAATAGAGGTCTTCGCGGAAGGTTTTGTTGCGGACTTCGTGGAGGAGGTCCTTGTTGGTGGCGGAGAGGAAGCGGACGTCGACCTTGATGGGGTCGTTGGAGCCGAGGCGGGTGATTTCGCGGTCCTGGAGGACGCGGAGGAGTTTGGCCTGCATGGCGAGGGGCATGTCGCCGATTTCGTCGAGGAAGAGGGTGCCGCCGTCGGCGTATTCGAAGCGGCCTTCGCGGTCGCCGCGGGCGTCGGTGAAGGCGCCGCGGACGTGTCCGAAGAGTTCGTCCTCGAGGGTGGATTCGTTGAGGCCGGCGCAGTTGAGGGCGACGAAGCGGTTGGCGCGGCGGTTGGAGTTCTGGTGGAGCGCGCGGGCGACGAGTTCCTTGCCGGTGCCGGACTCGCCGAGGATGAGGACGCTGACGGGGGTGGGTGCGAGCTGGGCGATGAGTTGGAGGATGCGTTGCATGGCGGCGGACTGGCCGATGATTCCGTGGATGCCGAAGCGCTGGTCGAGTGCGTTGGCGAGCTCGGAGTTTTTGCGGGAGAGGAGGATTTTTTCTGCAGCGCGGCGGACCTGGGTGCGGATGACTTCGAGATCCAATGGCTTCTGGATGAAGTCGTAGGCGCCGTTGCGCATGGCCTGGACGGCGGTGTGGACGTCGCCGTGGGCGGTGACGACGATGACTTCGGTTTGCGGCCTGGCGCGGCGGACGAACTGGAGGAGTTCGAAGCCGTCGTTGGGGGTATCCATGCGGAGGTCGGTGATGACCAAATCGAATTCTTCTTCGGTGAAGAAGCGTTTGGCGTCGGCGAGGTTGTGGGCCTGTTTGACGGAGTAGCCCATTCTGGCGACGGCTTCGGCCATGACGTCGGCGTGGTCGATTTCGTCGTCGACGATGAGGACGCGGATGGAGGGTTGTTTGCTCATGGGGGAAAGTATAGGGGTGGCGGTGGGGGGGGCAAGTGGAGGAGGTCCCATGCCGGGGTTGGCTCGCAGGCGCGAATATTTTGTGGGATAAGAATGACAGTGGCGGCAGCTTATTGTAGGATTTCTTCATCGTATTTGTGCTGATATCTTGGGAATGAGGGAGAGAGGCCTACAGGAGGCCTCATGTCATTTTTGCATCGGGTGTTGCCGCGCGGCATTTTCTTCGTGAGCGGAGCGGTCCTCGTGGGTCTATGCGGCAGCGCGAGAGCGGTGCCCGTCGTAGACCAAAGTTTCTTCATTCCAACTCCCGGCTTTGCATACATTATTGGAGGGGGCTACATCGATTCAGAGATTCTGCCGGTCGGGTTGACGGGGACTTTGACTGAAGTGGATTTGCAGGCGTGGCAATGGGCGAGCACCACGGGGACGGTGAGTTTTGAAGTTCGTAAAATGCTGTCGGATGGGCCGCCGGACGATCTTCATTCGCTCATTCTGGGACAGGCGACGCTTCAGACGAGCGATTTTCCGATCATCACGTCGGCGGCCGCATTTCCGAAAACGGTCACGCTGGCGACGATCGACCTGAGCGCCCAGCACATCCATGTCGACGCTGGCGAGCGCATCGCCATTTCCGCGACGTCCGACGTCCCGGACTTGTTTCCCAACGGTGATTTCCTGTGGGCGGCGACAAACCAGGGCGTGGATGGGTATCCGGCGGGAGACGCATGGACGTATTTCAATAATGCTAACAGCATCGGGTGGTATAAGGAGGTCGGCGCCCGCACGGTCGACCGTGGATTTCAGACATTTATCGATACGGCGCCTGAACCCACGAGCATCGCGACGCTGGTGATCGCGGCGCCGGCACTCCTGCGTCGACGCGGTTTTGGGGCTCGCATTCGCAGATAAGGGGAGGGCAGTTTCTCCGCCACGAGAACCCACGCCCTTGCGCCCGCTGCGGTCGGTGCCACCGTCGTGCCCCGGACCGTTGCTTTACTCTGCCGACGGAAATCGCTATATACAACTGTATATAGCGGTGTGTTTCGGGTGGGAATTCATAGGGTTTTATGGTGTGGCCGCGGTCTTTTTGTGCTCGAAGAATGGGATTCACGCTCATCGAGTTGCTGGTGGTGGTGTCGGTGGTGGCGCTCTTGATGGCGATGCTTTTGCCGGCGGGGGATTGCGGGGTATGGGAAGGGGCAGTTGGATGAGGGGGCGTTGTTTTATCCGGTGGGGGGGGGAAGGGGGAGACGCAGGAGTCGCGGAAGTGAGGATTTCCGCAGGTGTCAGCGGAGCCAGCCTTCTTGCTGGAGCAATTGGTAGTAGCGATCCATGGAAATAATCCGCAGGCCCTCGAAGGGATCGAGCTCGAGCAAATGGCGATCGTTGCCGACGAGGTAGTCTGCTCCGCAGGACAGCGCGGCTTGGAGAATGGGACTATCTTTCGGGTCGGAGATGACTTTGGCGCCCGATCGTACGCTGAGCGTCGTGCATTGCTTGAGAATTCAGCGTTGCGAGAGCGTCGCGAGCTTCTTCGAAAAGTGCAGATCTTCGACGAGCACGCGCATTACTTCGTCGAGCACATACCGGATCGTGTAAATGCGCCATCGGGCTCGGCGCGTCGCAGCGATCATCCGGCTCGCGGCTTTTCCAAGGAGTGCGTCTGCAATATGCACGTTGGTATCGAGGAAGACTTTCATCGCCGGTAGCGCCGGCGTTCGATGGCGAGGTCGATGGCTTGCTGATCAATTCTTCGTTTCCGGGCGACGCGGCGAGCCTTGGAAGATTCAGCAGTCCATTGTTTCTCGAAGCGTTTTGAGAGTTCCTGTTCCAACTTCAAGCGGTCGGCATCTCCGAGCGCCTCGATTTCTTTCAGTATTTCCTTGACGGAAATCGTGGACATGGGGGGCTCCTCTAATGGCGTCTATTATAGCGTTCTTGCCGGCGGCGGGATGAGGGAGCGGAGTTTGGCGCCGGGGGTGAGGTGGTAGCCGTTGGCGAAGGAGGGGAGGTCCATGGGTTTTTTGCCTTCGGGCTGGATGGAGAGGATTTCGAGGGAGCCGGTGCCGCAGGCGATGGTGCGGTCGGGGAGGACGAGGCCGCATTCGGCGGGGGCGTTGGAGTTGGTGTTGGAGGTGGCGCGGCATTTGAGGATGGTGGCGATGATGGGTTTTTGTTTTTCGTCGGTTTTTTTTGGGAGGAGTTCAATTTTGACGCCGGGCCAGGGGGAGAGGCCGCGGATTCTTGCGGAGACGAGGGGGGCGGGTTGGGTGAAGTCGGCCCAGGCGATTTCGCGCGAGAGTTTTGGGGCTTTCGTGACGAGCGATTCATCCTGAATGACCCGCTGCACCGTCCCGTTGGCGAGGTCGTCGAGGACTTTGGGGAGCAGCGGGGAGCCCAGCAGGGCGAGGCGGTCGTGGAGTTCGCCGGCGGTTTCGGCGGGGTCGATGGGGGTGGAGGCGGAGGCGAGGATATCGCCGGCGTCCATGGTGGGCGTGACTTCGATGACGCAGACGCCGGCGGTGGGGTCGTTGTTGATGACGGCCCAGTTGATGGGGGCGGCGCCGCGGTATTTCGGCAGCAGCGAGGAGTGGAGGTTGATGAGCGGATTCTTTGTGAGGGCGAGGAAGTCGTTGGAGAGTTTTTGGCCGAAGGCGATGACGGCGATGGCGTCGGGACGGAGGTCGCGGATCATCTGGAGGAGATCGGGTGCGTTGGCGTTTTCGGTGCGGGTGAGGGGGACGTTGCGGTCGAGGGCCCACTGGGAGACGGGGGTCGGGGTGAGGTGTTTGCCACGGCCGGCGGGGCGGTCGGGCTGGGAGAGGATGTGGAGGATTTTGTGCGCAGAGAGGGCGAGTGCGTTGAGAGAAGGGATGCCGAAGGCACCGGAGCCGAGGAAGAGGATGTTCATGGGGGTAGTTTGGCGGAGAGGAGCGGGATATTCCAGTGTGCGGAGGGGATGATACAATTCGTGCAATAGGAGGTGTGCGGTGAGTGCAAGGCAGATCGAAGAACGTTTGAATCGCCTCGAACAGCAGGTGGCGGAATTGCGGCGGCAGTCCCGTCGAACGAGTACACCGAAAGATCGTAGGACATGGCGGGATTTTGTCGGCATGTTTCACAATGACCGAGACTTCGGAGAGGCGATGAAGATCGGCGCGGCATATCGTCGGTCCACGCTCAAGCCGAAACGGAAGACTCGCAAATCATGATCATCCTCGATACCGATCACATCAGCTATCTTCAATGGGGCGGGCCAGAGGGCCGGGCGATTAGTCGAAGGCTTGACGAAGCGGGCTTGGCTGAACCAATTACAACGATTGTCTCGTACGAAGAGCAAATGCGCGGCTGGCTCGGGAAAATTCATGGGGCAGAGAAACTCGTTGATGAGGTTCGATTCTACGGAAAACTTCAAGAACAGTTTGAGTTCTACAAGCGTCTTGTTGTGTTGGATTTCAGCGAAAAGGCTGCTGTCGAATTACAACGTTTGCGAGCCATGCGGATTCGGGTTGCGACGATGGATTTGAAGATTGCGGCGATTGCACTGGCGAATGATGCCACGTTGTGGTCGCGGAATTTGCGGCATTTCAGCAAAGTACCGGGGTTGCGCGTGGAGGATGCGACGGTTTGAAGCGTCAGGCGGTGGGAGTTTCCGTGTCGAGGGCAAGGAGCTCCGTGTCCGGAGAGTAGGTGAAGAGCTCCGTGAAGCGGCCCCACGAGATGACCACCTCGAGGAGCTTTTCAGCGTCTTCGAGGGGGAGGTGGATGGCGAATTCTTCGAGGACGATGTCCTTGCTGATTTGTTTCGAGCGGGAATCTTCGATGAGCTTGAGGACAAATTTGAACGTGTTGAGGGTGCGAAGCTGGTGCGCGATGATGCCTTTGCGGTGCGACATGTCCGCGTCGAGGAGGCGGTTGCCGAGGGGGGTGAGGCTGACGTTGTTGCGTGGGGTGTCGAGGAATCCGAGGAGTTCACCGGCCTTGGTGACGGCGAGGGTGTGGCCGAAGTCGTAGGCGGTGACGGCATCGAGCGCGAACACATCGGACCGCCCCCCGCGGTCGCGGAGCAGTTCCATGAGGCCGAAGATTTCGGAGAGGTTGACGTGCGGGAGCGGTTCGGGGAGCAGGATGGCTGGGACGCCGGCGGCCGGGGCGGGGGCTTCGGGGAGGTGCTCGGAGACGATGATGTCGTGGAGCTTCTGCACCATTTCGAGGAAAGCGGAGCTCTGGTAATCGCGCGGATGGGGAATGTCGTTCTCGATGATCTGCCGGATGTGTCCCGGCCGGGTTCCCATGATGACGATGCGGTCGGCGAGGAAGACGGCCTCCTCGATGATGTGCGTGATGAACATGACGGACTTGATCGGCGGCGCGGAGTTGGGTGTGCTCTCCTTCGGCTGCGACCAGAGGCGGTAGACTTCGGAGCGGAGGGATTCGGCGGTGAAGACGTCGAGTGCGGAGAAGGGCTCGTCCATGCAGAGGAGTTCGGGGCCGCGGGCGAGGGCGCGGGCGATGCCGACGCGTTGTTTCATGCCGCCGGAGAGCTCCTTGGGATAGGCGTTTTCGTAACCGGCGAGACCGACGGTTTCGATGCAGTTGGTGACGCGGGTGGCTGCTTCTTCGGGGGCGAGGTCGAGGCCGTTGAGGGCGACGGCGATATTTTGCGAGACGGTGAGCCAGGGGTAGAGGGCGAAGGATTGGAAGACGAGGGCGACGCCGGGGTGAACGGTGGTGAGGGGTTTTCCGTGTGCGAAGACCTCGCCGGTGGTCGGTTTGAGGAGGCCGATCATGGCGCGCAGGAGCGTGGACTTGCCGCAGCCGGAGGGGCCGAGGAGGGCGAGGACTTCGCCTTCTTTCGCCGCGAGTGTGACGTTTGCGAGGACGGTGCGCGGCGGTTCGCCGAAGGCAACGGAGACGTTGCGGGCTTCACAAATGGTAGCGGCGACGGTTGGAGTGGAGACGGCAGTCATGAAAAATCTCTGCGATCAGGTGTTCAGTGAATAGCGATCCTCGGCGAGGCGATACATGTGTTTCCAGAAGAAGCGGTTGAGCAGGACGACGAAGACGGCCATGGAGATGGTGGAGGCAGCGAGAATCGGGAAGTTGCCGTCCGCGGTCGCCTTGGCAATTTTAGCACCGAGGCCGAAGGCGACGCGAATGTCGCCTTGTCCGAGATCGAGGTACTCGGCAACGATGGTGGCGTTCCAGGCGCCGCCGGCCGCGGTGATGAGGCCGGTGACGAGATAGGGGAAGACGCAGGGGATGTAGAGCTTCGTCCAGCGCTGGCGCTTGGGCATGGAGTAGGCTTCGCAGACTTCCTTGAGATCGGCGGGGATCGCCATGGCGCCGGCGATGACATTGAACAGGACGTACCACTGAGCGCCCATGAGAAGCAGCAGCGTGCAGCCAAGATTAAAGGGAACGTGCAGAAACACGAGGGCGGCCGTGACGATCGGAAAGACCATGGGCGCCGGATAGCTGGCCAGGGTCTGAATGATGGGCTGGAAGATATTGGAGAGGCGCGGCGAGCGGCCGATGACGATGCCGAGGGGGAGCGTCCAGAGTGCTCCGAGCAGCACCGCTGAAGAGGTGCGTATGAAGGAGGCGAGGAGCGCGAGGAGAATGGTGACCCAGTCCTCGTGGTTGGCAGGATCGATGATGTGAACGCGGAGGATAAGGGCGATGAGGGCGACCAGGCCGTAGAGAGCGAGTGCGAGGCAGGCAATCGACACGCCCCAGCGGATCACGACGCGCAACTGGCTTGGGGCGAGGTCCTGCGAATCAGGGGCGCCGTTGGCGAGTGCGGGGCGGTGCTTGAAGGGGAGCCGCAACGTTGGCCGTTCGCTCTTGAAGTGCCGCGTGAGCCAGACGAGCAGTTGGGACTGCTGGAACATGGTGAGGACCCAGGATTGGGCGGAGCGAGCCTCGGTGTTTTCCTCCAGCTTGAACTTTTGCGACCAGACGACGAGGGGGCGCCAGAGGATCTGATCGAAGGCGACAATCATGAGGATCATCGCGATGGAGCCGGCGACGATGGCGGGGATGTCGTGGCGCTGATTGGCCTCCGCCATGTAGGAGCCGAGGCCGGGGAGGCGGAAGTCGCGGTCCTTGAGGGTGAAGGCTTCGACCGTGGTAAGGAAGAACCAGCCGCCGGCCATGGACATCATGGAGTTCCAGATGAGGCCGATCATGGCAGAGGGGACTTCAAGGTAGCGGAAGGTCTGCCAGCGGGAATAGCGGTTGAGGCGAGCGACTTCGCGGAGCGGAGCGGGGATCCCTTTGAGCGAGCCGTGGAACGAGAACGTCATGTTCCACGCCTGGCCGGTGAAGATCATGAGGATGCATGCGAGTTCGAGTCCGACCTGGCTTCTGGGGAAAAGGGCGATGAGGGCGAGGACGGCGCCGGGAAGAAAGGAAAGGACGGGGATGGCCTGAAGGATATCGAGGATGGGAAGCATGACGCGCTCGGCCTTGGCGGAGTGGGCGGCGGTCGTGCCGTAGATGAGCGTGAAGGTAAGGGAGAGAAAGTAAGCCGCCACACCGCGCATGGAGGTATAAAGGACGTATTTCGGAAGCGACCAGTAGGAGAGGTCGATGTTGACCTTCTCGGTGAAAGGCGAAGTGAAGCGCTCGCCGAACAGGATCACGCCCGCGGCCAGGCCTGCTATTGCGCCCAGCAGGAGCAAATCAACGCCCAGCGGCGCCCGGCTCTTGAGCGCGTTCGTGACGCTGCGGGTATGAAACAGAATCAACGCCATTGGAGCAGTACTTCCCTCCCAGCCGCGGCGCTCGCGCCGGCTGTACATCGGAATCTCGTAGACTATGACTTGGCTAAGCAGAATCGGCAAGGGTGTATATGAAAAAGGGCACGCAATTCACGTGCCCTTCATGATTCCTCGTGGGTAACCGCGTTCATACGGCGACGGCCTGCTGCGCCCGCTCCTGCAGCACCGGCAGCTTCTCCCGCACCTCCGCGGCCATGCGCGTATTGGGGAATTCATCGGTGATCTGCTTCCCAATGCGCAGCGCTTCCGACCAGTTCTTGTCATGCACATGGATCTCGAACTGGGCCTGCAGTTGCTGCCGGCGCTTTCCGAAAACGTCACGCGCGTTTTCCTTGTAGGCTTCGGCTTCGGATGGGGTGAGGTACTGATCGAGCTGTTTCAGCAGCAGAATCGAGGCATCCACATCATCCCGGGCGATCGATTCCTTCCACTTCTTGAGCAGATCGCCCTTGTGGTCGTTCTTCGCCTCCTCGATGCGGTCGCGCAGCGTGAAGGGTTCGACCCGGTCCGGAAACAGACGCTTGAGGCGGTCGGCTTCGCGGATGGCCGCGGTCCACTGGAACTGGCCGATCAGCGATTCCGCGTGCTCCACCGTCTCGCGGATTCGGGCTTCGATCGCGGCGGCACTGGTGCGGTTGATCTCGTCGCGCCATTTGTCCGCTTCCTTGCCGTAGCCGAAGCGACGCTCCATCTCGTTGGCGAGAATCGTGGCGGCTTCGAAATCCTGGCGCTCCATGTCCTCACGGATGGCCTGACGCAGGGCTTCCAGGTCCTTCGCGCGGTAGGCGATCTGTTTGGCAGCGTCGGAGAGTGAGGCGGTGTCGCGGATGGATTCCAGCGTCTGCCGTTGGCTTTCCAGCGTGCCGAGGAGCTGCTCGCTGCGGTAACGGGCATCGAGCGCGCGGCGGAAAAGCAGGCTGGCGATCGGCCAGAGCGCCCAGGGCAGCGTGGCGATCAGCAGCCCAGCGCCGGCAAGAGCCATGGGACCCTGCGAGCGCGTGACGCCATCGAGCCAATCGGCGCCGACGGCATTGGCGTGAGCCGTCGTCCGGGAAATAATCGCCGCCGTCAGAAGGGCGCCGGCCGCCGTGACGAGAACGCCGACAAAGCTGACCGACAGCAGGGAAAAGCGCGCTCGCGCTGCAAGTTTTTCAAGATCCATGATCATTCTCCTGCGGAAAGCTGTGCGAAGAAACCGCCCAGCAGGTTCACGAGAAGTGCTCTACATTCACTGTACGTCGTCCTTCATTAGAACGTCAAGGAATTCTCACATTTGCGAGGTGGGTAAAGAGCAGCAAAATCCGCCGCAGATGTGGCGGAATCCGCGAAAGTCGCTTCAAAAGCTTGTCGATGAATGCGATATGGAGAACCTTGACGCGACGCAAGTGGTGCTGATCGCCGTGGGCGCCACCGTGATGACCGGCCTCATGTTGCGGGCAATCGCGCAGAGTTCCTTCGTGCTTGCATCAGATGTGATACAAACGCGCCGCGCGCTGGAAGCGAAGCGGCATGCCGATAATGCCGAAGCCGAGGCTGCGGGACGTGCGGCGGCGCTGGAGCCGCTCGTGCTCAACGCGGACGGCACCATCGAAGAGCCGATAATAGCGGTGGTGGAGAGGCCGTAAAAAAGTCTATACCGCGTGGGCGCGACTGTGATATACTGCCCCACATCCGGTAAAGCATGGCATGCTGGTTTGCTGAAACCCCCCGAGACGGGTAACGCGTAACCACTGGCACAAGCAAAATTAGTGGACGAAACCTTCACGTTTGCCGATACACAGGTTAAGTCGTATGGCCGATAAAAGCAGATCGAGCAGGAACAAGCCTGTGAGCCAGAAACGCGTTGCCACCGTTCTCGCCTCGCTGGTGGGAACTTTGACCCTGAGTGCCGGCGCCCTTCTCCTGATGGAAGGCGGTACCCTCGGCAATACTCCGATGGCTGCGGCCGTCGATGCCCCCGATGCCATCTTCGACACCACTACCCCTTGCGAGCAGGCGGGGTGGGACTATATCATCGTTTATGAATCGGGGGATCTGGTCGCCAGTAGCGCCAGTCTTGCCGATGGTCGTGTCACAGGAGGCAGCGAACTACCCCCCAATACAGTGCGGCCCAGGGCAAACTTCCATTTTGTCATCGACAGCGCCGGGAACGGCGGAATGGACGGGAACCTGGAAATCGGCACGGCGTGGAAATATCAGGTTGAATCCGCTCCCTACTCCAGTTGGCCAGAAGCACGCTATTATACGGATACCCCTTATTCCAAAGCCATCGGAGTATGCCTCGCTGCAGATCTTCAGCAGCAGCCGGTCTCGGAAGCGCAAAACCAGAAATTGACACACCTTGTCCGCGAACTCCAGCAGCGCCTGAACATTCCCAATGAGCATGTCCTCTTCCAATGGGACCCCCTGCTCAAATCCCATAAGCCCGCCACTCTCGCTGAAAAGGCCTTCGCGGATCACTTCCGCAGCCAGCTCAACGGATAAGTTTGCCCCCTGCAATCTTGATTCTCGGTGGCGAACCGCCGCTGGCGTGGTGGTTCCCCCCTTTGCAACTCGATTCTTAAGCCGCACCCGCGTCGGATCGATGCATAGTGCTCTGTCCGCTCGCATGATCGGGAAAAGTTCCTGTTCAAGCGCCACCATTATCGGGCTACGCGCCGGTCATACTGACGTATAATGACCCCGTCGTACCGATCCTGGCGGCCGGATAGGCATCAGGTATTACATGGCGGGGCGCGTCACTTGGCGCGCTCTGGCGTGTTATGCTAATTGTTCCGTGTCGATAGGGTGAGCTGTGATCGCGAACCAGGTAACCATGGATCCATTGCCCGAAATCGCTGATTTCGAAATCATCTCCTGTCTCGGGTATGGCGCGCGAAGTACCATCTACGCGGTCTCCGAAAAGCGCACCGGTCAGGTTTACGCCCTCAAACGCGTCGTTCGGAAATCCGCCGACGACGACCGCTTCCTCGAGCAGGCCGAACAGGAGTTCGCGATCGCCTCCCAGTTCGATCACCCTGCCCTCCGCAAGTCCATCCGCATGATCCGCCGCCGCAAAATGCTCAAAACCTCCGAGCTCTACCTCCTCATGGAACTCTTCGACGGCCAGTCCCTCGATGTCCACCGCCCCGAAACCCTCTCCTCCCTCATCAAGATCTTCATCCAGGTCGCACAGGGGCTCGGCGCCATGCACCGCCTCGGTTACGTCCATGCCGACATCAAGCCCAACAACATTCTCGTCAACGATGTGTTTGTTACGAAAATCATCGATTTCGGGCAGTCCTGCTCCATCGGCACCGTCAAGACCCGCATCCAGGGAACGCCGGACTACATTGCCCCCGAACAGGTCGGCCGCGGGGCCCTCACGCCGGCCACCGACGTCTTCAACTTCGGCGCCACGATGTACTGGTGTTGTACCGATCACCACATCCCCACCCTTATCCCGAAAAAGAAATCCACCACGCCCACCGCCCCCGTCAACGAAAACAAAGAGCTCAAGCCGCCGCACGAACTCAATCCGCTCATTCCCATGCCGCTGTCACGCGTCATCATGGACTGCGTGCAGAACCGGCCGTCGCACCGCCCGCAGGATTTCAGCTCCGTCATCCCGCGGCTCGAACTTGCCCTGACGGTCGTCCACGCGGAAGGCCCGCTGCGCCAGCTCGCGCAAGATTCCATCTCCATTCCCGAAAGCCGGGATGAGAGCAAAGACGACGAACTCAATTAACTCCCCCACACGTCCGCATCGTCGTCCTGTTGACATACGCAATACCGGAACGAAGAGGCGTCATCTGGTCGTGCCGCTGCCACGGGAGTCCCATGTTGTTCAACAAGGCCATCTCCGCGCTCGATGCCGTTGCCGAACTCAATCGGAACGATCCCCTCCGCAACGGGCAGATGCTCTGCTTCCCCGGCAGTGGCGACCTTTTTGTCGCCGGTGATCTGCACAACCATGCACGCAATTTCGAACGCTTCCGTACCGTCGCCGCCCTCGACAAGAACCCGGACCGGCACGTCATCCTCCAGGAACTGATCCACGGCGGCGCGCTCGGCGCCAATGGCGAAGACCGCTCCATGGAAATGCTCATTCATGCCTGCGAGTGGGCACGCCATTTCCCCGGACGCGTCCACTTCCTTCTCGCCAACCACGACATGGCCCAGGTGCAGCGACTCCCCATCATGAAGGACGGCTACGACCTCACCGACCGCTTCAACCGCTACCTCGAACACACCTACAGGGGTGACGCCGAGCGGGTGCAGAACTCTTTCCGGAATTTCGTTTACTCCATGCCGCTGGCCGCCATTACCGTCACGGGGCTTTTCCTCACCCACTCGCTTCCCGACGCCCGCGTCATCGGCACCTTCGACCAGACCCTTCTGCGGCGCGACCTCACCGAAGCCGATTACGCCCGCAACGGCCCGATCTATCAGCTCATCTGGGGACGCAATCAGAACCAGGAAGTCTTCAACATCCTCGGCCGCGCCTGGTGGGCCGACCTGTTCATCTGCGGACACCAGGCGCAGGATGAGGGATACGGCGTCATCGGGGACCGCATGCTCATTATCGATTCCTCCCACAACCACGGCGTCTTCCTCCGGATCGACCTCACCCGGCAATACACCCTGCAGGACCTCATCGCCCAGATCATCCCCCTCGCCGCCATCGCCTGATGTTCGGAGTCAAGTTCGGAGTCCCGCCTTCAGGCGGCTTTGGAAGAGGGCGGAAGCGCAAGCGAACATCGCCGCCTCAAGACGGAACCCCCAACTCTTGTTTGTCTGGGATTTCTCAGTACGGCGACGCCATCGCCGGCACATACTGATTCTTCAACTGCTGCCCGTTCCCCGTCGGCTGGAACAGCGGTCCCGGCCCCACGACCCCCTGCCCCGGACCGATTCTCGGCTGCGACGCCTTCGCCGCAGTATTCGCCTGTGCCTGGTTGAATGCGTTGATCAGGTCGTTGATCGTCAGCGACGAGGGAACCCCCGGCGTTTCCGCCTTCTTGGCCGCCACCTGGTTCATCGCCGCCAACCCGTTCAGGATCGAGGCCACCTGGGTGTTGCCGTTGGCGTTTTGCGCCTGGGCGATGCTCGTGTTCACCGCCGCACTGTTGCCGGCAATCGCGCCCGTCGGAAGGCTGCGCGACATCTGTGCGGCCACGCTATTGTCCGAAACCGTCTTGGTCTCCGAACAACCCATGGCCATTGTGCCGAAGATCGCCAGAAGCGCGAGGCTGATCGTTTTCTTCATGTCCGGTTCTCCAACGCCTTCCCGGAATACGACGCGGGTCGCCATTGTAACGACTACCTCCGGAATCGGCCACGTCCTCTTCCACGCCTGCCTCTTTTTCCGCCGCCCCCCCCGCCTTGGCCACCTTGACCGCCAGCCCCGCCGGCCCCGCCGTGCACGCCGCGGCGCTCCTGCCGGGCCTGTTGCCGGGCCTTCTCTTTGCGATCCTGCCGTTTGGCAAGGTTCTTTTTGCGAATATGCTCGAGGGAGGATTCTTCCGTCGCCCCGGCCGAAGCCGGTAACGGCTTGGGCGAGCGGCGCGGTTCCATACGCCGCATCGTGGTGTCGCCCCCGATGCTCGATCCATGCTCCAGAAGACGCAAATCAAGCTGCCGCGAGGAGATATTGACGTTCACGATCTGCACCCGGGCACGATCTCCCAGCGAGATTCGCCGCCCTGTACGCTGCCCGCGCAGCACCCCAGTCCGGTCGTCAAACTGCCAGAAATCGTCCGGCAGATCGGCAACCCGAATCATCCCTTCCACCAGGAACCGCGTGGACTGGACGAAAATGCCAAACCCCGTGACACCCGTAACAACGCCGTCGATCACATCGCCGACATGCTCCGCGAGAAGTTGGAGCACCTTCACGGACCGCAATTCACGCTCCGCATCGGAACTGCGCCGTTCCGTGTACGACAGATGCTTGCCGAGATTCACCAGCGTACCGTAGTCCGGCGTCATGCCGAGCGCCTCGGGCATCAGCCCCGCGCCGCGCCGATTCCCCGGCTCGCCGCTGCTCAACTCCGCCTCCTGCTGGCGGGCCGCTTCACCCGGACGCGCGCGCTTGCCGCGAGGTTTCTTCGCCTTGCCCTCCGCACGCCGCACCACCACCGCATCAAAGCAGCGATGAATCACAAGGTCCGCATACCGCCGGATCGGGCTCGTGAAATGTGCGTAATTGTCGCTCGCCAATGCATAGTGCCCGATCGGCTGCGGCGAATATTCCGCGCTCGTCATCGTCTTCAACACCGCGAGATGCACCGCATACGCGATCGGCGTCCCGCGCACGCTGTCCAGTATCCCCTGCAGCGCCTTGCGGTCCAGCACCTTCGGCACGCGCCGACCGGCCACCATCATGAACTGCCGCACCGTCTCCGTGCTCGTTACGTCCGGGTCCGGGTGAATGCGCCGCAGCACCGGCAGCCCCGCTTTCGTCAGCCACCGCGACACAGCCTCGTTCGCCTCCACCATGAACATCTCGATGATCTTGTGCGTGAACGAATCATCCTCCGGCCGGGCGTCTACGACATGCCCTTCCTCATTGATGACCAGCTCCACTTCGGGCAGATCGAGAACGATCATCCCTTCCTGGAGCCGCCGCTGCCGAATCACGCGGGCCAGCCGATCCATATGAATCAGCAGCTTCCGCACCTCCGGCGTCACCACCGGCAGATTCGGATTCGGCGGCGCTTCCAGCAGCCCCTTCGTGTACGGCTGCCCCACGCCCTTCGCATCATCAATGATTGCCTGCGCCTGACGGTAGGTCAGACGCTTCTTGCTCTGAATAATCGTGTTCGCAAACCGCGTCCCCACCACGCGCCCGGCGGCGTCGTAGCGGATGAACGCACTCTTCGTCAGCCGCGGCTGCGCTTCCTGCAGCGAGCAGACGCCGTTCGACAGCACCTCCGGCAACATCGGAATGACGTAGCCCGGAAAATACGTGCTGTTCCCGCGTGCCCGCGCCTCCAGGTCCATCGTCGATTCCACGACGACAAACGACGACACGTCCGCAATATGCACCCCGAGCTCCCACACCGCCTCGCCAGTGCCGCTCTCCATGAGCCGCTCAATATCCGGCTCCATCTCCTCCGGCTCGTGCCGTGCGGTGCCCTTCAAATGCTTGAGCGAAATCGCATCGTCAAAATCGCGCGCATCGTCCGGATCGATCGTGACGATCATCTCCTCGCGCAAATCCTCGCGCTCGCCGCTGGCGAGATACTTCTCCGGGTCGTAACCGACCGCCGCCTGCCGCGCCTGGTCCATCACGGCATCCGGAAATTTCGCCGGCAAATCGAACTGCCGGATGACGCTCTGCAGCTCCACCTCCGGCTCGCCCTTGCTCCCCAGAATCTCGGTCACGACGCCCTGCGCGAGCTGGTCGCCCTGCGGATACTTCAAAATCTCCAGTACAACCTTGTCGTTCTCCGCCCCGTTCTTCGCCGTCACATCCTGCACTTCGATCGGCGTCTTGAAGACATTCCCATCCGGAATGACCACCCACCGCCCGCTCTGCTTCGCCAGCGTCCCGACGACCTTGTTCGTCGCCCGCTTCAGAATCTCCACGATGCGCCCGGAAACATTCCGCCGATCGCGCGTGTCGTACTTCTCCCGCACGATCACCTTCGCCACCACAAAATCCCCCGTCACCGCATCCAGGTTGTCCCCCGCCGGAATAAACAAATCGCCATGCGCGTTCGGCTCATCCGGAATGACAAACCCGAACCCCCGGCTCGTCTGCCGAAAAGTCCCCGTCACCTTGTTTCCCAGCGCCGGCAGCGCAATCATGCGCCCCGTGCCGTAAACCACGCGCCCCGCCGAAGCCAACTCATCGACCGCCCGTTCAAATTCCCCCCGATCCTCCGGCGCGATGTTCAATCGCTCCGCCAAATCCGCCACGCGGACCGGCTCGCCATTTTGATCGCTCAGAAAACTGATGATCGGTTCGTGATACTGCTCTGTCAAAATCTTCTCCTAGACGCGCGGCCTAGCCGGTCGTTTAGCCGGCCCGCTCGTCGGGCCGCTCAAAATGCCTGCCGCACGCGTCACAAGTATACCGAGGTTATTCGTTGTGAATATTAGAAACCGTCTGGAAAACCTCAAACCCCCCCGACGTTCCTCACCCACCCATAGTGAATGTGTGCACACACCATAGACTCATTCATCGGCAAAAGCAAGCGGCAGGTTTAGCCTCTGCCCCGGCCCCCCAGGGCAAACGCATATGGAACCTCGTCCATGAATATTCGAGGATTCTGGCCCCACTTTCACCTCCGAAACCGCCTTTGGAATGCGGCTTTGTGGGGTAGGCGTGGGAAAGGGGACCAAAAATCCATAGACCGTCATCCATATGCAATTGCCCTGCCCGGCCCCCGGCCCTTGGGCACCCCCGATATTGCTGGTACAGGCTTCGACAAGAACTTGATAATTTGCGAAAAATTATCTGGCAGAGGTGAGGGCGTCATGGTAGAAAAACCTCACCTTTGACATTTCCGCCTGTGGGCCCCAACCATGAACCGGCATTGCTGTCAGTTTCGCCCCAGTACTCTCGGACAACTTCTGGCCGCCACGCCCAACGAGATCAACCGTTGCGATATCGCGCGCATGAACCTCCTGTGTGCCCAAAGTCTTCCACGGGCGGAGAGGCTCGATGTTGAGGCTTCGCTTTCTCAAATAGATGAATGGACCGAACATGTGCGCGAAGAGACGGCTCGCTTTTACCCGTCGTACCTTCGCAACCCCAATCCCCAAAAGGGCTCCCTCGCAGTGTTTCAATTGTGGGCGGTCATACGAAGCCTCAAAGAAACGTACGAACTGAAACACCACCTCTTGCCGAAAAAGAGGACCGGATTCAAAGGTTACGGCACGAGGGCCGTTTTCGGTTCCGATATCGGCTACGAGGACTCGAGGCCGCTCTTCATACACGGGTTGCTCGGTCCCGAACGCATTGGATCGTGCAGCTCCCTGCCGGTCCTCTTTACCGCCGTTGCGCGCAGACTCGGCTATCCAGTGAACTTGGCGCTGGCAGTGCAACACATGTTCAACCGGTGGGAAAGTCCCACCGAAACGTTCAACATGGACGGGAGCGGCCCAGACTATATCACCAGACCCCCTTCGGAAGATTTCATCGATGTGCCGCGGCCATGGACTTCGGAACAGAAATATTGCGGCTGTTATCTCCGCTCGATAACGGCGCAGGAGGCGCTCGCGGCATTCCTACTGATGCGAGGGGCATGCCTGCAATGGAACGGTGATTTGCGAGAGGCACATCGCATGTGCGCCCTTGCTCACCTCCTATCTCCGAAACATCCGGCGTACGCAGCCCATCTTGAAGTCATTGAGGATTTAACTCGGCGAAAGGGTCATCTCGCTCGCGCGGCGCTCATCGACAACTCTTGCGGAAAAATGCCTAGTCGTGTGCCCCGTATCAAAAGAACCTTTCCCTTGTGGTTGACCCGCGACGGCTTTTTGGTGAACCGGGCCGCTGATTATTATGTGGAGAAATTGGCATGATTAACTCCAGCGGAAAATCGGCATACGATGAACTATTTTCGGAGAACCCGCTCCAGGATGGACAGCGCGTGAAGAAGTCTTCACGACCATGCGCTAGGAGCGCGGAAGGCGACTTCGGTTCCGGCCACATGTACCGCTACGTCGGCAACGACCCAACCAATGCTGTTGATCCAACCGGAATGGATGCAGTGTTTGGCTCTGGCCAAAGCGGGGGAGGGTTTGGCGCACTTCAAGCCATGCCAGTAAATCTTTCGCCCCATTACGACACCCCCATTACCGCGGGCACAGCTCTCCCGGCATATCCAGGCGAGGTCTCGTTCAGTCCGAATTCCCCAACAGCTTCAACTGAAGTCTTATCCGCTCCAAGTGCTCCGGCCATTTCCAATTTCGATCAAGGATTGCTTGATTCCACGGAGTACGTATACGACAACGCGGCCAGCGCTCCGAGCGTCGTGGCCAGTCCCAGCGTCATTGCCAACCCCTACGCGCCGGTGCGATATGCGACGGGAGCCGTAGTTCAGCAAAATCTTAATGGCGCTTGGAGGGTCTCGAGCGATGGGACGAGTGGCACCCTGACGTTGTCCTCCGGAGAAGCGTACCAGTTCAAGAATCCCTCTAATGTGGGTTGGATCATGACGACGCCTATTGATCAGGTTCAACCTTTGCAAAATCTCGCCCTGCTGAACATGCCCCTGGGAAAGCCCATTTATTACAGTAGTGACAACTGGAGGAACGATCTCGAAAACGCAGACCTCCCGACGCTCGCAGCAACCTTGGCGTACTACCAGTCCGAGACAACAAAATCGATCATTGCCGAAGATGGTAATGCAGAATCTAACGCCCTAAACGTCGAAGACGTTCAAAAGCAGATATCGATATACCAGGGAGCATCCTTCGATTGGGGTTATTCCTCGACTGAGCAGTGGATCGCACATTCGACTCTTGACGACGCGGAGTACCTCCAGCCATTTTTGGGAAAGCAGGTAGTGAGGCAGACTCAATATGCAAGTGCGGTGCTTGGCGCATTGGGTTTCCAAACATCTCCTCCGCCGAGTTCCCAAGCGGATATCGACGCGAGACTCACCAATGCCGGGGTGACCTCGCCGTCGCAGTCGTCTTTGGTTTACTGGGCGGGACCACAAGGTGACAACACCGGAATGGCGTTCAATCTGATGGGGGCCGCAGCGCCTATTTTTGGGCTAAATCCGATTGACCCTGCAGGCAGAGGCATAAATGAGTCGTACACCCTTGGCGAAGGAAACGCGCCGAGCACCACGGGGCTGCAAGCTCGATTTACTCAGGGCTCCCAGGGAGAATTACAATCCGCCTTTGCGAATATCGAGCCAGGGGATATTGGAAATGGTACGCCAACAACCGTCGCGGCTCGTGATTTGGCCCAAAGTCTCGGAAATGCGACAGATGACGCGGGCCATGCGATTGGCAATAACCTCGGAGGGCCGGGGGACGCTGACTCGGGCAATATCTTCCCACAAGATCCGAGTGTTAATCGAGGCGCGTACCGGCAATTTGAGCAGCAGATTGCAGGACGGGTCCAAAATGGTGATCAGGTCTATGTCCGTGTGGTGCCGCAGTACACGCCCGGTGCCACCCGCCCGTCTCAGATCGTATACCAGGTGCGGATAAATGGTGTTACCACGACCAGAGTGTTCCCTAATCAGTGATTTATGAGATATAAGAACGAGTGCCATATTTTGAAACTGCTCGCATCACGCGCATCGCAAACCTCGGAGCACGAATCTTTTGTCGGCGGTTTGCCGAAGCTCCCAAGGGGGGAAGGAATCCCGCGTTGTCGGTTATGTGGGGCCGACGAAAGCTTTTTCTTTCAGGTGGCGTGTCCGGAAGGGAGTCCTTGGCATCGACTTTCGCTCGCAGTCTTCGCATGTACGTCATGCGCCGACGAAAATCATTTGATCCCGCAGATGCTGTCGGGGCCACTAAAAGATGCAGATATCCCCGAGGGCTTTCTGCAATCATATCAAAGGAATTTCCGCTTCATGGTTTTTGAAACCGCGTCGGCCACACTCCGTCAGGAATATCGAGAAAGGGTGGTATTCCGGCCATTCCATTTGGAGAAAGTCATTGACCCAGACGTTGATGCGAATAAGCTTGGGGGAACCCCCAATTGGCTGCTCGATGATGAAAGTCCTAGGTTTTACTTTGGAAATGCGCCAATGTCCTTTTTCCTTCAACTACTACAGGGGTTTCGGTTTGAGATCAACAGAGGAGCCCCTCCTCAGGTTGAGTTGGGCTTGGATGGTTCACCGCAGCCCTCGACATCCAGCTATTACCAATTATTCAATGGCAACAAGGTTTTTCTATTTGCAACGGAAGATCGAGCCAAGCCGCTCATATACGCCATCACCCAAATTGACTGATTATATTCGCTTCTTGGGGCTCTCCCGGCCGTGAATTCTTGCCTGATAAGCTCCTTCGGACGGAACAATCCCCTGGGCTGGGGAGTCACACCGCCCCCCGCACCCGCGCCGCCTTCACCGCCGGCCCCAAGTGCCGCCCCGGGCAATCCGTCTGCACCAACTCCCCATGCACATACACCCGATCCACCGCCAACGCATACTTCCCCCGCACCAGATGCACAAACGCCATCAACCGATCCACCTGCGCCTGCGTCGGCATCTGCAGATCAAAATCCCCCAGCACCACAATCCCAATATTGTGCTCGTTCCAGAAAATCCGCCGATCCTTCGACGGCCTCACATGCTGCCCCTCATACCGCAGCGACCGCAGCTGCCACACCCGCCCCGCACGATCTACCGCAAAGTGATACGCAATATCAATCATCCCGCGCTGCAGGTGCGCCTGCCGCACCATCTGCAGATGCCGAATCGTCTCCACCACCGACGTCGCCACGAACGGCTTCCCATCCCCCGAATGATGCACCGTGATCCGCTGCACCCCACCCATCGGCCGCCCGCGCGCCAAATCCGCCGACGCCCCCGTCCACGATCGCCGCGGCATGATATCCCCATACTCCGTCTTCTGCGGCGGCGTCACCGGCGGCAGCACAATCGTCTTCGACGCCATCGGCGGCACCGGACCCTCCCCCTCCAGCGACCCCTCATATGGCTCCGGCAACTCCCGCTGCTCCGCCGCCGGCGGACACCCCACCAGCACCCCCGCCATTCCCACCATCACCCCCTTCAACATCCCCCGCCGACTCACACCCCAGCAACACTCGCACATAACTCCAATGCCCAATCTCCCCCACAAAAAGAATCTCTTCGTGGTCCTTCGTGCTCTTCGTGTCCTTCGTGTTTACCGTCTTCGTCGTTGGGGGGGGGAAGCGAATCAAATCAACCGCTGCCGCCGTATCGAAACCATATACGGCTGCATCCCATGCCCCGGACATTCCGTGCTCACGATCTCCTGGTGCGTATACACCCGCGAGATCGGCAACGAATACTGCTTCCGCAGCAGCGTCCCGAAGATCCGCACCTTGTCCTTCTGCTGCTGAGTCATCGGCTGCATATCAAAGTTCCCCAGCACCACCACCCCCACGTTGTGCTCGTTGTTGTACCGCACGTGCTGCCCCTGAAACTTCAGCGACCGCAACTGCCACACCCGACCCACCCGGTCGATCGCAAAGTGATACCCGATGTCCTGGAAATTCCGCGACCGGTGGTACTCCCGCACATACTCCAGGTGCTGCGCCGTCTCGCCAAAATCGCTCGCCCAGAACGGCTTCGGATCCCCCGAATGATGGAACGTGATCAACTTCACCCCATTCATCGGATCCACACGCGACATATCCGGACCCCCACGCGCCCACATCGACCGCGGCAGAATCCCGTACGTGTTCGCCGGCTCCGCCTTCACCACCGGCGGCGGCAACGGATGACTCGGCGCCGGAGGCGCAAACTCCGTGTCCGGCACCAACGCCCTTGTGATTGGCGACATCGCCGGCGCCACCGGGTCCGGCAACGCCGCATGCGCCGCACTTCCCGTCGGATTGTTGTTCTCGCATCCCAGCATTGCCCCCACCCCTGTCAACCCCAGCAACCCCAGAAACGCGCGCCGCGAAACGCCCCGTTCCGATCCATCCTCATTCTGCTTGTTGCTCACGTGCGCCTCTCTTCGGTCCCCGGAAGATCCATGCGTGCCCCCGGCCCCGGCTGAGTCCTGCTATTTCCAATAACTCTCTCGGTATCGGCAATATAGCTATAAATACTGAAAAACAAAGCCCCCCATTACTACCATTTTCTGCCCATGAATTACAGGCCCTCCCGTTTCGCTCCCGCGAAGCACCCCTTTCCTGGCCTTTTTTTCTTGACGACCTGCCTCCTACCCGTTTTCATACCTCCTTTTCGCTTTTGCGCCAGCAGTCTCGTAGCAAGCCACCCCGCTCTTTCCGCCGATATGCCTATCAGCGGCGGTTGGTGCGACCGACGGATTGGCCTCACCACCCTCAGGACGCGAGGTAGAACGATGATGCGGATGTACGAGTATCTCGAACGCCAAATGCAGGAAGCTCTCGGACCGGTCAACAAATGGTATTGTTCCCAGTACTACGGCTACGAAATCCACGACCCCGAATGTCTCCTCCGCTACTACATTCAACACGGCGGCGCCTCCAACTTCTGCCGCCAACACGTTTCCGAAGTGGCCGAACACCCCCACAGCCAGACCCAGTCTATCTGACGGTGGCATGGGCGTCCCGCCCATGACGGCCCGCAGGCCGTTCCCAGGCAGGATGCGCTCACGCGCCCACTCTCACCACCACCTTCCCCATCGGCCCCTCCTGCAACCTCTCAAACGCCCCCATCACCTCCCCAAACCCAAACACCCGATCCACCACCGGCTTCGCCCCAGTCTTCCCCAGCGTCTCCAGCACGCTCCGCCACGCCCCGTGCGATTCCTCGTTCGTATACGTCCCAATCGCCACTCCCCCTATCTGCAGCCGACGAAAGAACAGCGACGCCGTATTAAACTCCGGCACCGGCCCCGCCAATCGCCCCACCACCGACACCTTCCCCCACATCCCCAGCGTCTCTATCACCTCGTTAAACAACGCCCCCCCAATATTGTCCACCGCCACATTCACCGGCCGCTGCCCCAACTGCGCAAACAACTCCTTCCGCCACCCCTTCCCCTCCGGATTCAACACCACATCCGCACCCATCCCGCGCAACTTCTCTCCCTTCTCCTTGCTCCGCGAAAGCCCCACCACCGTGCACCCCATCGCGTGCGCCACCTGCACACACGCCACCCCCACACCGCCCGATGCCCCCGTCACCAGCACTGTCGTGCCCGGAGACAGCGCCTTCCCATCTCCCCACTGCGTCAACGCCTGCCACGCCGTGATATACACCAGCGGCGCCGCCGCCGCCTCCTCATGCGTCCACCCACTCGGTACCTCCGCCGTATACCGCGCCTCCACCGCCACCTTCTCCGCCAGCGTACCCCATCGCGCCACCCCCACCTCCGATCGCATAATCAATCGCACATCCCCCTCCCGAATCCCGCTCACTCCCTTCCCCACTGCCACAACCTTCCCGATCCCATCCCGCCCCAGCACATGCGGAAACGCCGGCCGCGCCGGATACTGCCCCATCGCCAGATACCTGTCCGCAGGATTCAACGCCGCAAACTCCACGGCTATCACCACCTCCCCCTCACCCGCCACCGGATCAGCTACCTCCTCAACCTTCATCGACTCCACCCCCATCAACCCCGGCAACATCCAGGCACGCATAACAGCCTCCTTCAATTACCACCACGACCAAATATTCTATGGCAGGAACGAACGACAAATGATATTTGACCAACCAATTTTCGAATGACGAATGTCCAAAGCACGAGCTGTGCCTGCCCTCGTTTCGTCATTCACTCATTGATCATTGGAAATTTGATTCGTCATTTATCAATCGTCTTTCGTCATTTCCGCGCCCGCCCCTTCGCCTCCGGCGCCGCCGTCAACGGATCCTCCGGCCACTTGTGCTTCGGATACCGCACCCGCAAATCCTTCCGCACCTCAAAATACGCCCCGCCCCAGAAACTCTTCAAATCCTGCGTAATCTGCATCGGCTTGTACCCCGGCGACAACAAATGCAGCAACAACGCCACACGCCCCCCGACAATCCGCGGCGTCTCCAGCCACCCAAACAACTCCTGCAACCGTACCGCAAGGACCGGTGCCGGTGGGGGGGCTCCATCACCCGCCGGCAACGAATACTCAATCCGAATCCGCGACCCCGACGGCACCTCAATCGTCTCCGGTGCCAGCCGCTCCAACTCTCGATCCATCGGATACACCAGCACCCCTCGCACCGCCTCCTCCAACGCCTTCCCCTCGACAACTTCGGCAAGCGACCGATTCCCCGCACACGCCGCCCGCAGCACTTCAGCGATCTGGGCATCATCGAATGAAGGCCAGTCACCCGCCTTCTCCGGCATCGCTGATCGCACCAGCGCAACGCGCGCCATTACCTTGCTTGCCGCCTCATTCCGCATCAACAGGTCCCGCCCGCGCGGCAACAACGCTTCCGCCAGCACCTCCCCCGCCCGCTGCAAATCCACGCGCCCGTGCGGATCCTCCTCCAAAACCAGATCATGAAAATACCGCCGCGTAAATGCCGCCACCTTCTCCTTCCCCGCGTCATACTCCAGCACCGTCTCCGTCCGCATCTGCTCCGGAAACAATCGCTCCAGCGATTCGCGAGAAACCGCCACCGCCGTCCGCACCATCGCCTCCGCCCGCTTATTCCGCGGATCGTGATGCGGATCCAACGCCAGAAAAAGTTCTGCCCGAGACAGCGCGGGCGTGAGCGCTTCGGGAGTCAGGCGAACGCCGCCGCCGCCGACCATCACCGCGGAAAGCGGATCAGCTCCCCCGCGCCGGCGCGAGACGCGGTCGGGATAAGCAAGCAGAAGCAGTTCTTCCAGCGAGTGCGGACGGGAATGAACCACAGAGGACACAGAGACGGTCGAATTCGTCCTCGATCCGTCCGTCGCCTCTGTGCCCTCTGTGTCCTCTGTGGTTTTAATCGTTCTGTTGATCGACGCAAGCTGGTCGCGAGTCCGCGACAAATGCGCGGGTAGTCGCTCAGCGCGAAGGAAGATATCGCCCACAGCCGATCGCGAATCGTCCGAGAGCACCGCCGCCAGATTCACCGCCTCCGCCTCCAACCCCGTCCCCTTCGCCGCCATCAACATCCGCCCCACCCGCGGATGCACCGGCACCCGCATCATCCCCCGCCCAATCTCCGTCAACTCCCACCCACCATCGACGCCACCATCCACCCCCGCGCTCAAACCAGGGTTTTGTGTTTTGTGTTTTGCGTTTTGCGTTTTCGCCAGTCCCCCCAGCATCCCCAACAACCCCTCCGCCGCTGCAATCCTCTCCTCACTCGGTTGCTCAAACCAACCAAACTCTCGTGCATTCTTCGCACCCCAGGCGTGAACGGCGAGAACCGTCGCCGCCAAATCCACCCGCTCCACCTCCGGCACATTGAACGCCGCCAGGTGCTTCTGCTCCAACTCCCCCCACAACCGATACACCACCCCCGGCCCCTGCCGCGCCGCACGCCCCGCACGCTGCGCCGCCGACGCCTGCGATATCCGCTCCAAATCCAACCGGTCCATCCCCCGACTCGCATCAAACGACGCCACCCGCGCCAGCCCCGAATCCACCACCACCCGCACCCCATCTATCGTCAGCGAAGTCTCCGCAATATTCGTCGCCAGAATAACCTTCCGCCTTCCCTTCTCATCCGCACGCAACGTCCGCTGCTGCTCCTCCGACGACAAACTCCCGTGCAACGCCAACACACTGAACCCCTCCCGCTCCAACTGCCCCAACCGTCCGCGCACCCGCTCAATCTCCCCAACCCCCGGCAAAAACACCAGCACATCCCCCTCGCCGCCAATCGCCTCTTCAATCACCCGCGAAACATGCTCCTCCAACCGCACATCCCGCCCAGGCCTGTAAAAAATCTCTACCGGAAACACCCGCCCCTCCACCTCCACCACCGGCGCCGTAACGCGGGCATCCTGCCCGCATGCAGGCTGGAAGCCTGCGTTACTTCCGCCAAGAAACCCCGCCACACTCTCCGCATCCAGCGTCGCCGACATCACCAGCACCTTCAGCTCCGGCCGAACCGTCTGCTGCACCTCCCGCAAAAACGCCAGCGCCAAATCCGTATGAATGCTCCGCTCATGAAACTCATCCAGTATCACGCACCCAACCCCCTCCAGATACGGATCATCCAAAAGCATCCGCGTCAGAATCGCCTCCGTCAGCACCCGTATCCGCGTCCGCTGCGTATACCGCTTCTCAAACCGAATGTGATACCCCACCTCCTCCCCAACCCTCCACCCATTCTCCTCCGCCATCCGCTCCGCCGCCGCCCGCGCCGCCACCCGCCGCGGCTGCAGCATCACGATGTTCGGCGCCTCCTTCGAAAGAACTTCATTTCGCATGACCGCCGGCGGAACCCGGGTGGTCTTCCCAGCGCCGGGCGAAGCAACCAGGACTGCGGAGTGGGCGTGCCGCAGAATTGCTGTAATCCTCGGAAGTGCAGTGTCGATCGGAAGATTTTGCATGATGCAATTATAGAGTCCGTCCCTATAATGGATCGAGTCCGTCCATGATGAGGGTTTCTTATGCAGGCCAACAAAGACGAAGCCGCACGGCAACTGGCGAATGCACATTATGGATTGGAGGACGGGATTCAAGAGATCTATCGGGTTGCGGGGGCGAACGAAAACGATCCCAATGAGCCCATCAAACTGCTCGAAGTGAACCTGCGAACCATCCCGAGCGGAATCATGCCAGTCTATTTTGGGCCCGGGGCTGCGGTGCCCTATTCGTCGATCATCATCGATTTGACGCCTTCGGAGTTCGAGCAGGTCTGCAAGGGACAATTGTCCCTGCCCCATGGATGGAAGCTCCAACAGCGCATTGAACGCCAGACGAGCAACAACTGATGCCGACGATGGAAGATGGTGACGGACCCCTCTCCCATCAATACTGTGTTGATGAAACTGATTCGCAGTGCCATTGATTCTTTCGCCTGATTCCCTTTGCCCGAAGAGCAATCAGTGCATTATCTGCAACGCAGAATTGTTCGTGGTTCTTGCAAGGGCGAAATCCTTATCTGATACCTTCCCCGCCGACTCCGACCCTGATATCCCCGACCGCTCAACGAATAAAAAAAGCGGAGCGGCTGCCTCTAGCCGCTCCGCCGCAACGGTCACGATGCCGACTTACAATCCTCGGCTTAATGACGGCCGCCGGGTTGAGCGATGAATCCGCTCGGTCCACTGCTAGATCCGCTGCTCGGCCCGCCGCTGGGTCCACTGCTAGACCCACCGCCAGGTCCGCCGCAAGGCCCGCCGGGTCCGCCAAATCCGCCGCCCGGCAGCACCGTCGGATTCCCATTCTCATCCACGCTCAGCGTGATCGGATACGTATACGTCGCACCGGTCGAACTCGTCGCTGTCGCCGTCAGGGTCACCGTATAAATCACCGTCCCGTTCCCTTCGGTGTACGCTGACACCGCCTGTGTCGTCGCGATCGTCGTCGTCACACCGTCCGCCGTCGCCAGCGCCTGCAACTCCGTCTGTGCCGCCGTCGGAATCGCCGAGAACGTCGTCGACGCCACGCTCGGCAAATTCGCCAGCGCGCCCGTCGCGTCCACCGTGATCGTCGTCCGCGTCCCAGTGCTCGTGTACAGCGCCGAGTACGTCGTCACCCCATTGAGCGTCTGCACCATCACCTGCGATGTCGACGTCAACGCCGTCGCCCCGCTCGGCGCATTACTCGTCAACCCGTTCTGAATCGCTGTCGAAAACACGCTCAGCGGCAGCGTCGCGTTCCCCACCGGATTCCCGTTCGAATCCACCGTCACCACCGTCACCCGTCCCCATTTGCCGCCAGTCGTTGTGCTGCTGCTCGAGGTGCTCAGCGCGATCGTATACGTCGTGCTCCCGCCGCTCGTCGTCGTCACAGTCACCACGGAAGTGGACGTCGGCGCCGTCGCCCCGATCGCCGTCGCGATCGCCGTGATCTCCGCCGTCACCGCCGTGTTCGTGACCGCCCCAAATGTCGAACTCGTCGTCGTCGGTGCCGTCACCGCAGTACCGGTCGTATCCACCGTCAGCTTCGTCACCGATCCCGTGGCGGTCACATTATACGTGTACGTCTCCACCCCGTTCGAGTTCCCCATGTAAAGCGTGCTCGACGACGTCGGCGCCGTCACCCCGTCCGTCGTCGCCAGCGAGGTCAATCCGTTCTGCACCGCGGTGGAGACCTGGCTGAACAGAATGGTCGTTCCATTGTTCAAGCCGGCCCCGGGTCCTCCTCCGCCGCAACTCTTCGTGCTCGTGCTGCTGGTGCTGCTCGTGCTGCCGGAGGTCGTCGTACTGCCCGAAGTCGTCGCTTTGCTGACAACGCTCGCGCTCTTCACCGTCGACGACACGCTGCTCACGTGCTTCACCGCCGTCGCATGATGCGCCGCCGAGAGCAGCGACCGCTCCTCCAGCGACTCGAACATGCGTGCCAGCGAACGCCCGCCACGGACCCGCGAATTTCTTCGTGTGAACATGCACAACTCCCATATAAAAGAGAAGTTTCAACCTCGCCGCGTGCCGCCCAACGTCAGGCCGCACGGGGTTGCCATCAATCCGGTAATCACCCAGTTGCCCGCCCCATCCCAAAACCGCCGCAAAACTTCCCCACGCCCCATCAGCAAAAACACCCCCGCAATCGCGATTCTCAATCCATCCATTCCCAACCCCCTTTATCGCCCCTCCGAAACCGTCTCAAAAACCTAAAAAATTCCCCCCCTTTAGTGCCTTCCCCGGCCATTGATACGTCTGTGAAACACCGTTCTTAACGCAACCCTCTCGAATAACCCCTCCCTCCACCGGCACTCCTACCCCACAGCGTCATTTTGACATGGAAACAAATTCACTTTTCGGGAGACAGAACCATGCGAATCCCTGCATCCACGCTCTTCACATTCGCTGTTATCGCCGTCGCCTCCAACACCTTCGCCACCGGCGGGGGCGGTTATCTCCAAACCAACCTCGTCTCCAACGACACCTCCATGGTCCCCGCCGCCCACCAGGACCCTCAACTCGTCAACGCCTGGGGAATCGCCTTCTCCGCCACCAGCCCCATCTGGGTCTCTGACAACGGCACCGGTCTCTCCACCGTCTACGACGGCTCCGGAAACCTCAACAACGGCGTCGCCGGCGTCGTCCAACCCCCCGCAGGTTCGCCCCCCGGCACCCTCGCCAACCCCACCGGCATGGTCTTCAACGGTAACAACGCCTCCTTCCAGATCACCGACGGCACCAACACCAAGGGCGCCAACTTCATCTGGGCCACCGAAGCCGGAACCATCTCCGCCTGGAACTCCGGCGTCGGACAGCCCGCCACCGGCCGCAAGGACCACACCTTCCTCGAAGTCTCCACCCCCAACGCCATCTACAAAGGACTCGCCATCGACAGCCCCACCGCCGGCACTCAGCTCTACGCCGCCAACTTCGCCAGCGGAAACGTCGACGTCTTCGGACCCACCTTCAACCCCGTCACCCTCGCCTCCGGCGCCTTCACCATGCCCGGCCTCCCCTCCGGTTACGCCCCCTTCGGCATCCAGAACATCGCCGGAAACATCTTCGTCTCCTTCGCCAAGCAAACCCCAGGCAGCGGCGACGAAACCGCCGGCCCCGGCCTCGGCGCCGTCGCCGAATTCGGCACCGACGGCCATTTCATCAAATCCATCGCCAACACCGGCGGCTCCCTCAACGCCCCCTGGGGCCTCGCTCTCGCTCCCGCCAACTTCGGCCAATTCTCCAACGACCTCCTCGTCGGTAACTTCGGCGACGGCACCATCTCCGCCTTCGACCTCTCCACCCCAACCCCCACCTTCAAAGGTCAGCTCACCGATACCTCCGGCGCCACACTCTCCATCGACGGCCTCTGGGGCCTCGAGTTCGGCAACGGCGCCTCCGTCCCCTCCAACTCACTCATCTTCTCCGCCGGCCCCAACGACGAATCCGACGGCCTCCTCGGCACCCTCACCGTCCCCGAACCCGCCTCCCTCTCCCTCCTCTCTCTCGCCGCACTCCCCCTCCTCAAACGCCGCCGCCGCAACGTGGCATTGGCATCCTGCCAATGACGGCCCGCAGGCCGTTCCGCGAAAAAAAGCCGGGGCCGCACTCCGCGACCCCGGCTCCACATTTCCCAATCCTCAATCCTTCTTCTCCCCCTTTTCATCCTTCTCATCCGCCTCCTTCTTCTCCCCCTCCTCATTTTCTTCCTTCCTGCTCACCACCGTCCCATTCTCCGCCACCACCACTTCCATATTCTTCCCGCCAATCATCACATCCGCCTCATACACCTTCACCCCATCCTTCATCTCCATATCCGCCTCCTTCACCTCCGCGCCATTCGCCTCCTTCGTCAGCGTCGCCTGCACCGCCGCCGGCAACGACGAAAACGCCACCTTCGTCTCCGCCCCTTCCTTTGTCTCCGACTCTTTCTTCTCCGTTCCCTCGCACCCCGCCATCAGCCCCACCGCCAACACACCCGCCAGCAACAACCCCAGGCTTTTCCATTCCTTCTTCATCGCATCGCTCCATGCAAAAAGTAGATACGAGCCGACCACGTCAGCCCACACTCCAAACCCTACCCCCGCTCCATGAAACCATCATGAACCCCCCATGAAACCCGTGGCATCGCCGTCCCGCCAATGATGGCCCGCAGACCATTCCCACCACCCCCCACCCAAAACCCAAAAACTCAGGACTCAAAACTCAAGACTTCCTCGCCACCACCACCACCCCATGCACCGCCGCCACAATCTCCTTCTCCGCCCGCACCGACAGCTCACTCCGCGACACCCCCGGCCAATCCGCCAACTGCACATCCCACGTCCCCGACTTCATCCTTCCCACGCTGATCGAAAAACTCCCCTCCTGCCCATTCTTCCCCGTCTTCAACCACCACCGCTGCACCGACCGCACATCCAGCTCCATGCCCAACCGCGCCGCGACCTTCCCCACCTCCGCCAGGACATCCTCATCCCCCTTGATGCGCACCTCCGTCACCAGCTTGCTCGCCGCCGGCCAAGTCACCCCCTCCGGGCGCAAATACATCTCCGCCGTATATCCCCCCGCACACCCCGCCACCACCACAGCCATCCCCACCAACACTCCAACCCGCCGCAACTTCCGCATCACAGTCCTCCAATCCAAAATCGCTCCCCCATTCTACAACCAACCCCCCACATCCGCGTGGTGGCATCCGCGTGGTGGCATCGGCGTCCCGCCGATGATGGCCCGCAGGCCATTCCCCCTCGAAACCCTCCTTCTACCGATCGTAAGATCCGTTGATAGCCTCGCCCCTCAAACTTGTCCCCTCCCGCTCCCGCAACTCCCCCCGCACCTGCATCAAAATCCTCCCCAACCAATTCGTCCCTCGCCCCTGATACACCCCCCACACCACATCCCCCCACGTATTCCCCTCCTCCAGAT
>Ga0335069_10000382_pt1 | contig 74756 bp, 64 predicted proteins | sample Lox_Sample_11_FD_206714 | JGI IMG/M metagenome (GOLD analysis project Ga0335069, IMG submission 206714) | Soil microbial communities from Loxahatchee National Wildlife Refuge, Florida, United States - Lox_Sample_1.1 | ecosystem: Environmental > Terrestrial > Soil > Wetlands | place: USA...
CACACCGCTGGTGTACCAGTTGTCTCGCCAGAGGCATCGCTGGGTAGCTATGTGTGGAAAGGATAACCGCTGAAAGCATCTAAGCGGGAAGCCAACCTCGAGACGACTTCTCCCGGGCGCAAGCCCCTGAAGCCCCCTCGAAGACGACGAGGTCGATAGGCCGGAGGTGTACGCGCTGCGAGGCGCTCAGCTGACCGGTACTAATCGGGCGTGCGGCTTGGTCTCCCTCTTCTCAGGTCCAAGGCGACCGATTCGAGGTCGAGATCGAGGTCCTTGCTGGACCGAGGTCCCGCGATCCGCGGTGCGGTGCTCTTCTTCCCCTTCGTAGACGGTTGCAGAGCTTGCTCTTTGAAGGGTTTGCGGTGGCTATATCGGTGGGGTCACACCCGTTCCCATCCCGAACACGGAAGTTAAGCCCACCAGAGCCGATGGTACTGCACGGGAAGCCGTGTGGGAGAGTAGGTCGCCGCCGCATCTTCTCGGGCCCACCCGCGCACGCGCGCGGGTGGGCCCCTTCTTTTTCGGGTTGCCCCTCCTCCGCCGCCGACGAACGCCCACAGCAGCCGCAGCTTCCGAAGTAGACTTTCCCCTCCTCGACGCCTTCGGCGCTGTACCTTCGGTGGGACCGTGGGGGAGAGCGGGGGCGGGGGCCATTCCCGGGCCCGCGATCGAGGAGGCGAGAGATGCCCGAGCGAGTCGTGGTCGGTGTCATCGGCGGAACGGGGCTCGGCGAGGCGCTGGGCACCCTCGGGGGCGGAGAGGCCCGGCGCGTCTCGACCCCCTTCGGCGACCCCTCGGGCCCCATCACCCTCACCGAGGTGGGCGGAGTCCCCGTCGCCCTCCTCGCCCGGCACGGGGAGGGGCACACCTTCAGCCCATCCACCGTTCCGTATCGAGCCAACATCTACGCCCTCAAGTCGCTCGGCGTCAGCCACATCCTGGCGAGCGGGGCCGTGGGGAGCCTCCGCGAGGAGGTCGCCCCCCGCAATCTGGTCATCCCCGACCAGGTGATCGATCGGACGTACCGTCGTCCCGCGACCTTCTTCGACGACCTGGCGGTGCACGTCGAGCTGGCCAGCCCGTTCTGCCCGACCCTCCGGACCCTCCTCGTCAAGGCCGGGACGGGGCTCCCCACCCGCGTGCATCAGGGTGGCACCTACGTCTGCATGGAGGGGCCACAGTTCTCGACCCGCGCCGAGAGCGAGCTGCACCGCAGCTGGGGTGCGGCTCTCATCGGGATGACGGTCATGCCCGAGGCGAAGCTCGCCCGCGAGGCCGAGATCTGCTACGCCCTCGTCGCCTTGCCCACCGACTACGACTGCTGGAAGCCCCACCCGGCCTCGCTCGATCAGGCCAAGCTGCTCGAGGAGATCCTCGGCAACGTGAAGGTCGCCACCCAGAACGCGGTGGAGCTCGTCAGGCGAGCCATCCCGCTCGTCTCGGGAATCGATAAGCCTTGCGCCTGTCAGTCGTCCCTTTCGCTCGCGATCTGGACCGACCGCAGCAAGATCTCGTCGCAAACGAGGGAGAAACTGCGCCCCATCCTGGGGAAGTACCTGGGCTAGGGAGCCGATCCTCTCCGGGAATGGGCCCCGAACGCTCCCAGGCTCCCGAACGCTCCGAGCCACTAGACGCCGGCTCCGTCGTCAGGGGGGAATAGTAGGAACTTCAGGGATGGGCGGTCCAAAGGGACTGCGGATGGGCCTCGGCCCTTCTGACGCCGTTCTTCCCGCGGTCGCGCTCCTCGTCTCTCCGGGGCCCGCGGGGATTCGCGAGGGAGGTCCGCCTCGATCCTTGGGCTGGGGCGAAGCCAAACGTCCCCCAAAGAATCCCGAAGGGCGTTCGAGGCGGGTTCTCCTCGCCTTCCCCTCACACCCCCGCCCCGCTGGGCCTTTCGCCTTCCCCGCGAGCACCGAGGGAGGGCCCGGTCCTTGGGACCACGGGGAGGGACGGATCCGGAGGGAGGGCAGCGCTCGCCTCCGGGGGCCTGCGCAGATGTGGCTGCGGTCCTGCCACGGGGAGCCCCCAAAGAGTCGGGGGAGGGCACGGTCGTGACCCACGCGTCCCTCGCTCGGTCCGTGCCGACTGGCAGTGCCGATCTCCCCTTGCACCGCGGACGTGTCCCCCCCTGGCTTTTCGAGCGGATGGCGCGGCTCGGCCGGGTCGTCGCCGAGGCCATCGTGCTCGAGTACGGACGGGCGGAGCTCCTGCGCCGGCTGTCCCACCCGTTCTGGTTCCAATCGTTGGGCGCGGTGATGGGGATGGACTGGCATTCGTCGGGGATCACCACGAGCGTCGTTGGCGCGCTGCAGCGGGGGCTCGCGCCCCTGGAACGTGAGCTGGGCCTCAGGGTGTGCGGCGGGCGCGGGCGGCACTCGCGTCGAACTCCCGACGAGCTCGTGGCCTTCGGCGAGCGAACGGGGGTCGATGGGGATGCCCTGGCCCGCGCCAGCCGGCTCGTGGCCAAGGTGGATTCGGCGGCGGTGCAGGACGGGTACGCGCTCTACCTTCACGCCTTCGTGGTGGCGGGAGATGGCGCCTGGGTGGTGGTCCAGCAGGGCATGGACGGCGAGGCTCGAACGGCCCGTCGCTACCACTGGCGGTCGGAGGGGCTCGGCTCCTTCGTGGAGGAGCCACACGCGGCGATCGCCGGCCGGCCCGGCGGCCTCATCGTGAACCTGACCGACCGCCGTGCGGCGGCCGCCCGCTCCGCCAGCGTCGAGCTCGCCCGCGGCGGCCCGGAGAGGGTGATCGCGGCGGTCCGCGACGCCGACGGGCTGCCCCACCTGCGCCTCCCCGCCCGTCACGCGGTGCGAGCGGACGACGTCGTGCTCCGCCGCCTGCAGGGTGCACTGGCGGCCGCCGCGCGCCGCGGGCCGGTGGACTTCGAAGACCTCCTCCTCACCCCGGGGGTGGGGGCAAGGACGATGCTCGCCTTGGCCCTTTCGGCCGAGTTGATCCACGGCGCGCCGAGCCGGTTCAGCGACCCGGCCCGGTTCTCCCTGGCCCACGGCGGGAAGGACGGACATCCCTTCCCGGTGCCGCTGCGCGTGTACGACGAGACCTTGCGCGTCTTGCGATCCGCGGTGGCACGCGCCCGGCTCGGCGAAGCCGATCGGCTCGCCGCACTCCGCCGCCTGGACGCGGAGGCGCGCCGGCTCGAGACCGCCGCGGAGGGGAAGACCTTCGAGGCCTTCGCGAGCGCGGCGCGCATCGAAAGCCCGTCCCTCGGGGGCAGGACGGCAGGGACGCCGGGAACGGTCTCGACGCAGGCGCGTCCGGCGGCCTCGTCGAAGCTCATCGCCCCGGCCCAGCTCGGCCTGCCGCTACGCCCCTGAGGGACGGCGCCTCGATCGAGCAGGCCGGGGCGGAGCGGGCCGGTCGATGGCGCGGGGCAAGCGCCCCAGGCACCTTGACGGACGGCCAAGGGTCCCGCGGTGAGGCTCGTTCCCGGGAAAGGCGTCAGGACGCCGCGATGCGCGCCCTCTCCGGGGTCGGCTCCGGCTCGGGCGCAACCTGCACGGCCCGCTTGCCTCGGCCCGCCCCGCGCAACCGCTCGACGGCCAGGAAGACGACCGGCACGACGAAGAGCGTCAGCAGGGTCGAGCTGATCACGCCGCCGATCACGACCAGGGCCATGGGGGCACGAAACTCGCTCCCCGGGCCGCGGCCCAGCGCGGTGGGAAGCATGCCCAGCACCATGGCGGCGCTGGTCATGAGGATGGGGCGCAGCCGGCGCGGCCCGGCCTTGCGCACCGCATCGACCGGCGAGTCTCCCTCCCGAACGTGCTGCAGCGCCCCGTCCACGAGGAGGATGCCGTTCTTGGTGACGAGCCCCATGAGCAGGATGATCCCGATGAGCGAGCCCATGCTCAACGAGCTGTCGGTCGCGAGGAGAGCCAGGATGGCGCCGACCAGGGCGAAGGGGAGAGCCACCATGATGGTGAACGGGTGGAGGAACGACTCGAACTGGCTCGCGAGCACGAGGTAGATGAACACCACCGCGATGAGGAGGGCGGTTCCCATGTTGGCGTTGGTCTCGCCCTGGTCCTGCTGCATGCCTTCCCACAGATAGGTGTAGCCGGGGGGGAGCGCGTGCGGGTCGAGCTGCGCGTGGAGCTCGCGCACGGCCCTGCCCATGTCGTGGCCGGGGGCGATCTGCGCCCACACCGAGATGCTGCGCTCGCGGTGGTTGTGCTCGATCACCGCCGGGCTGGAGGCGCGTTCCAGGTGCGCGATCTGCCCGAGGGAGACGAGCCCCCGGGGGGTCATGATCCACATCGCGTCGATGGCACCGAGCGACTCCCGGTCCTCGCTGGCGAGGCGGACGCGGATGTCGGACTGCCGGCGGCCCTCCCGGAGCCGGGCCGCGACCTCACCCTGGGTGGCGAGCCGGACCTGGAGCGCCACGCTGCCGGCCGCGATTCCCAGGCGCGCCGCCTCCTCCCGGTCCACGAGCGCCTGAAGCTCAGGCTTCCCCGGGGAGTCCTTCAGCTGGATGTCGGCGAGGTGGGGATTGCGGCGCATCGCTTCCAGGAGGAAGTCGGCCTCCTCCCGGAGCGTTCCGAAGTCGCGCCCGGTCACCCTCATGAGGATCGGAGGCCAGTCGCCTAACCCCTCGATCACCGGGGGGTCCGAGACGGCCCGGGTGCTGAGGAGCGCGTCGGAGGCGAGCAGACCGCGGATCCACGACTTGTAGGCGTCGATGCCGTGGGGGCGCCTTCTCTTGTCGACCAGGTTCACACGCCAGCGGACGGCGCGCGCGTCCTCCATGTACCCGACGGTGGCGTAGACGGCCTCCACCCCGGGCAGCGCCCGCACGCGCTCCTCGAGGGCTGCGCTCCGGCGAGAGGAGGTGGCGAGGCTCGTCCCCGGCGGATACTCGAGGTTCACGATGAGTTGCCCTCGATCCTCGGTGGCGATGAACTCGGACTTGAGGCGCGAGGCGGAGAGCACGCTCAGGGCGAGGAGCAGGACCGAGGCGGCCAGGGTCAGGCCGCGGTGCCGGACGACCCATCCCAGCGAGCGCGCGTAGAGGCGGTCGTTCCACTCGAAGGCGGCCCGGAGCCGGCCTACCACCGGGTGCTGCCGGCGCCCCTCCCCTCGATCCCGGGCCCGGGTGAAGCGAGCGGAGAGCATGGGGTCGAGCGTGAAGGCGACGAAGAGGGAGATGAGCACGGCCGCGGTGATGGTCAGGCCGAACTGGCGGAAGAACTGCCCCACGATCCCCTGCATGAAGGCGACCGGGACGAAGACCGCCACGAGCGTGAAGGTGGTGGCCATGACCGCGAGGGCGATCTCCTGCGTCCCGCGGCTGGCCGCCTGCGCGGGGGGCTCGCCGCGCTCCAGCCGCCGGGTGATGCTCTCGCGCACCACCACAGCGTCGTCGATGAGGAGTCCGATGGCCAGCGAGAGACCGAGCAGAGTGAGCTGGTTGAGCGAGAACCCCAGACCGTACATCGCGAACAGCGTGCCCACCACCGAGGTGGGGAGGGCCAGGGCGGAGATGAACGTGCCGCGGGGATCGAGCAGGAAGAGGAGGATGATGAGGATCGCCATGGCGCCGCCGAAGTAGATGGCGATCCACACCTCCCGGGCGTTGGACTCGATGTCCAGGGACTGGTCCACGAGCACCTGAGCCCTGAACCGCTGCTCCTTCTCCAGCCTTGGCAATAGCCTCTTCACCGCTCGGGCCACCGCCGCCGAGTTGGACCCGGCCTGCTTCACCACCTCCACCGCCACCGACTCGACGTCGTTGGTCCGAACCAGGGTGGTCGCGTCCTTGGCGCCCGGGCGCACCAGCGCCACGTCGGAGAGCCGCACCACCGAGCCATCCGACCCGGTGGCGATGGGCATCCTGCGGAGCGCGTCCACGTTCGGGAACTCCCCCTGCACGCGGACCCCCACCTCCCCCGCCCCCTCCGGAAACTTCCCCCCCGGGAGGTTGAGGTGCTCCCCCTTGATGCGCGCGTACACCTCGTCGGGCGTGAGCCGCAGGGCCAGGAGCCGATCGCGGAAGAGCTCCACCGCGATCTCCGGCTCGCCGCCTCCGATCACGTTGACCGCCGCCACCCCGTCGAGCTGCTCGAGGCGAGGCTTCACCTGGTCGTCGAAGCGGTCGCGCAGGGCGACCGGGTCCTCGCCCGCCGCCGCCGAGAACACCAGAACCGGCTGGGCGGCGATGTCGTACTGGGCGATGACCGGCTGCTCGGCCCCGAGCGGGAGCTGGCCCTGGGCGATGCCGACCTTGTCGCGGGCGTTCTGGACCGCTTGTCCGAGGTCGGCGGAGAGCTTGAACTGGACGAACACCAGCGACACGTTCTCGCGCGAGGAGGAGAAGACCTTGTCCACTCCCGCGATGGACGCGACCGAGTCCTCGATGGGCCGCGTCACCATCTCCTCCACGTCCTGCGGGCTCGCCCCCGGGTAGACCGTCCGGATGGTGACGAAGGGGAAGGACACGTCCGGATACAGGTCCGTGCCCAGCCGCGAGTATCCGAGGAGCCCCAAGACCAGAAGGGTGAGGGACAGCATGGTCGTGAAGACCGGGCGGCGGATGGCGACGTCGGAGATCGTCATCCGCGGACTTCCACGAGGGGCGTTCCCTCGGCGACGCCGATGGGCGGCGCCTCGAGCACCCTCAGCCCGGCCGGCCAGCGGCCGCCTTCGGTCTCGACCACCGCGCTCTCGGCCTCCTCCTTCAGGAGCCGGACCGGGAGGGTGCGCGCCCGGTTGTCCTCTCCCGCCACCCACAAGGCATAGCCTCCTCCTCGCTGCACCAGCGCCGCGGCGGGCACCCGCCAGGCGTCGCGTGGCGCACGCGCGGGCAGCTCCGCCCGAGCGAAGGCGTTGGCCAGGAAGCGGCCGTCGGCGTTCGGGACGTCGATCTCGATGGGCACGCGGCCGGTGGCGGCGTCCACCGCCGGGACCACCACCGACACCACCGCCTCAGAGGTGTGCGCGCCGGTGGCTGCCACCGTCACCGTGACGCGCGCTCCGAGGCGGAGCTCCGCTGCGTCCTCCTGGGTGACGGTGGTCTGCAATCGGAGCTCTCGGGTGGTCGCCATGGCGACGAGCGGCGTCCCCGGGCCCACCGCGATGCCCACGCCCTCGGGGATGCGGGTGACGACCCCGGTGAACGGCGCGGTGAGGTGGTGATGGGCGAGGTTCACGCGGGCCGCCTCCAGCTGGGCCCCGGCCGCAGCGAGCTGGGCGGCGGCCAGGTCGCGCTGGGCCCGCGCCTGGACGAGCTGCGCCTCCGAGGTGCCCTCCTCGAGCCGGAGCCGCTCGGAGCGGCCGAGGGCGTCCTCGGAGAGGGAGAGCTGGGCCCGAGCCGCCGCCACCTGGGCCTCCGCCTGGCGAACCGTGGCGAGGGCGGCGTCGTCGTCCAGGGACAGGAGCGGCGCCCCCTGCTTCACCTCCTGCCCCCGCCTCACCGCGACCCGCAGCAGCGTCCCCCCGACGCTCGGTCCGAGGGCCGACGACTGACGAGCGACCAGCGTACCGGTGACCGTGACGGCCGGCGCGTGACGGGCGGGCTTTGGGGACACGAGCCGGGTGGCCGCCGGGGCGGGGCCGGCCGCGGCCAATACTTTCGGCTCGACGGGACCGGGCGGCGGCGGCGGCGCCCCCTGGGGCCCGCGGCTACAGGCGAGGGCGGCGAGGAGGACGGCGACCGGGTGGGGCCTCATCGGCAGTCCTTTCATGACCCGTTGGTCAGTCTCGTTCCCCCGTCGCGGCGGCGGGGCGAGGCGCCGCTCCGCGCCGAAGGGAGCGGAGGGGGACGGGCGGGCGGGGAGGGCGCCGGCACTTGGGCGGGGCGCTCGAGGATCCCCTCGTAGAGGACGAGCGTGAAGGAGCGGAGCCAGCGGACCAGATCGGGCCGCTCGGCGAGCTCCCCCATCCGCCGGGCGAAGCCCTCGTAGGTCCCGACCAGGATGTCCCCGATGAGCGCGGGGTCGACGTCGGCGCGGATCCAGCCCAAAGCCTGCTTGCCGGCGATGCGCCCGGCGATGAAGGCGTGCATGCGTCGGCGGAACTCGTTCACGCTCCGCTGGTAGCGGCTGCTCCCGGCGCCCTCGATGACCGGCAGGATCTGGCGGTTGCGCCAGAGCGTCTCCAGAAGGCCCAGGTCCACCCGGCAGTCGAACTCGACCTGGCGCTCGCGATACTCCCTCTCCGGCAGGCCCCCGTGCTCCCGACGAAAGGCGGCCTCCTCCTCCTCGCGGCGCCCGGCCTGGTCCTCTAGGGCACCCATGAACCGCTGGAGGATTTCCTCGAACGCCACCTCCTTGCTCGCGAAGTGCAGGTAGAAGGCGCCCTTCGAGGCGCCGGCTCGCCGGGCGATGTCCTCCACGCGGGCCCGATCGAGGCCCCGGCTGGCGAACTCGACCCGGGCGCTCTCGAGGAGCGCATCGTGCAGATCGGGATTGGGGGGACGTCCCATGGTGAGGGGATGAAACCAGGTCCCTCCTCTTTGCGCCAGAGAAAAGTGACCGATGGGTCATAAATCCACGGGCGGCCTCGAGAACCCAGGGCAGCTTCCCCGAGGGCCGCCGTCTCGCCCGCCGCCCCTTAAGGCCCCTCCTCCTTCGCCGCGTCGCCCGAAGCGAGAGCCGGACGCGGCAAGCACGGGGCGGCTCGCCCTGATCCGACCGGCCCGCCGACGGCTCCGGGCCCGCTTCTCCCAGGCGGCTCGCGCGGGTACACTTCCGCGCGCCCGGCAGTTGCCGGCAGCGAGGAGCGAGCGCCCGGATGAACGGATGGAGCCTGCTGGCGATCGCTCTCGGTCTCGCCATGGACGCGTTCGCGGTGGCGGTCGTGAGCGGGCTCGCCGACCTGCCGCTCACCGGGCGGCGGGTCTTCCGGCTGGCCTTCCATTTCGGACTCTTCCAGGCGCTCATGCCCGCTTTGGGCTGGGCCGCCGGCCACGCCGTGGTCGGTTGGGTCAAGCCCTTCGACGACTGGATCGCCTTCGCCCTCTTGGCGCTGGTCGGCGGCCGGATGATCCGCGGTGCATTCCACACGAACCGCGCCGAGAGAGTCCCGGGGGACACCACTCGGGGTTGGCGCCTCGTCATGCTCTCCGTCGCCACCAGCATTGACGCCCTGGCGGTGGGGATCTCTCTCGCCATGGTCGGTACCGCCATCCTCGTCCCGGCGCTCGTCATCGGGATCGTGGCGGGCGCGCTCACCGCGGTCGGGATGGGTCTCGGTCGCTGGATCGGCTCCGGGTGGGGGAAGAGGGTCGAGGTACTGGGGGGGGCCCTCCTCGTGGGGATGGGGATCCGGATCGTGATCGGGCACGTCAATGGCTAGGGTGGGCCGAACGCCTCCGCGCCAACCCCCGCGATCGCGGGAGCTCACTCGCCTCGCCCTCCGGTCTGCTCGGCCTCGAAACCGTGTGTCTCGCGGAGGGCCCCCATGAGCCTCTTACCTCCACCGCGCACGTCGATCCCCCTTTCGCTGGCGGTGCTGATCGTCGCAGTCACCGCGACCTCGCTCGCCCGCGACCGCGCCACCTCGTTCCGCCACATCGAGGAATCCTCGATCGGCCAGGCCGTCGCCCTCGGCCGGATCGTCGCGCCCACCCTGAGAGGAGACCTGGTCGAAGGAGACGCTTCGGCCGCGGAGGACCAGATCGCTCGGCTGAGGCTCATGCCGTCCGTCACCCTCGCCCTCGTGTGCGACGGGGACGATCGGGTCCTCTACGCCACGGACGAGAGGCTCAGGGATGTGGAACTCGACGCCACCCGCCCCGCGAGCGCCTCGCTCCTCGGCCGCGTACGGGCGACCCTCGTCCCCAAGTGGGAGATCGCTCCGGACGGCGCGATGCTGCGCGTGGCCTCTCCGGTCCTGGTAGAGCCGCTGCCCGGCGAGCTCCATCCGTCGCACGTCACCGTCCTCTACACGGAGACGGACCTCGCCGCGGCCAAGGCGAGGGCGCTCGGCGAGATCGTCGAGCGGGCCTCGCTCGTCGCCCTCCCCCTCCTCCTCGCTTGTTTCCTGGCCTGGCGGTCCTCCGCGTGAGGTCCAACGAGTCGCCTCGATCGGCTGCTCTCGAGAGCAGGCGAGGGGAAAGCTCGCCACCCCTCCTCACGAAGGCGGGGAACCCAAGGCCAGAGCTTGGAGGGCAAGGGTGCCAGGGCCTCTGGCCCGGCCGGAAGCGGCTCGGCCTGAACGGTGAGCGGTGAGGCGCTTCGGACACCGGGATTCCCCCGGGGCCCGCTCTCCAGGAGAAGACGCGTCCACGTTCCCGGCCCGGGCCCGCTCTCGGCGAAGGATTGGACCGGGATCGACCCAGGGTGAGGTGGTCGAACGCCGCGCGTCGATCGGGCCGCTGGTTCCGCCCCGCGGGATGGCGTAGCTTCGTCCGCTCGATGGGACAGCTCTTCTGCATCGCCTCCGCGCTCGGCTTCGGGACCATGGCCATCCTGGGTCGCTTCGCGGCCGCCTCCGGGACGGACACCCCGACCCTGCTCCTGCTCCGGTTCTCGATCGCCGGGGCCGTGCTCTGGGTCGTGTTCGCCCTCCGGCGCGAGCGGCTTCCCTCGGGGAGGGACCTCGCGGTGCTCGTGGGGATGGGGGCGATCGGGTATGCCGGCCAGGCCTTCGCCTACTTCTCCGCCCTGGAGCACGCCTCGGCCGGACTGGTCGCCTTGCTCCTCTACCTCCACCCCGTCATCGTGGCCCTGCTGGCGCGCGCCGTTCTCGGCCATCCGCTGCGGCGGGCGCAACTCGGGGCCATCGCCCTGGCGGTGGTGGGGTCGGCGCTCACCGTGGGGAACGCCTCGGACGGGTCCGCGCTGGGCGTGTTCTACGGGATCGGAGCCGCGACCATCTACGCAGCGTACATCCTCACCGGGAGCCAGCTCTCGAACGAGGTGACCCCCATCGCGTCCACGACCGTGGTGGTCACCTCGGCGGCGGGGGTGTTCGCCCTCTCCGCGGCGGTGCGCGGCACCCGGTTCCCCACCACGACGACCGGTTGGGCCGCCGTCGTGGCCATCGCCTTGGTCTGCACCGTCGCGGCCGTGGCCCTGTTCCTCGCCGGGCTGGAGCGGCTCGGCCCGGTGCGCGCTTCCATCTACTCCACCGTGGAGCCGGTATTCACGATCCTCCTCGCGGCGGTCGTGCTGAAGGAGCGCGTGACGCTCGTCCGCACCTGCGGCGGCGTCCTCATCCTGGGGGCCGTCCTCATGCTGGCGCGGGCCGACCTCTTGCGAGCGCGTGGGCGGGCGCTCTCGGCCTCGCGGGGATCCTTGCCAGAGCCTGCCGGCGGCGAGGGTCCTCGCGCATGACCCCGAGGGGCCGGCGCCATCCAGGTCCGTGAGCATCGAGAGCGAGTTCCGCCTCCATTGGAGCCGGCCGTGATCCCGGGCTCTGACGCCTCGTCCTTAGGTCCTTAAGAGGACCGCCGGCCCGAGAGCGGGGGAGGCTCTGCGACCGAGCGGCGCATGGATTTTCCCAAAGCCCCTATCGGGCCGCGCCGTACAGCGCGGGCGGCAGAAACTCGACGGCGCCTCGTGCCCGGTCGCCTTAAGATTGGCATCCACTTACGGGTGGATCCGGGGGAGAGTGGGGTGCCCGGACCATCGCGCCGGGATCCTCTTGCGCAAGACCGTGCCGGGCCCCTTGCGGCGATTTCGTGGCCGTAGCTCCTCATCGCCCGAGGAATCGACCTTGGCGCGCGCGCTCGACCTCTTCCCCGCTCGGCGGGGAACCAAGACGCGTCGAAGGCCCGATCGCTCGGTGGAGTTCACGCGGCTCATCACCACCGCCGTGGAGGCGGCGGCGAACGGGGTCCTCATCACCGACAGGCAAGGCGTGGTCCGCTGGGTGAATCCCGCGTTCACCCAGATCACCGGCTACACGCTGGAAGAGGTCGTCGGCCGGACGCCCCGGATCCTCAAATCCGGCCGGCAGCCCGACTCCCTCTACAAGCACATGTGGGACACGATCCTGGCGGGCCGCGTCTGGCACGGAGAGCTCCACAACCGCCACAAGGACGGTCACATCTACATCGAGGAACAGACCATCGCACCGGTGTCGGACGACCGGGGCGAGATCACGCACTTCATCGGGATCAAGCAGGACATCACCCGGCGCAAGGACTACGAGCAGACGCTGGAGAGGCGCAACGCCGAGCTGGTGTTGATGGCGACGACCATGGGCAAGATCACCTCGTCCCTGGAAGTCGACAGCGTCCTCGTCTCCATCGTGAACGCCATCGGCGACCTGCTGCCGCAGGCCCGAGGCGCCACCCTCCAGATGGAGGGCCCCTCGGGTCGCCTGGTCACCCGCGCGGCCACCTCCTCGCTCTCCGCCCGGCGGGCGCCGATGGAGTTCGAGGCCGGCCTCGGGATCGCAGGGGTCGCCCACCGGGACCAGGCCATCGTCAACGTCCACGACGTGGGCGAGGATCCCCGTTTCCTCAAGGTGGAGCCGGCTCCTCCCTACCGCTCGCTCGTCGCGGTGCCCATCCGCTCCGGCGGCCGGGTGCTTGGGGTCCTGTCGGTGGAGAGCGCGGAGAAGGCCGCCTTTCACAAGCACGACGAGAACCTCCTCGCCCTCTTCGCCGGCTCGGCCGGGATCGCGATGAGGCACGCCGCCGAGTACGAGGGACGCCTGCAGGCCGAGCGGGAGCTCAAACGGTACTCCGAGCAGCTGGAGATGATGGTGGAGCAGCGCACCGCGGATCTGAAGGCGGCCCAGGGAAAGCTCCTCGAGCAGCAGCGGCTCGAGCAGGAGGTCGTGCTCGCAGCCCAGGTCCAGGCCAGCATCCTCCCCCGCGCGACCCCCGACCTGCCGGGCTACGAGTTTGCGGGAGTGGCGTTCGCGGCTCGCTACGTCAGCGGCGACATGTACGACTGGATCGGCACGAGCCCAGAGCACTGCGATCTGGCCCTCGCCGACATCGCCGGGAAGGGGGTCCCGGCAGCGATGATGACCTCCACCGCCCGCGCCCTCCTGCGCGACTCGGCAGCGCGGAAGAGCACGCCCGGTGCGGCCCTGACCCAGATCAACCGCTCCCTGTACGACGATCTCACCCACGCCGGCAGCTTCATCACGCTCGTGGTCGCCCACCTCGATCGGCGCACCGCCGCCGTCGACTACGCCAGCGCCGGCCACACCGAGGTGCTGTGGCACCGGGCGTTTGCCGACACCTGCGAGAGGCTCTCTGCCACCGGACCCCCCATCGGCGTCCTGCCCGACCAGCCCATCGAGGAGCGCCGCATCTTCCTCTGTCCGGGGGACTTCCTCGTCCTCTACAGCGATGGGGTGACCGAGGCGGAGGACGAAAGCGGCAGGCTCTTCGGGATCTCTCGCCTCATGGACGCCGTGCACCGGAACGCATCGCAGCCCGCCGCGGGGCTTGCGCGCTCGATCGTCGACGCGGTCGACGCCTTCTCCAAGGGGCCCCGGAGCGATGACCTCACCATCATCGTGGTGCGGGCCCTGCCCCGGACCGTCTCCTTCCGGATCCCGGGAGAGCTCGAGCGCCTGGAGGAGGCCATGGGGCTCCTCCGGGAGATGGCCCGCGCCTACGAACCCACCTTCGGGTACGAGCTGGAGCTGGCCGCGTCCGAGATCGTCACCAACGTCCTCGAGCACGCGTGCCGGGGGCCGGGCAGGGAGTTGCGCGGCGAGGTCCGGCTCGAGACCGATCGGGTGGAACTCGACCTCTGGGACGATGGGCTCCCGTTCGACATCTCCGCCCTGCCGCCCCGGGCTCCCGGCCAGGCGATCGAGAGGGGGTACGGCGTTCACATCGCCCGGCAGCTCATGGACGAGGTCACCTACACGCCGTCGACGAGCGCGGGCAACCACTGGCACCTGATGAAGAGGCGCCGGCCGGAGGCTTCGGGCGATGACCGCTGATCGCCGCGATCGGCTGCGGCTCGGGGTTTTCCGGGCCCTGGCGGCGGTCACGATCCTGCTCGGGGTCATCTACCTCTCCTGGCGGCTCACCGCGAGCCTCAACACCCAAGCCCTCTGGTTCGCCATCCCCCTGGTGGCGGCCGAGACCTACACCTTCATCAACACCCTCCTCTTCGTATTCATGCTGTGGAGGCCAACGCGGCGGCAGGCCCCGCCCCCGCTCGAGGGGGTGACGGTCGACGTCTTCATCACCACCTACAACGAACCGGCCGACCTGGTGCGGTTGACGATCGAGGCGGCGCTCCGGATCGACTGGCCCCGGCTCAAGGTCTACGTCCTCGACGACGGGGCCCGCCCGGCGATGCGGGACCTGGCCGCGGCGCTGGGGGCCGGCTACATCACCCGCGGCGAGGAGTGGACCGGCAAGCCCCGTCACGCCAAGGCCGGCAACGTGAACAACGCGTTGATGCAGACCGACGGCGAGTTCATCCTCATCCTGGACGCCGATCAGATCCCCGAGCCCCGCATCATCCGTCGCACCATCGGCTACTTCCGCGACCCGGCCCTGGCCTTCGTGCAGACGCCGCAGTACTTCTACAACCTCCCCCCGGGCGATCCCTTCGGCTCGGATGCCCCGCTCTTCTACGGTCCCATCATGCAGGGCAAGGACGGGTGGAACGCCGCGTTCTTCTGCGGGTCGAACGCGGTCCTGCGGCGGGAGGCCCTGCTGCAGCTCGGGCTCACCGAGTACGTGCGAGAGATGGAGGAGCGGTTCGCCTCCGCCTTGAGGAGGCTCAGCCAGGACGTCCGGTGGGCGACTCGACAGTCCCTGTACAGCCCGGGCGCCAAGGTCCTCCAGTCCGCCCTGGAGGCCGCAGAGCAGGCGCTGCGGAGCGGCGTTCCCCTGCAGCGGGTGAGCGAGATCGTGAGGCAGGGGCTCGCGACCGCCCGGGATGTCGCCTCCGACCAGGACATCCTCGAGATCGCCGCCACCCTGAAGAGCATGGTTCGATCGGGGAGCGTCGAGGCGGCCGAGACCCGGCGCCACCTCTTGGCCAGCGTCGGTCGGCTCCCGGAGGCCGTGAAACGTGACCCGCTGTCGCTCGGCGTGACCGAGGCGGCGCTCGAGGAGCTGGACCTCACCCGGGCTGGGGAGGCCCAACCGATCCTCCCGCTCGCCACCATCAGCGTCACCGAGGACATGGCCACCGCCATGCGCCTGCACGCCCTCGGCTGGAAGAGCGCGTTCCACTCCGAGGTGCTTGCCTACGGGCTCGCTCCCGAGGATCTCCGCTCGGCCCTGAGCCAGCGCCTACGCTGGGCCCAGGGCACCCTCCAGGTCCTCGTGCGGGACAACCCGCTCTTCAAGAAGGGGCTCAGCATCCCCCAGCGGCTCGAGTACTTCACGACGATGCTGTCCTATTTCGACGGGTTCTCCAGCCTGGTGTTCGTCCTGTCGCCCATCGTCTGCCTCTCGACCGGCCTTTCGCCCATCCGGACGCCGTGGGTGGAGTTCCTGGCCCGGCTGGGACCGTACCTGGCCGTGAACCGGATCATGTACTACTTCGTGAGCCGAGGGCTGAACGCCTGGCGGAGCGAGCAGTACAGCCTGGCCCTCTTCCCGCTCTGGATCCGGGCGGTGGTGAGCACCGTGTTCGGCCGGCGGCTGGAGTTCGTCGTCACCCCCAAGCAGCGCCAGACCGGGACCTTCCTGGCCCTGGTCTGGCCGCAGCTCGCGGTCATCGCCCTCACCGCCCTGGCCATCGGCTACGGTCTCTACGGGCTGGTCCTCGGCGGGCGGGGGACCTTGGCGAGCGTGTCGATGAACGTGTTCTGGGGGGTGTACAATATCGCTCTGCTCGCCCCCATCGTGCGCGCGGCCGTGTTCCGGCCCCCTCCGGGCTGGAAACCCGAGCCGCCAGCCCATCTCCTGGCCGACTCTTGACCCGCCCCCGCCGGAAGGAGGCCCATCGACATGGATCTGGAACTCAGCGTGAAGGTCCTCTCCGACCACCAAGCGGTACTTTCGGCCAAGGGCCGGGTGAACGCCATCACTTCCCCCGCGATGAAGAGCCGCATCCGGCAGCTGGTCGAGGAAGGCCGGACGGAAATCGTGTGCGACCTCACCGAGGTCGGGTTCCTCGACAGCTCGGGCCTCTCGACCCTGGTCTCCGGCCTGAAGGCGACCCGCGAGCGCGGGGGGTTCTTGAAGCTCGCCGGGCTCAGCGCCCAGGTGGCGACCGCCTTCAAGCTGACCATGCTCGACCGCGTGTTCGACGTGTACCCCACCGTCGAGGCCGCGCTCGCGTGAGGGCCCATCCGAGCCTCTGGCGGGCGGCCCTCCTCGTGGGCGCGGCCTGCCTCGGCGCCCCCGTCGAGACGGCGGGGCAGGAGGCGGGGTCCCTCCCCCCCCAGCCTAGGCCCGGCGATCCCATCCCCTCGCTCGCCATGGCCTACCGGGGGCAGTTCCTCGTCGGTGCGGCCGTGACCCGCGAGATGGTGCTCTCGAACGAGACGCGGAGGTTCCTCGAGCATCAGTTCGACGTGATCGTGGCCGAGAACGAGATGAAGCCCTCGGCCCTGGCCAGGGGAGAAGGGCGGTACGACTTCGCGGCGGGCGACGCTCTCGTCGACTGGGCCAACCAGCACGGCATCAGGGTCCGCGGACACTGCCTCGTCTGGCACCGGGAGGAGCCCGCCTGGATATTCGCCGGCGACGGGAAACCCCTGTCCAGGGACCTGCTCGTGCGCCGGATGCGCGCCTACATCCACGACGTGGTCGGCCACTTCAAGGGGCGAGTCTGGGCCTGGGACGTGGTCAACGAGGCCTTCGTGGTGAGCGAGCCCGGCGTGCCGAACGAGAACGGGTGGCGCCGGAGCACCTGGTATGACGTCATCGGTCCGAGCTACGTCGCCCTCGCCTTCCAGGCCGCCCGCGAGGCCGACCCCGATGCGCTCCTCTTCTACAACGACTACGAGACGCAAGACCCGGCCAAGCGGTCCCTGATCCTGGACCTCGTCCGGTCCCTCAAGGAAGGGGGGGTGGCCATCGACGGCATCGGCCATCAGTCCCACTACACGCTCGATTACCCTCTGGTCAAAAGCCTGGAGGCCAGCATCGAGGAGGTTGCCCGTCTGGGGCTCAAGAACCACATCACCGAGATGGACATCAGCCTCAGGAAGCGCTGGGACGGTCCGGTGCCGCCCTTGACCGATGCCCTGAGGGCGGCACAAGCGCGACGGTGGGCGGAGTTCTTTCGCATGTTCCGTCGAAATGCGGACAAGATCGAGGCGGTGGTGACCTGGGGGGTGAACGACGAGACCTCGTGGCTTCGCCCGCCGGACGAGCCCCTGCTCTTCAAGGCGTTTCGACCCACGGGCGCGTTCTGGGCCGTGCTCGACGAGGCGACGGAGGCGGGCGAGTGAGCCTTCGGGCGGAAAGGAAGGGGAGGGCGAGTCCGCCGAAGGGAGCGGCGAGCGGCGAGGGGGCCGAGAGCCGAGAGAATCGCCTGGAGCGTCTGGCGAGGATCCCCCTGGGGTCGGTGAAAGGCCCTCCCCTTCTGGGAGGAGACGGAGCGAGGGGTACCGGAGCGATCTTGTAGAGGTCGCGAGGCTATGCGTCTCGCGAACATGAGAGGTGCTCCATGGCAGCCGCTTCCCCGCCGGCCCGCGAGCCGGGTCCTCTGACGGGTTCCCCTCCGAACGCCACCGCCCCGGCGGACCCGCACGCGAAGCCCACCCGCCCACCAGGCCTGCCCTGGCGCGCCGAGGGGCTTCCGCCCGGCAAGAAGGGACCGCCAGACAACTGGCGGAAGTGGGTGCCCTCCCTCCGCTGGCTGCTCGTCTACGCGGCCCTCTTCGCCCTCCTCACGTTCCAGGACTTTCAGGCGGGGCCCCTCACCGTCTCATACTCCGAGTTCCAGCAACAGGTTCGGGCCAAGAACGTCGCGGAGGTGTTCGCGCGAGGAGAGAGCATCCAGGGGGAGTTGCGGGAGGCGAAGCCGGTTCCCGGTCAAGAGGCGAAGCCGGTTCCCGGTCAAGCGGAGCACACCTACAAGCGCTTCGGGACCGAGCGGCCAGCGTTCGCGCAGGACGATCTCCTGTCGGCCCTGGAAGAAGGGGGAGCGGCGGTGCGAGCGACACCGCTCGTGGAGTCTCGAGGCCCGCTCTTCAACCTGCTCATCTCGCTGGCGCCGCTCTTCCTCATCTTCCTCTTCTACCGTTGGTTGTTCCGGCGGCAACAGCTGACCGGGGGAGGCGGGCTCGGCGGGCTATTCGGCGGCGGGAAGAAGAAGCCGGTGAACCCCGAGACCGTGCGGGTCACCTTCGCGGACGTCGCCGGCATCGACGAGGTCAAGGGAGAGATCACCGAGATCGTCGACTACCTACGGGCCCCGGAAAAATACCGGTCCATCGGGGCGCGCGCGCCGAAGGGTGTCCTGCTCACCGGTGCACCCGGGACGGGCAAGACGCTCCTGGCCCGGGCCACCGCGGGCGAGGCGAAGGTCCCCTTCTTCTCGGCCAGCGCCTCGGAGTTCATCGAGATGATCGTGGGGGTCGGGGCGAGCCGGGTGCGAGAGCTGTTCCAGGCGGCCCGGGAAGTGGCCCCCGCCATCATCTTCATCGACGAGATCGATACCATCGGCCGCGCCCGGGGCGGGGCCCGCATGGTCGGCGGCCATGACGAGCTCGAGCAGACGCTGAACCAGATCCTTACCGAGATGGACGGGTTCTCGGGCGCCGAAGGGGTCATCGTCCTCGCCGCCACCAATCGACCCGACGTTCTCGACCCCGCCCTCCTACGTCCCGGCCGCTTCGATCGCACCATCACCGTGCATGCCCCCGACCAGGCGGGCCGCGCCGCCATCCTACGGGTCCACACCCGTCACGTGACCCTCGGGGCCGACGTGGATCTCGAGCGCATCGCCCGAGCCACGCCGGGCATGACCGGCGCCGAGCTCGCGAACCTGGTGAACGAGGGGGCGCTGTTGGCCGTTCGCCGGGGTCGCCCGGCGGTCGGGGAACAGGATCTCTTCGACGCGCTGGAGAAGGTACAGCTCGGTACCGCACGCAACGTCGTCATGCCCGTGGCGGAACGCCGCCGGACCGCGTACCACGAGGCGGGTCATGCGCTGCTCGGGATGTTGCAGCCGGGTGCCGACCCGGTTCGCAAAGTGTCGATCATTCCCCGAGGCCGCGCCCTCGGGGTGACGCTCTCCACGCCCCAGCAGGATCGCTACGGCTACGATGCCGTCTATCTTCGGGGCCGGATCATCGGCGCGCTCGGCGGCATGGCGTCCGAGGAGCTGGTGTTCGGCGTGGTCAGCACCGGGGCGGAGAGCGACCTCCAGACCTGCACCGGGATCGCCCGCTCGATGGTGGGGCGCTGGGGCATGTCGGACCGCGTCGGGCGCGTCTCCGTGCTGCCCCCGGAGGGCGATCCCCGGATGTACGGCGTGTCGGAGGCGACGCTCGACGCGGTCGACGCCGAGGTCCACCGGCTCGTCGATGAGTGCTATCGGCAGGCCACCGCGCTCCTCACGAACAACCGGCGGCGGCTCGACGCGCTCGTCGTACAACTGCTCGAGCACGAAACGCTCGACGAGACCGCGGCATATGAAGCCGCCGGGCTCGGTCGCGAACCCCCTTCCGCCACGGGGGAGAAGGCGGCTCCGTCGATCCGGTCCTGACCCCGGGGCGAGCCCGGACGAGGAGTACCACCGGGCGGCGGGAGCGAACCGCTCGCGCCGGGGCGGCCGGGAGAACGGGATCTCTCACCCGGAGCGCCGAGGACGGGGAGGTCCCTCCTTTGTGGTTCACCGCGGCGACGAAACCATTCCTTCGTCACTTGATCGTGGGTCCTGCCCGCGGTCGAGGGAGGGGAGCAGGGAAGCCTGGGAGGGGAGGGCCCAACTGGCTGTGGCCGGGGCTCTCGACCGTCGCCACCGTAGTCGAGGGAGGGCAACATGACCGCTTTCGCCCCGCCTTGCCCGCGCGTCCTCATCGTCGAGGACGACACCGACACCCTCTACACCCTCGCGGACATCCTTCACCTCGAGGGAGTGGAGGTCATCTACGCCGCAAAGTCGCTCGAGGAGGCGGAACGAGCCCTCGCCAGTGGGTTCCGGCCCTCCGTGGTCCTCCTCGACCTGAACCTGAACGGCGAGCGCGGCGAGACGCTGCTCGACACCCTCCGAGCTGATCCCGCGTACGAGGACGTTCGAGTGATCGCCTTCTCCGGCGATCGCGTCGGACTCTTACGCCTCCAGGAGGAGGTCGACGGGGCGTTGCTGAAACCTGCCGAGCCCTCCGGAATCGTACAGGCTCTGTATGAGGTCTGCGCCCGGCCGGCCCCGGCGTAGCTCCCGCTTGCCGATCGCGGGCCCCACACCGGAACCCCTCGGGTAACTGTGGGCCATCTGCACCTCTACTTTCTCCGACCGATCCCGATCTCCACCTTTCCGAGCTTGCGGTCGGAGTGGTCGCTCGCGAGGAGAGCCGGGTCCGCAGGCCCTGCGCCCGCTCCGCAAGAGAAACTCGTCGGCGTCGAGCCGGGGGACCGAGCCCGCGCGGCCGGGCCATGCCGCCCGTGAAGAACACGCGGCGAGGGCCGCTCCGAATCGGCTCGATCGGGGGAAGGGGACCTGCCTTCACGGCAGACGTCAGAGCCTCACGGCCGTCCATCACTTCTGCTGCCCGCTCGAGCCCTTGCAAACGACGTCGGTGAGCGTCGCCTGCCCGTGAAGCTGGACACGCTCAGCCTCCTCCAGGCACCAGCGCTCGGGTCTGCACTTCGCGCACCGCTTCTTGTAACGCTCGATGTAGGGCCGTAGATCGGCTCCGCGGTTCCCATAGGCCACTATGGCTGCGAGTTCGCGGCGTGCGAGATACTCCTGGTTCATGTCCTCCGCGGATGGTCCGCAGGCAGCGAGCATCAGCACGACGAGTGCCAGCCTCTTCATGGCGTCTCCTAGAACACGCGTACGAGCAAACCGCCCGCGGGCGCGGACCAGGTGACCCATTGCACTCTCGCTCACCTCGAGAGGCCAGCGGTCCTCTGGTTAGCCCCCCTTGGGCGCCGCAGGGGAGGGAATCGGCATTCTCGGAAACACTCCAGAGAATCGATGCTTTCAGGAAATCCTCGGAACTGCACCAAGCCGGACAGCCGAGGGATTCGACGCGCCCTCATCGCGACGCAAGCCGAAAGGTTCCCCGATAGGCACGGCGGGCAAGGCGATCCTTTGGGGTCTTGGGCACCACCGAGGAGGGGGCGTGGATGCCCCAAGATTCGCCGTGAGAAACGCCGCCGCCTCCGCCGAACCGTCCCGTTGCCCGGGCCCCAGTTCCGGGCTTAGGGGCCGTGGCATCCCACCCCACCTCGCCTCGCGGTGCCGAGGTGAGCGAGTGGCCAGGGACCCTCACCAGCCGGCCTCGTGAGCCGCGTAAAGGTTGGCCACCGTCATGAGGGCACGCGGGTCTGCCGCGGACCTCCAGACCGGCGCGAGCACCCGACGGTACTCCGTCCCCTCGAACGCATCGAGCTCCGCCCATGCCGCCCGCAGCGCCTCGGAGGTGAGCACGTGCACGAGCACGGCTGGACCTCCGGGCCGCAGACGCAACCCTCGATATCCGAGCGCCGCCCCCCACCCGTGCGTCATGAGATCGCCCTCGACGATGCCGGTCACCCACGTCCCGCCCAAGGGCGCCACGACTTCGTAGTTTTCGCGCCCCGGGGCAAGGCTTCCGTAGACCGCGAGTCGGGCGCCGGTCCCGAAGATGGCCTCGAGCTGCGATTCGGCATCGGTGGCCGACAGCCCTTGCCGTCGGTAACTGTTGACGGCGTCGATGAGATCCATCAGCTCCTCAGTCTGCACTCCGCCATCCTAACGGGCCAGCGATGGACCGGCGCGAATCTCATTCCGCCCGCGGCCGGGGCGCTCTCGCCTGGTTTCTGACAGAACCGGCCTCCTGATGTCGCCCGGGACCGCCTAACGATTGCTGCTCCTCGTCCGGCGGACCTGCCGGCCTCTCGACCGAGAGATTCCTAGATCGGCCCCTTTTCGCCGCACAACTCGGCCGCGTGTCGCAAGGCCTTCGCAGCTCGCTCGGCGCTCTCTGCCGTGTCGAAGCACACACGGAAGGTCGAGCCCGGTGCGCCGGGGGTCGGCCTGGGTCTGCGTGCCGATCCCGAGTTCTTGATCTCCAACACCATGCGTTCGCTGCCCTTCAAGTCGATGCAGCACGCCGAGCCCGTGACTCGCAAAACCGCGATACTCTCGCGACTCACCTCATGAAGGGCGAGCAGGAAGGCGCCTCCGACCGACAACCCGGTGATGGCATTCCGGCCAGTCCTCAGGAGTCCGAGCACGCATCCGAATCGCGTCGGCTGGATCTCGAATGAAGTGATGACGTCCACGCCACCCATATTGAAATCCACATGGGAGTGCGCCCGAAGATGAGACGATAGCCACTCCACCGTTTGCTCGTAGGTGGGCGTTCCGTCCCTCGGCTCCGTGGAGAGCGCGTCCGCTGCTGTCGCAAGTGGATCCGCCTGCGCCCCATGCGCTGCGGGCGCGCCCACGAGAGCCACGACCGCCAGAGCGATTCGTGCACATCGCCGGAGGAAGGAACTCACGAGTGGAGCGTATAATGCGCTGCACGGCTCGGGTCGCGATCGATGCTCTTGTCTCACCCGTTTCGGGCTGGGGCGCGGGGAAGCTCACGGTGGCGGCCCAGGCCCCGCGGCGCCTTTTCGCCGTGTGGACAGCGCGCACGAGGATAGGCCCGGGACGCGAGGGTAACCTCCTCCGCGGCATGTCCTCTCCCCTAGACTTCGTCCGCGTCCTCCTGGCCCGGGTGGTCCAGACCTACTAGGGAACGGTCGGCTCACTCATCGCCGGCCGTCGCGAGGAGGGCGGAGGTCTGGCCGAGCTCGCGAGCCTCACCGACGAGGCGCGACGGCTGCCCTGGGGATGCGCCTCTGGTACGTGCGGGGTCGCGCAGGCATGGCCCCTCCGGCGGTGCAGCGGGTGGAAACGAACCACGCGAGCCGGAGGGGACGGTCCGATTGGCTACGGTACCTGGGCCGACTGCGCACCTAAGGTGTAGGACGTTCGCGGTTAGCGTGCAACGGAGCGGACATGATTCCGGACGTAGACGTGGGTGCCGTGACGCCGAGCAACGCCGACGGCGTGCCGAGGAAGGCGATCGAGATGATCGAGTTCCTCGATTACTTGATCGAACGCAAGCACGACCCTTTGTACAGGGACCTTGCGGCTGCCTACAGGACACTGCCCAGCAACGCGGCCGTGAAGCTGGAAAAAATCGAGCCCTAAAGAACGTGCCCGGGTGGCTTGGCGCGCTCGGCCGCGATCGAACACCGGGTCGCCCTCTCCACCCTGCGCGGCTACCTGGCGCGCGAGGAGGCGTGAGCAGCAGCAAAATCTCCGCCCTAGCGGCCGAGGGGTAGGATTGCGGGCATGCGCCTGCTAGCCTTGCTCGTAATCCTGGGGTCAGTTTCTCCGGCGTTTGCGGCGGCATCCGGCGAAGTCTACCGGCTCCGCTGGGCGGAACGCGCCAAGGGCTCCACGCTCGGGTGGGATCTCTTCATTCGACACCTGTACTGCGACTTCGGCGGAAGATGCGAGCTAACCACGATCGAGTTGAGGTGCATTGATGAGAAGCTGCACACCTATTTCGACGTGAATGCCACACCGCCAGAGGGTACACTAAAGGTGCGACGCGACGGTGAGTGGGTCCACGTTGAGATCGACGACCCGCTTGCACCTGAGACGCATGAACTCAAGGTGAGAAAGGTCCAGGGAGGCGTGCCGGACGTCCCGCAGAATGACATCTTTGTCACCGAAGCTTCGGGGACCATGATCCTGCGTAACAAGGACAAGATCCAAACAATCGAGTTCGAACCGATCACTACCCCGACGGCACCAACGGAATCCCCAGGCATGTTGACAGAGAGTGTTTACCTCCCTTGCCCCAAGGTCGTGGTGCCAGCACTCCCTAAGAAGAAAGAGTGACCCGGGAGGGCGGCGACCTTCCTGCGGTAGAGTGGCGGCATGGCAAAGACACCGGTAGCGCTGCCCAAAGACGACGCGGAATGGAAAAGGCTTGTCGAGCAGATGCTGGACGTCGTGGACGACCGTTCCGCGGTGATCATCGGTGCCACGCTGGTCGAGGTCTCGCTCGACGAGCTGGCGCGGTCGTGGCTGCTGCCCGATGCGCAGCCCGGGTTTCTGGGGACCTACCGGGCTAAGGAAGACCTCGCGTACGCGCTCGGGCACGTCGGCGACGCTGACCTTCCCCTGCTCGACGCGATCTCCGGCATACGCAACGTGTTCGCACACTACTTGCTCGGAGCGACGTTCGAGCATCCGAGGGTGCGAGAGTACCTCCAGGCGCTAGAGGCGTACTCGGGACCCGGCGAGGCGCGGCAAGTGTTCGCCCGCGCCGTGATGTGGCTAGTCCCGCACCTGCGGTTGCGGCGTCGGGAGTACGGGGTATCGCGCGACGCCTTCCGCAAGGCGGCTCAGGAGCGAAATACCGCTGAGTGGATCATCGCCGCGCGCAAGGTGCGTGGCGAACCAGACAATGAGTAGGGGCCCGCTCACGCCGCCGGCCGCTCGTCCCGGGTCTGCCGCCCGTTTCGGTGCTCCGCCTGGGCGAGGCTAGGTCGAGCTTCGCGACGAGCGAGCGGGCGCGACGGTACTCGGCACCGTATAGGTGGAGGAGGTCGACTTGGGCGACCGCGGTGCGGAGCGCGAGCAATTCGGCGCGGGTGAGTCGCAGCGGCCGCACCGTTCACCTTCGCGTGAGGTCGAGCAGAGGCAGTGGCACCCACTTCGCCTCACGCCGGCCGGCGCTCGCGATGCCCCAGGTCGCGAGGCAGAGCGCGACGAGCCGATCGAGCGGATGGTCACTCCTAGTGAAATGGCGCATTTGCCTTACGAGCACCGCCGTCTCGCGGTCTCGTGCCACGCCCCCGGCGCTCGGGATGATCCACCGCTTCCCGGTAAGGGCGACCTCCAGCTCGGCGATCCGGTTGTCGAGCGACATCTCGCCCTTGGCGGTCGCGTACTCGACGGTCGGCGCCTCCCGGGGCGACGAGTTGGGCGAGAGCCCGCTGCATGCCGGTTCAGCGCCTCCGGTCACTGCACGATGACGCCGATGTTTCCCCCGACCTTCACGGCGAGGATTGCGGCGGTCGGCGTGTCCGAGACCCAGGGCAGCGGCGATGCGGTCACGAAGAGCCCTTGAGACGCGGGGACTCGCGGCACACCCTTCTGGCCTTAAGACCATGGAGGCAACACACCATCCCAGCCCCCCCGCACATCTCAGCGATCCCCAGCATTCCGCATTGCCGAATCGAGATCGGCGCCGCACGCCGAGCGAGCAACGATTCGGTGAGTGGGGGATCACGATGGCGCGGATAGCACTGGTCGTGTCTGTCGGAGCGCTCGCCCTAGCCTGCACTTCGACTCCGAACAACAGGACATTTAACTATCAGGTGAAGAGCGACGTGAAGGAAGTCAGCCCGGGACACTGGGTTGGCCCGTGGGAGCGACGCGGCGTTTGTGTCCGGATGCTTGGCGCGAAGGATGAGGAGGCCGGCATCTTCACGGCCGACGGAACCTTCGACGGTCAGTGGACATCACCGACCACGGTGTCGAGCTGTAGCTCCAAATTGCGGGCCACTTGCACTTATGCGGACGGCAGTAGCCACACCGACGAAGCCAACCTGACTTGCAAGCTCGGACCCGACGGGAAGCTCGTCTTCGAGGGTCAGGGCGTGTTCGTAAAGGGGACCGGCCGCTTCGAAGGGATCCAGGGCACGTCGAAGATCTTGTCGTCCAAGCACCTAACCCCGCCACCGGAGGACATGAGCTACGACGTCGTCGACTTTAAGTACACGCTGCTCAAGAAGTGAACCGAGTTCCCGTGGCACGGGGGCGACGAGCTTCGCCGAGACCTACTGACCGCGCCTCGGCGCTTCCTTAGGCCCCGCGGCGGCGGTACCACGACGGCGCGGAGCCGGGGCCGCCCGGGTTGGCCGGGCGGCCCGCCTCTTTTCTGCGGGGGGTCTCGGGCCGACGACGCGCGCCCGGCGCTTCCCTACGCCAGCTCGTCGAGCGGCGTGGGGATCCGCTCCACCGACTGGAGCTGGGCGTAGTTCCTGTTATCCGTCCGCGCGTCGTGGAAGAGGAACGCGGCCCGCTGCGCGTCGGTCGCGCCTGCGGCCTTCGCGTAGCTGGCGACGACGTGCCGGATCTGGCCGAGGCCGAACGGCGTGATCTTCGCGGCGGCGCACGCGGCGCGGAGCGCCTTGTCCACCCGCGCGAGGTCGAATCCGCCGTGCGCCTGGAGGCGCTCCGCCGCGGCTTGAGCCGCCTCGGCCACCCGCCTCGGCTTCCACCGCCTCGTCTTCCCCTTCTTGTGGAGCGTCACGAGGATCGCGGCCGTGCCGGTGCGGCGGTACTCGGCGGGCGCGGGCTGGATCTCGCCCTCGGTCGCGAAGTAACGCAGCTCGGACGCGTGCCAGCCCGTAGCGAGCAGGACCGTAACGACGTCGCGGTTGACCTGTCCGGTGAGGTTCTCCATCACGAGCTTGAGCTGGTCGACGGAGACGGGCCGCTTCTTGCCCTGGGACTGCGCGGGCTCCGTCTGCGGCACGCGCAGCGCGTGGAGGGTGTTCTCCTCGGGTTCCAGCGTCGGCTCGTTCTCGCGGTACGACATCCGCTGATCGGGGTCGGTGAGGTACTCACCGAGCGAGCGGAGGACGGCGATCTTGTGCGCCCTGGCGGTCGTCCTCTCACCCTTGGGGACCTTGGAGAGGACGAGCCGCAGCGAGATGCGTCGGAGGTCGACGCCCCAGAGCTTCTCCGTCCACCACGCGAGGTAGGCGCGCTTCTTCCGCAGCCAGTCGGGCGCGAGCTTCAACACCTCGCGGCTGTAGTCGATGAACTCGGTGGCGAGCTTGTCGTCGAGCAGGATCGGCGGCGGCCCGGCGCGCTCCTCGGCGGGCTTCGCCGCTGCGGCCTGGCGCTCGCCGCGGGGCAGGTATGCGGGCGGGTTCGTCTCGAACAGGGCGAACTCGGCGAGCGCCTCCCGCTCCGTATGGACGTCGGTCTTGCGCAGGTAGTAGTTCCCCACGCGCCTCACCTCGATGAAGTACGTGGGCCCGCCCTCGTCGTCGTAGTGGACACGCCCGTGCTCCCACCGCGGGCCCCATGCGCTCCTGGTCGCCGGCTCGGTTGGCTGGGATATCGTCACGCCCTCCATGCGTCGTAACAACGTCGTAACTCAGGAGGTTGGGAAATAAAAAGGGGATTCCGGGTGGGCCGGAATCCCCTGTTATTTCAACCAGCTCCCCAGGCTAGACTCGAACTAGCGACCCGGTGATTAACAGTCACCTGCTCTGCCAACTGAGCTACTGGGGAATGGCAGGGGCGGCAATCTAGAGAACCGGCCGGGTGACGTCAAGGGGTAGACGCCGGTGGCGGGCCGCCTGTCAGCATGCCCCCCAGGAGCCGGGCCTTGAGCGCGATCTGGGCTGCGATGAACCCGGCCAACTGCCCGTCCTCGAATTGAAAGATCGGGTCGTCGTACACCTCGGGGTAGTCGTGGACGTTCCGGACGTCCTCGTCGGTCAAGCCGGGGTGGATCCGCCGGGCCAGCTCGAGCACCTTCCTTCGCTGGTGGACGACGAGTTCGTCCATCACCCGCAGCGCATGCTCTGCGGTGGCCCGATCGAGGTCGGCCCGGCCCATACAGCGACTGTACACTCTGCTGCCCCTGCACTCCAGCGCGTGGTCCCGTCGTTCTTCCGGCACCGGCCCGGTGCGCACTGCGGCTCCACGGCGTTGTGCGACGCGCTGCGCGCCCGGGGGCTGGAACTCTCCGAACCGCTCGCCTTCGGACTGGGGGCGGGGCTCGGGTTCCACTGCGTCCACCTGCCCGAGTGCACTCCAAGTCACTTCTTTCAGGGCCGATGTGCGGCGCTGGAGCGGACCGCGTGCAAGGTGTTGGGGCGCCCGTGAGGGAGCGGACGGCGCAAGGAGCGGATGAGGCCTTGGAGGGCGTGCGCGAGGCGCTCGGGCGGGGGCACTTCCCCATCCTCTCCACCGACCTATCACGGCTCCCGTACTGGGGCTCGCGCACGCCCTTTGGCGGTCACCGCGTGGTCCTGGTGGGGCAGGACGAGGGGCGCAGGATCGCCTGGGTGGCGGACACCGACCGGCCGGACCTGGAGGAGATCGGGTTCGAGCAGCTGGATGCGGCCCGATCCTCGGTCGCCCCGCCCGTCGGCTCCACGGGCCGGCCCTGGCTCGAAGTCGACGCACCGTCCGTGCACCGGCCCCTCCCTGACATGGCTCGGGACGCTCTGAGGCGGCAAGCCCTGGACAGGCTCGGCGCCGGGGGGCTCGCGGCGCTCGGCCGGTTCGCGGAGGATCTGGCAGAGTGGCCTCTGCGGGCGCGAGACGAGCGCGACCTCGCCCGCTGCTTCCGGTTCGCCTATCAGGTCATCGAGGTGCGAGGGACCGGGGGCGCCCTCTTCCGCTCCCTGTACGCGAGGATTCTGCGGGAGGTGGAGGCCGGGGTCGACGGGTTCGGGGGGCTCGGGCTCGCGGCGCGGATGGAAGCGCTGGCCGAGGGCTGGACGCACCTCGCCGGGGCGCTCCGGGCGCTGGGCGAAGGCGGCCTGCGGGTCATTCCGCCGAACGTGGTCGGGCAGGCCGCCGCGCTGGCTGAGGGCGAACGGAGGTTCTTCGAGGAGGTGGCGGCGCGGGTGTCTGAGGCTCAGCGCTCTTAGCGCCCCCCCGGCCCGGTGGGCTGGAGCGCCTCCTCGAGGGCGCGGAGCCGCAGCCGATCGACCGGCTCGCCGCGCAAGAGGTGGCGCTCCACGATCTCCGGCACGTCCGCAACCGTGACCCGGCCGTACCAGACGCCTCCGGGGTAGACCACCACCGTGGGCCCACGGGCGCAGGCATCGAGACAGCCCGCGGCGTTCGCCCGCACGAGCCCCTGCAGCCCGCGGCGGGCGATCTCGGCCTTCAGGGCCTCCCGCACGGCCCCACCGCCGCGTTCGGCGCAGCAGCCGCGGGGGTCGGACGGGTCGCGCCGGTTCTCGCACACGAAGACGTGGTGTCGAAAGCGCATCGCGATCCCTTCCCTAGCGGCGCCGGAGCGGCCGCGCCACCCGGCGTCCGGGACCGAGCCGCACCCGGGGACCCTTCTCGACCAGGGTGGCGACCTGCGTGAACGAGGAGATGGCGATCGGCCAGCGTCCCTGCACCTCGTCGGCCACGTGGCGCTGGGTGACCTTTCTTGCCGAGATGACCGCCAGCCGCTCTCGGTACTCGGTCGACACGTAGGTCCCGTACTCCGCCCACACGCCGGTCACGCCCGCCGCCGCCGCGAGGGCCATGTCCTTCCTCACGCTGTCCCCCACGTAGAGCACCTCTGCCGGTGTGAGGCGGAGGTCCCGCAGGATCCGCCGCAGGCCGCGCGGGTCCGGCTTTTCGGCCTCCCGCGGGAGCTCGATCACGCGGGTAGCCTTTAGCCGGTAAAGGCCTGCCTCGTCACGCCGCCGGATCTCCGGGTTCACGTTTGCGGGGAGGGCGTAGCCGCGGAGCGCGTACAGGTCGTCGATCAGACCATCGAGGCCGAGGAGGCGGACCCGATTCTCGACGGCGTTCCGGGGTGCGTCGGTGAGGGCCACCACCGCGACGCCGCGGGCGCGCAGCGCTCCCAGGGTCTCCCGCACTCCGGGGTAGGGAACGAGATAGCGCCGGCGGGCTTCGGCAAAGGCCCGCTGGGCGGGACGCACGACCAGCGCATCGAAGGAGTCGAAGTCCGCCCGGTAGGGGTGGAAGAGCGACGACTCCTGGATGGCGAAAGGATACTCGTTCGACTCCTGGCGCGTGTAGACCGCCTTCAGGGACTGGACGATGTCGATCCGGGGGCGGCCGGTGGTCTCGACCAGCGACGCCACCATCGCCTCGAGGCTCGGCACGATGTAGTCCACCCACGGATAGAGGGTGTTGTCGAGATCGGTGACCACCGCTCGGTAGCTCGGCACGGGCGCATGGTAGTCCAGGCGCGGCGTTCTACGCACGCCGTGGTTGAGCGGCGTGCGGCGTGTAGAATGCCCTCATGGCGGGGCTCTCCCAGCCCGAGCGGTACCACCTCGTCGCGCCCCTTCCGCCCCTGGGCGGTTGGCGACGGATGCTCGCGCTCGACCGGCGGGGAGGGCCGGCCGGTCCGGTGGTCCTCTCCTTCGCGCCGGCCGCGGTGCTGGAGGACCCGGCTCGCCTGGCCGCGCTTTCGCGCGACGCGGAAGCAGGGGCGAGAGTGCACCACCCCAACGTCGTCCAGGTGGTGGGTCTCGAGACCGTCGAGGAGCAGCTGGTGCTGGTGGAGCCCTACCGCCCGGGCACCACCCTGCGGGCCCTCCTCGATGGCTCCGGCCGACTTCCCGTCGAACTGGCGGTCCGCATCGGCTGGGATGCCGCCCAAGGGCTCGCGGCGCTGCACGGGGTGGACGCGGGGGACGGCCAGCCCCTGGCCCACGGCGCGCTCGGCGCCGAGCGGATCGTGGTGGCGGAGGACGGGACCTCGCTCGTCGAGGGCGTGGGCGTAGGCGCGGGTCGGTCGCCGGCGGACGATGTGCGGGCTTTGGCCGGGGTGTTGGTCGAGGCGGTCACGGGCGAGCCTCCGCAGAGCCCGCCCGTTCCCCTCGTCTCTCCGGGACTCCCGCCCGCGCTCGCGGCCGTGCTCGGCCGGGCCCTGGGAGCCGCCCCCCCCAGCGGTCCAGCGACGGCGGCGGCGTTCGCAGAGGCCCTCGCTGCGGTCTTCCCCCCCGCGAGCGTCGAGGCGGTCGCGGTGTACCTCGAGGCAACCGCTCCACCGCCGGCCCTGTCCGAACCGCCGGCTCCGATGGACGCCCCCGAGGTCTCGGCCGAGCTCATCGCACCGGGCAAGGGGCCGTTCGTGGAACCCACTCCGGCCGATGGATCGGCCGCCGCCCCGGAGCGGTCTCCCGTGCCCGATGCGGCCATCACCTTCCCCGCCCCGGTCCCTGCGCGGCCCGGGAGGCGGTTGTCGCTCACGCTCCCCCTCGCGGCGGTGGTGCTCATCGGCTTCGGAGGCGGGTTCGCGCTCTCGCGCCTACGGGTGAGGCAAGGGGAGGCCCCCCCCGCCGCAGCCCGGGGCCCCTCCGAGGGAACGCAGCCCAGCCTCGCTGCTGCCCCTGCCCCCGGAAGCCCAGAACCCTCCTCGCCGCCGGTCGCGGTCCCGTCCGAGGGCCCTTCCCAACCCGGCGCCCCCCCAGCCACCCCCGGTCGGCCTCCCGGCCCATCGCTCTCCGTGACCGCCACTCCCGCGGCCGAGGTGCTGGTGGACGGTAGGGCGGTGGGACGGGCACCGGTGCTCATCGAGGTGAAGGCCGGCGAGCACGAGGTGCGACTCAGGGATCGCTCCCTCCACATCGACGTGCGCCGCAGGGTGACGGTCAAGGCCCCGGCCACCCCCGTGCGGTTCCAGCTCACCCGCGGGATGCTCGAGGTGACCGCGCCAGCCGATACCGAGGTGTGGGTCGACGGCCGGCGGGTGGGAAGAGGCGATCAGAAGGTGGACCTGTGGGAGGGCTCCCACGAGGTGGAGGTCCGGCGCGGTTCGGCCAGGGCCCACGAGCGGTTCGAGCTCACCGCCGAGGTGACCCACTGGACCTATGCCGTCACCTCGGTCCCCTGACGTAGTTCACCAGTATCCCCAGCGGCGACGGAGGATCCACTCGGCGGCCAGAACCGAGGCGAGGGCGGCGATCGTCCACCAGCGGTCCCAGATCGGAACCGCTCGCCGCCTTCCCACCTCGACCACCTCGGGATCGCTCAGGCGAAGGCGCGGCATGCGGTCGCCGGGAACGGCGGCGAACGCCCCTCCGGTCGCCTCGGCCAAGGCCCGAAGCAGTGCGGGCCTCGGGGAGGCGTCCGCATCCTCCGGACCGCTCCCCCGCACCGCCACCGCGGCGGTGGCCTCCTCCTTCGACCCTTCGGTACGAGAGACGATCTTGTAGGCGCCCGGCCCGGGCGGCGACAGTTCGATGCGAGCGGTCCCGTCCGGCCCGGCCACCGCCTCCCCGTGCGCGGCGCGGCGCCCGTCCTCGGCGACCAGATCGGCGCTCACCTTGCTCCCCGCGGCGGGGCCGAAGTCGTTCCCGTGGGCGGTGACCGTGACTCCCACCGGCGATCCCGGCTCGACCGTGGGGGCGTCGGGCTCGACCTGGAGTGGGGCGAGGGCCGGATCCTTCACCAGCCAGCGGAGGGCAGAGTTCCAGAACCTCATGTACGCCCGATCTCCCCCCCCCGACTCGGCGGCCAAGAACCCCCAGCGCCAGGAAGCGTCGGTGGCGACGGCCAGGGTCCGCCCCTGGCCCACCTGCCGGACGGCCACGAGCGGTGCCGGCCGACCCTCCGAAAGCACGGTCGGGGCCTCGAGCAAGACCGAGGCCCCTTGGCCGGGGCTCAAGGCCCGGGTGAGGTTCACGGCCGTCACCGGAGGCAACGAGGACCACAGGGCCTCGCTCGCGCCCTCCCCGGGCACGAGGGCGGTCACCGGATGGCGGCGGCCTTCGGGCGTGAGGCGCAGGCTGGCCTCGACCTCCGCCTCGGGCTGCCCGTCCAGGGGCTGGACGGGGAGGATCTCGGCCAGCGCGGTGTCGCCGTACCCTCCGTCCCCGAAGCTCTGCTCCCCCCCCACCATGGCGAGGGCGCCTCCGCTGCGAACGTAGTCGCGCAGGTTGGGCAGGTAACGGTCGATCTCCAGCCCGCGGTAGGGCCCGTAGGCGAAGTTCATGAAGATCACGGCATCGAAGGTGTGGAGTTGCTCGCCGAAGATCTCGGTCACGGGGAAGGGGATGAGCGAGAGCTCCTCCTGGGGCCCGGGGTTGTCGTTGTTGGTCCGGAGGATGAAGAAGCTCACCAGATCGACGTTCGGGTCCTGCTTCAGAAGCCCGCGCAGGAAGCGCACGTCCCAGCTCGGCCGCCCGGCCACGAGGAGCACCCGCACCCGGTCGCGGATCACCCGCAAGACGAAGGACCGGGCGTTGTTCTCGGTCACCACTTCGCCCGGGAGCACCGGGGTGGACACCGTGAAGACGAAGGTCCCGGTCTCGTCGGGGGAGAAAGTGAGCGGGACGGCGTAGGTGTCCCTCCCGCGCTCTAGTCTCACGGTGGTGGAGGCCACGACGCTCCCCTCGCGCCGGAGCACCACCTGGACGTCCTGCCCGGAGTAGCCGCGGGCCCGCAGGGTCGCCTCGACCGTGACCTTGTTGCGGACGAAGGCGAAGTCGTCCACCGCCACTCGCTCGATGGCCAGGTCGTGCGGGGCGTCGCGTCCCACGGCCACGGCGTTCACCGGGAACCCGAGCGCCTTGAGGCGCGCCTGGGCGGCCGGGGTCAGTCCCTGAGCCAGCGCGGCGTTGTCGGCCCCGTCGGAGACGACCAGGGCACCGGCCAGCTTTCGGCCGGAGCCCGAGGCCCCCCCGGCTCCGGCCGCGACGGCCCCAAGCGCCCCGAGCACGTCGGTCTTCCCCCCCGTGGCCGGCAACCCACGCTCCACCGCCTCCGCCGCGGCCGGGGCCAGGTCGCCGGCGAAGCCGTAGAACTCCACGTCGACCCGGTCGGAAAGCCTCGACAGCTCCCCTCGATGGCCGCGGAGGAGGGCGGCGGCCGCCTCGGCGCGGCTCGGTCCGCCCGCCTCGAGCGGGAAGCGCATCGAGCGGGAGGTGTCGACGAGCACCGCGAAACGGTTGCGGACCCGCGCCGTCTGGAGCAGCTCCACCGCCGGCTCGACCAGGGCGAACAGGGCGAGGAGCGCCGCCGCGCTCCGCAGCGCCAAAAGCGTCGTCCGGCGGAGCCCGCGCGGCTCGCCGCGCAACCCTCGAAGGGCAAGGGTCACCGCCCCGGCGGTCGCCAGCACGAGCAGCGCCACCGCCCAGTGCGGGAACGGGGTGAGGGCGGTGATCCGCCAGGCGTTGTACTGGTCCAAGGGGCCTCTCTCGCTTCAGCTTCTCCGGCGCAGGATGAAGGGCAGGTGCACGGCGTCGTCCTTGTAGTCCGTGCACAGCCCGTACATGGTCAGGTTCACGCCGAGGCGGAAGGCCGTCTCGCGCTGCGCTTCGCCCCCCGGCGTGCAGGGGTACTCCCACTCGCCCAGCTCGGTGCGGGCCCAGGCCCCCCCCAGGTCGTTCTGCGAGTAGATGACCGCCGCCCGCCCGTCGAGGAGCTGGGCCTCGAGCCAGGGCTTCACGAGCACCCGGCCTCCCTGGCGATCGAGCAGGTAGAAGCTCTTGTAGATGACGTGCTCCCGCGGAACCGGGGCGAGCGGGGAGGCGGGCAGGACCTTGGCCAGCTCGGCGCGAACGCTCGCGTCGAAGCCCGAGCCGTCCGAGCCGTCGGCGGAGTCGACGAGCAGGAACCCGCCGTACTGCAAGTGGCGGCGGAGCGCGGCCCGCTCCGGCTCCGAGTAGGGCGGAAGCGGCCCGGCGCCGGCGAGGTAGAGCATGGGGTACCGGTGCAGGTCGGGCTGCCCGAGGCGGACGATGGCTTCGGAGCTAGCGGGCTCGATCGAGGTGCGCCGGCTTAACTCCCAGGCGAGCCTCCGCAGCCCGGTGGGGCGGGGATTCCAGTTCCCGGCGTGCTGCAGATGGCCGATCTCAAGCATCGAGGCAGCGGGAAGCGCATGGCCCCGCCTGGGGAGCGCCGCCGCCAACGAGGCGAGCGCGACACCCCGAAGGAAGGCGCGGCGAGGAAGGACGGCGGGCCGGGAGGGCATCTGCAGTGAAGAACAGTGTAAGCGAGCGATCGCGTGCGCGAAACCGGCATCCGCGACACCGGTCGCGGCTTCCTGTTCCCCAAACCCGAATCGCCGTCTACAGTGCGCCCTCATGTCCCGAAAGGAGAAGACTCGACCACGCCTGGACAAGCTGGCCGCGCTCCTTCTCTCGGGCGACCACCGCGAGGCCACACGGATCGCGAGGGCCTGGCTTGCCGACCCGGCCCGTGCGGGCGAGGAGCGGACCCGGGCGAGTGCGGTCCTGGCGTCACTCGCGCCTGAACCCTCGGCTGCCATCGCCGGGGCCGTCGGGGTCGTTGCCGCTCTCGCCATCGGCATCTGGGCCTGCCTGGGGGGCGGGCGGTGAGCTCGGCCCCCATGGTTCGCGATTTCCACGAGCAACTCGGGGTCTTTCTCGCGGCTCTCGCCCGGCTCGTCGCCCGGCTTCGCGGAGCCGGGCCGCTTTGGGGAGCGGGGCTTGCGATCGTGGGCGTGGTCCTCCTCGTCGCGGCCGACAGGCTGCGCCGCCCCGTGGCCGTCGTCGCCGGAGCGGCCGTGGGAGCGCTTTCGGTGGCCGCGACCAGGGCGATCTCGCCCGGGGCCCTCACCTGGGTGGGATGGCCCTGGGTCGCGGCGGGCGCGGCCGGGGCGGCCTCGGCGGTCGGCCCGAGTGCGTTCCCGGCGCTCTCGGGCGCGCTCATGGGCGCGCTTCTGGGTCTCCACGCCCCGGTGGCGGGCCGGCCGGCCTTTGGCGCGGCGGTCGCCGGCGCCGTCGGGGCTGCGCTCTTTGCCGTGGGGGGGCGCAGCGTGGCCGCCGTCCTCGCCTCCGTCGCCGGTGGAGTCCTGCTCGGAGTGGGGATCGTCACGCTCTCGGGCGGCCGCGAGCTCGCGGCCGAGGTCGCGGCTCGGCCGCTCGTGCTCTTGGGGTTCGCGGTGGTGACGGGGATCGCCGGAGCCGCCTTTCAGCTCTCGGGAGAGAGGGCGCGCTCGCGGGCCCCGGAAGCGCCTCGGCTGCCCCGGGAATGACCCGCCGCTCCTCGCCCAGGCGGGCGGCGGGACCTTCACTCCGGCGGTCCCATGAGCTCGAAGTCGGGGATCTCCGACTTCAAGTAGGCGCGAAGGCGGGCGGTGAGCTTGGCCTCGATCTGGCGGGCGCGTTCCCTCGTGAGGTGGAAGCGATCGCCGATCTCCTGGAGGGTGAGGGGCGGAGTGCCATCGGCCGGGAGGAGCCGGTGCTCGAAGATGTACCGCTCCTTCTCGTCGGTGATGGTGGTCGCGAACGACTCGAGCTTCTCGCGGAAGACGCGGCGGAGCTGCTCGTCCCCGATCTGCACGTCGGCACGAACGGCGCCGTCCGAAAGCCGATCGAGGCGCGTCTGGTGGAACTCCTCGCCGTCGGGCGAGATGGGCGCGTCGAGGGAGAGGTCGTCGGCGGCCATGCGGGCGGCCATCTCCTCGACCTCGGCCTCTTCCACCTGGAGGTTCTTGGCGAGCAGGCGCGGGGAGGGCTCGATGCCGCGCGCCAGGAGCTTGTCCCGTTCCTTGGAGAGGTTGAAGAAGAGCTTTCGCTGGGCCTGGGTGGTGCCGAGCTTCACCATCCGCCAGTTTTCCATGATGAAGCGGATGATGTAGGCGCGGATCCACCAGGCGGCGTAGGAGGAGAGCTTGACCCCCCTGAAGGGATCGTACTTCTTCACCGCCTGCATGAGGCCGAGGTTGCCCTCCTGGACGAGGTCGAGGAGCTGGAAGGCGGTGCGCCGGTACTCGTGGGCGATCTTCACGACCAGTCGCAGGTTGGACGCGACCAGCTTGTAGGCGGCCTCGACGTCGCCGCTCTCGCGAAATCGGACGGCCAGGTCGTGCTCCTCCTCGCGGGAGAGCACCGGGTGGCGCTGCACCTCGGCCATGTAGGCGCGAAGGGGGTCGTAGCGGACCAGCCCGCCGGCCCCGGGGCCCGGGCGAGAGCTCGGGGCGGGGAGCGCCGGCCTCTGCCGATCCTGGGCGTGGGGTTCGAGGGGTTCGTCCGCCATGGCCTCGGAGGGCGCGGCCGCTCGCCCGGGCAGCGGAGTGGCGGTCGCGCCGAATCGGTGTGATATAGGTCTTGACCGCCGCGCGCAAGAACGGCGTGCGGCAGGTAGGCGCATGGCGGTTTTCGCGGAGCAGCGCGGGCCCCGATCCCGGATCGGGGCCGGCGCGGTTCCCGGCGAGAGTCGCCATGCGCCCATCACGGCCCGACCGGCCCGGCCGGCAGGCCCGGGAGAGAGTGCATGGAGAACGTCACGGGTGAGGCCCTCGCGGCTGCACCTTCGGATTACGTTGCCGAGTCTTCCTTCGACGACCTCGGGCTGTCCGAGCCGGTTCGGCGGGCGGTGGCCGAGCGGGGCTACGCTCGGCCCACTCCGGTCCAGGTGGCCACCTTCCGCCCGGTGCGAGACGGCAAGGACGTCATCGTCCGGTCCAAGACCGGAACCGGCAAGACGGCGGCCTTCGCCCTCCCCATCCTGGAGCGGATCCCGGACGGGCGTCGTAAGCCATCGGCCCTGATCATGTGCCCGACCCGCGAGCTCGCCCTCCAGGTGGCGGAGGAGATCGGCTCACTCGCCAAGCACCGAGACCTCTCCCTCGTCACGGTGTACGGCGGCGCTTCGATGGGCGAGCAACTCGAGAAGCTCAAGGCGGGGGCCGAGATCGTGGTGGGCACCCCCGGACGAATCTACGACCACATCCGGCGCAAGACCCTGCGGCTCGACGACGTGCTCGTCTGCTGCCTCGACGAGGCCGACGAGATGCTCAACATGGGCTTCTTCGAGGAGGTGACCCGAATCCTCGACCATCTGCCCGACGACTGCCAGCAGCTGCTCTTCTCCGCCACCGTGCCCGCGGACATCGAGCAGATCATCCGCGAGTACCTCACCGAACCGGAGGCGATCATGCTCTCCGGCGACGAGTACCGGGTCGAGAACATCCACAACATCATGTACCCGGCGGTGGACGCCTACCCGAAGCCGCGCAACCTGCTCTACATGATCGAGATCGAGGAGCCGGAGACGGCCATCGTCTTCTGCAATACCCGCAACGACACCACCCTCGTGACCGCGGTCCTGAACCGAAACGGATATGACGCAGAGCTCCTGAACGGCGAGCTTCCCCAGAAGGAGCGGGAACGGGTGATGGCCAAGGTGAAGCGCGGCGAGGTGCGCTTCATGGTCGCGACCGATATCGCCGCCCGAGGCATCGATATCTCCGACCTCTCCCACGTCATCAACTACTCGCTCCCCGAGGATCCGGGCGTCTTCCTCCACCGCGCCGGCCGCACCGGACGCATCGGGAAGAAGGGCACGAGCCTCTCCATCGTCTCCGGGGGCGACATCCACACCCTCACCGCGCTCCAGAAGAAGTACGGCATCACCTTCGAGGAGAAACGGCTCCCCACGCCGGAGGAGGCGCACCGCATCTGGACCGAACGACACGTCCACGAGCTCAAGGAGGCGATGAGTGCCTCCATCTTCGAGGCGTTCATCCCCCTGGCCCAGGAACTGAAGGGCCGACCGGACGGCGAGTACCTGTTGGCCTTCGCCCTCAAGAGCTTCTTCACGCACCACCGGATGGAGCGAGCTCAGGACCGGGAGCGGGCCGAGCACAAGCGCACCGAGCACGAGCGGCGCGAGCGCGCCGAGGGCGTAACCCCTCGACGGGGAGGCGGGGCGCGGCCCTTCGACGACCGCAAGGGGAGGCGGCGGGAGCGTGGCGAGAGGGACCCGGCGGCCGCGGCCCAGGAGCCGGCGCCCCAAGCGCCCTCCGATGCGCCCCGGCCGGCCGAGGAGGGGCCGCCGTCGCGGGGGAGGGTCTTCCTCGCCCTGGGCGAGAAGGACGGGGTCGACGCCGCGCGGGTTCGCGAGGCGGTGCTGGCCCTCGCCCCGGGGCTCGAGCCATTCGAGGTCGAGGTGAGGAGATCGCACAGCTTTCTCCTTCTCGAGCCCGACGCGGTCGAGCGAGCGGTGGCCGCGCTCGACGGCAAGGAATGGAACGGGAAGCGACTCGGGGCGGAACGCGCTCGCCGGCGCCGGCGGTGAACATGACCCCAATCGGGTGCGACACGTACCATCCTGGAGAGGATCCAAAGCTCCAGGAGAACATGCCGACCGACTACCCCTAACGGGCCACCACTCACGGGCCGTTCGAGTCGATGCCCATCTCTGCCACGCCAGACCTGCTGCGCGAGCTGGCCGACCTGTACCGGCGGATCGCCGAGCTCGAGGAGCGCGGCGGCCTTCGCCCCGGAGGCGGCGCGCCCGAGGGCTTAGCCCCGAGCACCGGAACGCTCCCGAGCGGCGTCCACGAGGCGCTGGGCGAGCTGAGCGATGACGTCGTCGCCATCATGTCGCCGAACGGGGAAGTCCTCTACGTGAACGGAGCCGCGGAGCGCTTCTTCGGCTACCGCCCGGAAGAGGTCGTGGGGAAGAACGCCTGGACCTTCGTTCACGGAGAGGACCTGCCTCGGCTCGCGGCCGCCCGCTCCGCGCCGCTCGACCGAGGGATCCCGGTGGAGGTCCGGGTGCGGTGCGCGAACGGGACGCTTCGGCGAACGGAGCTCACCGCCTTGCCGTGGCCTCCTTCGGCGCCGCGCTTCGTCGTGGCCCGGTGGAGCGAGGGGGCGGCGGAGAGGACCCGGGACGCACCCGACGGCGAGGGCCGCCGGGTGGTGGGTCAACTCCGCCGCGCCGCCACCCTGGCCCGGGTGAGCCAGCTCGCGCTCGGCCTGCCCGAGGTCGCCGACGTGCTCGCCGCGGCGGTGGCGCTCGGCCCGGGCGCCGCAGAGCTTTCGGCGGGTGCGTACCTCGAGCCGGACGACGCCGGACTCAGGGTTCGCGCCGAGGCGGGCTTCCCGCCCGGAACCCGGGAGCGGGTCGTGCCGGTGGTGCTGACGCTGGCCGGCCTCGCCTGGGTGAGCGGCGCCCCGGCACACGTCCAGGACCTGCAACGAGACGGGCGGCTCGCGGACGCGCTGCTCGAGGAGGGCGGCTTCGCCTGTGCCATGGCCGTGCCGGTGCGCGGGAAGGACCGGGCGCACGGGGTCCTGCTCGCGGCCGGCCGGGAGCCTCGCCACCTCGATCGCGAGGAGATCCATTTCCTGGAGACGCTCTCCAACGTACTCGCCACCTCCATCGACGGCCGGGCCGCGCAGGAGCGGCTCGCGGCCCGGGAAAGGCTGGCCCAGGCCGTGTTCGAGCACGCCCGGGAGGGCCTCGCCATCGTGGATGACGTCGGACGAGTGAACGACGTCAACGCCGCGGGGGCGAGGATCCTCGGCGTGTCCCGGGAAGCTTTGCGCGGGCATCGACCCGCGGAGCTCATCCGGACGGACCTCGACCTCTCCGCCGCCGTCTCGGGGGGGCAGACGAGAGAGGCCTCCGTAACCACCTCGGTCGGACCCCGGGCCATCGAGGTCGAGCGGATCCCGGGCATCCGCCCGGGCGCCACCCTGGCCGTCCTGAGCGACGTGACCGAGCGCAAGGAGGTGCTGGCGCGGCTGGCGCTCGCCGACCGGCTCATCTCGGCGGGGACCCTGGCCGGGGGCGTGGCCCACGAGCTCAAGACCCCGCTCGCCTACGTCTCGTCGAACCTCCAGTTCCTCGAGGAGGCGCTCCGGCAGGGAGAGGATCCCCAGAGCAGCGAGGTGGCGGAGGCGCTCAAGGACGCCATCGAGGGCACCGGCCGCCTGAAGCGGATCGTCGACGACCTGCGCATGTTCGTCCGGACTCCGGGGACGGACGCGGGGCCGGCCGACCTCTCGGCGGTGCTCCGCTCCTGCGTGGGGATGACCTGGAACGAGATCCAGGCCCGGGCGCGCTTCGAGCGGGCGCTGGAGCCGGTCCCGATGGTGGTCGGCAACTCCGCTCGCCTCGCCCAGGTGTTCGTGAACCTGCTCGTGAACGCCGCCCAGGCCATCCCGGAAGGACACCCCCACGGCAACCTCATCCGCCTCTCCGCCCGACTCCTCGGGCCGGACCGGGTGGCCGTGGAGGTCACCGACACCGGGGCCGGCATCCCCCCGGCGGTGCTCCCGCGTATCTTCGAACCCTTCTTCACGACCAAGGGCCCCGGGGTCGGGACCGGGCTCGGTCTATCGATCTGCCGCAGCATCGTGGAAGGGCTGGGCGGGGTCATCGAGGTGGAGAGCGAGCCGGGGCGGGGGAGCACCTTCCGCGTCGTCCTGCCGGTCGCCAAGGCCGCCGCCCGCGCGCCCGGTGCCGAACCGAGCCTCTCGCGGGCGCGCATCCTCGTGGTGGAGGAAGCGCTCGAGGCCGGGGAGCGGCTCCGGGAACTCATCGGCGAGGAGCACGAGGTCACGCTGGCGTCGCCCAGCCAGGCGCGCGACCGGGTGGCGCACGGCGAGCGATTCGACGCGGTGCTCGCTCGGGCGCAGGAGCTGCGGGCGGAGCTCATCCGCCACGATCCCCGGCTGGCCGACCGGGTGGTCCTCCTCGCGGGAACGGGGGCCGACGAGGCGCCGGGCGCTCAGGGCGGCGAGCCACCCGTCGGAGCCGGAGAGTTGCGGGACGCCTTGGCGCGAGTGCTTTCGGTCTCGCGGCAAGGGGGGAAGGGCTGATCCTCGCATCCCCCGCACCTGGCCCGGTCGCACCCAGTCCGGCTTCCGTTCGGCCGATGCCGAAGGCCCGAGGTCCCCGAACGCGGCCTTCACCGGTTCACCCCGGCGCCGGGAGGGGGGACGGGGAGGGGACCCGCCCGGACCTTGGTCGCCGAGTCGACCGGAAGGCGGGCGCCCCGCGGCGGAGAGGCCAGGTACCCGGCCGGCCCGGCGACTCTCCTCTAGTCCACCGCCAGCGGAAGCCCCTCGAGCCGGGCCCGCAGGGGGGCCACCTTCTCGCGGAAGTCGTCGAGGTTCTCGGGCGCCACCGGAGCGTCGCGCGGGACCTCCAGCTTGAGCGGGTTCACGAACCGGCCGTCCTTCCTCACCGCGAAGTGGAGGTGAGGCCCGGTGGCGAGGCCCGTCGACCCGACCGTGCCGATGACCTCCTTCTGCGAGACGCTTCTCCCCACCGAGACGGTCACCGAGGAGAGGTGGCAATAGACCGTCTCGAGACCGTTGCGATGGCGCAGCGTCACCGACTTGCCGCAGTCCCCGTTCACACCGGCCTGGCGGACGGTGCCGTCCCCCACCGCCCAGACCGGCGTCCCCGCCGGCGCGCCGTAGTCGATGCCCTGGTGAGCCCGCTCGAAGCCGAGGAGGGGATGCACCCGGTTGCCGAAGCCGGAGGTGATGTGCGCGAGCTTGAGGGGCGACTTCAAGAACCCGCGCCGAGCGCTCTGCCCGTTCTCGTCGTAGTAGCTCGACTGTCCCGAAGGATCGGTATAGCGAAAGAGCCGCTTCTCCCCGGTCGCGGCACCGTCGTACTCCACCGCGAGGATCTCGCCATAGCGGAGGAGCCGGTCGTCGACGGACACCTTCTGCGCCAGGACCCGCAGGTGGTCTCCGCTCCGGACGTCGAGGTAGAAGTCGACGTCCCAGGCGAGCACGTCGCTCGCCAGCACCGCCAGCTCCGGCAACTCGCCGGCCTTCTCGAGGCTGGACCAGAGCGACCCCTCGATGGTCACCTCCACCCGGGCGACCGCGGTGACGAGGTCCGCGGGCCGCTTGCTTGCGCGCAGGCTCCCGTCGTCGAGCCGCTCGACGATCCACTCGTCCGCCGGACCCTGCCGTACGCTCAAGCGGTGGATCGAGGCCTCCCCCTCGCGGCGCTCGACCCGGAGCTGGTCGCCGGGGCGGGAGCGGTTGAAGGGGAAGAGGCCGGTCAAGGCTTCCACGATCCCGTTCACGTCGGCCGCGGGCAGCTGCAGCTTGTAGAGCGCCTGGGCGAGCGTCTGGTTCCGGGCGAGGCGCACGGTCAGGGCGCGGAAGCGCTCGACGGGGGGGGCCTCGGGCGGGGCCTGCTCCGGCAGCGTGGGCAGGGCCGGGGTGGGCAAGAGGACTGTCCGGAAGGTCGGCTCGGGGGCGTCTCTCGGCAGGGACGGCAGGAGGCCCGCCGCCCCGGCCCCCGCCAGGGTGAGAACGCTCAAGAATCCGATCGCCGCCAGGGCGACGGGGAGCGTTCGGCGCCCGGGGGCGTCATCGCGTCGGGGGCCAGGCATCGGCGGAGTGTACCAGGGGCAAGGGACAGGCCGAAAGGGGCATCCTGGGAGCGCCGTGGCCCCCCGCGGGCCAGTCCACCCTAGAGGTCGGCCCGCCGATCCGAGTGCTCGCGGCCGTCGAACCGGAAGAGCGTCCCCCGTCCCTCCACCTTGGTGTGGAGGTTCACCGGGCGTCGCCAGAGCGACTGCAGGTTCCTTAGGGTGTCTCGGGCGTAGTCGAGCCTCAGGTCCACGCCATCGTGCTTGTGGACGAGGTAGAGCTCGCCCCGGTTCTCGTAGTTGCCGTCCTCCACCGCGATCCGGGGCTGCCCGAAATTGGTCAGCATGTGCAGGAGCTTGTCCTTCACCTTCCGGAACTCGCGCTCCATGATCTCCCAGCGCTGGTGTTTCTCGTTGTATCCGAAAGTGAACAGCTTCTGCTGGACGCAGAACTCGAGGGTCAAGAACTCGTCGATGAAGGTGACGTCGTTGCAGTGCTTGCGGACCTCGAAGATCTTCTCCCGTCCCAGGCCCAGCCGCTTGTCCCAGTGCTTGCGCTCCACGAAGGAGTCGCACTCGTCGTACTCCTTGCCGAAGCGCCCCTTGTTCCAGCGATCCTCGATGTCGCGCCAGAGCTCGACCCCGAGCTTGTAGGGGTTGAGCTGGCCGGGGTGGGTGGCGAGGGTGCCGGAGTGGTGGTCGGCGTAGTCGACGATCTCGGAGGCGTCCAGGGCCCGCTCGGTCATGATCTTCGAGTGCCAGTAGGTGGCCCAGCCCTCGTTCATGATCTTGGTCTGGCCCTGGGGAGCGAAATAGTAGGCCTCCTCGCGCACGATGGAGAGGACGTCGTGCTCCCAGCGCTCGAGGGGGGCGTGCTCGAGGAGGAAGAGGAGCACGTCCCGCTCCGGCCGCTCGGGGAACTTCTTCTTCCGGGCCGCCTCCTCGTCGAGCTTCTTCTGCTCCGCCTCCAGGAAGGCGGGCGGGTTGATGTACTCGCGCATGTACTCGCGATCGGTCTTGAACCCGCGCGCCACCACCCGCTCCTCGGGCTCGCCGTCGGGGCGGGGGTCGGGCCGGCGCTTCACGTAGGGTGACTGGTAGTCGACCAGGTTCTCGATGGAGAGGGCCCGGTCGATGAAGTCCTCCACCCCCTCCACCCCGAGCTTGTCCTGGTAGCGCCGCACCCGGGTGGCGTGGTTGGCCATCTGGTCCATCATCTTCCGGTTGGTGTGCCGGAACATGAAGTTGTTCTTGAAGAAGTCGACGTGGCCGAAGACGTGAGCCATGACCAGCTTCTGGTCCACGTCCATGTTGGACTCGAGCAGGTAGGCGTACGACGGGTCGTTGTTGATCACCATCTCGTAGATCTTGGAGAGCCCGTACTCGTACCCCTTGGACAGCCGCTCGTACTCCATCCCGAACCGCCAGTGGGGGTAGCGGTTGGGGAAGCCGCCGTAGGCGGCCACCATGTTGATCTCGTCGAAGCCCAGCACCTCAAAGACGGTGTCGAAGAAGTCCAGCCCGTACTCGCGGGCGTACCTCTCGACCTTCTGGCGGATGTCGTGGAGGTGGGCGGGGAGGTGGGTGTGCTTGTCCATGTCAGCCTACCGGGGGGGAAGGCCCCGCTCCCGCGCCGAGGGGCAGGGTCCACAGGTTGGCGGCGCGGAACCCTTCACTTTCCCGATCCCAAGAACTGCTTGATGGAGGAGTAGATGGCGTCCTTGTCGGCGATCTCGGAGAGCGCCACGTTCTCCCGCGATCCCACCGCCTCGCGCAGGTCCTTGATGAACTGGCCCGAGCCATAGGGGCTCTCCACCTGGCCGTAGCAGAAGAGGTTCACCACCGGCAGCACCTTCTCCCGCAAGATCTCCACGCACACCCGGGTGTCGTCGGCGCTCCAGTTGTCGCCGTCGGAGAAGTGGAAGGGGTAGATGTTCCAGGACGAGGCGCCGTAGTCGGTCTCGATCATCTCCAGGGCGAGCTTGTAGGCGGAGGAGATCATCGTTCCCCCCGACTCGCGCGTGTGAAAGAAGGTCTCCCGGTCGACCTCGCGGGCCACGGCATCGTGGATGATGAACCGAGACTCGAGCCCCTTGTAGTGGCGCCGCAACCAGGTGTCGATCCAGAAGGACTCGATCCGGACGATCTCCTTCTGCTCGTCCCCCATCGAGCCCGACACGTCCATCATGTAGATGATGACGGCGTTGGTCTCGGGGAGGGGGACCTGCTTCCAGGTCCGGTAGCGGCGGTCCTCGCGCACCGGGACCACCACCGGCCGCAGGTAGTTGTAGGCGCCGCTCGCGATCTGCCGGCGAAGGGCCTGTTTGTAGGTCCGCTTGAAGTGGCGCAGCGATTCCGGGCCGGAGGGCGAGATGCCGGTGTACTTGATCCGGGTGGTGACGATCCGGTCTCGGCCGCGGGGCTGGATGCGGGGCAAGGAAAGCTCTTCCCCCAGGATGTCGGCCAGCTCCTCGAGGGAGACGTCCACCTCGAGGACGTGCTTCCCTTCGCCCTGACCGGCCTGGCCGCTCCCCGCCTGCCCGTCGGCGGGGGAGAGAGGATCTCCGGGATTGCCCTCCCCCTGGCCGACGCCCCCTTGCGACTTCTCCCCGAAGCGGAAGTGGGGGATGTCGATGGTCGGGACGGGGATGGTGATGAAGTCCTTCCCCTTCTTCCCGATCATCTCTCCCTTCTGGATGTACTTCTTCAGGTTGCGCTTGATCCGGCCGCGCACGATGTCCCGGAATCGGGCGTGGTCCTGCTTGATCTTCAAGGACATGGGACGCGCACCCCTCCGCCTCTCGACCCCGCCACGCTAGTCCTTGGCGTCCCCTCGCGCGAAGATGGAGGCGACGAAGTTGAGCACGTCGGTGGAGCAGACCTCGCAGTAGCCGTAGTTCTTGATGAGCCGCTGCTTCACCACGTCGATCTTCTCCTGGGTCTCACGGTCGACCACCGATGCCACCAGGTTCTTCAGCTTGATCGAGTCCTTCTGGTCCTCGAACAGCTTCAGCTCGAGCGCCTTGTGGAGCCGCTCGTTGGTCCGGTAGTTGAAGGTCTTCCCCTCGATGGCCAGGGCCCCGATGTAGTTCATGATCTCGCGCCGGAAGTCGTCCTTGCGGCTCTCGGCGATGTCGATCTTCTCCTCGATCGAGCGCATCAACCGCTCGTCGGGCTCCTCGTACTGGCCGGTGTACTTGTTGCGCACCTTCTCCCGCTGGGTGTAGGCCTTGATGTTGTCGATGTAGTTGGCGCAGAGCTTGGTGATGGCGTCCTCGTCCGCGCTGATGGCGCGCTGGACCTCGTTCTTCACCACGTCCTCGTACTCGCGCTTCACGTCGGTAAGGAGCTCGCGGAAGCGCTTGCGCTGATCCTCCGAGGAGATGAGCGAGTGCTGGCGGAGCCCCGCCTCGAGCTCGTTCAACACCATGAAGGGGTTGACGCAGCCGTCCCCCTTGTCCGAGACGAGGGCGTTCGAGACCTTGTCCTGCACGTAGCGCGGGCTGATGCCCTCCATGCCCTCTCGGGCCGCCTCCTTGCGCAGCTCCTTGATGTTGTCCTCGGTGAAGTTGGGCAGGGTCTTGCCGTTGTAGAGCTTGAGCTTCTGCACCAGGGTGAGGTTGTGCTTCTTCGGCTCCTCGAGCCGGGTCAGCACCGCCCACATCGCCGCCATCTCCAGGGTGTGGGGAGCGATGTGCTTGCCCCGGATCTTGTGGCTGTTGTAGTCGCGCTCGTAGATCTTCACTTCCTCGTCGAGCCGGCTGATGTACGGGATGTCGATCTTGACGGTCCGGTCGCGCAGCGCCTCCATGAACTCGTTCGACTGGAGCTTCTTGTACTCGGGCTCGTTGGTGTGCCCGATGATGACCTCGTCGATGTCGGTCTGGGGGAACTTCTTGGGCTTGATCTTGTGCTCCTGGGTGGCGCCCAACAGGTCGTAGAGGAAGGCCACGTCGAGCTTCAGGATCTCCACGAACTCGATGATGCCCCGGTTGGCGATGTTGAACTCGCCGTCGAAGTTGAAGGCGCGAGGGTCGGAGTCCGATCCGTACTCGGCGATCTTCCGGTAGTTGATGTCGCCGGTGAGCTCAGTGGAGTCCTGGTTCTTCTCGTCCTTGGGCTGGAAGGTGCCCACCCCGATCCGGTCCTTCTCCGAGAGGATGAGGCGGCGCACGCGCACGTGCTGGAGCAGCCGCTCCCAGTCGCCCTTGTACTCGGTCATGAGATCCCGGTAGACGTAGCGGCAGGCGGGACAGAGGTCGCCGGTATCGGGGATGGAGAAGCCCGACTCGGGCGGGCAGAGCTCGGCGTGCACCCGGGGCCGCCACTCCTGCGGGACGAGGTGGAGCGGCTCCTCGTGCATCGGGCAGGGCATGATCTCTCGCCGCTTCTGCCCGTCGAGATTCACCCTCTCGATGTCCCAGGCGAAGGTGTAGAGCGCCCCCTCGCCGGTCTTCGAGTAGGCCTCGAGCCCTTTCTTGAGCAAGCGCGCGATCGTCGACTTCGAGGACCCCACCGGCCCGTGCAGGAGGATGACCCGCTTCTCCGTCCCGTACCCCTGGGCCGCGCTCTTGAAGACGTTGACGAGCTTCATGAGCGGGATGTCGAGGCCGTAGATGGCGTCCTTGCCGCCGAAATCCGGGTCGGTGAAGAAGTTGTAGCGGACGAGCTTCTTCTTGTTGTCGATGTACTCGGTCTTCCCGTGGGACAAGATCATGTCGTAGACGCGCTGGAAGGCCGTCCGCGCGACCTTGGGGTTCTGCCTCACGATGTGGAGGTAGTCCTCGAAGGACCCCTCCCAGTGCTGCTCCGAGTACCCCTGCCGATCCTGGAGCGAGGCGATCCGGGCGATCAGCCCGCTCCCGATTTCCCGAGGTTCTCTCATCACGCTCCTCGCCTGCCGCCGAGTGGGCCGGCCGCCGGCTAAAGACCTTCCTGCCGGAGGGAGCATAAGAGTCCGCGGGGCAAGATGCAGTCCGCCGCCCCGCCGCCGGGCGGACCCCATCGGGTGTGACGGGCCGGGCTCTAGCGCGGGTGCCGGAAGAAATCGATCTGCCAGGTCTTCACCGCCGCGTTGTGGCAGCGGAGGTCGGGACAGAACTGGTGCGACCCGTCGTTGCGCGACACGAAGTAGAGGTCGTCGCACGGATCCGGCGCGAGGACCGCCTGGAGGGAAGCCGCCCCGGCGCTGGCGATGGGCCCGGGAGGAAGGCCGGCGGTGGTGTACGTGTTGTACGGGTGCGGCGCGAGCAGGTCGGCCCGGGTGATGTTCTTCGAGAAGTGCCCGGTCCGGAGCATGGCCGCATACATCACCGTGGGGTCGGTCTGGAGCCGCATGCCCAGCCGCAATCGGTTCTGGAAGACGCAGGCGATCCGCGGGCGCTCGGCCTCTTGTCCGGTCTCCTTCTCCACGATCGATGCCAGGGTCGCCGCTTGCCCGAGGTCGAGCGTCACCTTCGGCTTCCGCCGGGCGTCGGCGCGCGCGTACTCCTCCTTGAAGCGCGCCACCATCATGTCTGCGATGCCCCGGGCCGAGACCCCGCGGGCCACCGTGTAGGTGTCCGGAAAGAGGAATCCCTCCAGGCCGGGGTAGGGGAGCCCGAGCGAGCTCGCCACGGCCGGGTCGCGGGCCACCGCCAGAAAGTCCTCCGCCCGCACGAGCCCCGTCCGCCCCACCACCTCGGCGATCTCGTCCGCGCGTAGCCCCTCGGCCACCGTGAAGCGGTACAGCTTCACGAGTCCCAAGTGGACCTTCTCCAGGACCTCATCCGGCGTGACCGCGCCGGCGAAGGAGTACTCCCCCGCCCTGAAGGAGCGCCCATCCCGCCGGATGTAGCGGACGTACAGCCAGGCGCTCCGCTCGTGGGAGAAGACCCCGGCCTGGGCCAGAAGGCGGACGACCGCGCGAGCCGAGGCGCCCGGAGGGACCACCACCACCTTCTCCTCCGGTCCGCCGTAGGGAGTGCTCCGAAAGCGCGCGACCTCCCACCAGGTAATTCCGAGCGCGAGCGTTCCCGCGAGCAAGACCAGCGCCAAATAGGCAAAGACCGCCCGCTTCACCCGGCGCTCCTCTCGAGCCAGCCCTGGAGGATCACCGCTGCCGCCTCCTCGTCCACCCTTCCTCTCCGATCCTTCGATGAAACCCCCCTCTCGCGCAAGCGACTCTCCGCCTCGAACGACGACAGCCTTTCGTCGAAGAGCTCCACCGGGACGCCCAGCGCGGCCGCGAGCCGAGGCTCGAAGGCGCGGGCCAACAGGGCCATGGGGCCCTCGCTTCCGTCCATGTTCAAGGGGAGGCCGAGCACGGCACGGCTCACCTCGTAGTCCCGCGCGAGCCGGGCGATGGCCGCGAGGTCCTCCGCCTCGCCGCGGCGGCGGAGGGTCGCGAGGGGGCGGGCGATCCGGAGGACGTCGTCGGCAAGAGCGAGACCGATCCGCACCCGCCCGAGATCGACACCCAGGGTGCGCACCTCCCGATATAGAGCACCGATCCCCCGGGGTGGGAAGCCGCCTCCCTCGAGGACCACCCGAGAGCGCGACCCGGTTCTGCTTCGCGCCCGAAGGACGTCCCGGCACGGCCTGATCCAGAGCAATCGAGAGTCGCCTGGCGCGGGCGGGCGCTCCCTCCCGAAGCCCCGCAACCGCCCTTCGCGCCTCGGCCTTCGAAGGAAGGGGGGCGCGAGGGCCCTCGGAACCACCTCCCCGAGGCGAGGAAAGCCTCCCTCTCATCTCTCGAGGGGAGAGGTCGCCGAGGGTCTCCCCGGCCCGTGGCCAAAGGCGCGCTCGATCTCGCGCTCTCTCTTCAAGGACGAGGACTGGCCCGGTCGTCTTCTGGAGGGGCGAGCTTCGAGGCGCGCCGCGCTTGACGGTCCTCTCTCGTTTCGGGGATATTCCGCGCCCGAGCCCAGGGTCCGTGCCCCGGGGCTCCGTGGGCCGGTGGGCGGCTCGATGTGAGCAATGAAGGAAGCGTGAAGCGATGGCGAACGGCACCGTGAAATGGTTCAACGATGCGAAGGGATATGGTTTCATCTCCCAGGAGGGCGGGGAGGACGTCTTCGTGCACCACACCGCCATCCAGATGGACGGGTTCCGTACCCTGAAGGAGGGGGAGAAGGTGGAGTTCGACGTCACCCAGGGCCCCAAGGGCCTTCAGGCGGCGAACGTCCGCCGGGCCTAATCGGTTCGCAGCGTTGCGCGCCTGAGCGGCCTCGGGAGACCGAGGCCGCTCTCGCTTCCGAAAGATGGCGGCCGGTCGGCCGTGGCAGCATGGTCGTCAGGGTGAAACCTGGGCCTCGGGGGCCCGGCAGGGGGAAAGGAAGCTGATGAGCGAGAAGGAAGCGGGCATCGAGGTCCAGGGTACGGTCGAGGAGGCCCTCGCGGGCGGGATGTACCGCGTGAAGGTCGACCAGGGACCCGTGGTCCTCGCCTACGCCTCGGGGAAGATGAAGAAGTTCCACATCCGCATCATCCCGGGGGACCGCGTCAAGCTCGAGCTTTCACCCTACGACCTTACCCGGGGCCGCATCACCTACCGCGACAAGTGAGCGGACCCGGCAAGGGTTCCCCCCTCACCGGAGCGGGGTCCGGCCGCGTCGGCCCGATCCGGCCCGCGGCGCCGGGGGAGGAGGGTCCCCCGGCCCCTCGCCCGACCGTGGGGCGTCGCCCTCCGCCGCAGGGCGCGCGAACACGATGGGCTCCCTGAGCGCAGCGTCGAGTTCCTCGTCCGAGAGGTTACCCTGGCCGTTCATGGTGAGGAGGAGCTCGTCCACGCGGCGCTCCCAGGCCTCGCCCACGAACCCGCGGTCCCACATGGCGTGATACCGGACGGGGTTCGGGATCACGGTCGCGAGGAAGGCCGCCTCCTTCGGGGTGAGGTCGCGCGCGTCCTTCCCGAACCAGTGAAGGGCCGCGGGCCCGATCCCGTAGAGGCCGGGGCCCCACTCGACCATGTTCAAGTAGATCTCCATGAGCCGTTGCTTCGGGACCGTGGCCTCGAGCGCCACCGTGGCCTCGGCCTCGCGAATCTTCCTCGCGAGGGTCCTCTCCGGCGAGAGGTACAGGTTCTTGGCGAGCTGCTGCGAGATGGTCGAGCCGCCGCGCACCACCCGGCCCTGCTGGGCGCCCTCCACCGCGGCGTTGCGCAGCTCCTCGAAATCGAACCCGGAATGAGCGAAGAAGCCGGCGTCCTCGGCAGCCGTCACCGCGCGGACGAGGTAGCGAGGGAGCTCCGCGATCGGGACGAAGCCGGGGTTCTCGGGCCCGACCACGATGTCCTGCGGCGGTCCCCACTCGTCCTCCGCCCGCTTCACGAAGGAGGCGAGCAGCGGCACCGGCGCGGCACGGCGAGCCGCCTCCCGCATTCGGGAAAGGTCGAGCGATGCCTCGACCGCCCAGCCTGACGGGTCGAAAAGCGGCCCCGCAACTCTGGCGCGCGCGTCGAGGGATCCGCCCGGATGGGGGGCAGCGGCGGGGAGCGAAAGCGGGGGCGGCAGCGCCGAGACGGTGCGGAGGAAATCGACCCCGGAAGCCCAGGCGTCCACCTCGAAGGGCAATCGCTCGCTCACCGAGAGCCGACCGTCGAGGAGCACCTCGGCCCCCCCGGGCAGCTCGAACCTCGCCCCCGGCACGGCGAGACGCCGCCCCTCGGCGCTCCACGTGACTTCACCCTCGGCACGGAAGTCGAACGGACCGACCGGTTCCGCCGCGAGGGCCGCGGCGCGCGCCTCGAGCCCGTCCACCCGAATCTCGAGACGGGCACTCGCCGCGCGAAGCGAGGGGGTCGCATCCCCCGAGAGAGCAATCGAGACGGTCCCGGAGGTCCACCCCGAAGCGAGCGAGCGGAGCGCGGGGGGCACGGCGCCTGGACCGACCCTCTCGACGCGCGCCGTGGCGTGCCAACCGTGATCGTCCTCGACCATCGAGACGGTGCCCTGGCCGCTCCCCGGAAAGCTGAGGTCCACGGCTGTCGAGCTCCGTCCGGCCGCATCACGGCTCCGGAACAGGTTCGCCTGGATCGGCCCGGACGCGATCCGCTTCCCCTCCGCGAAGAAGGCGACGGTGAGGTCCTGAACCCTGAGCAGCGGACCGGCCGAGGCGCGAGACCCCTCGTCGGACTGGACCGGGACGCGGGGACGGCGAAAAAGCCGCCGAAGAGCTTCGCGAGCGGCGCCAGCCCGGTCGGGCAAGTCGAGGAGGACCCCCTCGAGCCTCATGCTCGCCGCCCGAGGGTGGCCCATGAGGATCGCCATGAAGTCGGGCCGAAACCGGATCGAGCGGATCGTGAGGAGGGGAGGATCGCCGCGGCGCAACCCTCGGACGAAGACCGGACCGCAGTGGACCCGAAAGAGCCAGTCCACGCCCACTTCGGGGCCAAGCTCGGCGGGCCCGAGGTGGTCTTGTAGCCCCGCGAGGATCCTGCTTCGAAGGGCGGCCGCGGCGACTTGCCTGTGCGACAGGCCCTGTAGACCCAGGTAGGCAAGCGCCAACGCCGCCACAGAAAAAACGGCGGCGAAAAGGGGCCTAGGTTTCCTGGCCCGGGTCATCGCGACCTCGGATGGCATTTCGCGCCGGCTCTTTACAGAGGCTTCGAGTGGAGATCAATCGCCCCGCCGGTCGCAGGGAGGGCCGTCCTTCGAGGGGATGAAAACTTCTCCCACGCTGTTAACATCCCAGAGATTATGGCGTTCCTCGGCCCGAGCCTGCGCCGCAAGAGGGTTACCGACAGGCCGGCCGCTCGGGTCGCAGCCGCCGCTCTCGTCTCGTTCGCCCTAAACGCCCTCCTGCTCGTCCTCTTGTCGCGCCTCGGGGCTTTCGACCTCCCGAAGCCCGTGCAGCCGACCCGGGTCGCCCTGGAAGCCCTCTCCACCGACCAGTGGAACGCGAACCGCGCCATCGCCGGAGCGTCGCCCCTCGCTCCGGTACGACCGCTGCCGCAGGCGCAGGCGGCGCCGGCGCAGCAAGTCCCCCTCCCGTCCCCTCCCCCCAAGGTCGCCCCGCCGCCTCCGGCGGAGCGGCGGGCCAAGGGCCAGGTGGTAGACGTCGCCCCATCACCTGACTCGCGTCCACCCGACAAAACCCGTTTCTTGTCCGACCGGGACAACCGCGTGGAGAAGGAGACGAGGTCGCGCTGGGCCGGCACCGAGGTGTTCGAGAAGCGGGCGCCGGCGCCGACCGAGGGCGCCAAGGGGAAGCAGGTCGCAAAGGGTAACCCGGGCGAGGGCGGCGACGCGGCGGAGACCCGGGAGGCGAAGGCGGGGCAGGGGGGCACGGCGGGGAAGGTCGGGCAGGAGAAGCCCGCCGAGACGCCCGCTCCCGAGAAGCGCGCCCCCCAGAACTCCGAGGCCCCCGGGCCCGACGAGCGGCTCGCCATGCTCGAGCCCCCCGCGCGCCCCGGCCTCCCCGGGACGACAGGAAACCGATCGGCGCCCCGACCTCCCGAGGCCGACGAGGGGCTCGGAAAGCCCGGCGCTCCGGGCGAGGCGCAGGCGGGGAGCCGGAGGGCGGGCGATCCGCGGCTACTGCCCAGCGTGGAGAGCATGTCCCGCATCGCCGCCGGCCCGAGCAACGACTACATCGACCGGGACATCGAGGAGGGCGACGCCACCGCCCTCAACACCCGGGCCTTCAAGTTCGCCACCTTCTGGAACCGCTTCAAGCAGGACGTGACCGCGCACTGGCGGCCGGCGATCGTGTACCAGGAGCGGGATCCGAACGGCACGATGTTCGGGGATCGGCCCGAGCGCGCGACCGGGCTCCACGTGGTCCTCGATGCCAAGGGCGCCATCAAGGACATCCACGTCACCGAGTCGAGTGGCCTGGACTTCCTCGACCGCGAGGCGGTGCGGGCGGTCCGGGCCGCCTCGCCGTTCTACAACGTGCCGGCCGGGCTCCTCGACGCGAACAACGAGGTCAGCTTCTCGTTCGGGATGATCCTCGTCATGAACCGCGCCATCCCGGTTCGGCCACACTACGGCGACTGACCGGCCCGGAAGGCTCCTCCCCGTTTCGCCCCCCCTGGCGAGGAGGCCTCAAGGAGACGGAGCAGGCAACCGTCTCCACGCCGGGTGCGAAGCGCGTCGTCGTCATCGCCCACCACAGCCGGAAGAGGGACCTCCTCGGGTCCCTGTTTCACGATGAGTACGAGAGAACGTTGGAGGACCGCGCCGCCAGCCGGGAGGCCCATCCCCCCTCGCAGATCCGGGCGGGGCGGCAGCCCGGTTAGGGCGCGCCACCCCCCGGCCTCCAGCGGAGCCAGGGCTTCCGGGCCGCGCGGGTCTCGTCCAGCCGGGCGCGCACCGGCCTCGTCGGGGCGGCCTTCACCGCCTCCGGGTCCCGCCGGGCCTCGTCGGCGATGGCGAGGAGCGCGTCGGCGAAGGCGTCGAGCGTCTCCTTCGACTCGGTCTCGGTGGGCTCGATCATGAGCGCCCCCTGGACCACCAGCGGGAAGTAGATCGTGGGGGGGTGGAAACCGTGGTCGATGAGCCGCTTGGCCAGGTCCATGGTCGTGACCCCGGACGCCCTCTGGTTCCGGTCGTCGAAGACGACCTCGTGGAGCGACGCGGTCGAGTAGGGCAGGTGGAAGGCCCCCGCGAGCCGCGCCCTGAGGTAGCTCGCGTTCAGCACCGCCAGCTCGCTCGTGGCCCGAGCGCCCTGCGGTCCCCACTCGCGGAGGAGGGCCCAGGCGCGCACGAACATGCCGAAGTTGCCCCAGAACTCGCGCAGCTTGCCGATGGTCCTCGGACGCTCCGCCGGATCGGTGACGAGCCGGTAGGCCGCCCCCTCCCGCACGACGAGGGGCAGGGGCAGGAAGGGCTCGAGCTCCCTCTTCACCGCCACGGGGCCTGCCCCGGGACCGCCGCCGCCGTGCGGGGTGGCGAAGGTCTTGTGGAGGTTGTACTGCATGACGTCAAAGCCCATGTCGCCGGGCCGGGCCACCCCGAGCAGGGCGTTCATGTTGGCGCCGTCGCCGTACACGAGCCCGCCGCGGCCATGGACGATCTCGGCGATCTCGGCCACGTGGCTCTCGAACACGCCCAGGGTGTTCGGGTTCGTGATCATGATCGCGGCCACCTCCTCGTCCATGGCCGCGTTCACCACCTCGGGGTGGAGCCGGCCATCCGGGTTGGAGGGAAGCTGCACCACGCCGTAGCCGTTCAGCGCCGAGGAGGCGGGATTGGTGCCGTGGGCGGTGTCCGGGATGAGGACCTTCTTGCGCGGGTTGCCCCGCGCCTCGTGAAAGGCCCGGATGAGCATGAGCCCGCACAGCTCACCCTGGGCGCCGGCCGCCGGGGAGAGCGTGGTCGCGTCCATGCCCGCGATCTCCGAGAGCGCTCGCTCCAGGCCGAACATGAGCTCGAGCGCTCCCTGGCACAGCTCCGGCGGGGAGAGGGGGTGCAGGTCGGCGAAGCCGGGAAGGCGGGCCAAGGCCTCGCTCGACTTCGGGTTGTACTTCATCGTGCAGGAGCCGAGCGGGTAGAACCCCGTGTCGATCCCGTGATTCCAGGTCGAGAGGTGCGTGAAGTGCCGGATCACCTCGAGCTCGGAGAGCTCCGGCAGCCCGGCCAGATCGTCGCCTCGCAGGATCGAGGCGAGAGCCGGATCCACCCCGAGCTCCGGCTCCGGCAAGGACACGCCACACCGCCCCGTCGACCCGCGCTCGAAGACGAGCGGCTCCTCGTGGACCAGGCCGCGGGTGCCGCCGCCCAGCCCGGGGGGCTCGGGAGATTCGCCTCTCGCCGCCCCGGCCTCCACGCTCGGCCGAAAGCCCGTGGGGTTGGCCATGGTTACTCCCTCACCGCCTGGGCGAAGAGCCGGATGAGCTCGGGGCTGTGCAGCTCGGTGGCGACGCACAAGAGAGCGCCCTTCGACCAGGGCGCCTCCCGATACCAGCGGGAGAGCGGGGCGCCCGCAACGATGCCGCGGCGGGCCAGACGGGCCACCACCGCCTCGGCGTCGCCCACGTCGAAGGCCTGCTCGTTGAAGACCGGGCCGGAGAAGACCGGCCGGACCCTCGCCCGCCCCAGGGCCTCGCGGAGGAGCAGGAGCCGCGCGTGGTTGAGCCGCGCCAGCCGGGACAGGCCCCGGCGCCCGAGGAGCGACAGGTGGATCGTGGCCGCCAGGGCGCACAGCCCGGAGTTGGTGCAGATGTTGGAGGTGGCCTTCTCCCGCCGGATGTGCTGCTCGCGGGTGGAGAGGGTGAGGACGAACCCGCGCCGGCCGTGCTTGTCGACCGTGGCGCCGGCGATCCGGCCCGGCATCTGGCGCAGGTGGGCCTCGCGAGTCGCGAAGTACCCGGGGGCGGGCCCCCCGAAGCCGAGGGGGTTCCCGAAGCTCTGGAAGCTCCCCACCGCGAGGTCGGCCCCAAGCTGCCCGGGGGGGGCGAGGAGCCCGAGCGAGACCGCCTCGGCGGTGACTGCCACCGAGAGGGCGCCCTTCTCCCGCGCGATGTGGGCCACCTCGGGCAGCGCGTCGACCACGCCCAGGAACCCGGGGTAACCGACGAGGACGCAGGCCGTCTCGCCGTCCACCTCGCGCCCGAGGGCCTCGAGGTCGGTCCGTCCGTCGGGTCCGAAGGGGACGGTGACCACCGAAAGCGGGCTCGAGCGGAGATAGGTCGAAACCACCTTGCGGTACTCCGGGTGGAGGGCGGCGCTCACCACCACTTTGCGGCGCCCGGTCACCCGCCCGGCCAGGAGGGCAGCCTCCGCGGTCGCGCTCGCGCCGTCGTACATGGAGGCGTTCGCGACCTCGAGCCCGGTGAGGAGGCACACGAAGGTTTGCCATTCGAACAGGGCCTGGAGAGTGCCCTGGGAGATCTCCGGCTGGTAGGGCGTGTAGGCGGTGAAGAACTCGCCCCGGAGGAGAAGCTGGTCGACCGCCGCCGGGATGTGGTGCGGGTAGGCGCCGGCCCCCACGAACGGGGGATGGCGGGTCTCGTTTCGAGCCGCGAGCCGGCGCATCTCCGCGAAGAGCGCGATCTCGTCCAGGGCGGGGGGGAGCTCGAGCGGCCGGCCCAGCCGAAGCGGCTCGGGGATGGACCCATGCAGCTCGGACAGGCTCCCCACCCCGATCGTCTCGAGCATGGCCCGGACGTCCTCGGGGGTGTGCGGGTGGTAACGCAAGCCTACTCCTGCTCCTCCACGAAGGCCTGGTACGCCCGGGCATCCATGAGCGTCTCCAGCTCACCCGGGTCGGAAGGCTCGATGACGATCATCCATCCCTCCTCGTACGGATCCTCGTTGACCGCCTCGGGGGCGTCGGAGAGCGGATCGTTCACCTCCACCACCTTCCCGGACACGGGGGCGAAGAGCTCGGAGACCGCCTTCGTCGACTCGACCACCCCGAACGACTCGCCGCGCTTGACGGCGTCGCCCACGTCCGGGAGCTCGAGGTAGACCACGTCTCCCAGCTGGTCCTGGGCGTACTCGGTGATTCCGACCACCACGTTGCGCCCCTTCCTCCGGGCCCACTCGTGCTCCCGCGTGTAGCGGAGGTCGTCAGGGAAGTCCATCTGCTCCTCCTCATCGACTGCGCGTGTAGAACGGGGTCTTCACGACGCGTGCGGACACGGGTCGGCCGCGGATGTCCACGGCGAAGGTGGAGCCCTCGGCGGCGAGGGCCGGGGGGAGGTAGGCGAGACCGATGGAGGTCGCGAGCGTGGGGCTCCGGGTCCCGCTCGTCACCTCCCCCACCGGACGGCCCTCCTGGAGCGCCGGGTACCCGTGGCGGGCGATCCCCGGCTCGGTCAGGACGAAGCCGACCAGCTTCCGGGCCACGCCCTGCTCCTTCTGGCGCACGAGGGCCTCGCGCCCGACGAAGTCCCCCTTGTCGAGCTTCACCACCCAACCGAGGCCCGCCTCGAGCGGCGTGGTCCGGTCATCCATGTCCACGCCGTAGAGCCGGTAGGCCATCTCCAGCCGAAGCGAGTCGCGCGCCCCGAGCCCGCAGGCGGCCACCTTCTCGTGCCGGCCGGCCTCCATGATCTCCTCCCAGATGCGCACCGCCTCGCCCGAGGGGGAGAAGATCTCCATCCCGTCCTCGCCGGTGTAGCCGGTCCGGGCCACGAGGCAGGGGACTCCCGCGACCTCACCCTTCGCGAAGCGATAGGAGCGGAGGGCGGAGAGGTTGGCGTTCGTGAGCCGCTGCAAGAGTTGTGCGGCGAGCGGGCCCTGCAGGGCGAGCTGCGCCCAGGCGTCCGACTCGTCGGCCACGCCGACGTCCCTTCCGGCCCGGGCGGCGAGCCACTCGAAGTCCTTCCGCCGGTTGGCCGCGTTCACGCACACGAGCAGATCGTCGGCGGCGCGTCGGTAGACCACCACGTCGTCCACGATGCCGCCGTCCTCCCGGCAGAGACAGCCGTACTGCGCCTGCCCGTCCACGACCCGGCCGAGGTCGTTCGTGAAGAGCCGGTTCAGCGAGGCGAGCGCCCCGGGGCCCCGGAACACCACCTCGCCCATGTGCGAGACGTCGAAGAGTCCGACGCGGGTGCGGACCGCCTCGTGCTCGGCGAGCAGGCCGGCGTACTGGACCGGCATGTCGAAGCCGGCGAACTCGACCAGACGCGCTCCGGCCTTCCGGTGGGTCTCGTACAGCGGCGTTCGAAGAGCCATGGGGCCTCGGGGAGAGCGGGATTGTCCCCGGCGGGCTCGGAGGGGTCAAGCGAAGCCAATCGCCGCGGCCGGCGATGGAACAGGTGCTTGCCCTAGCCGAGGGGAACGACCTGCGCAACCGGGTCGCCGCAGACGCCCCACCGTTCGACGGTCTGGTCCCTAATGCGCCGCACGCCGGGCCAGCTCCACCGTGTTGACGAGCAGCATGGCGCGGGTCATCGGCCCGACGCCGCCCGGGACCGGGGTGATGGCCGAGGCCCGCTCGGCGGCGGCCGCGAACTCCACGTCCCCGACGAGCTTGCCCTCGGCGAGCCGGTTCATCCCCACGTCCACCACCACCGCCCCCGGCCGGATCCATGAGCCCCGGATCAGCTCGGGGCGGCCGACGGCGGCGACCACGACCTCCGCCCGAGCTACCTCGTCCGCCAGATTCACGGTCCGCGAATGAGCGAGGGTGACGGTCGCGTGGCGCTCGAGCAGCATGAGCGCCATGGGCTTCCCCACGATGTTGGAGCGGCCCACCACCAGGGCCCGCTTCCCCTTGAGCTCCACCCCCGCCTCGTCGAGCAGCCGCATCACCCCGGCGGGCGTGCAGGGGCGGGGGATCCCGGGGATGCCGATCGAGAGCGATCCCACGTTGCAGGGATGGAAACCGTCCGCGTCCTTGGCCGGAGAGAGGGCGTCGAGAACCACCTGCTCGTCCACATGCTCCGGGAGCGGCAGCTGGACCAGGATGCCGTGGACAGCGGGGTCCCGATTGAGCGAGCCGACGAGGGAGACGATCTCGGCCTGGGCGGCCGTTTCCGGAAGGTGGTGCTCCACCGAGGCGATCCCCACTTCCGCACAATCCTTCCGCTTGCCCTTCACGTAGATAGCCGACCCGGGGTCGTCGCCCACGCGGATCACCCCCAGACCCGGAACGAGGCCCCTCGCCCGGAGCGCGGTCACCTCCCCTGCCACCTCGGCCCGCACCCGGGCCGCGAGCCCTTTCCCGTCCAGGACCATGGGACGCACAGTATATAGCGGCTCCCGTGGTGGCGCGGACCTCTCTCGGCGGACGCTCGATCGGGCAAGGAGGGCTCTCCCCCGGCGCGGTCCTCGGACGGTGGGGCCCTGCCCCCCGTTCGCTCCCCTCCACGCCGGTGCCGCTCGCCGCGACGAGCGACATCCGGGTCGCCCACCCCGAGCGGCACGCGGTGAAGTGGTGCACGTTCGGTTGCGCTCCCCTTGCCCCCGGGCCCCGCTGAGCGCACCGGGCGGGCGTGCCCCCCGTTGCGCCCTCGGCCGCTCTCCCGGTCGCCGACGCGAGGCCTTGGCCGCCCAGGGAGCGACACCATTCACCCGAGGTCGGCAGCAAAAGCTATCATCTCCGGATCCCCGGCCGGAGGTCGCCTCATGGAGAGATGTCCAACCTGCTCCACCCCGCTCGAAGGCGACGGGAGGTGCGTGACCTGCGCGGCTGCCGCCGACGGCCTCCTCCCCCTCACTCGCTCCGACTACGCCAGCGTGCGGGAGATGAAGGCCTTGCTCGAGGCGGATGGGCTTTCGCCGCAGATGGAGCGGGTACCGCCCGCCAACGAGCGGGAGCAGATGCAGCCTTTGTGGAACCTCTACGTTCCCGGTGAGGAAGCGGAACGGGCCCATCAGGTCCTCGGCGGTGACTGGAAGAGCCTGCTCGAAGGCGATGCCGCCCTCGAGGCCGCGTTGCGAGGCAGCCAGGGCGTCGATCTCGACTCCGGCGTCGAGATCACCTGTCCGGCCTGCGGTCACGCCTTCGTTCCCGGGGGCGGGGAGGTGGAGTGCCCGGAGTGCGGGCTCGGGCTGGGGGCGCCGCTATAGGGGAGAAGCCCCTCCGAGCCGTTCGCCCCCGAGGACGCTCGGACCCGCGAGAGCAAGGGGCCCGCGGCCCGCAGGAGAGGGCTCCCTGGCGGTCTCTGCACGCCACCTCTACGAGATCGTCCGCGCCCTGCCCGAGTCGAGCGTGAGCCTCAAGCGCGCCCAGAACAACTACCTGACAAGAACCCAGACAGCACCGCGGCGGGCGATCGGCGAGGATCCCTGCCGCACCTTTTTCCGTACCTCGAGTGAGATCCGGCCGCGAATTTACCCACGCGCTCGCGAAGCCTTGCCCGCCCAGCCGCAAAGGACCTCACCCCGGCGCAATGGCTCCAGGTGGTACGAGGCCACTGGGGGGTCGAGTCGAGCCACAACACCTTCGATACCGCCTTCGCCGAGGACGACCGACCCTGGATCGAGGCAGACGAAAACGGGATGCTGGTCGTCCTGCTCCTAGGCCGGATCGCTTACACGGTGCTGGCGCTCCTCCGGGCCACGGCGCTCCGGTCTGACAAGCACCGGACCATGCGGTGGAAAGCGCTCCTCGGCTGGGTCCGCGACGTCCTTGTCGCCGCCACGGCCGACACCGTCACCAACCTAGGTCCTGGCGAGGTCTACCCCGCCGCACGCTGAACTGCCGGGCTCCGACCGGCGGCGCCGACACCGAAGGGACCTGGGGCGAGCGGCCGATGCGACCGGCGCCGGCCGCCGCGGCCGCCGCTCGCTCCGACGTCCGGCCGACCGACCCATCAGGCGCCCCCGTGGGAGCGCGTAACCTCGGGATCGCTCAAACCGATCATCCCTGCCGCGGCCCGCTCTTGGAGGTGCCGGCGTCAGCGGGGCGTGCTAACAACCCGCATGGCGCGAGAGCTGGCGGACCTTCACATCCACGTGGGGGGAGCCGTCGCCCCGCACATCCTCTGGTCGATCGCCCACGACCAGGGGTTCAAACTGCCCGTCTCCGACTACTGGGAGTTCAAGGAGCTCGTCTCCGCTCGTCCCGGCAAGGTCCGCTCGCTCGACGAGTACCTGGCCGTGATGCACCAGTGGACCGAGCGCATCCAGTCCTCCCCGGCGGCCCTCGAGCGGAGCATCTACGAGGTCATCGGCAAGGAGTACCGCTCCTCGCGGGTCTCGCTCATCGAGCTGCGCTTCAACCCCATGAAGCGGAACGAGGGGGGCGAGCGCGACCTCGACCTCATCATCCACGCCGCCCTGCGGGGGATGGACCGGGCGGTGATGGAGTACGGCGTGCAGGCCGGCCTCATCTTCTGCCTGGCGCGGGAGTTCCCCCTGGAGCTGAACCAGATCCTGGTGGAGAAGGCTGCCCGGTATCGGCGCCGCGGGGTGGTCGGGGTGGACTTGGCCGGCACGGAGCGACACGCCCTGGAGCTCATGCCCGCAGAGGTGAAGCGGTACCGCGATCTCTTCGCCGCCGCCCGGCAGGCCGGTCTACGGACCACGGTCCACACGGGCGAGACCGCGGGGACCGGGTCGGAGGGGGTGCGGGCGGTGGTGGAGGAGCTCGAGCCGGAGCGCATCGGCCACGGCATCTGCGCCGCCCGCGACGATCGGGTCATGGACCTCCTCCGGGAGCGCGGGATCGTCCTTGAGATCTGCCCCAGCTCGAACCTGGCCACCCGGGCGGTGGGCTCATTGGACGAGCTCGGCGCGATCCTGCGCCGCTTCTGGGACCGGGGCGTCAAGTTCACCATCAACACCGACGGCCCTTACCTGCTCGACACCAACATGCGGAGCGAGGTCCGGCTCCTCCGCGATGCCGGCGTCCTCTCCGACGAGCAGCTCGAGCAAGCCCAGCGCTGGGCCCGCGAGGCGACGTTCATCGGCGAGGGCCCGGGGTAGCGGTTCAGGCGAGCTCCACCCAGAGGTCCGCCACCCTCTCCGGGATCGCCTCCCCCGCCCCGGCGAGCGAGCGCAGCTCGGCGGCGCGCGCCCGGGCCAGCTCGAGTAGAACGGCGCCCGGCTCGCCCGCGGCCCCGAGTCTCGGGTCGTCGACGGTCGCGAGCGCGGCGATGGCTCCGGGGACCTGGGAGGCGGCGAGGGGCCCGAAAGCGAAGCCCCGGCCGAGCCGCTCGCCGGCCAGGGCGGTGAGATAGAGGGCCGTGAGCCGCCGGGCGGAGGCCGCTTTCGGCTCCGGGGCGAGCCCCAGGGTACGGGCGAGCCGGACGAGCCCCTCGCCGAGGTCGAGCGCCGCGCCGGTTCGATCGAGCTCGGAAGTGGCGAGGAACGGCCGCGGCGCGAACGCGGCGGCGGTGGGCGTGGCCCAGTCCTCCCGCCGCGCCTCGAGCCCCGGGAAGTAGCGGGGCCGCCTCACCGGGAGCGCGAAGAGGGCCTCTGCCAGAGGGGCATCGAGAAGCGGCGCCTCCTCGGTCCCGGCAAAGCCCGCCCTGATGATCCCCTCGGCCCGGGAGCGGAGGTCGAGGACGCGTCCGAAGCCGTCCTGGAAGATCCGCTTCACCGGGACCGCCGCGAGCACCGCCGCCGCCCCGGCGCCGTCGAGGGGATGGCCCTCGGCCCGGAGCCGTACCTCGAGGCCCAACTCCAAAAGCGCCCGGGCCGCCTGGAAGGCGGTCCGGACCGCCTCCGGGTCCACGAGATCCACCCGGTCCGCGACCAGCGCTGCGTTGGCCGCGGACGCGATCTGCGCCTGCACCCCGGGTCGATCGGCGGAGGGGAGCTCCGCCACCCCCCGGTCGAGCAGGGTCTGCGAGGCGAGCGCCGCCAGGAAGAAGCCCGGTGGCCGCTTCGGGAGACCGGGGCGGGCGGCGGGGGAGCGAGGGGGTCGGGCGAACCAGGAGGCGGCCTCCTCCGCGGAGGGGATACCCAGGTCGGCGAGCCTCCCGGTCCGCCATCTCAGGGCGCTCTCCTCCAACTCGGAGGAAAGATCGAAGCGCAGCGAGGCCAGTAGGCGGCTCGCCTGGAACGGATCCTGGGCGTACAGGTCGTCGAGGAGGCCGCGCAGAGCGGAGTACTCCGCTCCCTTGGCCCGGAACTCGACCAGGAACTGGCCGTCCGGCGTGCGCAGCGACTCGCCCTGCACCTCGGGGTCGGGGGTCTCCGAAAGGTCGTGAACGACCAGGCTCTCCCGAAGGAGGAAGGAGAGCAGCTCTCGGTCGAGGCCCGACAGCTTTCGCCTCCATCGCTCCTCGGCGCGCGGATCCCGCTGCGAGCCCGCCCGCGCGGCGCGCAGCCAGGTGAGGGCGCGCCCTGGGTCGAGCCGGTCGCCCTGCCAGGCGTCGAGATCGAGGAAGGTCCGGAACTGCTCGGCCGAGGCGAGCGGCACGAGAGGGGCGGCATCGGCGATCCCGATCTCGCGGATGGTGAAGTAGAGGTCCTCGGCGGGGAGCGCGCGCAAGAGCGCCCCCGGGTCCCTCGCCTCGAGGATGATCTCGAGGCGCCTCTTCCCCCGCGCCCCGGAGAGGGCCGCGCGCGCGGACGAGAGCTCGGGGCCCCGGAGCCGCTCCTCCCTCGCCATCCCCTAGCCTCCTCGGCGCCCCTTGGGGTGGGCCGGCCGCGTCCCCTCTGGCCGGGCGGTTGCCAACAGGGGCCTCATGTCCCACCCCGCCTCCGCGAGTCGGCGCCGCGCGGCCCCGGGGGAGAGGCCGAGGAGCGCCGAGAGGTTGCGCACCGCCCGCGCCCTGAGCTTCTCGCTCGTCCCCCGGAGCGCCGCCATGCGGCCTCCCCGCACCACCCCGGTCTTAAGGAACGCGGCGCTGGAGAGGAGCCCGAGGGCCATCTTGGCCGCCGTGCCCGCCTTCATCCGCGTCGAGCCGGCGATTCGCTCCGGCCCGGTGTCGAGGACCACCCGGACATGAGCGGCAGAGCGGGCGAGGGGGTTCGAGGTGAGGAGGGCGGTCCTCGCTCCCCGCGCCCGAGCCTCGCGCAGCGCCGCGAGGGCGAAGGCGGTCCGCCCCGAGGCACTCACCGACAAGAACACGTCCTTCTTCCCCACCCGCGCTCGGGCCACCGCGCGCCGCCCCGCCCCCCCGTCGTCCTCGGCTCGCTCCACCGCCCGGCGGAGCGCGGCGGGTCCGCCGGCCACGAGCGCGATCACCCGGGAGGGGGAGACACCGAAGGTGGGAGGACACTCGGCGGCATCCAGCGCGGCGAGCCGCCCCGAGGTGCCTGCCCCGGCGTAGACGATCCGCCCCCCCGAGGCGAGGGCGGCCGCGGCCTCGTCCGCCAGCACCGCCAGAGCCGGCAGCGCGCGCGAGACCGCCAAGACCGCCTCGAGGTCCCCGGCGTGGAGCCTCCTCAAGAGACGGAGGGTGGGGAGGCCTTCGAGACCCGCCGACGCCGGGTGAAGCCTCTCGGTGACAGGAAGCCGTTCCTCCCCCGGGCGCATGTACACTCCGCCGTTCGGTCCCCCCGGCCAGAACCCGCCGGGCGGCGGCCGCGGTTCCACCATTTTCCCCCCCGCGCGCCTGCGGCCGGCGCGGAGCGGCGGAGGCGGGAGGGCGGACGCACGCTCCCGGAGCTCGGTCCGCTAGGCCGTCGCGGCCGCGGGCCGGCCCCGTCCCGCCTTCACCACCTTGCCCGCCTTGAGGCAGCGCGTGCAGACGCGGATGTGCCGGACGTCGCCGTCGACGTTGGCCCGGACGGAGCGCAGGTTGGGGAGCGACCGGGTCTTGTTCTTGTTGTTCGCGTGGGAGACGGTGTTCCCGACGAGGGGGCCCTTCCCACAGATCTCGCAGCGGCGTGCCATGAGGTGCTCCGAAAGCCGAAAGAGCGCGGGATATTACCGATCCGGCCCAGAATGGCAAGGGGTCACCTGAGGACGTCCTTGCGCCCGAGTACCGCCGCGACATGGCCGGCGGCCTGGATCCCGGCGAAGAACTCCCCCTCGAGCCCCAGGCCGGGGACGACCTCCCGGCCGGCGAAGAAGGCGTTCTTCCAGGGACCCCGGACCGGAAGGCCGGTCACGCCCATCGCGCCTTCCAGGTCGGTCTCGTAGAGGGGCTGCGACAGAAGGAGCACCCCCTCCTGAAGGCTCGATGGGGCATTCAGCACCGGGGCCGACTCGCCGATGAGGTGGCGCTCGAAGAAGGGGATGGCGTCCGCCACCGCTTCCCGGATCTGGGCGGCCGCGGCGACGAGCTCGTCGCGGCCGCTGGCGCCGGCGGGGATGAAGGCGCTCGCACACACCACCCGCTCGTCCGGGACGAGCTCGCCCGGACCCTTCTTTCCATCTCGGCGAGCGGGCAGGATCTGGACGAAGACCGCGTTTTCGATCCCGTCGCCCGCCGACGGGTCGCGGAGCGCGAGGACGTTCTCCCCGAGCGCGGGCGGAAGCGCGGCCCGCTTGACCACGAGGTTCACGGTGAAGAGCCGCCGGCGGGGGGAGATCTTCCCGAGGATGCGGGCCGCCCGCGAGCCCGCCGCCTGCGACGAAAGCAGGCCGCGGATCGAGGCGGCGTCGGCCGCGAGCACGTAGGCGCGCGCCACGAACGCGTCGGGCGATTCCGCCAGTCGCACGGCGGCCACCCGGGCGTCGTCCACGTCGATCGCGCTCACCACCGCCGGCTCGCCCGGCCCCCCCTTGAGCTCGCCGCGCGACTCCACGATCCGCCGGCGGATGAGCTCGCGGAGAGCCCCCTGGCCGGCGGCCAGGCGATGCGTGCCGCGCAGCGCGCCGCCGAGGAGCCGAACTTCGGACAGAGGCGAGATCGGCCCGTCGAGGTAGCTCAGGAATCGAGCGGCCGACCGCAGGCTCCGCACCAGCTCGTGGTCCTCGAGATCGCCGAGCGGGGATCGCTTGCCCACCGGCTCGTGCGGGGCATTGGGCGCGCTCTGGGCCAGCTTCAGCGCCCGGCGCACGGCGAGCTTGTCGCCGAGCCCGTCGGGCGGAAGCGGGGGCCCGGCCTTGAGGAAGAAGCCGGCGACGTCGTGGTAGGAGAGGAGGACGTCCAGGGCGGCCTCGAGCGGATCGGCATGGTCGGGCCACTCCCGGCGGAGCTCGGCCCGGAGCGCGGCCGGATCGTGGGACACGTCGACGCGGTGCCTGGGGAGTAGGAGCTGCAGGTCCGGATCGGAGGGCTCGAGCGCCCGGGCCACGTCGGTGGAGAGGCCGAGCTCCCCGAGCACGGACTCGGCCGCCGGCATGTGGCGCGGACTGGGGACCACCACTGGCCCCCAGGGGAGGGCGTAGCCCTGGTCGGCATAACCCGGGCCGAGGTCGCCGTGGGCGACGTGGAGCACCCGCAGGCCGCGGCGGGCGAGAAGCGCACCGGCGACGACACCGCCGAGCTGCGAGCCGACGATGCAGACGTCGTAGATGCGCTGGGTCGAAGGGGGCCGGAAGGTCTGCGCCACGGCGGCGGAGTCTACGCGAGGGGTGCGCGAACGCCAATCGGGGAGAGGTGGGGCGTCGGGGCGGGCGCAGCGCCGCGCGCTCAGCTGTCCAGCGGGGGGTTGACCAGGAGGGACGGCACAGGATCCCGGGCGCCGAGAAGCAGGACCGAGCGGCCGGCCAAAGAGAGCCGGCCCTGCGCGAACCACCGCACCGCCTGCGGGTAGATCCGGTGCTCCTGGGCCAGGATCCGCCGGGCGAGGGCCTCCTCGGTGTCGTCCGGAAGGACCGGGACCGCCGCCTGGACGATGATCGGCCCGGTGTCGGTCCCCTCGTCCACGAAGTGGACCGTGCAGCCGGCGATCCGGGCGCCGTGGGCGAGCGCCTGGCGCTGGGCGTGGAGGCCCGGGAAAGAGGGCAGAAGGCCCGGGTGGATGTTCATGATCCGGGGGCACCCCCGCGTTGCCGGGGAGGGGCCGAAGGCCGACAAGAGAGCGGGCCCGGCGATCCGCATGTAGCCGGCCAGGCAGACCAGGTCGACCCGGTACTCGGAGAGGACCTCCAACAACGCCCGGTCGTGGGCCTCGCGGTCCACGCCTTTCGACGGGCGCAGGACCGCGGGGGTCCCCGCCCGGGCCGCCCGCTGAAGCGCGCCGGCGCCGGGAACGTCCGAGATCACCACCGCTACCCGGCCGTCGATGAGGCCCGCGGTGCACCCTTCCAAGAGCGCCTCGAGGTTCGTCCCCGTACCGGAGGCGAGGACACCGATGCGAAGCATGGTCGGGCCTTACCGCAGGCGAGGCCGGCTGACAAGGTCGGCAGCCCGAGCCCCTCGTACCCGGGGCCTAGAGCGCGAGGGCGAGCAGGACGAGGGCCGCGACGACGAGGATCGAGGTGCGCATCGGGCGAGACTCACGGAGAGAAGCCGGCCGATCTTACCGCGAAAGGCGGCGGTGGGAAGGACGGACTCCGGTATCGGGGCGCTTTGGCGGGGAGAGGCTACCGCCCACGGCCACCGCGGACACGGTGCGGCGAGGCCGGTCAATCCCCCCACTCGGGAACACATCCTCCCGCTCCCCCTCGCCCGTTGCCTGACGGTGACCCTCCTCGAGCGCTCGGACGGTCGGACCCGGATCCCTACGCGGCTCTCGGCGGGCCACGCTCCCTCGACCGGCTTCGACGTCTCGCTCGGCGAGGGGGACGGGCTCTGCAGCGCCCGGAAGGCTACCAGCGCCCGCCCAGAGCGGCCGAAGGGCCGCACATTCCACGCCGCTCTCTCCCCAGGTCCGAAGCCGACGCGGTGCGGGCCCCGGAAGGAGTAGGACGGCGCCCTCGAGGTGGAGACCAGGTGCGCCCACATCACCCTGGGCGATGGGCCGGGCGGACCCTTCGTTGACGCCCCCGTGAAGGTCGGCTAAGCACCGTTCATGGCGGACGACCAGCTCTTCCGACGCTTCGGCAAGGAGTTCCCTCGTGGGACGGTCCTCTGCCGCGAGGGCGACCCCGGAAGGGAAATGTACGTCATCCAGTCCGGAAAGGTGACGATCAGCAAGCGGGTCGGCGACGTGGAGAAGGTCCTGACCGTCCTCGGGCCGGGCGAGTTCTTCGGGGAGATGTCCATCCTCAACAACAAGCCCCGCTCGGCCACGGCCAGCTGCGCCGAAGCCTCCAAGCTGCTCGTCATCGACGCCAAGACCTTCGAGGCGATGATCCGGGGCAACGCGGAAATCGCCATCAGGATGATCAAGAAGCTCGCCGACCGCCTGCAGGAGACCAACGAGCAGATCGAGAACCTACTCTTCCGCGACGCGTCCTCGCGGGTGGTCCACTTCCTCGCCACCGCCGCGGAGCGCGCCGGGCGTGGCCCCTCCGGCCATCGGGTGGAGGTCACGCCCCCCGAACTCGCGGGGCGCCTGGGGATCAGAGCGGAACAGGTCGAGGAGGTGCTGCAGAAGCTGCTCAAGGGCAAGATCGTGACCGTGGACGAGGGAGGCGTCCTCGTCCCCGACGTGGCGAAGCTCCGCCACTTCCTCGAGTTCCTGCAGATGAAGGCCCAGTACGGGGACCTCGCTTGAGGTTGCGCGTCCTCGGCTGCTCCGGAGGGGAGCTGCCCCGGCACAGGACGACGTGCTTTCTGCTCGACGAGACGCTCGCCATCGACGCCGGTGCGCTCACCTCCACCCTCCCGCTCGAGGATCTCGTTCGCTTGGACGACGTCGTCCTCACCCACTCGCACCTCGATCACGTGAAGGACGTTCCCCTGCTCGCCGACGTTCTGGTGGGCCGGCGGAAGCGGCCGGTGCGCATCCATGCCTCGACCGCCTGCGCTCGCACCCTGAAGGAGAGCGTGTTCAACGGCGAGCTCTGGCCCGACTTCACCCGGATCCCCGACCCGAAGCGGCCGGTCGTCAGGATCATCCCGTTCGAGCCGCGCGGGCGCTTCCGCGCCGGGCGGCTCACCTTCGCGCCCGTCCCGGTCTGCCACCCGGTGGAATCGGTCGGCTTCACCGTCTCGGACGGGCACGCCACCATCGGGATCTCTGGCGACACCGGCCCGACCGAGGCGTTCTGGAAAGCGATCAACGCCTGCCGCGGGCTGAAGGCGCTCCTCGTGGAGCTCTCCTTCCCGAACTCTCTGCAGCGGCTGGCGGACGTGTCCGGGCATCTCACCCCCCGTACCCTTCGCGGGGAGCTCGAGAAGCTGGACCGGAACGGCTTCCCCGTGTTCCTCTACCATTACAAGCCCGCCCACCTTCCGGACCTTCGCCGAGAGCTGGCGGCCCTGAAGCTCGCGAACGTGCGCGTCCTCAGGCAGGGGGAGGAGCTCAGGTTCTAGCCATGGCCTGGTTCTCCAAGGAAAAGAAGCTCAAGACCCGCGAGGCAAAGCCCAACGGTCCGCCGGGCCCGAGGGCGGCGGGGCTCTGGTACCAGTGCGAGGCGTGCTCGGAAGTGAGCACCCGGGCGGAATACGAGAAGGCGTTCCACGTCTGCCCGCGATGCGGGCAGCACGACACCCTGCCGGTGCGGCGCCGATTCGAGCTCATCCTCGACCCGGGCACGTTCGAGGAGCAGGACCGGGAGCTCGCCCCCGCCGACCCGCTCGGCTTCGCGGACTCGAAGCGCTACCGCGACCGCCTGAAGAGCACCGTGAAGGCGACCGGTCTCAAGGAGGCGTTCGTCTCCGCAACGGGCTCGATCGCGGGGCAGCCGGTCTCGGTGGGGGCCTTCGCCTTCGAGTTCATGGGCGGATCCATGGGCTCGGTGGTGGGGGAGAAGGTGACCCGCCTGTTCGACCGGGCCACCGAGCGACGCATCCCGGTCCTGGTGTTCAGCTCGAGTGGGGGGGCGCGGATGCAGGAGGGGATCTTCTCCCTTATGCAAATGGCCAAGACCTCGACCGCCATCCACCGCTTCCGGGCCGCTCAGAAACCCTTCATCTCGGTGATGCTCCACCCCACCACGGGCGGGGTGGCGGCGAGCTTCGCCTGGCTGGGCGACGTGGTGCTGGCCGAGCCGCGGGCGCTCATCGGCTTCGCCGGCCCGCGGGTGATCGAGCAGACGATCCGGGAGAAGCTCCCCCCCGGTTTCCAGCGGAGCGAGTTCCTCCTCGAGCATGGGATGGTCGACGCCATCGTTCCCCGTCACGAGTTGCGGGAGAAGTTGGCCCAGCTCATCGGGCTCCTCGCCTAGAGCGGGGAAGGGGATGGATCCGCAGGCCTACCTCACGCGACTTCAGCCGCTCGCCATGCGCTTCGGGCTGGAGCGGATGGAGCGGGCTCTCGACGCCCTCGGCCACCCCGAGCGACGCTACCCGGTGCTGCACGTGGGCGGCACCAACGGCAAGGGCTCCACCTGCGCGATGTCGGCGGCGGCGCTTTCCGCCGCCGGCCACCGGGTCGGTCTCTACACCTCGCCCCACCTCGTCCGCTTCCACGAGCGGATCATGATCGACGGGGTCCCGATCGAGGACGGGGCGCTCTCGGCTCGGATCGACGAGGTGCGCGCCGCCTGTCCCTGGCACGAGGCCGGCCGAGAGGATGAGCGGCTCACCTACTTCGAGTTCGCGACCCTGGTCGGGCTGCTCGAGTTCGCGGTCCGAGGCGTGACCGCGGCGGTGGTGGAGGTGGGGCTCGGCGGTCGACTCGACGCCACCAACGCCATCGCCTCACCGTCGGTCACGGCCATCGCCCGCATTGGGCTCGACCACGTCCAGCTCCTCGGCGACACCGTCGAGGCGGTGGCCCGCGAGAAGGCCGGCATCTTCAAGCCCAAAGTGCCCGCGGTCGTCTACCGAGATCAACCGGGTGCGGTACTCGAGGTGCTCCGGGCGGAGGCGGCCCGGCACCGCGCCCCGTTCACCGTGGCACCCGCCGCCTTTGACGGAAGGGTGGGGCTGGCCGGACCGCATCAGCGGGCCAATGCCGCCCTGGCCGCCGCTGCGCTCCGGGCTTTGGCCGCCCGGGGCGTGGCCATGGCCGAGGACGCGATCGCACGCGGGATCGCCGTTGCCACCTGGCCTGGCCGGCTGGAGACGGTGGGCGGGGTGCTGCTCGACGGCGCCCATAACCCGCAGGGGGCGACTGCCCTGGCCGAGGCGCTCGCCACTGAGAACCCGGTGCGCCCCGTCGAGCTCGTCCTCGGGATCCTCTCCGACAAGGACCACGTCGGGATGCTCACCGCCCTCCGCCCCGCGGTGCGCAGCCTCCACCTCGTGGCTCCGGCCAGCCCACGGGCCCGCCCGCCGATCGAGGTCCAGGCGGCCGCCCGGTCGCTCGGTATCCCCGCCGACCTACATGCCGGCGTCGAGGAGGCACTCGCTTGCGCCCGACGCGCCGCCTCGGACGGCGCCACCGTGTGCGTTGCCGGTTCCCTCTATCTCGTGGGCGAGGCGCGCTCGCGGCTCCTGGCCCAGTAGGGAGACATCATCCCACAAGCTCTCAGGTTTTTTGGGAGCATGCGCTCGCCGTGCTATCTTCCGGCCACCTGCCAGCGGAGCCCCTCGATGCGCGCTCGCCTCCTTCCGCTCCTCGCCGCCGCCCTCGCTGCCCCCGCCTGGGCAGCCGACCTGAACGTCATCACCTCGGTCGAACTGAAGGACGTCGGCCAGGAGCTCGTGCTTTCCGTGAAAGGCAGCCGGAAGCCCACCTTCACGACCTTCTCCATGGCCGACCCGCCCCGGTTCGTGATCGATTTCTCCGAGTCGCGGTTCCAGGGGGTGCCGGAGGAAATGCCCGCCACGGGCGGGATCGTGAAGCAGATAAAGAACTTGTCCTATGGCTCGGACGCGAGCGCCATCGCCCGAATCATGATGGCTTTCTCGGTCGAGGTCGATCCACCCACCGTGGAGGAGGCCGCAGACGGCCTCGTCGTCCGGGTGGCCAAGCCGGCCGGGGTCATGGTGGCCTCTTCTGCGGCACCCGCCGCCACACCCGCTAGTGCGACCGCCGCGGGGGCAGGCGGGAGCACCGCGGCGAGTGCGACAAACGCAGCCCCGGCGGCCGCGGTCGCGGTTCCCGCCACGGCCGGGGCCGATGCGGCGGCCGCGGCGGCTGCCGCCGAGAAGGCCAAGGCGGATGCTGACGCGAAGGCCAAGGCCCAGGCGGAGGCCGATGCGAAGGCCCAGGCGGACGCGGAGGCCAAGGCCCAGGCGGAGGCGGAGGCGAGAGCCCAGGCGGAGGCGGAAACGAGAGCGAAGGCGGCGGCCACGGCGGCGGCGGCAGCGGCTGCCGCCGAGAAGGCCAAGGCGGATGCCGACGCCAAGGCCAAGGCCCAGGCGGATGCGGACGCGAAGGCGAAGGCGGACGCGGAGGCCGCGGCGAGGCAGGCCCAGGCCAAGGCCGACGCTGCTGCGGCGGCCGCGGCGGCTTCCGCCGCGGAAGCGTCGCGGGCCAAGGAGGTTGCCCGGGCCACGCCTGCCGAGGCGGGTGCCCCCGACGCCGATCAGAAGGCGCTCGATGCGGAGATCGCGGCCGCCCGCGCCGCCTCGGAAGCATCGCGGGCCAAGGGGGCTGCCCAAGCAAAGCCCGCCGGGGCGGGTGCCTCCCCCGACGCCGATCAGAAGGCACTAGACGCGGAGATCGCGGCCGCCCGCGCCGCCTCGCGCGCCGCCTCGCGCGACGTGGAATCGCTCGCTCCCGAGGCGCCACTGGCGCGCATCCGGGAGGTCGGCTTCCAGCAGCTCCCCGGCGTCTCGAGGGTGTTCGTCCGCACGAGCGGTCCCGCCCAGTTCACCATCCAGGACCTCGACGACCGGACCATCCGCATCGAGGTCGAGAACACCCGGGTCACCCGCTTCAACGATCTCCGCTTCCTGGACACCTCCTTCTTCCCCTCCGCCGTCCAGATGATCACGCCCTCGAGGCAGGGCACGAGCTACGTTCTCACCGTGAAGCTGCGGCAGCGGGTGCCGTATCAGCAGAAGAAGGAGGGGGACATGCTGGCGGTGGACTTCGAGCGGCCCCCCGCGGCGCCGCCCGCCCCAGGGCAGCCCGCCGCCCAGGCGCCGGAGGGAGGGTCCGGCGCGTCCTCCGGGACGGCGGAGGAGTAGACTGCCGCGGGCGTAACCCGCGCACACCGTGACGTCGATCGCCGCCCTCTTCGCGGCCACGCTCCTGGCCGGCCCGTCCGCTCCCTCGGCCGGCGCGGCGAGCGGCGCGACCGGCGACGTCAGCTTCGACGCGGACCAGGTCATCTGGCGCGGCGAGAAGGGTACCTACGACCTCTCCGGAAGGGTGGTGGTGCGGCGCGGGACGGTGGTGCTGCGGGCGCGGTCGGCGACCCTCGACCCGAAGACCGGCGAGGTCCAGGCCAACGGCGATGTGCTCCTCCTCGACGCCACCCGCGCCATCCGTGCCGACGGGGTTCACGCCTTCCTCGACGGCCCCTTCGAGGCGACCCACGTCATCGCCTTCAAGAAGGAGAAGCCGCTCGACCCGACCCGCATCGGCTCGTTCGCCGAGGCGCGCAGCGGCCGGAACCTGGTCACCTTCTCGGCCGACCGCGTCGAGGGAGACGACGAGGACCACTACACCCTCTACGGAGTGCGGTTCACCTTGTGCGAGTGCGGCGAGGGCCACGCGCCGACCTGGGAGCTGGGCTCTCCCCGGGCGAGGGTGGACGGCGACCGGATGGCGCTCTCCTGGCCGGTGCTCCGCCTCGCTCCCTTTGGGCACCAGGTGCCGGTCCTCATCCTTCCCTGGCTCTCGCTTCCGCTCAAGGACCGCCAGACGGGATTTCTCTTCCCGGAGGTGGGCAACCGGCCCGCCGTCACCGGATGGAGCCTGGGCTTCCCCCTGTTCGTGACCCTGGGGAGAAGCGCGGACATGACCGTGACCCCGGAGTATTTCTTCGGCCCGGCAAACGGGCACAATCCCGGCGGCGCCGTGCAGGGGCCAGGGGCGCGTCTCGAATTGCGTTGGGCCCCCGCTCCGCGGGCCGAGGGAGGGGTGCTCTTTCACCTCGTCGACGACCTGGATCGCGAAAAGCTCCAGAGCACGGAGCTGGGCGGGCACGGACTCCGTCTCTCGATCGAGGGCGGGCACATTCAGGACCTCGGTCCCGACACCCGGCTCGTGGCGCACCTCTCGCTCTCGCAGGATTCCCTCATGTTCCGTGATTTCCACGGGATCGGTCTCCCGGGGGACGCGTACTACAGCCGCTCGGACGTCCAGGTGTCGTACCGGAAGGACCCGTGGGTCCTCGAGGGCGGCACGACCTACCTCGAGCCGCTCGTCCCCGCCGATCAGGTCCGCCCCGGGCCCCAGAGCTGGTTCGGGTTCAGCCTTCCGGCCGCACAGAGGTGGCCCTCCGTGGGCGCCGCGCTCCTCCCGGTGTGGGCCGGGCCATTCGAGCTCGAGGGGAGGGCGGGCGTCTCGCGGTATGCGCCCTATGTCGGGGCCGAGGGCGAGCTTTTGCCCACCGATCCGGGGTATTGCCGGGCCGACACAAAGCACCTGAACCCCTCAAACCAGACGATTTCGTGCCCCGGGCTGACCCAGGAGGTTGCGCTCGGAGAGGTCCCGCTCCCTCGACCCGCTGTGACGCGTGGTGAAGCCCGCCTCCAGCTCTCCACCCCCTTCCTCGTGGGCGACGCCGTGTCCCTGGAGCCGTTCCTGCGCGGGGCGGTGAACGGCTACGTTTTCGAG
>Ga0335069_10000383_pt1 | contig 74679 bp, 59 predicted proteins | sample Lox_Sample_11_FD_206714 | JGI IMG/M metagenome (GOLD analysis project Ga0335069, IMG submission 206714) | Soil microbial communities from Loxahatchee National Wildlife Refuge, Florida, United States - Lox_Sample_1.1 | ecosystem: Environmental > Terrestrial > Soil > Wetlands | place: USA...
CATGGTCTCCAGGTGCTGGCCTCTTATACCTGGGGGCATGCGATCGACGATGTTTCCTCCGACGCCAATCGCTTGAATGTGCCGCCGGGCAAATCGCCTGCCTCTCAGGAGCGTGGCGCGTCCGACTACGACATAAGGAATACGTTCGCCAGCGCTGTCTCCTGGTACATTCCGGGGCCGCACAGCGGATGGTGGAAGCCGATCCTGGAAAACTGGTCCGTGAATTCCATCGTGTACGCGCGCACCGCTCCCCCGGTGAATGTGGTGACCGGGAAGAATCCCTTTGGCGGTTTCTTGTCAGGAGCCAACAGCGTGCAGCGGCCGAATGTGGTTCCCGGCGTGCCGATCTATCTTCCCGATCCGACCGCAGGCGGCGGAAAGATCATCAATTCGGCGGCCTTCAGCATTCCCGCCAGCGGCCAAGGCAACCTGGGACGTAATGCCCTGCGTGGCTTCAACGCTTCGCAAGTCGATTTGACGCTGCAGAGGCGGTTCCAACTCAGCGAGCGTTTTTCTTTGCAGGCAAGCGCGGATATGTTCAACATCTTCAACCACCCGAATTTTGGCAGCCCGGTAAACTACCTCACTTCTCCTCTGTTCGGGCATTCGACGCAGACGCTGAATAACTGGCTGGGCAGCGGCGGCCAGAGCGGCGGCCTCAATCCGCTCTACCAGATCGGCGGCCCACGCTCGGTGCAACTGGCGCTTAAGCTTCAGTTCTGAACCGCCATAAAGACGGCTTTTTCGGTTTGTGAACCCAGCGCCGCGACAGGGAAGTCATTCGGTTGCGAGGTCCTGCCCAAGTGTTCGAACGCTTTCGCTTTTGCGTCCACCACGTCGCGAGTTGACGATCCCAGCAACAGCGAGCAATCGCGATCTGAGTAGCCTTCCAGCACCGACATGACGAAGACAAACCGCTCAAATGTACCGAGCCGCAGCACCGAGCGAAGAACTGGACTAAGAGCCACATCGAGCTGGCTGATGTGAGGGCGCGAATCCTCGCCGTTAGGATTAGCTGCCGGACTCAACATTCGGATCGCATTGTGCACAACGATATGTCGCGTCCAAAAGTCAGTCCAATCCTTAAAGACGGGTTTCATGTCCAGGCAATCGGTGAGACTTGACACGAAGCACTGCACCGCAGAGCGTCGCCCGCCCGTGAGCAGCAGCGATAGCAGATACAAGCGGTTCATGTCTTGCTTAAACGTCCGGCAGAAATCAGAAGGCGTCGTATATTCCGCGGACGTTGCGGAGAAGTTCTTCATACCCTGCACGCTTGCCTGTCGGTCCGTTACTCGCATACTGGCTTTGGCAGGTTGACCGATCCGCCTTGTCCTGAGCTGACTCACTGTTGGCATTGGTTACGCTCCTTGAGTGTCTATGAAGCAAGTCAATGACCAAACGGGCGCGTCGCGATCTCTGCAGAATCCTCAGTTTTGGGCAGGATCGAATTTCGGAAGTCAGGGCGAACCGGCAATAAACAAGCACACACACGTCAATATCCTGACACTGCTGACGCCGTCGGGTATTCGGCAGAAGCTTTGGAGCCTTCGACTTATCGTGATCATGGGACGCCCCGGCTCAAAGGCAACGATGGAAGGTGAAATGCTTCCAGAAATTATCGAGGACAGTCCGGTCGGAGATATGGCGTAGGCCTCTTTTCGGCGGCGAGCTCTGCAAACTGAAAATGTGGTCGCCAAGGATGGCGGAGCGAGGACATTATGAGGCGTGCGAAGAGAGTGACGACCATCTTGTTGCGTTCATTAGCCCTTCTACTCTTGGTGGGGCAGGGAACCGCACAGAAAGAGACGATGGCTCAGGCAACGATTCCATTTGAGTTCTGGATAGCAGGTAACCGACTTCCTGCCGGCGATTATTGGATTGAACATATCGATTCGAGAGCATACATCCTGTTCCGAAGTGCCGACGGCAGGATCGTTCAGAATGCGTACACTCTTCCTCTCAACGACAACCCAGCGAAAGCAACCGAGGGCCAACTTGTTTTCAGAATTCAGGACGGCAAGCGCTATCTTTACGGAGGCTGGGGGCCGTATGGTCAGAGCGTGTTGACAGTGGAATCTGTACGGCCTGCACCGTCCGGCGATAGTAGAGTCGAGGTGCCGATTATCTACCCCTAGGTTAAGACCAGCCGGCTAGTTCTTCGGCGGGTCACCGGAACTGGCCAGACCATTTGCGACTGGTAGGCAGGTGGGGCACCCCGCGCTCTTGCATACCCTGAACGAGACTCAAAGTAGGTGCGACTCGATTTCTAGGCTGGCAACCGGCAGGCAGTGACGAGTTGAATGTCCGTAGTCGGCCTCGATGTCAAATGCTCGACATCCGACCAAGTGGTCGCTGCTCGGCTGATTTCCGCAAATCCCTCCAGCCGGCGATAGCTACCTACAACCTCTTGCATGGTCCGACTGTTTTCCAACATAAATGTTTGGCCGCTGAATTGCTCCTGAAGATGTATCTCGGTCAGAGAAGTCGAATTCCGAGGGGTTCGGTGTGAGGAAGATAGAAACATCCGTCGAATGCGCAATCGAGATCGTGTTCGGCTCCCACGACAGCACGATAAGCCGAGCGTTCACGATTCGCGGCTCCACCCGTCGAGATGCAGTCACCCTCCGTACCTCCCGAAAGTAGGTCGAGGTTGTGTAATTGAGAGGAACGTATGCAGATGAGAACGGTGTCAGCGCCTTTTGTCAGTGCGGCCCACTTGTCCGCTATCCTGAACTTGGTATGTCCTGAGTGCGGCGGGCCGATGGGTGGCCGCTCGAAGGTATTTCAGTGCCAAGGTCGATGCGGAACGGATTGGCGGTCGGTTTGGGAGAGCGTGTCTGTAAAGCCGCGAGCGCAAATCCGCCGCAGGGATCGCATGCGCGCACTTCCGCATTCAGAACGGACAGTGCAGAACACTGCCGTCGGCCGTGAACATCAGTCTGCCGTTTCCACGCTCGGTCCGGACGGGAAGGTTCCATCCGAAGCTCTGATTGTATCGTTGGGATGGGATAGTTCAGCTCAGACGCAGGCACTGCGGTAAGTGAGTTGCCGGTGAGTATGCTGCTACGAAACTAGCTATGCCAAGGCAGAGCATATGAAGCCTGTCTGCGCCGACGCGGACGTGGCTGTTCTTGAAATGATCCAAGAACGGGACAGGATCATCGGTATCGCAAGCGATGACCTGACGAGTTGACAGCTTTTTTTGGCCCTGACGTCAAAGGATTGACATCCGACTAGTCGCTCGTCGCGTTCCACAAGTCCATCCAGGCCTAACTACTTGGATCGGGTTGCATTAGCGGACTCCTGGGCACACGCGAGCATTTGGCCAACTAAATGCTCATACACTTTTGTCCCGCTGGCTTTACTGGGGCCGCTAGAAGAAGGATTGCTTGAGCAGGAGCGATTATGTCGCGCGACGTCGGCAAGTACCTCAAGTTAGGCAGCGCTACCGTTGTCATCCTTCTAGTCATGGGGTATCTGGCATATACCGGCGTTCGGGACAACAAGAGCTACTACGTGACCATCAAGGAACTGCGTGGTATGGGCGATTCCACTTATGCCAAGCATCAGGCAAACCACTCGGTATTCCGATCTGTGCGAATACCTGCGCGCGTTGCGTGTGAGACAGGCGCCGACTAGAGAGTAAACGCGAGGGCAGCCAACAGGAAGAAACCATGAACGGCGATTCGAAACGGCCACTATTAGTATTGCTTACCAGCCACTGGGCCAGCATGCTAGGGGTCGCTCTAGTGACGACCGCCGGCTTTTCCTGGCTCTTCGTTTTGCCAATCCAGTTTCGAGGCCACACCAGCAACCCCTACATCGGCATAGTGGTCTTTCTCATAATCCCGATTATCTTCATCATCGGCCTCATATTGATCGCGCTCGGAGTCTTCCTGGCGCGGCGGCGCATCGAAAGCGACGAGCAAGCGCTGTTGGCGACCGCCGACCGGCGAACTGTGCTTCGGAAGCTTGCAATCTTTTTCGCTGTAACCACTGCAATTAACATCGTGATTGGGACCCAGGGCACCTATCGTGCTGTTGAGCATATGGAAACGTCCCAGTTCTGCGGACAGAGCTGTCACGTCATGAAACCAGAGTTCGTCGCCCACCAGAACTCGCCTCACGCGCACGTGGAGTGCGTAGATTGCCACGTTGCCCCGGGTGCTGTTGGCTGGGTGAGAAGTAAGGAGGGCGGCCTGAGGCAGTTGAGAGACACTGTTTTCCATCGCGTCCATTATCCGATCGAATCGGCCATGGAAAGCAATCGCCTTGTCCCCTCCCGAGAAACTTGCGAACAGTGCCACTGGCCACAGAAGTTTGACGCGGTAAAGTTGCGGGTGCTTTTCCACTTCCAAGACAACGAGGCCAACACCCAAACCCAGACGTTGTTGATGATGCTCACCGGCGGCGGCGACCTTGGCGGCATTCACGGGAAACATCTCGGTCGAGGAGTTGAAATCCGTTACGCCGCCGCCGATCCCAAACGCCAGACCATTCCCTTGGTGGAGTACAGGAATCAGAGCACTGGCGAGGTCCGGACATTTCTTGCGCATGGCTCAACCGCTCAGTCCGTCGCGAGGCTGCCCCGCTATCAGATGCAGTGTGTTGATTGCCATAACCGTCCCACCCACACGTTTGAGCTTCCGGAGCGCGCCGTGGACCGTGCGATGGGGCTGGGAAGCATTTCTACAACTCTGCCCTTCATTAAGAAGCAAGCGGTCGAACTGCTTAAGGCAAACTATTCGAGCGACGCCGAGGCTTCGCGGGTTATCCCTGTAACATTGACTCGTTTCTATCAGCAAAGCTACCCAGCCGTCTCATTGCAGCGTGGCGGGGACATCTCTAGCGCCGGGACTGAAATAGCTGCCATCTATAACCGAAATGTGTTTCCTGATCTCAAGGTCACCTGGGGCACATATCCCAACAACCTCGGACATACCGAGTTCCCGGGTTGCTTCCGTTGTCATGACGGATCGCATTCTACCCCGGATCAGAAGGCGACTATTACCCAGGATTGCAGCACTTGCCACGAGCCCCTCGCGGTTGATGAGGCAAGCCCTGGGGTAGTGAAAACGCTGGGACTCGCAGAACACATCGCTGGCCTCCAAAAGCGTTGAGGCGGGTGAACTAAGCTGTCTATGATTTTCGTCCGCCAGACTTATCAAGCGATCATACTTGTAACACTCACGCTTGTGTTGCAGAGCGCGGGCATGGCGGCTCTCATCCAGTGGATAAAAGCTCAGTTTCCCAACGGCATTCACCGGCTAGGCCTCTTCCGCTCCTTCTTGCTCGTGGTGCGATTTACCAGTCTGCTTGTCTGCTTGCACATGTTGCAGATTCTGTTGTGGGCATCGTTTTATCGCTGGAAAGTTTTCGCAACCTGGGAAGCGGCGTTCTATTTTTCGGCCGCCGATTATTCCACAGTCGGCTCCGGAGATCTTTTCGTCAAACAAATGTGGCGAACCATGGGCCCGGTAGAAAGCGTTACTGGTATGCTGATGTGCGGGCTCTCCGCAAGCTTCCTGTTTGCCATTGTGACCCGGCTTGTTGCGCTCGAAGACCCGAAACTTGCTGACCCGACCGCCGGCGCCTTCGGTTGTGCAAGCGACGAGCTAGCGAGCAGACTGGCTCGCGGCAACACCAAACCGTGAACATTCGAGACGCTGTGGCTGCCCGAATGTCGGGAAGGTGACCAGGTTGCGATGAACGTCTGCCCATAATCCGTCAATGGCAATATTTCGACAGCCCAATCGCGCGCTTTTCCCCAAACGGCTCCTCTTTTCAATAACTTAGGCCCCATTTGCTTGGCACGTTAGCTGCATTATGAATTGCTGAGCGAGGGTGCTGAACCAGAATGGGGAGGACCAACGCCAAGCAACGTTGATGACCACAATGGTGATGCTTTGAACATTTATAGGCGCATTACACATCAGTTGAAGATGCCTGTGTTCTTCCTGCTGGTAGTCGGGCTTGCATTGGTATTAACGGTTTCAATCCAGGCGCAAGACGTCCTGGCGCCGGAAGAACGCCCCGCAACTATTGCTGCAACCGTGACCGATCCAAACGGCGACACCGTTCCAGGGGCCACTGTGGTTTTGCAGGGTCCCGAATCTAGCGACCGCTATACCATCACGGCGAATGAGAGAGGTTTCTTTGAATTCCGCGATCTCACGCCAGCAACCCCTTATCAAATCACGATCCATTCCAATGGATTCGCAGACTGGGTCTCGTCCTCCATTGTGCTCGAACCAAGCCAGTACAAAATCCTAACTGATTGCAAACTCCGGCTGGAAGAGGTTCAAACCAGCCTTAATGTGCATTACTCGTCGGTAGAGATTGCTACTGAGCAGGTCGCAGCGCAGGAACAGCAACGCGTCTTCGGTGTCATCCCTAATTTCTATGTTAATTACGATCGCCATCCTGAGCCGCTCACTCCCAAACTTAAATTCCAGCTTGCAATGAAACTCTCGACTGATCCGGTAACCGCGCTTGGCGTAGGCTTAGTTGCCGGCATACGTCAGGCGGCCGATAGCCCAAACTTCCAGCAGGGAGCCAAGGGGTACGGCCAGCGCTTCGGAGTCACTGCGGCCAATGGCGTGACTGGCATCATGATTGGCGGCGCAATCCTGCCATCAATTCTGCACCAGGATCCACGTTACTTCTATCAGGGCACCGGAACAACTAGATCTCGCCTTTTCCACGCACTCTCCTACCCATTTGCCTGCCGCGGTGACAACGGGAATCTGCAGCCCAATTACTCGAGCCTGGGTGGCGACTTGATAGCGGCTGGCATTTCGAACGCCTATTATCCCCAGTCGAATCGCGGCGCAAGCCTCGTGCTCTCGAACTTCGCCATTGGTATTGCTGAACATGCCCTCACTGGCTTGGCGCAAGAATTCCTATTGCACAGGTTTACATCGAGAAGGGAAAAATAGGCCGCGAGATATCCCGAGCTAGAAAAAGAGAGTCGATGATCGAAGAGACACTGGGCTATGCCGAGACCGCGGGGTACACGCGTCGAGGCCATTCTGAACCTCGCGGACCCAGGGTGACCCAGGCGGCTTCTTCTGCTTGTTGACGGCTTGTACCGGCCTTCATCTTCGTTGGAACGAGATCCACCGGCGTCAGTATATGGTTGTGGATTCGTCACGAAGTCAGATCACCGACAGGCGCTGGAGTCCTGGACATCCGTCCCGCAATCCTAACTGTTTAGATCGTCGTGCATTTAACCGATTTCGTTCTACCAGCGTTTTGGCCCCTGAAGTGCTCATTAGAAGTATGGGCCCGGCAAGACGAGTTGAGCTGGAGTTGTTGAATTTGAGGGAAATGAGAGATCTCATCGGATGCTCGTTGGAGTTCCTGTTCGGCTGCCGCCACAGCGCGATGAGCCGGGTGTTCACGATCCGCGGTCGCAGCTATCAAGTGTGCTGCGATTGTGGCGCCACACGAGAGTACTCGCTCGAGACCATGCGGCCACGGAACAGCTTCGCTTTTCACCGCCGGCAGCCAATCGCATTGCCCAATAGACGCAGTGACGGAGACGTCGCGATGAGAATAGTTCACAAAACTAGTCCCTGAGGCACTGGACCGCAATGAAAGCGCATACACTACTCCGCCCCTACGTCATGGACGAACTTGAATGCGAACCCACTGTCGATGCCGCAAAAGTCGGCATGATTGCCAAGGATAGCATCGTCATCCTTACTGCAAAGCGAGCGGCCGTGTCGACTGCTACTCGCCATCCGAGGTTGACGGAGGCCTCAGGTTCTATAAAGACATGCCTGTACGCCTCCGCAATCTCTATTGCGTTCGCTGACGGTCGGCTGGGCCGTGGGGTGGGTGACGCGATGACTTATGAGGAGATATTCAACCCACATCTGGGCGGAAGCCCACGCCCTATTGAGCTCGGTCAAAGGCCGGCATCGACCAGCTACGCAACGCCTGGAATATCGGACTGTGTCGGCATCAGTAATTGTCTGCTTAGGAGGATCACGGATGTTATTTTCGCGCACGATTAAATACTTCACTCGCCACTCCTCGTTTGCACACCGTGCAAGCTGCGGCTGGGGTCTGCTTACAATGTTCCTCATCGCGGTCGCTCCTGCTGGGCAGGCGCAAAGCCTCAACTGGGAGGGGCAGACCGGAGCCTTCATAACGCCTTTCGCCTACACTAGTCCTTCGCCCGCAGGAGGCTTCGGGCGTCCGGCCGTCGCTTTTCACTACCTCAATGGCGGTAGTGTGCTCGGAGGGTTCTACGAATCCTCGGGGACTATCGGTTTCCTGAAGAGATTCGAAGTTGGATACACTCGCGCGTTCAATTCGGACGGGTCAGTGCCCAGTCTCAGCCCGCTGTTCAATGGTGGTTTCAACATCTTCCATGGCAAAGCCAATGTGCTCGCCGAAAACGCAGGGAAGCATGACTATATTCCCGCGATCTCCCTGGGATTCGTGGCGCGCACCAATGTGCGGCGCGTGGGTGGGGTCCTCGACGGCAAAGATACCCACAACCAAGATTTCTATTTGGTCGCCACCAAGACGATCACATACTTCAAAGTCTTGCCCATCGTCGCCAACTTCGGCATCAAAGCCACCAACGCCTCCGTACTTGGCATAGCGGGCAATGCAACTAACTGGCAAGGCCGTCTGTTCGGCGCTGTTGGATTTGTCGTTCCCGGGCCGGTACAGAGCAAGATCATCGTCGGTTCAGAATTCATGCAAGAGCCTCGCCACATAGCCGGTCTCCCCGGAGCCAGCCTACCGACGACGTTAACCTATTTTGCGCGGGTAATCCCTCGCGCCGAACTACCCTTGAATGTTGATTTCGGTGTGGCTCAAGTGGCCAATAACATAGCGCCGGGTGTCGACCTGCACGTCCGATCGCAGTTTGCGTTAGGAGTGTCATACCGCTTCTAGCTTATCGCCTAGCAAAGCATCGAGCGTGATGTGGGCAGCAATCGGGCGGAAGCAAAAAGGGAAGAAGCAGGCTGGGAAAATGTTGTGGCATCACTTTGCGATTCGCTTGGGACTAGCGGTGCTTCTCGGGGCAGTCGTTGGTGCGGAGCGTCAATGGCGGCAGCGTATGGCCGGTCTGCGCACCAACGCCCTGGTCGCGGCGGGTGCCGCAATGTTTGTGATGCTTTCCGCACTGGCCACACAACCGGACGACAGTTTTCGCATTGCCGGCCAAGTTGTGTCGGGAATTGGCTTCCTGGGGGCAGGCGTAATTCTGCGAAACGGACTGAGCATCAGCGGGCTTAACACGGCGGCAACGTTGTGGTGTTCGGCGGCAATTGGGACACTCTCGGGTTACGGCATGTACGGATCGGCGATCATCGGCGCAATTGCGGTTCTCGGCGCAAATGTTGGCCTTCGTACCATCGGAAATGCACTAAATCATGGGACTGTGCCTGCTGACGAGGAGGTTTCTTGTCTGTTTCGGATTACGGCCCGAGCTGATCAGGAAGCCCATTTGCGTGCGCTTCTGCTGCAGTCCTTGAGCGGTCAGCCGCTGTTTCTCAAGTCGCTAGATCAAATTAGTTAATAGTGTAGTCGACAGAAGGGTGCTAGGGTTGGTTTGGCGAGATCTCCGCGATAAACCAAGCGAGCATGCCAGTCCCCTATTCCGATGACTTGCGGCGCAGGATTCTGGAAGCCTACGCGCAAGGGGAAGGAAGCGAGCCGCAGCTGGCACAGCGATTCCGCGTCAGTTTGGGGTTTGTGAAGAAGATCCGGCGGCAGCAGTTGCGCACCGGCAAGATGGAGCGCGTTCCCCATCGTCCCGGACGCAAGCCGCAGTTTACGGAGGCGATTCGCCAACAACTGCGCAGCTGGTTGAAGCAGCAACCGGACCTGACCTTGGCGGAGTTGCAGGAGAAGCTTCACCAGCAAGCCCGCTTGCTGGTCAGTCAGCCCTCGCTGTGGGTGGTGCTGCGCCAGAAAATGGGGCTGCGGCTGAAAAAAAGTCGGTCCACGCCCAAGAGCAAGACAGCGCGCAAGTCCAACAGCAGCGGCAAGTCTTCCAGCAGACCATCCCGTCGGTAGAAGACTGGCGCTGGGTATTCGTGGACGAGACTTGGTTCAACACCCAGATGAGCCGCTCCTGGGAATGGGCCGAGAAAGGCGAGCGCGTCCCCGAGGCCATTCCCGCCGGACACTGGCAAAGCTTCACGCTGCTGGGCGCCATCAGTGATTCCGGACTGCTGGCAACCATGACCATCGAGGCGGCGACCGATGCCGAGGTGTTTCAAGCCTTTATCGATCAGGTCTTAGCTCCCCGCCTGCGGCCGGGGCAGATCGTGGTCATGGACAATCTAAGCGCGCACAAAGTCGCCAGCGTGCGCCAGAGCATCGAGGCAGCGGGAGCCAGCCTGCTCTATCTGCCGCCCTACTCGCCCGACCTGAATCCCATTGAAAAGTGCTGGTCCAAGATCAAACAGATGCTGCGCTCACTCAAGGCGCGCACAGCGGAGGCTTTGCAGGCGGCCATGACGCTCGCCCTGGCATCGATCTCGCCCCAAAATGCTCGTGCCTGGTTTCAGTTTTGTGGATACACTAAAAACTAAAATGATCTAAAGAGTGATGACATAGAGCACACAGACAAAGTGGAGGTGGATGCGACTCTTACGAGCATCGGCCATGAGAACGCGGTGCTGGAACAAATTGTCAGCCGATTAAGTCTCGAGCCCGGCGTCAGTGGAGTGAGCTGGGAGATCCTTACCGAGCGCGAATAGGAGAGCTCCACCGACAAACTCCATTGCGGCTGCCCGTTCAAGCGAAGCTTGAGCGGGGCGGTGTGACAGCGACAATCCAGTGGTACCTGCGAAAATCCCCGCTCGAGGGCAATAAAAGGCTTTGAATGCCATGCCGGGCAATCTAGTAGCTGAAAGAGGTTGTCCAGCACGCGATAAGGAGGAGTTAGTCATGCTTGACAATCTGTTCCAACCCATGCATTTGCTGGGAATCCTGTTCATCGGCTTGCTGGTCTTCGGACCCAAGAAGCTGCCGGAGCTCGGCAAAGGATTGGGAGATGGAATCCGGAGCTTTAAGGAATCGATAAGCGGAAGAGAAGAGAGTGCAGGCAAAAAAGAGGAAGAAAAGAAGCCGTAGTCGAACTTGTTTTCGTTACCTCGCGAAGCACGCGACCTCTCACGGGCCCCAGCCGTAACCGACAGCGGGTGGCCCACTCAAATCGGGGGACCCGCTTTAGCTACCCGCAGCGGGCACTTTCAGTTCTTCGGCTGCGCTCGGCAAAGTGAAGTGGAACGTCGCGCCGCGGTCCCCGTTCGACGCTGCCCACAGACGACCGCCGTGTGACTCTACAATCGAACGGCTAATTGCCAGCCCCATGCCGGAACCATTCGGTTTGGTGGTAAAGAAAGCATTGAAAATCTGGTCCGCCTTTTCCGCCGGCAAACCTACACCGGTGTCGCTAATGGAGATCAACAGCTTTTCGTCCGGGCCCAGTTCCGACCGAATGGTAAGCTCACCACCGGTTTCCTTCATCGCCTCAATGCCATTGAGCATGAGGTTCAGAAACACCTGCTGCAGTTGCACGCGATCTGCCGCAACTCCGGGAAGTCCTTTGGCAAGATCTGTGCGCATAGGAATTGAGTAACGATTGGCTTCGCTGCGAAGCAGGACGAGCATCTGGCGGATGATTTCGTTCACATCCACCAACTCCCGTTCCGCGGGAGCACTCTTGGTGTAGAAGGACCTCAAACGGTCGATAACTTCAGCCGCACGGTTAGCGTCCTCTACGATCCTCCTGGCCGCTTCGCGCGCCTCCTGCATATCTGGTTCGTCCCGGTCGAGCCACCGCACGCAGGTATTAGCGTTGGTGACCGCCGCGGCGATGGGCTGCTTGAGCTCGTGAGCAAGTGATGCCGCCAACTCTCCCATCATGCTGATGCGGTTGATGTGCGCGAGTTCTGCCTCGAGTTGACGCAACTTTTCGCGTTCTTCCTCGGCGCGCTTGCGACCCGTCACATCCGCCGCCGTACCGACGTATTCGACTAATTCTCCGTCTTGATCAAGAACAGGACGCCAAATCACGTCGAGGTGCTTGACAGTGTTGTCGTGGAGCACCAACCTGTATTCTTGAGTAAATGCAGCTTTGTCACGGAAGGCCTTCAGACAACTCTCGGAAACCCGTTCGAGATCGTCCGGATGCACGAGTCGACGGGTCTCCCCAAAAGTCGGGGGCCGCGGCTGAGAATCCAATCCAAAGATTCGGAACAATTCCTCGGACCAGTAGAGCGTTGTCTTAGTTCCTGGGTTGTAGACGAAGCTGCCGGTGTGGCTCAGCCTCTGCGACTCCGACAGATACGCTTCGCTCCGCTTGAGAGCCTCTTCGGCCTGCTTGCGGTCCGTGATGTCGGTGCGCGTGCCATACCACCGCAGGATGTGCCCCTGCTCATCGCATAGCGGATTGTCTCGTATCAGGAACCAGCGATACCCGCCGTTTTTTCCCCGTATTCGCGCCTCCATCTCAATAGGGGAACCGTTGGAACGCGCCCGCTCACGGGCGACCTCTAACTTCTTCTGATCCTCCGGATGAAAGATTCTGTCAACTGCGTCTCTGGACTTCGCCTCTTGCGGAGTAAGGCCGCTGTATTCCAGTTCTCGCCGGTTCGCAAAAAGAGGACTCCAGTCCGCGTCGAAGACAAAGACTTGTTGCGGAATCACGTCGACGAGCTCTCGCAGCTCCGCTTCGCTCCGCCGAATCTTATCCTCGGCCCCCTTGCGGTCCGTGATATCGCGAATGGTGCCGGAAATCAGCACGCCCTCTTCCGTTTCCAAGGGGCTAAGGCTGACCTCCACGGGAAACTCACGTCCATCTTTATGCAGGCCGCACAGCTCCAGCCCGGTTCCCATCGGCCGGGCGCGCGGGTTGGCAACAAAAGCAGTGCGGTGTTGCGGATGCTTGCTCCGGAACCGCTTGGGAATCAGCATTTCGATTTCTTTCCCCAACACCTCCGATCGCTGATAGCCAAACAGCTTCTCCAGTTGCGCATTGACCAAAACAATTTTGCCCTCACCATTCACGACCGTGACAGCGTCGGGTGCCGATTCCAGCAGCCCGCGGAATTGCTGCTCGGCACGCTTGCGCTCGGTGATGTCGGTGACTGCCCCCATGAATTCCGACTGATCCGATCCGCCCAGGGCTGATAGATGACCCACAACGCGAACGTACTTCACAGCACCATCCGCCATCAGCAGACGGTGTTCAAAATCAAAATCCTGCTTCTGTCGGGACGCAGCATCCAATACCTGCTGCACCAGCGGCCTATCTTCCGGGTGAGTTCGCTGCAGTATCCGTTCCAGGGTAGGTTGGCTGGTTGGTTCGAAGTCGAAGATCCGAAATGTCTCCTCGGACCAGAAAATCTCTCCGCTCGATACTTGCCAGCCAAAGCTGCCGGTGTGGCTTAACCGCTGGGCTTCCGCCAAATAGGCTTCGTTGCGATGCAGCGCCTCTTCCGCCCGCTTACGCTCGGATCGCTCCTCGGCCTCGCGCAATGCCCGACGGACGGAAGGCCCAATTCTGGAAAGACGCGTCTTGAAGACATAGTCTGTGGCCCCCATTTTAAGGGCTTCAATCGCCAGTTCTTCGCCCATAGTCCCAGACACGAAGATGAATGGAACCTCGGGACTAACTTCTTGTGCAATTTTCAAGGCAGAAATGCCGTCAAACAGCGGAAGAGTGTAGTCCGCCAGGACCAGGTCAAACCCACCCAATTGAAGGAATGCGAGGAAGCCAGCCTGGGTTTCTGCACGCGTCACGTCGCAGACGACGCCTTCGGCTTCCAGGCTTGCCTGAACAAGCTCGGCGTCCATCGGTTCATCTTCGAGATAGAGAATTCGCAACAATGAGATCCCCAGTAGATTCAAGCAATTTCAGGGCCACTCGGGCTTTGGCCGTCGGGCCGGGCGCTGCATGGGACTTCTCGACGGCCGTTCGTTATTTCTTTTTTATGCTCCCGGGTGGCGGCTCGTTGATGACCGCCCAAAAAACGCCGAGCTCCTTGATGGCGTTTACGAATTCGTGGAAATCCACCGGCTTCACCACATACGCGTTGACGCCCAGTTCGTAGCTTGCCACCATATCCTTTTCTTCATGCGATGACGTTAGCACGACCACCGGAATCATCTTAAGATTTTCATCCCCCTTGATCTGCTTCAGCACTTCGAGTCCATCGACCTTCGGGAGTTTCAGATCGAGCAGGAGGACCGCGGGGTTCTCACGAGCGCGTCGCATGAAGTTTCCACGGTAATAAAGAAAGTCGAGCGCCTGTTCGCCATCGGAAGCGACAACGACCTCGTTGGCGAGATTGTATTCATCCAAAGCCGTCAGCGTAAGCTCAACGTCTTTGGGGTCGTCTTCCACCAGTAGAATGCGTCCTAGGGCTTCCATTTGTCAGTTAGCTCCCGTGATTTTCGAAAGTGAAAAGTAGAAGGTGGCGCCGCCACCCACCGTGCCTTCCGCCCAGATACGGCCGCCATGCCGGTGCACAATGCGTTGAACCGTGGCCAAGCCGATACCTGTGCCTTCGAAGGCCTCCTGCGGGTGAAGGCGCTGGAATACGCCGAACAGCTTGTTGGAATATTTCATGTCGAATCCGACCCCGTTGTCTCGAACGAACAGTACCACGTGATCGTGTTTGTGTTCGATGCATCCGATTTCGATCTTGGCCTGGGGACGTGTGCGGCTGAATTTTACAGCGTTGGAAATCAGGTTGACCAGCGCCAGCCGCAACATCGGGCGATCTCCATACCACTCGGGCAATGGATCTATCTTCCAAACGATCTGGTGATCGGGAGCATCCTGGCCAATTTCGGCCATGGCTTCTTGAACGAGCTGCTGCAGGCTGAGATTGGAAAAGTGCGCCTCGGCACGGCTGATTCGCGAAAATGCGAGCAGGTCGTCGATCAGGCTGCCCATGCGTTTTGCGGCTTCCAGGATCATTTTCAGGTATCGCTGACTCTTTTCATCGAGAGATGCAGCCGCGCTCTTGCTCAGAAGCTCGGCAAAACCTGCGGTGTGGCGTAGCGGGGCGCGCAGGTCGTGCGATATGGAATAGGCAAAGGCCTCCAGCTCCTTGTTGCTGGCTTCGAGGGCGGTGGAGCGTTTAGCCAGCTCCTGGTTGAGTGCTAGCATCTCTGCCTCCCAGCCCTTTCGTGCGGTGATGTCGTTGCCGGTTTCGAGGATCGCGACCGGGCGGCGCTGTGGATCGCGTTGCAGTGACCACCGGCTCGCCAAGATTACCTGGGTGCCGTCCGCCTTGGTGTGCGTGAGTTCGCCTTCCCATCGATCCGTCTGCAGCAACTCCTGCCAAATCTCCTCGAACGGCTTTGGGAAAACGGTATGCAGGAGATCCGCAGGTCGCTTGCCAATCGCTTGCTGTTGTGACCATCCGTAGAATTCTTCCGCGCCGCGATTCCAGTAGGTGATGATCCCGTTGATGTCACGAACGAAAATCGTGTCATGGGTCAGGTCGAGCAGGCTAGCCTGCTGGGTTCGTTGTGTCACTTCGATTTGGAGGTTGTCGCGAGCTTGACGAAGCTCTGCCTCGGCGCGTCGCCGAATCGTGGCGAACCACGTAATGAGTGCAGCGAATGAGGCGAAGATAATGAAATAGTGGTATTCCTGGGGCTCGATGTACAAGCTATGGAGCGGCGGCACGAAAAAGTAGGCGACGCTCATTAAGGACAGGACGGCCGCTAATACCGCGGGGCCTGGCCCTCCATACCAGGAAGTGATGGCGACCGCCAGGAACAGCAGCGGAACGGCAGCATCCTGGAGTTGGAAATGCTGCAGTAGTAGCGCCACCGCCAATGCGACACCGACGGAAAGAACCGCAAGTCCGTAGCGTTGGAGATGCATCCCCGCCTCGGCCCCCGATTGTATCAAGCAGTTGTGGCAAGAGGCCGGTCCACCCGATTACCCATCCAAGTCGTTGATTCTAAACAGTTGGGAAAACGGAGCGTTCAGTAATTTTGGCATGTGGCCCGGGCCAGAACCGATAACCCTTTCCGATCAGCGAACTCGAAAAGTCACGGAGGAAAGTAGGGCGCTGAGCCCGTTCCACACAATCTGAACCCCAATCAACCCAAGAGAAATGAGGAGAGGCGCACAATCACCGTCATGGTAGTGTCGCCCAGCACTCGGGCCGACTGGTCCGCGAATCCATTGCACAGAAATACACTGAGCGCGACGAGGGCGATGCCCATCAGGGCAGCCAGGATGATCAAGGGCCGGAAGCCATAATCGTGTGCTGAGTTCGCGCCCAAGGTGTAGGCTTATCCAAGCAACAAATACGCGTAGTTCAGTAGCCTGCGGGGCGTTCTATATAGCAGGTGTCAATGAGTTGACGGCGCATCGTCAATGGCTGTACGCGAAGGCGCAAATGGCGGTGATTCGATCGTATTTCAGCGGGCTGATAACAGCGAGGCGGGTGACTACGTCAGCACGCTCCGAGGGATTGATCGTGCTCTGCCGGGGTTTCGGACGGCTCAGGGGTGACAAGGACTTCAGGCAAGCCTGCGCGGCGCGCTGGCCGTTCGATGCCAAGCTTCTTCATCCTGTGAATCAGAGTGGTTCTCTTGAGGCCAAGCTTCGCGGCGGCACCATTGCTTCCTCCAATGACCCAACCGGTGGCTTCAAGCGTCCGAAAAATGAGCGCTCGTTCGGAGTCGCTGAGCGTCATCGGGACGGACGCCGCCGCCGAGTTTCCGGACATGGACACTATATTAGGCGACGCGAATGTGTCGAGCGGAGATGCGGGTAGTGGGTTCGGGAGCACTCCATCATTCGCCAGAATCACAGCGCGCTCGACGAGGTTCTGCAGCTCGCGTATGTTTCCGGGCCAGGGATGCGACTTGAATGCTGCCATCGTTTCTTCTGAAATTTCATCGATCTGTTTACCCATCCTGCGGCTGAAGAGCTCGACAAAGTGTGCGACCAGCGCCGGGATGTCTTCTTGCCTTGCGCGCAGAGGCGGTACAGTAATCGGGAAGACATTGAGGCGATAGTACAAATCGGTACGAAATTGCTGTCGAGCAAGCATCTCGGCGAGGTTACGGTTGGTGGCGGCAACGAGGCGAACGTCCACCTGGTGCGTACGGCCGCTTCCCAGGCGCTCGAACTCCTGTTCTTGCAGGACGCGCAGCAACTTCGGCTGCAGGGCCGGCGGAATATCGCCCACTTCGTCGAGAAACAGGGTGCCGGTATGGGCCATTTCGAAGCGGCCAATCTTCTGGGCGATCGCACCGGTAAACGCCCCTTTTTCGTGGCCGAAGAGTTCACTCTCGAGAAGATCGAGCGGAATGGCCGCGCAATTCAGTTTGACAAATGGCCGTCCGTAGCGTGGGCTCAGGGTGTGAATCGCGCGCGCAATCAGCTCTTTGCCAGTCCCGGTTTCTCCTTCGATCAGTACTGTGGACGTGGTCGTCGCTACTCGCTCGACCTTTTCAAGCACGGTTTCCAGCGCGGGACTGTTACCGATGATTTGCTCGAACCGGCGCTGGCCAGTATCCGTTACGCCAGGCCTAAAGCTTACCGGAGTCGCCACAAGAACCTCCTGCTCTCGTAGGTTGTTTCAACCTGTGTCTACATTTCGAGAGCTGCCCTTACGTTTTCGAGCAGCACATCATCGCTGAAGGGTTTTGCCAGGAACTCCACAGCCCCCGCACGAAGCGCCTGCATACGCATGTTTGCGTCTCCGTGTGCGGTAATAAAGATTGTAGGAATCCTGCAATTCTGCGAGTTCAACCTGGCTTGCAGGTCCAGGCCGGACATTCCGGGCATGCGAATGTCTGTTACGAGACACGCCGTATTGTGTTGTTGGCCAGAGTCTAGAAATTCCTCAGCAGAAGCGAATGCCTTCGCCTGCAGGCCGGCAGCCTTCAGTAGCCCCTGCAGGGCCCTCCTGACTGACTCATCATCATCGACGATGGCAACGATTTTGGTTTTAGCTTGGCTAGCCATGAGACAAGACTACGTCTGGCCAGGTAGGCTCACAATTATCCATTGGTATACGTTTGCTCATACGTGGGTTGGGGCGACGATGAGTGCGTAGCATGACACTGCAGTCGAACTGCCGCCACATCCCACCTGACGGGATTCGGACCAACAGCAGTTCATTCTGAACTCGACCGATGTTGCGCAATGGATTACGCGGCGCTCAGAGACAGGAAAGACAAGTGTTGCCGATTGGCACACCAAGTGCTTCCAATATCATCGGTGCCACGCGTAATCACCCTTGGCGTTGCGCATGGCGCTGCTACGCAGCACCGAGCGAAAGGTTGATCATGAACAAAAGCATTCGAACATGTGCGCATATCCCCTGCCTCTGCGAAGTTCCGGAGGGGCAGACTTACTGTGGAGAAAGTTGTCGTCTTGCGGGCGAGGAGGATGTCGAGATCGCATGTCAGTGCGACCACTCATCATGCCCTTTGACCGCCTAAGGACCGGCAATCACGTACGCCACCCGATCCTCCACCGAGCGGCTGCGGTCTGGCCCGGACCCGGGCTTCTCGTTCCGCAGCCGCCCGCAAGGTCATTTGCTGGTCGGCAGCCTTAGCTTGTCAGCCATCCTGACCAATGTGGCTAAGGAGTCAGCCTGCATCTTGCGCATGACGTTACCGCGATGGACCTTCACCGTGATTTCGCTGGTTCCGAGCTCGGAGGCCACCTGCTTATTGAGCATTCCCGTGACTACCAACTGCATAACCTCGCGCTCGCGCGGAGTCAATTCGTCATAGCACTTTCGCAACTCAGCCACTTCGCTCTGCTGTTTGCGCCGAGTACGGTCGCGTTCGAGTGCTTGCTGAATCGCATCCAGCAGGTCCTGATCGTGGAACGGTTTCGTCAGAAACTCCACCGCGCCGGACTTCATCGCCTTCACTGACATCGGAATGTCTCCGTGCGCCGTAATAAAGATGATAGGAATCTGCACACTCGCGTCGGCCAACTGCCTTTGGAAATCAAGGCCACTCAGACCGGGGAGCCGCACGTCGAGAACCAGGCAACTAGGCCCGTCGGCGACGGGCTTGGCCATGAATTCCTGCGCGCTACTGAACGCCTCCGAGCGCAGTCCCACGGATTTTAGAAGTCCTTGGATTGAGCGACGAATCGATGAATCGTCGTCTATGACGAAGACCGTAGGTGTATCTTCCGCGGTCATGCTGGCACATCTCGGGCTGCGGGAAGTGCGAAGTAGAACGTGGCGCCACGCCGCCCAGAGTTTGAGGTCGCCGAGAGACGGCCGCCGTGAGATTCAACAATGGTGCGGCTGATCGCTAGTCCCATCCCGGTTCCATGAGCCTTGGTTGTGAAGAAGGCATCAAATATCTGATTCACATCCGGCGGTAATCCAATACCTGTATCACTGACCGTGACCAGCAACTCATCATTGTCGTTGCACTGTGAACTGATCGTGATTTCACGCATGCCATCAATCCCTTTCATGGCGTCGATTCCGTTAATCAAAAGATTCATGAGCACCTGCTGCAGCTGAACCCGATCGCCAATCACGTAAGGGATATCGGCAGCAAGCTCGCTACGGATGGAGATACCGTGTCGCGCCGCTTCGTTTCGCAACATCAGTACAATCTCCTTGATTACCCCATTAACATTTACCATCTCACGTTGGGGAGCGTCTTTCTTGTAAAGCGACTTCATGCGGTCGATAATGTCAGCTGCCCGCATGGCATCTTCGACCATTCGTGCCGCCGCCTCTTGCGCTTCTTCTACATCAGGACGATCGCGCTTGAGCCATCGCAGACAGGAATTGGCGTTGGTAACGGCCGCGGCTATGGGCTGCTTGATTTCGTGGCCCAGGGATCCGGCCAGCTCCCCCAGCATGCTCACGCGATTGATGTGCGCGAGCTCCGCCTCCATTTTGCGCAGCCTGTCACGCTCCTCTTCGGCGCGCTTGCGTTCCGTCACATCGACATGAGTTCCCACCACCTCAATCACCTCTCCGCTGGCACTCAGAACCGGATGGCCAACCGAACGGATGTGTCTGACGGTTCCGTCGGGTAGCACAATTCTGAACTCGTGGCTGTAATCTGTTGCCGCTTGTACCGCCCTCCAGCCATATTCTGTCGCTGTGTCGCGATCCTCTGGATGTATCCGTTGCCGCACTATTTCGAGGTCAGGAGCGCCCTGCTGTGGATCAACTCCCCAAATGCGAAAATTCTCCTCAGACCAATAGAGCGCATTTCCTCCAGCTCTATAGGCCCAACTGCCTGTCTGGGTGAGTCTCTGCGCTTCCGCCAGATAAGCTTCGCTGCGTTGTAGAGCTTCTTCGGCGCGTTTCTGTTCCGTGATGTCCTCGCATACCACGAGCAGCACCGGCCGCCTCTTCAAGAAGACAGCATTGGCCGTTTCCCGCACCCAGAGCATCGTGCCATCCTTACGGATCTTCCTGGCCTCCCATTTCGTAGTCTGGCCGGGCTGCTGGAAACAGGTCTGAGCATGCTGTTGAACAGCGTCTTTGTCGGGTTCATAAAACACGTTTAATACGGGCTGGCCAAGCAGTTCGCCCATCGTGTAGCCCAATTTCTCCGCGCCGAAACTATTCACGCTCATAATTGTGCCGACGGAATCCACGATGAAGTACATCGTCGGGTTGCTCTCAAATGCTGCTCTCCACTGTTCCTCACTGTCCCGCAGCTCTTCGTAGAGTTGCTGAAGTTGCCGGCCGGCTTGGTTGAATGCTCTGCCCACAACCGCCAGTTCGTCATTTCCACCGACATTTACTTCGCGCCGAAAATCGCCTCGTGCTAGTGCCTGGGTGCCTGACGCGAGTTCGGCGAGCGGAACGGTGATGCTCTGAGTGGTGTACCAACCGAGGGCAACTGCCACCAGTAATGTCAGCAGCCCGGCAACGGGGACGACTATGAAAAGGCGTCGCTGCGCAGTCTGGGCGTCTTCGATTGCCTTGGTGCGCTGTCGCTGTACCTGCCGGTCCACCCGTTGCACGAGGGAGGAACTGAGGTCAATCAGGTCCTGAATTTGTGTCTTGAGGCGGAGCCGGACCGCGGTCCAATCTTCCGCCACCGCGAGCCGAACCGCGGTGTCGAGTTGAGAGGGAAGCGTTACCTCGAGCGTTTCCAAGGCCGCAGGAAGCGTCGGATCTTCTCGCGCAATTTCGGGAGCGATGCTGAGCGTCTGCTGCGCGTCTCCGACATCCTGGAGGAAACTCTGCCGAAGGCCGACTGCTTCGGTCGAGAATTGATTCGTGTCGTGACTGCTCTCCAGTGCGGCTACTTTGTCCCTGAAGGTGTCCACGTCCAGGCGGACACGAGCGATAGCAAGCGATGTCTGGTCGGCATTGTTGAGACGCTGGCTGGGAGCTACCGTTCGTCTGAACTGCCAGAAAGCTAAGGTATCAGCAGCGACCATCGAAAGCACGATTAGCACGAAGCACACCGCCAGACGTCTGCCGATGCTCAGTGCACTCTTACGGAATGGGCCGCCGGTAGTGTGTGGCGTCCGTTGTGCTTCCGCTGGAGAGTTGGTCCGAGTCGTTGGCATTTAGCTGCGCTTGAAATCTAGGCTATGCTGCTACCAGCTATCTTCGTGCGGTGGCGGTCTCCTGAGAACGAAGTGTATTCGCGTCGGCTGTTTGTGGCTTGAGCATGGTCACCAGTCGCCCTTGCAATTCGCTCGCTGCCTCGGCGGAGCTTTGTTTGTGACTAAGCACCGCATGCACCGCGTCAAAAAAAACGCGAGAAACATCCGGATACATCTTGCCCGCCTGCACAGATGGCCGCAATGCTAAGCCATTTTGAGACACCTGCAGAATACGGGAAAAATAAGGATTTGCAGTCAAGACGTCGGATTCTTCGTACAAAGCAGGAATCGTAGGGGGCTCAGATGGCCTCCGGCATCGCCTCGCCTGCTCATCGCGGCCGGTAAGAAAACGGACCAACATTGCTGACTCGCGCGGGTGACGCGAATGGCTCGAAACACCGTAGCCGTTTCCACCCAAGGTTGCTCCGATGCCGGCGCTGCCCCGCGGCAGCGGCGCAACGTCAAGTCGATCCCTTGTTGGCGAGTCTTGGGCACGTGTTGCCACATATGAGCTAGTCCAGTTGCGCATAAACGCCGCGTTTCCCGCTTGCCAGATATTCAAGGCATCCCACTCTTTGTAGGCTGTTGCTCCGGGCGGCGAAATGGATCCCACCCACCGCGCCGCCCTGCTCCAGGCCCGGATCGCATACGGGTTATTTACGGTGACACGCCCGGTCTCGTCGAGAATGGTTCCACCACCCTCTGACACTTGCCATTCCAAGGCGTTGCAAGTCAATGCCTCAGACGGCGCTCCTTCCCAGACAAATCCCCAGAAATCCTTATTGCCCCCGGCGCGCTCGCCAGCCTGGATCCGCTTGGCCATCGCTTCGAGCTCTTCCCATGTTTTAGGCGGCGTGCGATAACCGTACTTTTGCAGCAGATCAGTCCGGTAGAACAAAATCCCCATGCTCATGTTGTACGGAAGAGCTACAAGTTTGCCATTGACTGTGTAATTCGCAATGAGCTTCGGGAAATACGCGGCGATTTCTTCCGCCGACACATAGGCCTTGAGGTCGAGGAGGTTGTCGGCCAGAATCCCGGGCCAAATCACGTCGATTGCATAAACGTCCGGTACTTCTGCTCCGCTCTCCAGTAGCTTGCGCCAGGTGGCGAGTTGTTCTACGGCTCCTTCGGGCGAAGGGAGGACCTGAACTCGAACCCCAGTTTGCTTTGTGAACGAGTCCAGCTCTTCGTTTAGACGACGCTGAGTGCCCTTATCGGCCCAACTTTGATCAATGAGAGTTAGAGTGATTTCGGAAAGATCGCGACCGGAGCTGCGGCAGCCTAGTCCGGTAAGAAGGACAACAATCATAATAAGGATGCACCCAAGTGGCAGTCGCAGGCGAGCAGTCGGCGACACCCGCTTCCCGATGGCGGGCCAATCCCTGATTTTGTGTTCATGTCGTATGGCTATGTTCCCCCGATCGGCTTACGTGTTCTTCCCCGCAATCGTGTTAGGATCGGTCATCTCGGCCAAAGCCAGCACTTGATAAGTTGCGAAGTTATAGACAGGGGACATGGCCAGAAGACGGTCAAGCTCCTCGTTGGATGCAACGTTATAGATCCAGGCTCCGCCATGGCTGCCGACCACGTGATAGCGGCACTCGAGTTTCCCGTCGGCCTCGAGTCTCTCTCCGTACCTAGGCTGTTCTGCGATTGCGCGAACGACATCGGTGCTCAAGCGGGTCACATCAAAATGCCACAGCACTAGAAACTTCATAAGGTCCTCACTTAGACCGGAAATCCCGGTGAATCAGGAATGTGCTGAGGATTATACTTCCGCGAACCCGCCGGAGCAGTGTAGCCCTCCCTCCTTCGAATGCCCCACTTGGTACTTTGTATTTGAATCGGGCAATACGAATGTAGATCCGTCCTCAGACAACCACCAAAGATTGGGCTGGAGCGCAGAAGGCCTGCGCGAACAACGGATGCCGCGCTCAACAAGCAATTGAGCGATGCTGTTGACCGCGGTTGAACAAGTGCTCAATACCGAGGGACTAATGCCCTTGGCGAAGTCGCACGATTCTGGAACTGCGCCGACGATGACAAGTTCTGACGGTATTTCGCCAGACAGCCGCAAATAGGCCAGAGCTTCCTGAAGTCCCGGATCGTGGCCGGTCAGACGAAGCTGAGTCCGGTGAGCCACAAGGTCGGCTTCACAGTAAATGTTCAACGTACCGGGCTTATCTTCAGCATTTACGGCGTCCACGATCACGACCAGGTCCCTGCCGAACAAATACGGAGCGAGATCCAACCCGGGTGTGCCGAGGTCAAGGACCTCAACGTTCGGGCCGCATTGATACTCGCAACGAAACCTTTCGACTGCCAGCGGGCCAAAGCCGTCATCGCCCATCAGGACGTTACCTAACCCTATTACACATACGCGCGCCGTGCTCATAAGACCTTCACCCGAGTGATTTCGCGGCCGCTTGCATCGAGCGTGTGACACGCGCAGGCCATGCACGGATCGAAGGAGTGCACGGTGCGGAGCACTTCCAGCGGCTTCACCGGATCGGCCACCGGGTTAGCCAGCAGAGAACTCTCGTACGGCCCGGGAACACCGTTCTGGTCGCGGGGACTGGCGTTCCAAGTCGTCGGCACAACTGCCTGGTAGTTGGAGAAAGCTCCCTTGTCAATGACCACCCAGTGCGAAAGTGTGCCGCGCGGCGCTTCATGCATGCCCACACCCACAACTTCGTGCTGCGGGAATTGGGGTGGATTGTATATGGTGTCGTCGCCTTTCAGAATGTTGTCGGTGAGTTGCTGCCAGTGCTGAAGCGCAAGGTCGGAGAGCATAGCCGAGCGGATCGCGCGGGCAAGGTAGCGCCCCATCGTGGACTGCAGAGCATCCGGAGTTAGTTTCAAACCATTTACCGCTGAAATTTGGCTGAAGGCGGTGTCCGTCCATTTGCGCGTGAGCGGATGGCCGGAAGCATAACCGACGAGAATATTCGCCAGTGGACCGACCTGCATCGGCTGATCGTCGTAGCGCGGCGCTTTCACCCACGTGTATTTTCCGTTGTCTTGGAAATTGGTGTACTTCGGGTCGGTTTTGCCTTTCCAGGGTTGCTGTAGGCCTTCTCCCTGATACCACGCGTGCGTAACATCCTCGGCCACCGCCGCGCGGATGGGCTGGTCGTGCCAATCTTGAATCGGCCGCACGGAGCCAAGATTTCCGTTCATGATGATGCCGCCGGGAAGATCGAATTTCGTAGCCTTCGCGTCCACTGGAAGGTCAGGTACGGCAAGATAATTCGCCACGCCGCGTCCATAGCGGAACCACTCGGGATAGGAGGCGGCCAATAGGCAGGCATCTGCGAAATAGGCCTGTTGCACGAACGGGATCATTTCCTGGAAAAGAGATTGCAACGTCCCCAGGCGATCCATGTTCATGGTCGCGAGGCTGTTCAGGTTAATCGCGTTCATCACGCCGCCCACAGCCAGGTTCTGGATGTGCGGGGTTTTTCCGCCAAGAATCCCGACGACCTGACAGGCTTTGCGCTGAAACTCCAAAGCCTGCAAGTAGTGAGCAAACAGAATCAAGTTCATTTCCGGGCTCAAACGCATCGCCGGGTGGCCCCAGTAGCCGTGCGAGAAAATTCCGAGCTGACCGCTGCCAATCAAACCGTTGACCTTCTGCTGAACCGCCGCTAGTTCGTGGTGGGAATTTCCGGACCAAGTGCTCACGCCGTCTGCAATGGAGGCTGCTTTTGCTGGGTCCGCCTTGGGAATGGTCGTGATGTCTACCCAATCGAGTGCGGACAAGTGATAGAAGTGCACGATGTGATCGTGCAGGGCGTGCCCGATGAGAATCAGGTTGCGAATGTACTGCGCGTTTGCCGGAATCTCCAACTGCAGCGCGTCTTCGACCGCCCGCACTGAGGCCATCGCGTGCACCGTGGTGCAAACTCCACAGAAGCGTTGAGCAAAGACCCACCCTTCGCGGGGATCGCGTCCTTTCAAAATGTTCTCGATGCCGCGCCACATCGTGCAGCTTGCCCATGCCTTCTGCACGCTGCCGCCATCGACCTCGACATCAATGCGCAGATGGCCTTCGATGCGAGTTACCGGGTCGATAGAGATTCGCGCCATGGTAGTTCTCCTTTTGACTGAGCCGTCTGGCGGCGCTGTCGCACAAGTTTGAACATGTAATTCCAGTCTTTGATTTCCCCGGGTAGCACTGCGAAGTACTTGACTGCCAGGCCGAACGCCGCGATCCCGAGTGAGATATACCCGCTGGTCATGAGTAACTCGGGCGTACTCGGGAAGTAGCTAGCGCGGCGCGCAGGGAAGAACGCGATGGTGGTGGGGATGAAGCGAAAGAGTAGTCCCCCCAAACAGGCGAATATGGCCATGTTGAGCAGGCTTCGTGGTGTCTCGCGCACATCCCTGAGGCGGAGCGCGATGGCCGGGATGAGGATGAGCGTTGTCTCGACGAGAAAGAGTGCACTCATCTTGTCGAACGCGAATGCAGCATGGAGCTGTCCCCGCCAGATGAGGTCGCCGAATCGGACGGCGATGAAAACGAAGCACATCCACGACAGCAGGTTGCCTAGCTCCCCCAACACTCCCAAGTCGAGCGGCCGCGAGTAACGTAAAGAGGCCACGAGGAGAAGAAAGGTCACGAAGCCCAGTCCGCACAGTCCTGCGGCCAAGAGGTAGAGGAATGGCAGAAACGGCGTCTGCCAGAGAGGGTTGATCTTGTTACCGGCCAGTAGCAACAGCCCTCCCAGCGAGGACTGATGCATGAGGGGGAATACGTAGGCCCCAATGAGCATAAATGGATAGATTCGGCGCAGACGGGGGGCCCATTGCAGAAGACGTGACCTGGTTGCATCAGTCCCTGTGTAGTAGAAGCGCTCCAGAACCATCGGAAGGTTCTCGAAGGCCAGGAACAGTGCGCAGTACACTGGCATGCAAAAGGAGATCTCGAGCATCGCCGATTCGGCGTTCCAGCGCCACGGAAGAATGATGTTCCAGAAGTTCCAGGCGCGTCCCACGTCGAAGCCGAGTGCGACAAGACCCGTCGCATAGAAGAGGAAGCCGGAAACCAGAGCGGTCCGCATGACCACGTGCAGCTTTTGCCGGTTGAAGACCCAGGCTGCCATGCCCACCGCGAGAGGGCCGGAACCTAATGCGGTCAGGGTCAAGACATTGAAGGTCTTCCAGATGCCCCAGGCATAAGCATCGTTCATCCCGGCGAATGGACCCAGCGGAGAGAAGAACCGCACCAGAGCCAGGACGAGGCCGAGTGCGGCGAGTGCCGCGAAAAATAGCAGCGTAGGCGTAACTACCGGCTCGCCGTAAACAGGAACGCCCCGCTGCCAGTGGTTTATGAGGGTGGAACCGGTGGCGTTGTGCCTGCTCATAGCTGATCCTTTAGGCCTGTTTCCTTCTCGCGTTCAGGTCGCTCCGCCTCATGACGGTTCCAGTTCCGCTTGACCACCACGCCCAAGAGTCCGGCCATGAGAATCGGTGCCGAAAGCCACTTGTAGATCACGGATGTCACCTTAGTTGCGTAGTGTCCCAGCGAGGTCGAGCCGAGCTTGGGAAGGCCGATCTTCTCGAAAGCGACGCTGGACAGATAGAGCACCTGAGTTCCTCCCGCCTCATGCTCTCCGTACACCCGGTTCTCGAAATACTTATTCGGCGCGTCGGCGATGCGTTCCTTAGCCTTGGCCAGGAGGCCGTCACGCTTGCCGAAAATCACCGCTCCCGTCGGGCACACGGCGGTGCATGCAGGTTCCTGATTCTTCTTCAAGCGCTGGTCGAAGCAGAACTCGCACTTGACGATCTTGGGATTCCACTTGTCCCACTCGAACTTCGGCACGTCGAAGGGGCAGGAAACCTCGCAGTAGCGGCACCCGATACACAGCGAACTATTCCACGTGACCGCACCCCACTGGTTCTTCTTCAGCGCGCCAAACGGACAGCCGGTTGCGCAGGCGGGATCCAGGCAGTGCATGCATTGCCTTTTGACAAAGGCGAAGTCCGTTCCATCCGTCTCCCGGTAGAGCTTGATGATGTTCTTGGTCTTCGAGTTCAGGTCCTCAGGGATGTCCCAGAGTCCCGAGGTGAGTGACGTGTCCGGCGGCACGCCACCGACGGTGTCGGGCGGCAATCCGTTGGCCTCGCTGCAGGCGGTCATGCACGCCCGGCAGCCGGTGCAGACGGTGCTGTCGTAGAGCATCGCCACGGCGTCTGGAGGAGCCACAGGATGTTCTGGATGTTCCTCCGCAACGGCGGATGTAGCCAGCCCGCCGACGACCGCGCCGCCGGCTCCGACAATCCCCTTAAGGAGTTGACGACGGTTGATCTCGACGTTCATATCGAAGCCTTCGGCCCTGTGCCGGTCTCCGCGCCCCCTTCAGGTGTTTCGGGAGGAGATGGCGGCCCGGAACCGGGCACGCTGTCATCGTCCTGCTTGGTTGAGAACTTACGCGAGGCTACATAGCCCGCTCCCGCGAGCACGCCCACTCCCAGTCCGACCAAGCCGGTTGCCAGCGGGCTGACAATGCCCTGGGGCGCATTGATCGGAGGGTATGTCTCGGGCGGTGTGGCTCGAGTATGAATTTGCACGACCTTGAACATCGGGACGCGGAACGCGATGCTTTTCTCCGTGCATCCAATGCAAGGTGCGCCGATACCAATCGGCCACACGTCAGGCATTTCGTTGAAGTGCCGCGTCGAGCATCCCGCGTGGGTGTCCGGCCCCTTGCAGCCCATCTCGTACAGGCACCAGCCTTCACGATGGCCCTCGTCGCCGTATTGCTTCACAAAACGGCCGGCATCGAAGTGTGCCCTGCGAGGGCATTGCTCGTGAATATCGCGGTCGTAGGCGAACTTTGGCCGCCTTTCAGCATCGAGCTCAGGCAGTGTACCCGAATCGGCAAATTGCAAGACCACGCCGAGCAGCGTGTACGGATTCGGCGGACAGCCGGGAAGATTAACGATCGTCTTGTGCGGCATGAGGTCAGCCACGCCAACCGCGCCAGTTGGATCAGGATCGGCCGAGGGAATCCCTCCCCACGCCGCACATGACCCTATGGCGATGATGGCCGCAGCCTTTCCTGCGACATCGGCCAGGACTTCCATGGCCGGCCGACCGGCCAGCTTCATGTAAATGCCCTTATCCTTGGTGGGGATCGAGCCCTCAACGACGCAAACGTATTTTCCGGAGTAATTCTCAACGGCCTGCGCGAGCGCCTCTTCAGCCTGCTTACCCGAGCCTGCCATCAACGTCTCGTGGTATTCGAGCGAGATGACGTTCAAAATCAAATCGCCTAAATCGGGGTGCGAAGGCCGGAGTAGCGTTTCGGTGCAGCCCGTACAGTCCTGAAAATGCAGCCAGATCACGGGCGGACGAATCACTTTTCCGAGTCCCGCAGCAACCTCCTCCGGAGTCTTCTTGTCAGTGATGGCCAGGCCGAATGGCGCAGCGACCATCAGAGTGGAGCAGAACTGCAGGAAGGCCCGGCGGCTGACGCCACACCGCATCAGGCGCTCATCAATAGTTTCGGCGACTCTTGAAGAGGCAGCTAGCGGACCGAGCAATTTCATATTGCGACTCCCTGGCAACACTGAGGAGAGTGCCTTCGAATCGTTTTCTGAATTATGACGTGTGCGAATTGTCGGCTTTAGCTCTCCTCGATTGCTTTAAAAGCACCACGATTGCCAAAGTAAAACCCGTCAGACGATTTGCTTCTGCCTTACACCTGAATGACTTGCGCGTGTGAGGCCAGCTCCAATTTGCACGAAGTGTCAACCATTGGTCACGCTCGCTGACACTGTGCCTTCCGCCGACACCTGCGATTACAACCGGTTCGCGCCCCAAGTAACAAAGAATCGCCCAAAGCGTTTGCGGGAGAAGGGTATGGCACTTGCCTTGTGGGCGATTTGGGGAGTGGTATACGACATGCTCATCTGAGTAGGAGGAATCTCGTTGCGAGACTTCGATAGCTTGTCTCAAAAAGAAATTATTGCCCTTGCCATTTCGCTGGAAGAGGAGGACGAACGCATTTATTCCGATTTTGGCGAGAGCCTAAGAAAAGGCTTTCCCGGCACCGCGCAGGTGTTTGAAGAGATGCGGCAGGAAGAGATCGGGCATCGTCGCCGGCTGATCGAGTTGTACAAGCAGAGGTTCGGCGAGCACATCCCACTCATCCGCCGTCAGGACGTGCGCGGATTTGTGCAGCGCAAGCCGATCTGGCTAAATACACCATTGCGCCTGGAGCAAATTCGCGCCCAAGTCAGCGCGATGGAAGTCGAGACGCGGCGATTTTATGAGCGAGCAGCTGCACGCGCGCAGGATGCGAGCATCCGGCAACTGCTTGACGACCTTGCAGCCGAAGAAGCGGTCCACGTCGGGCGCGCTGCTGATCTGGAGAAAACCGAGCTACCGCCCGCGGTGCGCGAGGAAGAAGATAAGGCCAAGCGCCGGCTCTTCGTCCTGCAGATCGTGCAGCCGGGCCTGGCGGGACTGATGGACGGTTCGGTGTCGACCCTCGCGCCCGTCTTCGCGGCTGCGTTTGCTACGAAGAATACCTGGGACGCGTTTGCCGTCGGCCTCGCTGCATCTCTCGGGGCGGGCATCAGCATGGGCTTTGCCGAGGCGCTGTCCGACGACGGCAGCCTGACTGGTCGCGGCACGCCGTGGTTGCGTGGCTCAATCTGCGGAGGCATGACTGCCTTGGGTGGCATCGGGCACACATTACCATTTCTCCTCCACGACTTTAATGTCGCGACCACGGTGGCCATTGGGGTGGTTCTTGTCGAGCTGGCAACCATCACCTGGGTACGCCACCGCTTCATGGACACGCCACCGTTTTCGGCCGCCATGCAAGTGGCCTTGGGCGGTGCGCTGGTGTTCGCGACTGGGATACTGATCGGGAATTCGTAGCTGCTATGGATGACGCATCACGGCGTGTAGATCTTCCGAAGAAAGGTTGAATGGCGGACGAACGAGCACTCCGGGGGTAGAATGTGCTTTCCGATGACAACGAGAGCGCACACGTCAATAGGAAGAGTGATTGCACTCCTCGTCCTCGGCGCAGCAATCCTGTTGGCGGTGGTCTGCCCTGGTGCTTCCGCGTTAGACCCATCTCTCGACATCAGCCAATACGCACATACCGTGTGGACCATCCAGGATGGGTCCTTCAAGGGCAACATCTACGCGATGGCCCAAACGCCCGATGGGTATCTCTGGCTCGGCACAGAATTCGGCTTGCTTCGCTTCGATGGCATTCGCACTAGCCCCTGGCAACCACCTGCGGGTCAGCATCTCCCTGACAACGCCATCAACAGGCTGCTCGTCACGGGCGACGGAACCCTTTGGATTGGCACGGCTGTTGGCCTTGCAACCTGGAGTGGCGGCAAGCTGACCCGGCGGCCGGAGCTTGGTGACCACTTTGTGGCATCTCTGTTCGAGGACCGTGAGGGAACGGTGTGGGCCGGCTCGTTGGCGAATCCCGGCCACCTCTGCGCCCTAAGAAGCGGCGGCGCGCAGTGCTACGGCGAAGATGGCGCCTTCGGCCGGGCCGTTTGGTCTTTGTATGAGGACAGCTCTGGCAATCTCTGGGCCGCTGCACAATCCGGGCTTTGGCGAATGAAGCCCGGTCCCCCGAGGCGATATCCAACACCGGCGGAGCTCATTGGTCTAAGTAAGGCCGACAACGGACTGCTGCTAGTTGCCATGCACGGCGCAGGACTCCTGCAGCTCGTCGGTGACAACCTCGAAGCGTATCCCATTCGAAGCCCAATCAATTCGAACCGACTGCTCCCGGACCGCGACCTCAATTCGAATCGACTTCTCCGGGACCGGGATGGAGGTCTCTGGATCGGGACCGTAGAGCGGGGACTCATCCATGTACATCACGGCCGGACAGATATATTTTCACGAGCGAACGGCCTCTCAGGCGATGTCGTCCTCAGCCTTTTTGAGGATCGTGAAGGCGATATATGGGTCGCCACCACTGGAGGACTCGACCGGTTTCGAGAGCTCCCGGTCGCTACCCTGTCGGTGAAACAAGGTTTGTCTAGCGATGCTACTCAATCCGTGCTCGGTGCCACAGATGGGAGCATTTGGATTGGCGCGCACGAGGGTTTGACCAGGTGGAAGAACGGACAAACGACAATCTTCGGCGAGGCTAGTGGACTGCCGGATGATGCACCGCAGTCGCTGTTTCAGGATGATCGTGGGCGAATCTGGGTGTCCACGGATCACGGACTTGCTTATTTCAAGGACGGCAGGTTTGTTGCCACAAATGCCTTACGTGGCGGACGGGTACATTTCATCACGGGGGACAAGGCGGGCAACCTCTGGCTTTCAGAGGATCGGAGCCTTTTGCACGTGCGGGATGGACGTTTGGTCGAGCATTTCCTCTGGTCGGAACTGGGACGTTCCCAACATGCTCAGGTTCTACTCTCAGGTCGTGAGCCAGGCGGAGTGTGGCTTGGATTCTGGCAGGGCGGGGGACTGTCGTATTTCAAGGATCATCAGGTCCGCGCGTCGTACACAGCCGCTGATGGTCTGGGCGAGGGAGGTGTCGCCGGCCTTCAACTCGATCGCGATGGCGCCCTATGGGCCGCAACCCACGCTGGCGTTAGCCGGCTGAAAGATGGTCAGATCGCTACGCTAACCAGCAGGAATGGCTTGCCGTGCGACACGATTCACTGGACGATGGACGATGACGATCGTTCCTTCTGGTTGTATACCGCCTGCGGCCTCGTGCGCATCGTGCGGTCCGAAATGGACGCGTGGATCGCCGACCCGAAGCATAGAGTTGAAACCACGGTTTGGGCTGCGGCGGACGGTGTCAGACTCCGTTCGACTGCGTCTAGCGAATACGGTCCTCGCGTCGCGAAGTCCACCGATGGCAAACTGTGGTTCGTAACCGGAGAAGGCGTGCAAATCGTCGATTCGCGTCGTCTTGCTGTCAACCAAGTCCAGCCGCCGGTCCACATCGAGCAAATCATAGCCAACCACAAGATTTATTGGCAGCGCACACCGGGCGCGCCGGTTGCGGACGTGCGACTGCCAGCGCTGATTCGGGATTTGCAGATCACCTTCACCGCCCTCAGCCTCGTCGCGCCGGAGAAAGTCCGCTTCCGTTTCAAGCTGGAGCCACAGGATAGTGACTGGAGAGAAGCGGTCAACGAGCGCCAGGTGCAGTATTCAAACCTCGCTCCCGGCGCTTACCGCTTCCGCGTCATCGCCTGCAACAACAGCGGAGTGTGGAACGAGCAGGGCGATACGCTGGATTTCTCCATCGCCCCGGCGTACTGGCAGACGAGCTGGTTTAGGACGCTGTGCGCGGCCGCTTTCCTCGCGTTGCTCTCGCTGGCGTATCAAGCGCGTGTTCGGCAACTGCGGCAGCAGGAGCAGCAGATGCGCGACGTGATTGAAACCATCCCGTCATTTGCCTGGACCGCTCTCCCCGACGGCCCCAGGGACTTCGCCAATCGCCATTGGGAGCAATATACGGGTATGTCCAGCGAGAAGACGGTGGGCTCAGGCTGGGAATCCGCCGTTCACCCCGAAGACTTAAAGCGGTATGTGGAGAAGTGGCGCGTCTCGGTGGCGACCGGCGAGCCCTTCGAACAGGAGGTGCGCTTCCGGCGGGCGGAGGATGGGCAGTATCGTTGGTTCTTGACTCGCGCCGTGCCGCTGCGAGATGCACGAGGCAAGATCCTCAAGTGGTACGGTACCTCGACCGACATTGAAGACCGCAAGCGCGCCGAACAGCTACAGGCAGACCTGGCTCACATCAATCGCGTCAGCCTGATGGGCGAATTGGCGGCCTCGATCTCCCATGAGCTGAAGCAGCCAATCGCCGCGGCAATTACGAACGCAAATACTTGTATGCGCTGGCTTAAGCGCGACCAGCCGGATTTGGAAGAGGCGTGCGAGGCGACAGGGAGAATCCTCGACGACGGAAAGCGTGCCGTTGACATCATCGAGCGTTTGCGGTCGCTATACAAGAAGTCTCCTCCAAAACGTGAGTCGGTAGAGGTGAACGACATTGTGCAGGAAATGGTCGTGCTGCTGCGGGGCGAGGCCAACCAGCATGCAGTTTCCATACGCATGGATCTTGCCGCCATCCTCCCCAGAATTACGGCCGACCGCGTCCAACTGCAGCAGGTGCTTATGAACCTCATGCTCAACGCCATCGAGGCCATGAAGGAGACAGGCGGAATCCTTACCGTCAAGTCAGAACTGGACCAGGACGGGCGAGTCGCGGTCTCGGTGAGTGACACTGGCGTGGGACTGCCGGCCGAGAAATCCGACCAGATCTTCAGTGCCTTCTTTACCACCAAGCCACAAGGCAGCGGGATGGGATTATCCATCAGCCGTTCCATCGTCGAGTCGCACGGAGGCCGCCTATGGGCAACCGCCAACTCTGGTCGAGGTGCGACGTTTCATTTCATCTTGCCAACCGCAGCCCAGGAGGAGAACACACCCGTTATGGAAACATAATTCGGGGAATCCACCCGTCGGGTGGTGGTTGTCCGTCACGCTGATCTGTGACTAGATCGCTTGGTGTTTCGCCCTCCTTAGTCGTACGCTGGCCGCGGAAGGATGAGGGAAAGTTGTCGTTCCACGAGTCGGCAGCCAGACTATGCCCCCATCCCCCGTAGGTGGTTCGACCAGTGATCGGCCATGCTAGTTTTCGATTTGTTACACCACTGCCCGCCCACACCTCCGTTCGGCCTCTGAAAATCCCACCTAAGTCCATTGTTAGTAGGATTTTACCTGTAAGTCTCACAGGCTTAAGAATTTGCACGCAAAAAGACGCTATCTCCATGAATACAAGGATTTTTGGGGGGAGGGGCCCTATCCTTATTATTACTCCAGCGTGTCATAGGCAGGCGTCCACTGCGTTTTACGCACTCGTTCACGCAGTTCGTCTTCATCGACCATGTGGGCGACACCGTCTCTTTGTGCCTGTATTCCCACCGCGACCGCGATTTCTGCAGCCACCCGCCTGAGGTCTGGCAGCGGAGGGAGCAGGGAAGCGGAAGCGTCCTTGAGGGCCGGCGAATTTCCGGCAAGCGCCCGGGCTGCTGCCAGCATCATCGCTTCGGTGACCCGGCGGGCGCCGGACGCGACAACGCCAAGTCCCACTGCGGGGAAGATGTAAACGTTATTGCATTGCGCGATGGGAATCCTGCGCCCGCCGTAGCTGACAGGAGCAAACGGAGAACCTGCCGCCACCAGCGCGCGTCCATCAGTCCAGTGGACCAAGTCCTCCGCGTTCGCTTCCGATCTCGAAGTGGGATTCGAGAGCGGAAAAATAATAGGCCGCTCGACCTTGCGCGCCATTTCACGAACAATTGGATCCGTAAAGGCGCCGCCAACAGTTGAGAGACCAATGAGAATAGTTGCATTGATCGTTGCAATTACATCGGCTAGCCCGATATCTCCGTTGGAAGTTCGAGGCCAGCCGGAGACGCGGCTCTCCGGCTGGGCATACACGCTCTGTTCAGGTGCAAGGTGTTTTCTGCCCGAGCGCAGAAGGCCATCTTTGTCGACGACCCAGAAGCGGCTACGTGCCTCCTCCTCAGATAGTCCTTCTTCTTTCATCTCGGCACACAGTCCATCTGCAACACCAATGCCGGCTGAACCCGCGCCGAGCACGACCACCTGTTGGTCCTTTAAGCTTTTTCCAGTCATCTTGACGGCTGCTAATATGGCGCCAAGAGCAACCGCCGATGTTCCCTGGATATCGTCGTTAAAGGTCAACAATTGGTCGCGATAGCGATTGAGGATTGGTCGGGCATGAGGAGTCGCGAAATCTTCCCATTGCAAGCATGTTTCGGGCATTTCTAGCTTCACCCCTTGCACAAACTGGTCTACGAAGTCGAAGTAGTCTTGACCAGTGATGCGTTCATGACGCCAGCCGAGATACTCAGGATCATTTAGTCGCTCCGTGTTGTTGGTTCCAACATCCAAGACGATCGGTAGCGTTCGTTCCGGACGAATGCCGCCGATCAGCGTGTACAGGGAGAGTTTGCCGATGGGAATTCCGAGTCCGCCTGCGCCCTGATCACCGATCCCCAGAATGCGCTCGCCATCCGTCACGACAATCACATCGACGTCCTTATTTGGACGATTTTGCAGTAACTCGGGGATCGAATCGCGGAGGGGATACGAGATGAATACTCCACGCGGCCGTCGATAGATGTGGCTGAATTGCTCACATGCCAACGCAACTGTTGGTGTGTAAACGATCGGCGTCATTTCTTCGATATGGTCGAGAAGGAGTCTATAGAAGAGGACCTCGTTCGTGTCCTGCAGAGCGCGCAAGTAGATATGTCGCTCCAGATCGTCGTCTTTCCTCTGGTAAGCCCCATAGGCGCGGACGACTTGCTCGTCAAGGGCTTCGACATGCGGCGGAAGAAGCCCGTGCAGACCAAATTCAGTGCGCTCCTGCCCCGTGAAAGCTGTGCCTTTGTTCAGACCTTGCCGATTGAGAAGGTCTCTGCCGCGAGGGACATCCGACCGATCTGTTGGCGTGTTGGCTGATGGTTTGGGCATTGCGAATCGTTCCCCTTCTGTCTGCGGTCGACCGTTGTTCGCGGAGCAGGTTGCCTCTTATCAACAACGATGCCAAGAAGAGGTGAATATCCTCATATCAGAGCCGCTAGATTATAGCTCTCTCCGCGCGTGCCCGGTTTCGCGTAGAAATACGCTCAGCAGGATCGCGAAGAATATGCTGGCGATCCAAAAGAGACCGCTTTTGCGAAAGTGGACAACATGGTTTGGGGTATTAGCGATACCCCTGCCGACCAAGTCGCCGAAGACCGGTCCAACGAGCGCGGTAACTCCGAAGGTGAGGAAGTTAATCGCCCCTGTAGCGCTCCCCTTGACCTCGTCTGGATTGACCTCTTTAACGATGGTGTACGGAATCATCGCCGCGCCGGAAGCTATTCCAAAGATCAAGCAGCCGATTACGGCGGCGTTGTGGCTGGTGCTGAAAGCAATGTCGGCGGCAGATAACAGCATGACGGCTGCACCTCCGATAAGAACCGGCTTGCGACGGCCAATTTGATCTGCGAGCCAGCCGAGCAGGGGACAACCAATCACCCATCCCAGCGGAACAAGGGAACCTGTAACGACGGCATCATGAAAGCTGAACATTCTGTCGTGCTGAAGGAACGCGACACCCCATGTCATGGCGCCGAGGGTCGTGGGCACAAAAAGGAGCCCGGCCACTGCGCCGCACAGATACGACTGCGGGTTTCGAAATACGATCCGGTAGGGACCCAACACGGATGCCCAGCCTGTACTACCTGCTTGCGGGCGGGTTTCGGAAGGAGCGATTAGAAACAGCAATACACCAATGGCAAGACTTGCCATGCCCAACCAATGCCACACTGCTTGCCACGCAAGACCACGGTCGAGCAAAGGTCCCACCACAAACTGTCCCGCCGAGCCTCCGAGCATTCCCAGACACTGTGTAACGCCTATGGCCGTGGCGAGCCATCGCGCCGAGAAGCCGTGCGTGGCAAGATAGACGGAGCCGGCAAAAGCAAAGGCCGAACCAGCACCTTGAAGCAGCCTCCCGGCGTAACCGGCTGTCGCGCTTGACAGAGCAAAGAGCAGACAGCCCAGGGCCAGAATGAAGATGCCTACCGGTACGGCCTTCTTCGCGCCGACCCGATCTAGTGCCGCGCCGGCAATAAGGCTGGTAAGAGAATAGGTGTAATAGTAGGCCCCGAGAATCGCACTGACGCCGACTGCGGTCGTGCCGAACGCCAGCGACAGCTGCGGGATCATGACAGCCGGGGCAGATCTCGCCGCATATTCGACAAAGTAGAAACATAGAGCAAGCCCCCAAGCGACCTGGAAGGCTCGCGTTCGCGAGGCGCTGGCGGCTTCGGATGGAAGAGAAGCCGTTATTGGTTGTGTCGTCATGCACTACCTCTAGTCTCGTGACACTAGCGAAACAGGTTGACCTTTGCGAGATCGATGACTTCGTCGGCGCGTCCGTTGAGCACCGCTTTGGCCATGAACAGACTGAAGCCTTTGGCTTCCTCGACCGTAATCGTCGGTGGCATCGAGAACTCCTGACGGGCCACTGGAACCTCGACCAACGCTGGGCCGTTATAACTGAGAGCCCGCGCGATCATGGGTTCGACTTGGTCTGGAGTTTCCGCGCGGAGGCCGAGCAGACCCGCTCCCTCCGCGATCTTCGTGAAATCCGGGTTGTGCAGGTCCGTGCTGAAGTCCAGAATGCCCGTCGCTTTCATTTCCAGTTCGACAAATGCCAGGGCATCGTTCTTGAAGACGACCACCTTGACCGGCAATTGATGCTGGCGAAGTGTGAGCAGATCGCCCATTAGCATCGCCAAGCCGCCGTCGCCAGACATCGAGATTACCTGTCGGCCCGGATAACTGGCCTGCGCCCCGATGGCTTGAGGCAGGGCGTTGGCCATCGACCCATGTATGAAAGAGCCGATGACCCGTCGTTTCCCGTTCATTCTGAGATAGCGGGCGGCCCAGATGGTCGGTGTTCCCACGTCACAAGTGAAAACCGCATCCTCGGCTGCAAGCTGGTCGAGCACGTGAGCCACATACTGCGGATGAATCGTCTTCTTTCCAGAATTGGCCGCGGCGAGGTCGTCCAGGCCCTTGCGTGCCTCGTGATAGTGGTCAATCGATTTCTTCAAATGCGCTTCATACTTGTTTTGGTCCAACTTCGGCAAGAGCGCCCGCAATGTCGATTTCGTATCGCCAACGAAGCCGAAATCAAGCTTTGCACGGCGTCCGAGCTGTTCGCCGCGAAGATCGATCTGCACCACGGTCGCGTGCGTTGGAAAGAACTGCTGATACGGGAAGTCGGTCCCAACCATCAGCAACACATCGCAGTTCATCATCGCGTGATAGCCGGAAGAGAATCCCAGCAGACCGGTCATGCCCACGTCGAAGGGGTTGTCGTGCTCGATGAACTCTTTCCCACGCATGGCATGGACGATGGGGGCTTGCAGCTTGCCTGCGAGTTCGATCAGTTCATCATGGGCTCCTGCGCAACCAGCGCCCCCCAGAATGGTTATTCTTTCCGAGCGATTCAGGAGGCCGGCTAGAATGTTGAGTTCGTCATCGGAGGGACAAACCGTAGGCTTAGCGTCGGGAAAATGGATCCTGGGACTTTCGTGGACGGCATCTTGCATCGCCACATCGCCTGGCAGGGCAACGACTGCAACACCGCGTCGCGAGATTGCAGTCTGCATCGCAATCTCCAGAATGCGCGGCATCTGCGTAGGCTGCGTAACCATCTCACAATAGTGGCTGCACTGACCAAAGAGATACTCAGGATGAGTCTCCTGAAAATATCCACTGCCGATTTCAGCACTAGGAATTTGTGCGGCAATGGCCAAGACGGGGACGCGGTTGCGATGGCAGTCGTAAAGCCCATTGATCAGGTGCAGATTGCCCGGACCGCAGCTGCCGGCGCAAACAGCCAATTTGTTTGTCAGGTGCGCCTCGGCCCCGGCCGCGAATGCCGCTGCCTCTTCGTGGCGGACATGTATCCACTGGATCTGTCTCTGAGTACGAATCGAATCCGTGATGCCGTTCAGCGAGTCCCCGCTCACGCCATAGATTCTCTGAACTCCTGACTCCGCCAACACGTCTACCAACAGATCAGCTACTCTCTTGGCCATATCCGTCTCCCGCGAGCCAGAGTTGAGTCTTGGATCGCTGCCCACTGAACGTGGAGCAAGTATTCTTCCTAAGGGTGTCCTCGTCTAACCGGCTCATCTGGGCCGCTTTAGCGGGGTGTCGCAAGAGGGCCCTTTTAGAATCTCAGGGAAATCGTGGCCTAATTTCGACAAGACTGTCGAAGGCTTGACAGTAAATGGTTGTACTCGAACCGTGAAGATGAAATCTTGCCTCGGGTTTGACATACGGCTTCGACACGAACGTCGAACGAGTGACATCGAAGCTTCTCATCTGTCACCCGACTTTCCCCGCTAAAGCGCTCATAGCTCGTAGTTTCTTCTCCGTGGAAGCCCCGTCAGCCTGTTTGGAATCGTACGTGCCTTCTGTCGAGGTGGAAGGTGAACCACATTGTCCCGGATTGCAAAACGACGCAGCACCGCCTTTCGGAACGATGGAGCAACCGCCACTCGTCACGGCTCGGCGTTGACCGCGTTCCATCAAATGGCTCTTACGTTGGCCTTGTTTTGTTGGATGACTCAAGCCGGATACGGACAGGATGTTCGAGGTGCAACCTCCAACCTGCAAGGAACGGTATTTGTCGGGGACCCAGGTAGCGAAGCATACGTCGCAAAGGCCCAGGTGTTGGTTAGCGGACCGGTTATGGCGATAACGGAAACTGATCAGGATGGCAAATATACTTTCGACAATATTCCACCTGGGATCTATACGGTTGAAGCAAGCTTCGAGACTCTCAAGGGAGAGCTGAGCATCAAGATCGAGCCTGACCAGTTAGTTGAACTTCCCATACAACTGACAATGCCTGAAATTAAGACGTCGGTAACGGTGTCCGCGACTGAGTCGACGTCTGCATCTCCCGCTCCGGGGGAAACGATCAAGGAAAAAACAGTCATCAACGCTCCCAATGCCAACGAACAATTTCAAGGCTTACTACCCCTCGTTCCCGGAGTGGTTCGCGGCCCCGACGGGCTCGTGAACTTGAAGGGCACGCGGAACACGCAGAGCGGAGCGCTGGTGAACAGCGCCAACGTTACCGACCCGGCCACCGGCAGCCCGGCCATCAGTTTGCCCATCGACGTCGTTTCATCGGTGAAAGTCATTTCGGACCCCTACGACCCTGAGTATGGGAAGCTGACAGGGGCCGTCTCGAACGTCGAAACAAAGACCGGGGACTATGAGGGCTACCACTTCTCGATACAAAACATCCTACCGCGACCCCGGGTACGCGATGGCAGCTTTGTCGGCATAGAATCGGCCACGCCCCGGATGACCTTTACTGGTCCTCTCGTCAAGGACCGGATCGCATTTACGCAGTCGTTTGAGTACCGATTTGTCCGCACGCCGGTGAACAGCCTGCCGCCGCTACAGCGGGACATGAAGCTGGAAGGATTCAATTCCTACAGCCAATACGACCTGACGATCAGTCCGAAGCAAACGGCGACCATATCCGTTGCAGTCTACCCGCAGAAACTCGACTATCTCGGGCTGAATACATTTACACCCCAGCCCTCTACCGGAGACCTCCATCAGCGGGGATATCAGATCTATGGGCAGGATCATTATTTGCTTGGATCCGACAGCGTTCTTACATGTCAGCTCAGCTTTAAACGATACGACGTGGATGTCACGGCCCAAAACAACGAACCCTTCCAACTCCTGGTTGACACGACACAGGGCGGGTTCTTCAACCGCCAGTCGCGACGAGCCAATCGATTCGACTGGCAAGAGATCTATCAGATGGCTCCCAGGCATCTTCTTGGTTCTCATCAAGTAAAGCTTGGGGTGGAATACTCCCATTCGACCTATAGCGGACGCGAAACTTTCCTTCCGGTCGAGCTTATAGGAGCCAACAACCTGCCGATAGAGCGACTGACGTTTACTCCGCCGACTAACTTCAGCACCAATCAGAATGAGGTTACATGGTTCGTCGGGGATCAGTGGTCACTCTCGCACCGAGTGACGCTCGACTCAGGGCTTCGATTCGACAGCGATAGTGTGACCGGATCGACTCATGTTGCTCCACGCCTGGGCCTTTTGGTAGCTCTAACCAATGATGGCAAGACGCTGCTTAAGGGTGGCATCGGCATTTTCTATGATCGCGTGCCACTTATTTACCCGGTCTTCGACCAAATGCCAGACCGGACCGTGACGCTGCTCGGTCCAAATGGTCAGACCCTCGGCTCAACCGCATATGCAAATCGCATTGGCGGGGAACTCCAGAACCCCCGCAGCACAGCGTGGAATCTCGCGCTTGAAAGACAAGTCTCAGAACACTTCACTGTACGGGTTGCCTATGAACAACGCAACACTGCGAGGGACTTCGTGGTCTCTCCCAGCGCCGGCTACGCCTCGGGCTTTATCACTCTTTCCAATGCAGGGAGCGATTCTTACCGAGAGTTTCAGGTAACCGGCAGATACCGTCTATCTCGCATGACGCTGGACGCCTCCTATGTCCACTCCAGAGCCTATGGCACATTGAACGATCCGCAGTTGTTCTTCGGCAATTACCCGCAGGCGGTGATTCAACCCGATGCCTTCGGGCGGTTGTCGTTCGACGCGCCAAATCGTGTCTTGCTTCATGCTGACATCGAGGGGCCGTGGAAGCTGACGATTGTCCCTGTTTTCGACATTCATACCGGTTTTCCGTACTCCGTAGAGAACCAATATCGCGAATACATCGGCGCGAGAAACGTCGACAGGTTCCCGCGGTTTTCGTCGCTGGATCTCCAGATCACGCGGCCGATTTCACTGCCCCTCGGAGAGCGGCACATCAAAGCAAGAATCGGAGGCGGCATCTTCAATCTCTTCGGTCGTTTCAACCCCCGCGACGTGCAAAACGACATAGCCAGTACCAGTTTCGGCCAGTTCTATAACAGTCCCGCACTCATATTTCGAGGAAAGCTCGTTTTTCAGTTCTAGCTATGAAAACCCAAATCATTTTCGCAGCTCTACTCCTAGCCTCAACTGGAATGTCGTTGAGCGCCGCCGAAAACGATCCTCCCCCTGACGCGAACACCGTGGTAGCGACGATGCTCCAGCGCGACGCACAACGGCGCACACTGGCCGACGGATATCAGGGAATGCGTCGCTACGTGCTTGAGAACGACCGAATGCACAAGCAGGCGGAGTTGCTCGCGCACGTGGAAGCAGGAAGGGATGGCGCGAAACACTTCGAGATCCTCGAAGAAGACGGCTGGAAGGCCGCCGACAAGCATGTATTTCGCAAGATGCTGGCGTCCGAGGAAGAGGCGTCGAGCCCGCAAGAACGCCTGAAGACCCAAGTGGCACCACAGAACTACGACTTTCGAATGGTCGGCACCGAAACGATCGGCGGCAGGTCAACCTACGCCATTGACGTCACGCCCAAGCGTAATGAGGAGAAGCTATTTGCTGGGCGTATCTGGATCGACGCGCAAGATTACGCCCTCGTTCGAGTAGAAGGCAAGCCGGCCAAGAATCCTTCGTTCTGGATCAAGAAGGTACATTTTGTACATACCTATGAAAAGAGTGGTGCGCTCTGGTACCCCAGCTCCACCGAGAGCGTAACCGATGTGCGCATTTTTGGAACGACGAAAGTAACTATCAACTACTTCGATTATGCGCCCAGGCCGTCCGGCACATCCGAAACAGCCAGCGCCAAGAAGTTACAGCCTTTGAACAAATAATAGGCCGACAGAGCAAAGGAAGATATCGCGATGCCCAATATTGACCAATGCATTATCCTGGCCGCCGGTAATGGCAGCCGTCTCGTCCAGCGTTCAAGCGCCAAACCCAAACCACTCGTCGAGCTTCAGGGCCGGCCGTTGTTGGAGCACGTCATAGGACGAGCACAACAGGCGGGCATCACGACCTTCGTGGTTGTGGTTGGCTATCGTGCAGATGCCATTCGGCAGTGGATCGCTGGGCAGGACTTCGCCGGTATGACGGTGTCGTGCATCGAAAATCTGGACTATCACAAGGACAACGGCGTTTCCGTTCTGGCGGCCCGCGCCGAAGTCTCTGGACCCTTTCTGTTGCTCATGTCCGACCACATCTTCGACGCCGCAACAGCCAGCGCCCTGGTTCGGCAGCCGCTGCAGCAGGACGAAGTCATCCTGGCCGTTGATTCGAATCTCGATCGCGTCTTTGACCTGGACGACGCAACCAAGGTCAGGCGGGACGACGGCCGGATCATCGCAATCGGCAAGAACCTCGTCGACTACGATGGGTTCGATACGGGCATGTTCCTTTGTGGCCAGGGGCTGTTTGACGCCCTCGAATCCGCGAAGAAAGGCGGCAACTGCTCTCTGTCCGACGGAATGAGAAAACTGGGTGAGGCTGGGAAATTCCGCGCCTTCGATATTGGCGATGCGTCATGGCAAGACGTTGATACCCCGGAAGCCTTGGCTTATGCGGAAGGCATTTTTGGCCAATTTGTTTGTAGCACGCCCGCACGCGAGGAGTTTTCCCGTGTTTAGTCCCACTCCAACAAAGAGACGAATCCGTCGCTTGCTGACCGCTCTATTTGGGTGTTTCCTGCTCGCATACCTGGTCGGCAAGATCGGGCTTCCGAGGCTGATGCAAGATGTAGAAAAGCTCGGTTGGGGAATTGCTGTGGTCATCGCGTTGGGTGGGGCCAGCCATGTGGCGAAGGCGTGGGCATGGCGGCTAGCACTCCCCGGCGAAGGCAAGATGATTTCTTTCCTGCAGTTCTTCAAACTTCGGCTGGCGTCAGAAGCTGTAGGACAGCTAGGCATTCTCGGCCAAGCATTCGGCGAAGGATTGCGAGTGTCGGCCCTCAACTCGGAGGTTCCGATTACCTCCAGGGTGTGCTCAGTAACGATGGATCGCGGGCTGTTTGTGGTGACTGGGGCGACGGTGGCCATTGTGGGCATCGTAGCGGCTGCCTTCAGCATGAATCTCGCGCATCGGTGGTTATCCTACGCAGCAATCTTTGCCATCGCATTGATAGCTCTCCTGCTCGTGTTGGCCCTAGCTGTTCAGAAGGAATGGGGGATCTTGTCGGGCCCTGTGCGTTTTGCAAAGAAGGTGCGTTATTGCAGAGCATGGTTGGAGAAACGCGAGCACCTGATCAGCTCCATCGAAGACAAACTATTTAGTTTCCGGCGAGAGGCCCCGAAAGCATTCTGGATGTGCCTCAGCCTCAATCTTCTGACCCATATCGCAGCGCTGTCTGAAATCTACGTGGTTCTTCGGCTGTTGGGCTTCAACATCGGTGTTGTCAGCGCGCTGATATTCGAGGCTCTGACCAAGCTAGTCAATGTAGTCGGACTGCTCAATCCCGGCAATGTGGGCAGTTACGAAGGCGGCAATGTTCTCATAGCAAGAATGTTCGGCCTCGGGGCCGACACCGGGATGGTCGTCGCGGTGGCCAGGCGTATTCGGGCGATTTTCTGGGCTAACATCGGCGCCGTATGCCTGTTTGCGCTCACGAAGCATAAGAAGCACGGCCCATCTCGAGACAGCACGGAATCTAACGGCGACGCTGGCCAACCGTGTTCGCCGGCATGGCGACTAGAGTCGCAGTCTGCGGCTCGCGCCCGCATAGCTGTTGTTATCGCCGGCGGGCCGCAGGAAGGTTACGACAGTCGGTCGCCATTGCTGAATGTCGGCACCTTGCCGGTAATTCTTCGCACCATCCTCGGACTTCAGAAAGCCGGAGCGACACGAATCATCGTCTGCGTAGATTCGGAGAATGCGCCAGCGCTGCGGTGCGACCTCAACGCCACGGGACGGCTCCCTGCTTCCGTGGAGTGGTTCGAGTTCGTACCGGGTACCCGTGACTTCTTGTCTATTTTGGGCCATCTCGCCCGCGAAGCAGCACAAGTAGTGGTCATCGCAGGCGACACTGCCTACTACCCGGCGTTGTTCCGAGACGCAATCGCTTGGAATGGAACCACTGATGTGCTGGCGTTCCAATCAGGCGACAAGCCCATCGGCATCTGGTCGCTACCCTCAGCCGCGGCAACCAGGATGGCCACGCGGCGCGAAGGCAGGGCCCGCGACACTGAGCTGTATGCGTTGCTGACGGAATATGCCGCTGAGGATAGAGATGTTGCCGCGGACAAGTGGCAGCGGGTGCTTACCGAGGAAGACCGCGTTGCCGCTGAGGAAAAACTGAATCGATGGTTGGTGAAGCCTACTGATGGGCTATTCGCACGATTCAACCGCAGGATCTCGGTCCCTATCAGCAGACAGCTCATCAAGTGGCCCGTTACGCCTAACATGGTCAGCCTTTTTACGCTCGCGGTGGGAGTCGTTTCAGGCTTCCTCTTCGCCTGCGGAGGATATTGGAATACGGTGTTCGCCGCGGTCTTGTCGGTCTGGGCCAGCATTCTCGATGGATGCGACGGGGAGGTTGCCCGTCTGAAACTGCAAGAGTCCGACTTCGGCTGCTGGTTGGAGACAGTTTGCGACTATCTGTACTACCTGCTCATTTTTTCCGGTATGGCGATCGGCTTGGTAAGGAGATCAGGACCGACATACCTGTTTTGGACCGAGCTGCTTCTCGCCGGGGCTGTTATGAGCTTCCTTGTCACCGGGATGGGCCGGCGTCGGATTGCCGGGGCGCGTCCCGAGCAATATCTCGGGATCTGGCAGGCGCAAGCCGAGAGCCGACGGTCGAACCCGATTATGTACGTCGGTCGGCATTGTGAGTTCATCATCCGGCGCTGCTTCTTGCCATATGCTCTATTGGCCTTTGCTGTGCTTAACATAACCGAGGTGGCCTTTATCTTGTCGGCGATAGGCGTGAATCTGGTCTGGTTGATATCCCTTTACTCATATTGTGCATTCGCTGCGGCCCCGGCTTCTCCAGCAACGGACTCTGTCGGTCCCGCGTAGGCAAGGATCTGTGCGACCAAGAGGTCTCTTGTATCCTCGACGTGTGGTGGCAGCAGCAAGTGCACTCCAGTTCGAGAGGCGCGATGGATGTAACCTCGATGCAGGCAATCGAAACTGGCGACTTCGCTCCGTGGAGCCTGACGCTTTGGCCGCCGAATTCCATGCGTGTTGTGGACTGGAACATTGATCGCGGACTGCACTTGAGGGCTGTAGTCGAGTTCCTGGGCGATGCCAAAGCTGACCTCCTGATTCTGCAGGAGGTCGACGTGAACGCCAAACGCACACACCTCGTCAATGTGGCCAGAGAGATCGCTCAAAAGCTGCAGATGAATTATGTTTTCGGACGCGAGTTCCAGGAACTGACTCAGGGCTCGCGCAACTCTCCCGCGTTTCACGGACAGGCTACGCTGTCTCACTGGCCTCTATCCAACGCACGAGTTCTAAGGTTCCAAAGGCAGTCAAATTTCTGGCGACCGCGTTGGTATCTTCCTGACACGGAGCCGTTTCAGGAGAGAATTGGCGGGCGGATGGCCTTGGTCGTCGATGTCAACGTAGGCGGACGATCTTTGGTCAGCTATAACATGCACCTCGAGAGTCGTGGGGATGCCAGTCTGCGCCAAGCTCAACTGCGTGAGTGCCTCCGCGATTCAAAGCAGCACAAACCCAGCACTCCCATCGTGCTTGCTGGCGATATGAATTTGAACATTGCCCGCTATGATGCCGTTTCGGAACTCAAACACGAAGACTTCAAAAGTCCCTTCACCGACCAGCAGGTCCGAACGACACCCGCGAAGTCCCTGCTTGACCGCGGAAGCACCATCGATTGGATTTTTACACGCGGCCCAATCCGCGCCACCCAGCCCCAAGTTCATAGCTCAGTTACAGCCTCCGATCACTATCCACTCTCGCTTACCCTGTCGTTCGTCTAGCTCATCTCCTGGTGGGTCGACTGTACCGTCCTTCAACACCCTCCGGCTTTCAGCGATGCCCGACGCTTGACCAGATGTCAAAATCTCGACACTGACCTTCAAGCCGATGTCTCGTCCAGTCTGTCTTGGAGCAGAACGCTTCTTTGAAACTTGTTGAGTCGCGACGGTCAGCATTGCCACCCCCCACCGCGAAAGTGGCTGTTCAATTGCACTAGGAAGAAGCGTAACGATTCCGAGTTGGCCCCTGGAGAACCTTTTGGGCCACCGGTAGGAGGAGAGTCATGTGGACGAGATCATGTGCCATCTGCAAGTCGCTGCTGCGTAAGCTCCATCTGTCTGATTCCGTGCGGTGTCAGTGCGGCTGGGAGTGGTAGGCGAGAACAAGTCTGATCATCGGGTGACCGACTGAGCCCGACCGGAATACTAGAGAAGATAGCGAGAAACGATGATGGCGACGATCATTGAGTTTTACACACCGAGAAACTTCCGAGGTCACCCTTCCTGGATTCCGTCGCAGCGATGCGGCAAGGTGCTTCCGTTTCGCGTCAGCCACACCGAGAACAAACTCACGCCAGATCCGCCGGAACCAATGTTACGGATCATGTTTGCCAGCGAGACAAGACAGGCAGGACTTCTTCCGGAGGAGATCATTTCCCAACAGCCAGAATTTTCGAAATGCAGCCCATAAGGGCAAAAGAGAGCAGAACCATGCCAGTACCCAATCAGCCAGTCCCCAAACAGAACGCTTGGCACCACGAAAACCAATACACCGCGGATTCCGCATGTTCTCACTGCAGTGGCGTCGTCAGCCATGAACTGTGGTGCAGCACACAAAACTCGAATGTTCGGTATGCGTTCCAGGCCGTTTTATATTCCGATTGTTTGACCGTTCAAGATACCCTGATTCTGCATGCTCTAGGCGTCGCGTGGGAAGGCAAGAACCGCTAGGCGACCATCGCCGAGATTTCACGTTCCCGTTGTCTGCGACTACAGCGAAACACGGGAACACGGGAACATTGTCCTCCCGACAGCTTGGCGCACCCTGGGAAGGATAGAAAGCGATCTAGGAGTTGCTTGCGTGCGACGGACCGTTCTGCTGGTTTCCTGACTCGCCCGGTCGCAGCTGAGGATACTCTACCGAGGCAGTTGCTCGCCAATTCATGTTTTGAACGGGATTGCCGTTTCAGATCTTCATGGCCTCGCGCCATCAAAGGAATCCGGCTCCAGTCAATATCCTCGCGTCGGTATGGCGTCTGCCAAAATGTGTCTGCCAAAATGTTGACAGTATCCCTTTGCAGTACAAACCTGCTCGGCCGGCAGCCATCCCAGAGGGAATACCTATTTCTAATGTTTCTTACGAGATAAGAATTCGATGAGTCTAGCCAGCGAGTTTGGCCCTTCGAGTGCTAATAAGAAAGGTAGCAACGGCGTTCGATCCGGTATCCGGAACGACGAAGAGATCAAGGATTGATTAAGGGTAAACCAGCCCTTATAGCAATTGCTAAGGAGTGTTACATGCAAACCCGCAAGCAAAGACACTCGACCATGAATACCCGTAACAGGCGCTGCAACACACTCCCGTCCCTTTTCCCTCTCCCCAGGCAGGGGGCCCGCTGATTGTTGGCGACCCCTGCCTCCTGCCTTATCCGTCGAACTGGCTGTCGAGTCCTCGCATCTAAGAATAAGACAGCTAGGACCGTTTCTGAGACCAACCCGCCTGGGTTCTCCCTTCGCTAGTCCGTCACCCTATGCAATCGGGGTCAATACCGATGAAGTGGAGTTCCTGAAACCAACGGTAGGAAGTCACCCCGCCTCGCTCGTTATGCGATTCGCCGTGGCTCTTCGAAGAGACGAGCCGTTGCCGCCCCAAAGAGTAAGCTGCCTACGTGCGCCAGGTAGGCCACGCCTCCCGATTGCACCTGTGCCACCGAACCGGCATTGAAAAGTTGCGTGAGGAACCAAAACCCAATCAACAGTGCGGCCGGGATGAATTTGATCCTCACAAAGACAAAGATGACGAGTGCGAATCCGATCGCGAGGATGGGTCACCAGAAACGCGCCCATTACCGCGGCAATTGCCACACTGGCACCCAAGTTGGGAACGGCTGAATGAGAATTGGCTACGACTTGAGCAAGCATAGCCACGACCCCGCCCACAAGGTAGAAGACAGAATAACGCCATGGGCCCATCGCGTCTTCGATCTCTGGGGCCAAAGGCCCATAAGAAGATCATGTTGCCGATGATGTGCGACCAACTGCCGTGCATAAACATTGCCGTTATGATCGTGATCCAGTGATGGCCGGAAACAATTTGGGCGGGTATCGCCGACCAGTTGGTGACAAACGCATCCCCACCCACAAGCTCCAGCGAAAAACGCAGGTACATTGTGTCAACGATTCGCCGTGAATATTTCGACTTTCCGAATCTCCAGCAGAACGTCGTTGCCCTTCACGAGGTCCGTTCGGAATTCGCCCGCGTTGGAGTAGTTGGGGCTTGTTAGGGCGACTGCCCACCGTTTTCAGGTACTCAAGAACCCGGCCCCGGCTATTGCGCGGACGGAACACCCTGCCAGCCGTGCACTTCGGTGTCAAGACGCCCCCGCAATTGACAGGTTGACAGTCCGAAGCTGACACGGCTCGACCCTCACTCCCTGCCCGCATTCACCTAAGTACTAAGTTTCTAGTGAAATACGCCTAGATGGGCGGGGCGCAAGCTTTGGCCCTCGATTTGCACTCCCCTACAGCGGGAGGCTTTGGCGAGCAGGCTAGGGAATCTGGCCAGAAATGCCTGTTGTCCGAGCAACCCATTTGTCATAACAACCTTATTGGAGGATCTAATGAAGTTCGGCAGTGGAAGACGTATTCGCTTCGCAATCTTACCTGCGGTTTGCCTGTATCTGCTTGCGGCAATGGCGCCGATTGCAGTGGCAGAGACAAACCACGTTGCAAAGGCGCGAAAGGCGAAAATCACAGGCACGATCACGTCACGCGACGGCAACACGGTTATCGTTCTAGACAAAAAGGACAACTCAACGAAAGTCGTCAACATCACCGACCACACCCAGATTCAACGCGATGGATTCTGGAGTGACAAAACCATGAATGCCACGGCACTGGTTCCGGGCTTAACCATCAACGCAAAAGGCGTCATGAACGAGCAAGGCCAGATTGACGCCAAGAAAGTCAGCTTCCGTCCCGATGCCTTTGCGGTCACAGTAGCTCAAGAACAACAGATTATGGCCAACAAGGCAGGGGTGAGCCATGCCCAAACTACTGCCGATCAGGGAGTAGCGAATGCGGCTACAGCTCAGTTTTCTGCCAACCAGGCTCAGTCTACGGCGGACCAGGGAGTAACGTCAGCACAGGCCGCGAATACAGCAGCAACAGCCAATGCTGTCGCTGTGAAGACAGTCGATCAGCGGGTGTCGAACCTTGGCGAGTACACGACCGTGGCCTCGGCAGGAGTTTACTTTGCGAACAACAGCTCTAAATTGACCGACAATGGCAAGGCAGCTCTTGACCAGCTCATCTCTTCCAATTCGAACGTCAATGGATACAGGATCGAGATTGCAGGTTACACCTCCAGCACTGGCGGTGCGACGTACAACCAGAAGCTGAGCGAACGGCGGGCCGCCGCTGTAGCCCAGTACCTGCGTGAAAACGCCGATGTTCCTATGTGGCGAATCCTCGTACCTGCGGGCTATGGAGAGACACATCCCGCAGCTAGCAACGATGACGCCAAGGAACGTGCCCTGAATCGTCGAGTAGAGGTCAGGGTCATGGTCAGCAAAGGCCTGCAGCAAGACTCACAGGTCGCGAGTGCTCGGCCGTGATCCAGGTACCGCCTAACGCCCGTGATTCATCATTGTTATGGAGCACGGGCGGCGGGCAGATTCGCCCGGTTCATCCCACGCACTCCTGGGCGCCGGGATTCATAAGCGTGGTCCTTCGTACTGAGGCGCCCAGTTGCCAATACCCCCATGGCACCTTGGCAGCCCGAGCGATGGCCGGGCGGCGGGAGAACTTGTTTCAGTCACTTGGGACGGTTCTCCCTTTAATTGCGATTCAGACCCTTGTTAGCGACGGGCCGATCAAGACAGATAGCCGGGCGTATTAGAAGTGAAGTTTCGGAGGACTTCTAGTCGTGACACGTGATCGGGCAACAGTACTGCCTCTTTTGTTTTTCCTCGGAACCGTTGTTTCGCTGGGCCAAACCCAACCGGCGCCGATCGAGACGGAGGCGGTGCAAGTCACCGGCCTGAGCGGGGTCAAACAAAACACCAAAGGAAGCCTGAAGGTGGAGAACGGATCCCTCAGCTTCGTATATTCCAAGGGCAACTGCGATTTGCCCGCAGCTTCCATACAGGATGTGGTTACCGGACGCGATAGTCAGCGCGTTATAGGGGGAACTGTGGGCACGCTCTCGAGGCTAGCGCCTTACGGGGGTGGCACGGCAATGAGCCTCCTCCGCACTAAGCTCGACACCATCACGATTCAATACCAGGATTCAAACGGCGGCCTTCACGGAGCCATCTTCACCCTGCCGGTCGGGCACGCCGAAGCTATCAAGGAACAACTCCTCGCGCAGGGTGCCCGCACCAGCATTCCCTCGAAGCCGGAGCCCACCACGGACCCAAGTGCGCAATCTGAGGCAAAGGAGCAACTACGTTGAAGTCCATCAAGACAGCTATTATTCTTTGGACGCTAATAGCCGGACTGGGTGCAGCACCGCTGCCGTGTGCGCAAGAACATGTGCTTGCGAGGGAAAACGCAACGGCAAAAGCATCGGCCATACAGATCGAGATGATGCAAGCCGGAGAGGTAAGCCTGCCTGCTGAATTCCGGGTGGCACTGTATGAGAACCTCATCCAAGAGATGCAGAAGGGAAGTGGGTTCCCCGAGGTGTATCGTGACGGCGACCGTAACGCTGCCGGGGCTCCGGACTTGGTCATTCTTCACACCACGGTTACAGGATTCAAGCAAGGCAGCGAACTAAAGCGTGACGTTACAACCGTGGGCGGAGCGACCTCAATTACCGTTCTTTGTCAGTTCACCGATAGAGAGGGAAGAGTGTTGCTTGAGCGTAGCATCGACGGCAAGGTCCGTCTGATCGGCGATAACCTGAAAGCAACCGATGACTTCGCCAAGAAAACCGCGAAGCTTGCCAGCGAATGCTTTACTCCTGATCGTAGTGACTCCGAAAGTCCGAGCGCGATCCTGAGGTAAATGGAAAGGAAACACTATGAGACGTCTTACCGCAGATCTGGCAAAACTAGGATTCATTGGATTGGGTAACATGGGAAGCCGGATCGCAAATCGAGTCCTTGATCACGGATACCAACTCACCGTGTACGACCTGGACCCTGATAGGGCGCGCGCCATAGTTGCGAAGGGCGGCGTCGTTGCGAAAAGCATTCTTGAACTGGCACAGACCAGCGATGTAATTCTCTCCTGCCTGACCGACGATGAGGCAGTTCAGAGCGTTTATATGGGCTCTGAGGGGGTTTTCGCCGTGGCGCGGCCAGGAACCGTGGTGTTCGAGATGAGCACGGTCTCTCCAGACAGCTCACGCGAGCTGCACAAACTCGGCGCCAGAGTTGGCATCGAAGTAATGGATGTTGCCCTCTCCGGCAGCACTTCTGCCGCTGAGGAAGGTACCCTGACGTTGCTGGCAGGCGGCAACTGGGAACTCTTCCGAGCTGCTAAGCCGATATTCCAGGCGATTGCAAAGCAATCTCATCTTATAGGTGGTTCCGGCTCTGGAACGACGATGAAGTTGGTCGTCAATACGCTGCTGGGTGTTGGGATGCAGGCGATCGCTGAGGCTGTGGTCTTAGGGGAGAAAGCTGGTCTTGACCGCGAGCGGTTGCTTGAAGTGTTGGCAAAGACAGCAGTGGTCGCTCCGGCGTATATGGGAAAGCTGGCGAGAGTAGCGACGAACGACTACAGTCCACAGTTTCCATTGCGACTAATGCACAAAGACTTTCAGCTGATTCTAAGTACGGCGGCGCAAGAAGAGCTCATCATGCCTGCGACGGAAGCAGCGTTTCGCGTGAATTCGGTTGAGCTGCCACGCAGTGGCGAAGAGGACTTCTCTGCTGTCCTGCGGCGAATGGAAGAGGTCACTGGTATTGCGACTGTTCATTTCGCGAAGAAGGCTGCCGCGGTTGCGCAGCAGACCTTTTCTTCTGATTCCAGCTCCTCCAGTTCTAAGAGGTCTGGTTTCGAGAACGTAATCTAGTACAAAGAGACCTCGAGTCAGTGAACAACGAACCTACAGTGCAGCGCTGCAGGGATTGAAGGCTCCGTTAGGATGCTGCCCGAGAAGGGTATTGCAGTGGTGGCGAACCTGACCTGCGTGCGAGCCGGCGCGCACTACGAAAATGCGGGGCCCAGAGCAAAAGAATGGCCAAGGTAAACCGAGATGCTATCGTTGAAGCACATCCTCGTCGCGACCGATCTCTGCCCCGTCTCCCTTCTGGCTCTTCGGCACGCTCTCGGCATTGCGCGTCGCTACCACTCGACCGTGTCAGTCCTTCATGTCATTGATCCTTCCACTTACGGTTTGGCGGGCCCGGACGGCATATCGGCCGATGCAGATGCCGCGCTGCGCCAGGCCGAAGATATCGAAGCTAGTCTAAGGAGTGAAGGTTGCCTCGAAGGGATACACCACGAATCAATCCTCGAAGTAGGGCCGGTTTGGAGAACCATCGCAGACACCGTTGAGGAGAAGTGCTCGGCCTTGCTCGTGCTTGGGACCCACGGGAGAACTGGGTTTCGCAAGTTTGCACTGGGTTCGGTGGCGGAGAGTGCTTTCAGGGAAGCGCCGTGCCCGGTGCTCAGCGTTGGACCTCGGGTATTGCGAGCGAAAAGCTCCGGGGGTGAAGCTAGACATTTTCTCGTCCCCACCGATCTTTCTCTGGAGTCCCAGAGCGCCCTTCCTTATGGCATTTCGCTGGCAGAGGCTACGGGTGGGGACGTGACCCTTCTCCACGTTCGCGATGCCCGGCTGGGCTCTAACGACGTGGATGCGGCCGAGTCCGTCGCTGCAGCCAATACCTGCCTCCAAGGATTTCTCCAACTACATCCAGCAGCGCAGGCCATCACTCCAATGATCGTGCAAGCCGATCGGCCTGCGGACGCTATTGTTGCGTTCACCGAAGAGCGCCGCATGGACTTGATTGTGATGGGTAGACGTGCGTGGGCACCGGAAAGCCAACCCATGTGGCGAACAGCGTACGCTGTGGTCACCCGGGCTTGCTGCCCGGTTCTGTCAATGCAGACGCCGCTACCTTCGACTACTCCTGCAGTGTGAGATATTCCGGCTACTCGCGGCATGTGTCGGTGTGGGTCATGGCGTGTCAGCGGGTTGACACCGGCTTAGGAAGTCCAGCACGGGGCGCTGCCATCGCCTTTCCTGCCGTCATATATATGGCTCCAAGTGAAGCACTTACGGGCCAGGCACCCTCATCCTGGATGTGGCATGGGGCGTGCAGAACCAGAAAGCGTACGAGGAACTCGTTTAACGGAGCTGCTGTGCAGAAGCTAACAATCCATGACCCACAGTCGCAGCGAGGGCAAGTGGGTCTCCTATTGAACTCGGGATGTGTAGCCGGGCCATTCCCGGTTATGGAAAATGACCCGCCGACCGAATTGCGGTGCTCGTGTAGTTCGCCGGCTGTCATGTGGGAGTGCGAATACTTCTGCAGTATGACAGGCGACCTTTGTAGCAAGTGTTGCCGGTATTGGCCTTTCACATCGTCATCGGGACAAACCGAGCGGGGAGTTTAGAAGTCACGACGCGGCGCAATAGCGTCTTAGTTTTCATCGATCTATTGAAAGGCAAGATTACCTCTCAACCAGAGCGACTCGGCCACTAACTTTTTGGAATCGGTGTACCAGACACCATAGGAGCCTGATATGTCCGCCTCCCCTGTACCCGCGCCAACTCGAGTCCCGACCCCCGTACCTGCGCCGCCCGCGGAGACACCGAAAGACGATGGGAGCGCTGCTGCGAAGAGTACGCCCAAGTGGCAGAAGTACTTAGCTCCCATTCTGGTTGTTCTACTCGCTCTCGCAATCTTGATTACCATTACCCGGAATTGGAATTCTTGGGAGGGCGGCAAGGCTCAACAGGTTACCGACGACGCTTATGTTCGCGGCGACCTGACCCCGCTTAGTACCAAAGTCGCGGGCATTGTTAGCGTAGTACACGTCTCCGACTATCAGCAGGTGCACAAAGGGGACCTACTGGTCGAATTGCAGGACAGTGATTTCCAGGCGCAAGTTGACCAGGCGAATGCAGCTGTTGAGGCTGCCCGAGCCGCCATCGACAACAATCTTCGCCAGCGCGAGCTTCAGGATGCTCGCATTCTGAGGGCGATGGCGGGGATCGACCAGGCCAAAGCCCAGATCGCCGCAGCACAGGCAGGCAAAGAAGCTACCCAGGCCGATTTAGTTCGTACTCGTTCCGAACGCAAACGCCAGGAGGGGCTGTACCAGACTCATTCCACCACACAGCAGAAGGTTGAAGTCGCGGTTGCAGACGAGGAGCGCCTCACGGCTCAGTATGCCAGCCGCGATGCCGACCTAGAACAAGCCAGGACCATGCTGCGCAGCAATGAAATGGAGGCTGAAGCCGAGAGGCGTGAGAAGACTGTATTGGAGTCTCAGGAAATACAGCTTATCGCTGACATGCGCGCCAGAGAGGCATCCCTCGCTGTGGCGCGAGTGAATCTTGGATACACGAAAATCTACGCGCCCGGAGACGGCACCGTCGGGGAACGGCAGGTTCGCCCCGGCCAGTTGGTGTCTCCCGGAACGCAGGTGATTGCGTTTGTCGATAAGACGAAATGGATAGAGGCGAATTACAAAGAAACGCAGCTCGCGAACCTACGGGTTGGTGATCCTGCACAAATCCGCATTGACAAGTATCCAGGGCAGGTGATTCGGGGCAAAGTCATCGAAATCGCTCCTGCCAGCGGATCGCAGTTTGCTTTGTTGCCACCCGACAATGCCACAGGGAATTTCACAAAAGTTGTCCAGCGAATCCCAGTCAAGATTGCACTTGACGATGCGGAACTGGCCAGTAAGTTACAACCTGGATTATCGGTGATAGCTGCTGTCCGCACGAGGCAATAGCAGGCATACGATGTCGAGTGCAACTACCGTAATCCCAGTACCAACACCGCTGCAGGAGGCACAGTTTGTTGCTTCGAAGGTCCTCCCCTCGGACCTGTCGAAGAGCCCTCTGCTCGGGATTCTGGGCGTCCTTATCGGCGCAGGAACGGTAACGCTTACCAGCCGCATGATCTCTCTCGGTATGCCCGACTACAGGGGCCACATGGGGTTTGGGTTCGACGAAGCCGCATGGATTGGCACTGCCTTCGACATAGGCCTGATGTTTATCGGTCCATTCATCGTCTATCTCGGCGGTCTGCTTGGACCACGCCGCATTCTGCTTACAGCCGCCGCCATTTTCACGGTGCTACTTATCTTCCTTCCCCTTGTGCATAGTTACAGCCTGGTGATTGCCATGGCGCTTCTCGGCGGCCTGACCTCCGGGACGTTCTATCCGCTCACGCTAACCTTCGCGCTGCGCAACATTCCACTTCGATTTCTTCCTTTCACGATGGCACTGTATGCCACCTTTATAGATGGAGCGGTCAACATCGCGCCCTCTGTGTATGGCTGGTACAGGAGCCATATCTCCTGGCACTGGATGTTCTGGAATGAGGCACTGATCACACCTGTGATGATGCTCTGCATCTTCTACGGAATACCTAAAATGCCGCCGCCGAAGAGATCGGGACCAGCACCGAGCTTCGCTGGCGTCTTGTACTTCAGCACCGGGTTGGCCTTAATCCTTGCCGCCTTCGAACAGGGCCAACGGCTCGACTGGTGGCGTTCGGGGGTTTACAACGCGTTGTTCTGGTCAGGCGCTTTCTTACTCCTGTGCGCGATCATCCGAAGGCTTAGGGGGGCGAATCCGCTTGTCACCCTGTCCTATCTGTGGAACCGAAATGCGATTCTTCTTGGGGCTTTGCTCTTCTGGTTTCGTTTTACTCTGGCCGGAACGATCGTGCTGATACCGCAATCGTTAGCTATCCGCGGTTTCGAACCCGAGCAGATTGGGCCAGCCGTTATAGGGAGCGCCATTCCGTTGATACTCATCGCTCTTATCGCCGGGTGGTTCATGTTCCGAAATGTAGATCCGCGCCTCATCTTCGCCACGGGGCTGACGTGCGTCGCCATCGCCGCGCTGCTGAATAGTAATTACGACAGTGCCTGGGCGGCGGCAAATTATTACCGTACGGAACTGCTCACCGGCATTGGGCAGGCGTACGGGTTGATCGGCCTGGTGGGTTACATCATCCTCCATGGAGTCTTCACGGGTGGCTTGGCGAAACCGCAACGAATTCTGACCTACTCCGCATACTTTCATACGATCCGGCTATTTGGTGGTACGGCGTCGGCCATCTACGTTTCCCATTTTGTGGCCGAACGGGAAAAGCTCCATTCAAATCTTCTGCTGGGGATGCACGCGAGCCGGGGAAACTGGATTACAGACTGGAACATTCACGCGATGACGGCGGGAGTCTTTGCCAAGTCATCGGGTTTGGCTGCGGCAGCATCGCGCGCGATGGACCTGATCAGCATGCGGGCACGGCTTCAGGCTTATTCGCTGGCAATTATGGACGGAAATTACTTGCTGGCCTGGGAGTGTGCTGTCGCCCTTCTCTTTGTTGCTTTGCTGCGCGAATCGCCAATGTATTACGGGGACCTGGCTGAATTGCAAGAGGAACCTGTCTCAGCCTACAGCAGGCTGGCTACCATGCAAGGACCTCCGACGTGGATGCACGTGCAGGATATTAGGCGGGAAGCCCCGGCCAAGGAGTCGAAACAATGAGACCGAAAGCACGGGCCCTACTGATAGCACTTGGGCTTTGCAGCTCCCTCGCCTTTGCGGGAGAGCCTGGTGATGCTGCTTCCGCGCGCCATATTACCTTGCAGCAGGCGGTGCAGCTTGCGCTGCAGCACAACCACGTCGTCCGCATTGCTGGATACAAAGTCGAAGAGAAGCAGCACGCCAGAGAAGTCGCCAAAAGCGCGTATTTTCCCAACATACGAAATGACAGCAGCTTCGTGCACCTGACCGACACACAGCTGATAGAAATCTATGCGGGTAGTCTAGGCGGGATTGCAGGCAGCCCTGTTCCGCCTGCAAATTCGATCATTAACCAGGGTGGCCGTAACTTGACGACCAGTGGCACCCAGCTCACACAGCCTCTGACCACACTGCTAAAGATCAGGCCAGTAAATGACATGGCGCAGGCGGAGTGGAAGGCCTCACAACAGAAGGCGCAGCAAACGCAGAACGATGTTGCTCTCCGAGTTCATCAGCTCTATTACAAGGTCTTGATCGCGCAAGTCCACCGTGCCGCCACCGAAGCCAGAATAAAAGCTTCGGACGATCTGCAGAGCGAGCGAGTCCAGCAGGTGAAATACGGCAGCACCCTCGAAGAGAACCTGATCGAAAGCCGCGCACAACTCCTGCAGGCAAAACAGGAGCTGCTGACCACCGACTTACAGCTCTCCGATCTTAAGCTACAACTCAACGATTCCATGGGACTCCCGCTCACGACGGCGCTGGATCTTGATCCCAACACTTCGGAAGTGCAGCCAGCCTGCGCTCGCGAAACGTGTGTGGCCGAGGCTCTGGCATCGCATCCCGAAATCATCGAAGCGCGCAACGAAGTGCAGAAAGCGAATGCCGCGGTTCGCCTCGCGAAAACGGACATCTATGTACCGGATGTAGACGCCTTCGCTCGGTACAGCTATCAAAACAACGTTCCATTTCTGGCCCGTAATTTCGGCACTTTCGGAGTCCACTTCGGCTACGACCTCTTCGACTCGGGGCGCAAGCGTGCGCTGCTCCGCGAACGCCAGGCTCAGCTGTCGCAGGCAAAAGAAAATCTTGCCCGGCTTACCGATGAAGTGGAGCTGGCAGTGCAGACCGCATACAACAAGCTGGAAAGGACCCAGCAAATGCGAAAGGTATCCGAGGAACTGCTCGCACTGCGGACCGAATCCGATCGAGTTCTGCATGAGCAACTGGTGCGGGGAGAGGCCCTCAGCTCCCAGGCAGATATGGGAACCGCCCAGGAACTCGACGCCCAGACGTTGCTCCTGCAGTCACAACTGGACTACACCCAGGCGAACGACGAGCTCATCCACGCCATAGGGAAGACACCTGAATAGAGAAAGGCCGACTTCAACCAAGCTCCATTGAGGTTGCCACTTCCTAAATTGGGAAGGAGTAAGGGTTGGGTGTACCCCCCTCCCCCATGTTGCAAAATCCTTGTTTTGATGGGGAAACACGTGCAAGACCTTGAGCACGCGGGGGTTACAGGCAAGTTCGTCTTGAATAAGAGCTTAGACGGGATCTCTTTTGGAACAGACTAAGGTGTTGGGGCACAAGAGCGGGAACGAACTTGACCCATCATAGGTCAAACCATCTAGCGAGAGTGCGGGTAACATCTGGCAGCCGCCTCATGGGACGACCCCCCTCCTCCTTCAAGAGGTAATACATGGGCACTAGCGCGCAACGCACAGCGAGTTAGTCACGGTTCAACGTTACGGGCCACCATCGTCGATGGTTGGGCCCCCAAATTCAGGTTAGCCTTTGTCTACATCCTCACCGTTTTATCCTGGGACTTCTTGGGACTATTTCTTTATCCCGCCGGTTTACAGTTGTAGGCCGAGCGAGCCGGCAGACATTGCCGCACTGGCCTTCCCGATCACTGCATTTAATCTTTACCCGCACGGGGGCGGTCTGTGGGCATGCGCGAATACGGGACGGGGAGCGACGTTTCAGTTCACGCTGCCTATTGAGGCTTCGCCATCCTCATATTCTGCAATCTAAGTGGAAGAGGTGTGAAGACTGCGTCTGACCCGTCCAGTCGGGGCAACTCTTGACCTCCGTTGGTCAGGTCGAAACATGTTTACGGGGAAAGCGAATCGTAAGCGACGGGCGTGTTGGTCACGCCCGTCTTGCCTCTCATTCCAGCTTATTACGACTCTTGGACGTCGAAACTTGCCACCCGGCGGTCAAGCCACCCGGATCAGTTTCTTGTTTACAAACTCACTGATGCCCAGATCCGAGAGTTCACGGCCATAACCGGAGTTCTTCACGCCGCCGAATGGAAGCTCGGGTGCCGTCCAGGTGGACTGGTTGATGAAGACCATTCCGGTCTCGATCTGGCGGGCAATGCGCTTGCCCCGCTCGATATCTTTGGTGATCACCGATCCACCCAGCCCGTACGGAGAGTCGTTAGCAAGGTTGATCGCCTCTTTTTCATTCTTCACGCGGAAGATCAGCGCAACCGGTGCAAAGAACTCTACATGGAAAGCCGGGTTTTCGGGAGTAATGTCAGTCAGGATTGTAGCCTCCAGAAAGTAGCCTGGGCGGTTGAGCCGCTTGCCACCGGTGAGCACCTTTGCGCCGCCATCGACGGCCATCTGGATCTGTTTTTCGACTAGCTCGAGCGCACCTTTCGTACACAGCGGGCCCAGCGTTGTCTTCGGGTCCATCGGGTCACCGGGCACCAGCGCCTCAAGTTCTTTTCGGAAGCGGCTCAGGAAAGTGTCGGCGATTGTTTCGTGGAGGATAAACCTTTTCGCCGCCACGCAGCACTGTCCAGTGTTGTTCATCCGGCCCCAGACACCCCACTTGACGGCGGTATCCATATCGGCATCGTCCAGGACAATGAACGCGTCGCTCCCGCCGAGCTCCATCGTTGACTTCTTCAGCGCCTGCCCGGCTTCAGCAGCAACCGCCGAACCCGCCCTCTCGCTGCCCGTCAGCGCGATACCTTTGATCCGCGGATCCGCAACCGCCTTCGCGGCCTGCTCGTTCGAAAGAAAGACGTTGGCGTAGACGCCATCCGGGGCACCGGCGTCGAGGAACAGCTTTTCGAATGCCAACGCGCACTGCGGCACATTGGGCGCATGCTTGACGATCAGAACATTGCCCGTCATCAGATCCGGGCCGGCGACGCGCGCCAGTTGGTAGTAAGGGAAATTCCACGGTTCCACGCAGAACAGCACGCCCAGCGGCTCGGATTCAATGACCGCCTCCCCGTCTACCACCTGGAGCTTGCGGGGCGCAAGAAACTTCCCGGCGTTGTCCGCGTAGTAGTCCAGTATGTCGGCACTCAGTTCGACCTCCGCCTTCGCTTCGCCAAAGAGTTTGCCCATCTCGAGCGTGATGGGCTTTGCGAATTCGTCAAGATTCTTGCGGAGAATTGCCGCAGCCTTCTTAACCACCGCTTTCCGCTCGTTCAGCGTTCTCTGGCTCCAGTCGCTCTCGTACACGGATTCGGCTTTGGCAATGATTCCCTCCAATTGCGCGTCCGTGTGCATTGGAAAGGTTTTGATTAGTTCCTCTGTGAAAGGATTGATCGTTTGATACTCCATCGAATTACTCCTCTTTTTCCTTGTCGAATGTCGCCTGCCCCTGCGAGTGAGCCGACGCGGTTATAGGTCCGGTCTCTACTGACCGTCGCAGCCCTTGTCGATACCCGTTGTCCAACCATTTCGCGGACACACATCAATTGAGCCCATCTATCGTTGCTCGGACAAGATTGAGCAGCGGCGCGGGGTACACGCCAAACCATAGGAGCAGTACCGCGAGTCCACCGAGGACAACCGCGCAAAATGGATCGTTTTGCTCACGGCTGACTGTGACGTCCATCCGACGGTTGTGTAGTCAATAAATTCAACCAACACGCTGCAACCCGGACTGCTGACTGACCCGAGATAAACGCCGACGTACTGCTCGTGCTCTTCTGGGAAGAAACCTTCCGCGCTGGGCATGACGGCGACACCGCAGCCGACTGCCTCAGCGAGCTCACGAAAGGCTTGCCCTCCGCCGTATGATCTCAGCCTGGGTCCCGCGAGAGCATTGGCCTGACCGCATTTCGAAGAAAGGCGCTTGCAGCATCTACCGCCGCGGCTAACGACACTGGGTCGCTTTCAGGAAAGTCCATCAGCGTGCTGCGCGGCCCGGGCGCCGGGCAAAGAGCCGCGGATAAGTTACACGGGATTTCGATGTAGACAGGTTTTCTGTTTCGGAAGGCTGCGCGAATAGCTTTATCAATCAGCCAGGGCGCTTCCTCAGGGTGCGTGATTGCGACCGCCTCACACGTATTGTGGCGCGCCATCTCCAATTGATAGCGGAAGTTTCGCGTACCCAATGTGTGGTGTAACAGATGATATGCACCGAGATCGTTTTTGTTGGGGCTGCCGGAGATGAGTATCACGGGAAGGCTCTCGGCATAGGCCGACGCGAGAGCGTTGAACGCCGACAAGGCCCCCACGGTGTAAGTGACTACACAGGCTGCAGCACCGTGCGCTCGCGCATAACCTGCAGCAGCAAATCCACAATTGAGTTCGTTGCAACAGTAGACCTGCTTGACGTTCTCGTTGAGGAGAAGCTGATCCAAAAGAACAAGGTTGTAATCCCCGGCTACGGCAAAGTGATGCTTAAGCCCGATCTGCTCAAGCCTGGTTGCCAAATAAGTGCCTATCGTGACTGTCGACGGTGATGAATTACCGCTTGCTTTTGATGTCGACGAGTGTTTTTGTGCTGCCAATCGCTTCGTTCTGGATTGGGTCGTTGTGATCATCGGTTCTTGTGTCTTCCGTCACAGGAGAATGTGTCTTCCGTCACAACAGAAAGCACGTCGCGGGCCAGTCACAATCAGCGGCGACTCCGCTAGCAAATGGTGCGAAACAAGGGATTCTCAGGCGGGCAACGGCGGCACAGTGTCCGAGATGTGCAGGCTGCGGTGTCAGCATGTCGTCGCGAAATCGACAATATGTCGAATTACAATCACGCGCTGGAGTGTTAGAAACCCGTCTGGTCAACCGGACACGCAAATCGCTCAAGATTGCAACTTGGGCGCCAGTTGCACCGAGCGCGGGCCGCCAATCTGGTACAGCGGATTGGGGCCTCCGGAGTCGTGCAAGTGGTCTCGTTGAGGGCAAGCTTGCAGGTTCGGCGCATTGGCTAGATTAACGTTGGTTGCTGGTTCGATTACAGCAGCGCTTACCATTTCTTATCAGTAGCTTGTGACGCCCAGATGGTTGGGAAGCGGCCGCCAGTATGTCCGCGAAGTGCATGCTTTGGTGTCAGTGATTCGACATCGGGAGGCTTTGCGTCAACCCCGGGTCAAGCTGTCAGCAGCGCTTTTCACCAGGCCACCAACAGGATCTCATTGGTAGTCATCTCGTTACACCGAATGCCATCGAATACTGTGATTGGCACGACTCGTGCACTCCCTATGGCGAGGTCGCACGAGGCAGTGTCCAAGTCAATCCTTGTCGTTGACGACCACGCTCCCAATCGGGAGCTTATCCGTGAAGCGCTCGATGACTTTGCGTACGAAATCAGCGAAGCTCAAACTGCATCGGAAGCTCTGGAGCACCTCCGGCACCATAAGGCCGACCTGGTCGTCACCGATGTGCGGATGCCAGGCATCTCAGGTGTTGAACTGCTCAAGCGGCTACACAGCCAGTATCCCAACATTGTTGTAATTCTCGTAAGCGCATTCGCCACTGTCGCAAGCGCTGTTGAGGCAATGAAGTTGGGAGCGCACGATTATCTGACACGCCCCTTTCCTATCGACGAATTACGATTGGTCATCCAACGAGCTCTTGATCGCCATAACATTGGAATCGATCAGAGATGTTGCAGCGACACAGTGGGACAACAGCCTGGGTTTGAGAACATCCTCGGGCATTCGAAAGACCTGCTGTGCGTACTGGAGCAGGCGACAAGAGCCGCGCGAACCAGTTCCACGGTTCTGATCCAGGGCGAGACCGGAACGGGAAAGGAACTGCTTGCCCGCGGAATTCATTCCCTCAGTGCACGCAGCACCAAGCCATTTGTCACCATCAATTGTGGCGCGATACCGAAAGACCTGCTGGAATCCGAGCTCTTCGGGCACGTGAAAGGCTCCTTTACAGGAGCCTTCATGGACCGCAAAGGGCAGGTCGAAGCTGCCGATGGAGGGACACTATTCCTGGACGAGGTCGGCGAGCTGTCGCCGGAGTTACAAGTCAAGCTGCTGCGGTTGATCCAGAATGGCGAGATTCAAAAGCTGGGCGCCATACGCAGCACAAGAGTCGATGTCAGGGTAGTGGCTGCAACCCACCGCGACCTTCCTGCGATGGTGCAGAACGGTTCGTTCCGCGAAGATTTCTATTATCGGCTCAACGTAATTCCGCTCAGGTTGCCAAGTCTGCGCGACCGCCGTGAAGACCTTCCGGAACTCCTGCAGTGCTTCTTCGAGCGAAGCTGCTCCAAACATGGACGCCCGACTTTGAGGTTAGGCAACGGAGTTCTCGAGCGTCTCTTGACTTACCGATGGCCTGGTAATATTCGTGAATTGGAGAATGTTGTCGAACGTATTGTCATTCTCACACCGGACAACGAGATTGGCATTGCCGATCTGCCTCAATTTCTACAGCCTGACCCCAAACCTATCGAGGCCATCAGGCTCGATCTCCCACCGAACGGAATCTGCTACGACGGCCTCGAACAAGAGGTGCTCTTTCGAGCATTGGAACAGTCCAACTGGAACCAGTCAAAGGCTGCTCGTTACCTTGGCATGAGCCGGAAGACATTCGCTTACCGTGTGCAGAAATATGACCTGCCTAGACGCGCACCGTTAACTGCGGTGCGCGATCACTCCAATGTCGTCGAGATGAGGGGGCCGATCGAGGGTTTTCGAATGGCCTCGGGTGATTAACTCTATGGTGGCAAGCATTGCTGAATCCAACTCGGCCTGGAGTAAGCCCATTGCGGACAGCCGATACCGCCGACTGCTGGAAGCTGCACCGGACGGAATCGTGGAGGTAGATGGCTCAGGCCGGATCGTCCTCGTAAATTCCCAGGCGGAAAGGATGTTCGGATACCGGCGAGAAGAACTCCTGGGCAAGACCGTGGAGATGCTGATGCCGGAACGCTTTCGAGGACGTCACCCGGCGCACCGCGAACGCTACTGCGCTCACTCCGTGATTCGCCCGATGGGATCCGGACTCGATTTACGAGCGGTCCGCGCGGATGGAACGGAATTCGCCGTGGATATCAACCTCAGCCCTTTTGAAGGCGAGACCGGCGGGGTCGTGTGTGTAATTCGGGATGTGAGCGATCGCAGACTGGCGGAAGAACAGATAAAAAGTCTCAACCTTACCCTTGAGCAGCGCACGCGTGACCTGGCGGTAATCAATTCAGAACTGCAGATTCGCAACCGGGAAGTCGAGAAAGCCGATCGGCTGAAGAGCAACTTTCTCGCGACGATGAGCCACGAACTGCGAACGCCTCTGAACGCCATTGTGGGGTTCGCCGACCTCCTGGAGAGGCAGACTGCCGGTCCACTGACGCAGAAGCAGGAGCGCTTTGTGCGGCATGTGAAGGAAAGTTCGAGGCATCTCCTCGCCCTGATTGATGACATTCTCGATCTTTCGAAGATTGAAGCGGGGCGGCTGGACCTGAAGTTTGAATGCTTTTCATTGAGTATTGCCGCCGATGAGGTGCTTTCGACGCTGAGGCCGTTAGCCGCTGCCAAAGAGATTGACCTCACTACCGATCTGGGAGCCGACCTGACGCTCCTTGCGGATCACATTCGCGTGAAGCAAGTCCTTTATAACCTGCTGAGCAACGCGATCAAATTTACCCCGGTGAAAGGCAGTGTTCGTCTGATTGCAGGATCGGATGGGAACGTTATTCACATCTCAGTAATCGATACAGGAGTCGGTATACCTCACGAAGAACACGAGGCAATATTTGAGTCTTTCCATCGGCATCTGACCCCCACACACCAGGCATGTGAAGGGACCGGACTCGGTCTCTCGATTACCAGGCTCCTGGTCGAACAGCATGGAGGCAAGATTTGGGTAGAGAGTGAGCCCGGTAAGGGCAGTCGATTCCACGTGACCATGCCCGGCAGCAGGGAGCCGGTCCGATGACCATTCTGGTAGTAGACGACAACGCCCTCAGCCGTGAACTGATGAGAGAGTTGCTGGAACCATCGGGCCATGTAGTTTTGGAAGCAGTCAACGGCCACGATGCACTGGACCTGATTCGCGGGTGCGGGCCTGAGCTTGTGTTTCTGGATTTGCAGATGCCCCTGCAAGACGGGTTCGGCGTCATTCGGGAGTTGCGAAACGACCGTCGTTTCCACAACCTGCCAGTCGTTGCCGTAACGGCCAGCGCCATGATTGGCGACCGCGAACGAGCGATTGCTGCCGGCTTTGATTCGTATATCGCCAAACCGATCGATTTGTGCGAGGTCGAGGCGCAGGTAGCAGAGCTTGCTTCGCGGCCTCGTTAACCGCTGGAGGCTCTTTGAAGGCCCATGGACCCCGAGACTGGCGCGGGCCAAGTCAGCGTCCGGTGTTCGGCTATGATGGCGTCGATCTTGGTCGCCACCTGGGTCGGGAAGGGGGCGGTGCGTCGGGCGCTGAGGTCTGCATGAGCGTGCACGCATTCGAAGAGCGAGGAGAGCACGCCTCGGGTCTCGTTTACCATGAACATCATGTAATGAAAAAGCTTCGCGTTCCGCGCTAGCAAGCGGAATCTGATCACCACGGTGTCGCCGATGCGCACTTCGGAGGGATACCAAATGTGATGCTCGAGATCGAAGCCGCCCGCGCCCGACGTCGCAAAGTAGTCGGCGGTGAGCCCGAGTATCGGATACATCGCATCCCCCGCCTCGTCGTAGAGGGCCAGGTACCAGCGCATGTTCATGTGGCCTTGCCGGTCCTCGTAGGCGGGCGGGATTACCGCCCGGTAAACGGCGGGCAAGGAAGCGAGTTGATCGAGCGATAGCGCTGGTGGACGCATGTTTCTGTCCTCCTTCTTAGCTTCATTCCATTGTGGCTAAAGAGGTCTTTCTGATTCCCATCGCATCGGTTCCTGCCTTTGGTGCTTGACTTCCAGAATCTCCAGAATTTTGAGCCCAGCGGTGGGCATGGCCGTGCCAGGTCCAAAGATGGCAAGAACCCCGTCTCTGTAGAGCTCGTCGTAGTCCTGCGGTGGAATGACGCCGCCGAGTACGATGGGCATTTTTTCGTGGCCCAGTTTCGTGAGGGCTTCGCGGAGCGCGGGCACGAGAGTCAGGTGACCAGCGGCAAGCGAACTTGGTCCGACGACATCGACGTGTTCCTCGACGGCTTGGCGTGCGGCTTCTTCGGGCGTCTGGAACAAAGAGCCAAGGACCACGTCGAATCCGAGATCCGATAAAGCCGCTCCGACCACTTCCTGGCCTCGGTCATGACCATCCTGTCCCAGCTTACAGATGAAGATGCGCGGCTTATGGCCCTGGCTCTTCAAGAACTGCTCGACCTTATCCCGCACGGCGACGATCAACGGCTCGTTCGCTCCGTAAGTCTGCGCATAGATTCCCGTGACCAGTTCCTGTTCGGCCTTGTGCCGGCCGAAGACCTTTTCCAGGGCGAAGCTGATCTCGCCCACCGTTGCCATGGCACGCGCTGCCATAATCGACAGCTCGAGGAGGTTTCCTTTCCCGGTGCGGGCACACTCGGTAAGCGCGTCCAGCACCGACGAGACCGTCGCTTGATCTCGCTGCGACTTGAGCTGCGCAAGCCGTCTTGCCTGTGCTTGCCGAACAGCAGAGTTGTCTACCTTGAGGACCTTCATTGCCTCCTGTTTTTCCAGGACATATTTGTTCAGTCCGACGATGACTTGGGTTCCCGAGTCGATCCGCGCCTGCGTTCGGGCCGAAGCTTCCTGGATCCGTCTCTTGGGAAAGCCATCTTCGATCGCTTTGGCCATGCCGCCCGCCTGCTCGCACTCGACGATGTGAGCCCAGGCCTTATGCATGAGCTCGTGCGTGAGTCGCTCCACGTAGTAGCTGCCACCCCAGGCGTCAATGACCGAATCGGTGTCAGTCTCTTCCTGAAGAAACTCCTGAGTATTGATGGCGAGGCGTTCTGAGAAATCGCTCGGCAGCGCCAGGGCCTCGTCGAATGCATTCGTATGCAGGCTCTGGGTTTGGCCTTGGGTGGCCGCCATCGCCTCAATGCAGGTGCGAATGACGTTCTCGTACACATCCTGCGCGGTCAGGGTCCACCCGCTCGTCTGGCAATGTGTGCGAAGGCCCATACTCTTTGGGTTGTGAGGGCCGAACTGCTTGACGATCTTCGCCCACAACAACCGGGCGGCGCGCATCTTGGCGATTTCCATGAAAAAGCCTCTGCCGATCGCCCAGAAGAAGGAGAGCCGCGGAGCAAATTGGTCGATGCTCAGGCCGGCATTCAAGCCTGTCCTCAGATACTCAAGCCCGTCCGCCATCGTGTAGCCCAGCTCCATGTCGGCAGTGGCGCCGGCCTCCTGCATGTGGTAACCGCTGATGCTGATGCTGTTGAACAGCGGCATATGTTGGCTCGCGTAGGCGAAGATATCCCCGATCAGACGCATGCTGGGCTGCGGCGGATAGATGTATGTGTTGCGAACCATGAACTCCTTGAGGATGTCGTTCTGTATGGTCCCCGAGAGCTGCTCCTGCTTCACGCCCTGCTCTTCAGCGGCAACGATGTACAGGGCCAGCACCGGCAGCACGGCACCGTTCATGGTCATCGACACGCTCATGCGGTCCAACGGAATACCGTCGAAGAGGATCCTCATGTCGAGGATGCTGTCAACGGCCACGCCCGCCATGCCGACATCGGCAGCGACCCGGGGATCGTCCGAATCGTAGCCGCGGTGGGTGGCCAGGTCGAAGGCGATGCTGAGACCCTTCTGACCAGCCGCAAAATTGCGCCTGTAGAAAGCGTTGGATTCCTCCGCCGTCGAGAAGCCCGTATATTGCCTGATGGTCCAGAGTCGGCCTACATACATCGTGGAGTAAGGCCCCCTTAGGAACGGCGGGAGACCGGGCATTGTACGCAAGTGCTCTAGCCCCTCGAGGTCGGCACTGCTGTAGAGGGGCTGTATGGGAATCTGCTCGGGCGTATACGCGGAGAGCTGATCCAGTGAACGGCCCGACTGAGCCACCGCCCGTTCGCGCCAGTCGGCCATCCGGTTATCGACCTCAGGCCCGCCGTTCCAGGGGATATCTGCGAACTTTGGGATCTTGTTCACGGCAGCACTCCTACTTGATGAAGCAGCGAGCGAAGAATTTCAAGAGCGCTGCACTTGATGAAGATGAAGTGGTCGACACCTGCGGCGCGGTACTTAGCCTCGTTCGAGCCCGGGGTTCCGGCTAGCACTACCACCCTAGCTCCGGCCGCGAGCAATTTGGGTGCAACTTGTTCCACGTCGGTTCCGTAACGAGCGTCAGTCGAACAGATGACGGCGATCTCTGCCTGCGATGCAGCGAATGCGGCAGCGGCAGCCCGCGCGTCGGTGAAACCGTCATTGTCTACAGGTTCGAAGCCGCCTGCTTCGAAGAAGTCACGTGCGTAATTGGAGCGAGCGAGAAACTCCCTTCCCGTCCCTAGGTTGACAAGGAAGACCCTCGGCCGCTTGTCTCCATGTGCCCGGGCGTAGGCATCGACCATGTCGCGCAACTGCTCATACCCGGCCGCGTAGGGAAAGGCGCTCAGCGGTGTCGCGGATGCACCTTGGCAATTCACCCCCGGGCCAGCGAGCGTCGATGTGAGTTCCCCGATGGTGGCCCCCGCTCGAGCCGCCTTGACAGCCGAGGCCATCAGTTCGCCGCCGCCGTGCTGTGACTTGGCCACGACAGCCCCCAGTGCCGCGAGGGCGTCGCCTTGAAGGCGGTCATGTCGCCATTTCACCAGGCTATCGGCTGCTTTCCCGCGCAACTCAGAGTAATTCGGAATAGGGCGGCTGAGTTCCTTCTCGAACACGTCGGGATGCTCGCTCACCCCAGTGATTGCCGCTTTGCGCGTCGCGATGTCCTGCTCGCGCTGCTTCTCGACTGCCCGGATCTTATCCCTGATCCAGCCGCCTGTCGCCGCTTTTGCCATTCCTCCCAGACCCTCGATTTGCTGGAACAGAGACCATGCCTTCTCCGCCATCTCGTCCGTGAGGCTCTCAACAAACCATGAACCGCCTGCCGGATCCGCGGTCTGGTTGAGATGACATTCCTCTTGCAGGATCAGCTGAGTGTTCCGGGCCAATCTCCGCGTGGATCCGACGCTTAACCCTAATGTGACATCCATGGGAAGCATGATGATCGCATCGGCTCCGCCCACGGCGCCCGCGAAGCATGCGGCAGTATTACGGAGAAGGTTAACCCAGGGATCTCTGTGAGTGAGCACACGCCGACTGGTCTCCACGATTAACCGCAGACCCGATACAGCCTTCACGTCGGCGCCGCAAGCCTCGATCACCTTGGCCCAGAGTTTTCGTAGAGCTCTGAGCATGGCAATCGACTGGAAAAACTTGCATCCCACTGTCTCGTGGAAAGCAATTTGTCTGACTGCGGCGTCGAACTCGAGCCCGGCGGCCGTCATGGCACGCAAATACTCGACTGCAGTTCCCATAGCGAATGCGAGATCCTGAACCGCATCGGCGCCAGCATGGTGATAAACAGCGGTCGATACTCTAACTGAGCTCACGTTTGGAAGGTGGGATGTGGTCCATGCCGCGAGGTCGGCCATCTGCAGAAGAGCGACATCCAGTGGCTGCGACAGGGCACCTTCACGCATGAGTGTACCCAGCGGGTCCGCGTTGAAGGCGCCCAAGATCTTCGAACCGTCGATGGACCTTTCCTCTGCCAAGGCGGCCAGTAGGGCCGAGGCCGGCAGGAAGGCAGCGCCGGCCTCCAGAGACACCGGCACGACATCCATGTGGACGCCTTTGAGGGCTTGGTTCAGATCACCCAAGCTGTACAACATTCCCCCCTCACGACCGCAGAGCTCGACGGATCGGGGATCGTCGGGGTCAAGTCCGGCGGAAGCCGCCGTGTCGAGCTTCAGCTCGACCGAGGTCACGCCGTTGTGCAATTCCTCGAGCACGATCCGGTTGATCTCTGGAGGCTCCGGATGCAGAACCTCCTGCCGCACGTCCCAGCCGTCCAGGGAATGCCCCAGTGGCCTCGTTCCCCTCGTGTAGGGCGAACGGCCGGGGAAGCCAGACGGGTCGTTCGCCGAAGACCAGCTCTCGGGGGTGTAGATCGGCTGGATATCAATGCCCTCGTAGGTGTGGGTCATCACCTTTTTTTCGAAAGGCACACCCTTCAGGTCAGCCTCCGCCTGCGCCTTCCAGACGTCGTAACTGACCGGCGGGAAATCATCAAGAATTTTCAGTTGTTTCTCTATCATGATGACGCTCTTCCGAGGTGCCGCGATCACTTGCCCTGGAAGACGGGCGGTCGCTTCTCAAGAAAGGCCTTGACGCCCTCTTTGAGGTCTTCGCTGCGAAATGCGGCCCGCCGCGCTTCTTGAATAAACTCGAACTCGTCAGCGCTCAGGGGGACTCCCCTACTCAGGCTGCTCAACTCGGCCTTGACGGACGAAACCGCCAGAGGCGCGCGGCTGGCGATTGTCTCTGCGATTTCCATCGTCGCAGCCTCCAGATTCCCGGGGCTCACCAGGCGATTGAGTAGCCCGAGCCGATAGGCGTCTTCCGCCGAGAGGGGATTGCCCGTGAAGACCATCTCTTTAATGATGTGCAGGGGCAATGCGCCGAGGAAATGCGACATCCCTGCCGTGTTATAGGAGATCCCCAACTTGACAGGAGTAATGGCGAAAGTCGTGTTGGGTGTGCCGATTGCGAGGTCGCAAGTCACGGCCAGGTCGCAGGCGGCGCCCCAGACGCTGCTGTGAAGCATGGCAATCACTGGCACCTTACAGTCCCGAACGCGACGGAGGACTCGTTCAAATCCGGTCGTCCAAGTCACAGCGTCCTCGCCATCGAGTGGTATCTCGCGGATGTCGTGACCGGCAGACCAAATCTTGATATTTGGGTTCGCGCCAATGATGACGACTCGGACACGGGCTTTCTCAAACTCGTCGAAGGACTCGAGCAGCTTATCGCAAACGTTACTGCTGAGCGAATTAACGGGCGGACTGCTGATGGTCGCGATCCCGATGTTATCCGCAATCTGCGTCGGGCGCTCGGGTTGGGTCGAATTCTCTGCCATGACTGAAGGATTTTAGGTTGCGCGCTGGCGAAGTCGTGTTCAGCAGCGCCTGCAATTGGCACCCTCCAATATCACAACCGCGGGTTTATGGCAGGCGATCTCGTCTTCGGTCAACCAACCGAAAGCTGCAATGATCACGCGATCTCCCACCTGCACCCGCCGCGCTGCGGCGCCGTTGACCAGAACTTCGCGGCTGCCGGCTGGACTTGGTATCGCGTAAGTTTCAAAACGCTCGCCATTGGTGAGATTCCAGATATATACGCTCTCGAAAGGGGCGATTCCAGCGGCACTCAACAGATCTGTGTCTACAGCAATCGAACCTTGGTATTGCATGTCCGCGCCTGTGACGGTGGCGCCATGGAGTTTCCCTCTTAGCAATTTCCGGTACAATGCCGTTACCTCCGTCCCACACAGCGTTGCCGTTGATCAGATAAACGAGGCCACCGTTTCGGAACTCGCCACGCGACTTCCGTCATTTGACCCGATTGCGTCATACATGTCACTCAACATCTATACTGGCTACCCAGTCGGATCTCTGACACTGTAGGAGTGGGACCAGACTCCTGGTTCCGTCAGGAGAGACAACTCCGTTGTGGTTCTGCGTAAGTTCGTAATCGTATTCGAGCCGGTACTGTACCAGGTCAGCGACTGTGACCATTTTGAGCGCGTGCAGCTTGCAGAAACGGACGAGGTCGGGCACCCGAGCCATGGCACCATCCTCGCGGAGAATCTCGCAGATCACGCCCGAAGGGTGTAATCCCGCGAGGCGCGCAAGATCGACCGCTGCCTCGGTGTGGCCTCGGCGCACCAGAACCCCACCGGCGCGGCAACGAAGCGGGAAAACGTGTCCGGGCCGGGCGAAGTCCGCGGGATCGCTGCGTGCATCGATCGCGGCCTGAATTGTTTGCGCCCGATCGCGGGCCGAAATGCCCGTGGTTACGCCATGTCCCTTCGCATCGATCGAGACGGTAAAGCCTGTACCGCCCAACGCAGTGCTGTCCAGAGTCATCGGTCCGAGCCTCAACTCGTCAAGCCTTTCGCCGGTCATGGCCAGGCAGATCAAGCCTCTCCCGTGGGTAGCCATGAAGTTAATGGCCTCCGGCGTGATCATCTCCGCCGCCATCATCAGGTCGCCTTCGTTCTCGCGATCCTCGTCGTCGACGGCGACGATCATGCGTCCGTCTCTAAGTTCGTTAAGGGCAACCTCGATGCTGACGAAGGCGAACTGTTCTCGAGCCACGGCCACTCCTCTCATTGCGTTGACCAACGCACCGGGTTACAGGGTTCACGCCGCCTTGGTCTCAGGAAGCTTGCGGCCCTTTGCCTCGATGATCTGGCGAAGCCCTCCCCAGGTTGGCTGGAAAATTCCTGCGAGCATCGGTTTTAGGTTGGGAGAAATGCGCGGAGTAAACTCCATCTGCGCAAGAATGTCCTTCTCGAGGTTGATTCCCGGGGCGATTTCCGTGAGCGTGACTTGGCCATCCTGCAGCTCGAATACAGCCCGCTCAGTTACGAATAATACCGGCTGCTTGGTAGCCGCCGCATAGGCGCCGCTGAAAGTCACCTGCTCGACCTTCTTGACGTACTTCTTGCCAGTGCCCTCCTGTTTGATGACCACCTGGCCGTTTTCAATCGCGATCTTTAGCCCACCCGCGGTAAACGTCCCGCAGTACACGACCTTCTTCGAATTCTGCGTAATATTAATGAAGCCGCCGCAGCCGACCGCTCGGCCTTTGAATTTGCTGACGTTCACGTTGCCGGTCGAATCTACTTCGGCCGCGCCCAGGAAGGCCTGGTGAAGGCCCCCGCCGTCGTACCAATCAAACTGTGCCTGCTGCTCGACGAAGGCTTGCGCGTTTAAGGACATGCCAAAGTTTGCACCACCTGCGGGGACGCCCCCGATCGTGCCGATCTCTGTGGTCAGCGTCAGCAGGTCTGCGGCGCCTTCCTTTCCGGCAACCGCCGCGACGCCCTCGGGCATGCCGATACCGAGATTCACGACTGAACCTGGCTCCAACTCCATTGCCGCGCGGCGCGCAATGATCAGACGTTCGTCCAGCGGCATGTCCGGCACTGCGTCCACCGGCACCCGAATGTCACCCGAGAATGCCGGATTGAAACGCGTACCGGCCGCCTGCCAATGATGTTCCTCGGAAGCTATCACCAGATGGTCAATCAAAACACCCGGAACGCGCACGTGTTTGGGATGCAGCGATCCACTCTGGGCCAGGTATTCGATCTCCGCGATAACGATGCCGCCGGTGTTTTTTGTGGCCTGTGCGAGGGGCAAGCACTCGAGTAGTGCGCCCTCCAGGTCTTCTGTGAGATTGCCTTTTTCATCAGCGACCGTACCGCGGATGATCGCCACATCGATATTGAGAGTTGGATACAACAACCACTCCTGGCCCTCCAACTGGATGATCTTGACAATGTCCTCGGTGGTACCCTTGTTCATCTTCCCGCCTTCTAGACGCGGGTCCACAAACGTGCCCAGACCGGTCT
>Ga0335069_10000384_pt1 | contig 74666 bp, 61 predicted proteins | sample Lox_Sample_11_FD_206714 | JGI IMG/M metagenome (GOLD analysis project Ga0335069, IMG submission 206714) | Soil microbial communities from Loxahatchee National Wildlife Refuge, Florida, United States - Lox_Sample_1.1 | ecosystem: Environmental > Terrestrial > Soil > Wetlands | place: USA...
ACTTCGCTTCTTATCCTGAACAGTTCTTGCGGTGGCGCGTCCAAGATGTGCTATCATCCCGGCACTGCGATAACTCATGATTGAACGTATTACTGCCCGCGCTCTCCTGCTGCTGCTGAGCGCCACTCTGGTTCTGCCGCTGCGCTCCGCCGAACCGGCAAAGCGCGACTCCGTCCCCGCCCTCTGGTCGGACGCGGGTCAGGCGGCCGGCACGAACTGCGTCCGCCCTATCGCTCCCGGTCCGATTGACGGGCGGGTAGCCTTCCTGACGGCAGCCATGCTGGAGAAGAACCATTACCTGAGGCTGCCCTTCGATTCGGCGCTCTCCAGCAGGTTCTTCGACACCTACCTGGACACGCTCGATCCGCAGCACATGCACTTCACGCAGGGCGACATCGCCGAGTTCGAGCACTACCGCACCAACCTCAACCGGCTCACCCTTGGCGAGGGTCGTGTGGCCGACGTGCGCCCCGCCTGCGAAATCTATAACCGCTTCTTCGAGCGCCTGTCTCAACGCACGGCCTACGCGGAGAAGTTGCTCAACACCGAGAAATTCACCTTCGACAGCAATGAGCGGATCGTGTTGAACCGAAAGGGGCAGCCCTTCCCCCAGGACCTGGCAGCCGCAAAGAGGATCTGGCGCGAACGCCTGCGGTTCGAGTACCTGCAGGAGCTGCTCAGCAAGGAGGCGGCCCGGAAGAAGAAGGAGAACATGGCGGCCGTGAAGGCCTCCGGTTCGACCCGGACGAGCCTTGATTCTCATCCCGCCGGGACGCCGCCGGCCCCGGGAGGCGCAGTCGCCAGCTCAACCTCAACAGGCACTTGCCCGCCAGGCACGATTTTGCAGATGGCCGCCGCTGCCGCCAAAGAGCAGCGTTCCAGGCTGCCATTGCAGTCTCCCAAAGAGGCTGCCCAGTGGAAGCCGGCCCCAGCCGCGGCGCCCGGTGCCGCAGGTGCCCAGGCTGGCCCAACCCCGTCCGCCGAGGCCGCCGCGCCCTTGCGGGCCGCCGGCCCCGCTCCCCGGAAGACCGAGGCAGAGGAGATCGTTGCCACGCTCAATCACCGCTACCATCGCAACCTGCGCTTCTTCGAGGATTGGAACAACGAAGATGTCCTCCAGATTTACCTGACGGCCCTGGCCCACGTTTACGACCCGCATTCGGACTATCTCGGCCGGCAACAGTTGGAGGGCTTTGCCATGCAGATGAACCTCAGTCTGTTCGGCATTGGCGCCGAGCTGACCCTCTCCGACGATGGCTATTGCACCATCCGGCGGCTGCTCCCCGGCGGGCCGGCTATCAAGAGCAACAAGCTCAAAGAGAACGATCGCGTCGTGGCGGTCGCGCAAGGCGACCAGGCTCCCGTGGATATCGTGGACCTGAGCCTGAACAAGGCCGTGCAGCTCATCCGCGGTCCCAAGGGCACCGAGGTGCGCCTGACGATCATCCCCGCGGGCGGCAGCGATGCGGACCGGCGCGTGATCAGCCTGGTTCGCGACGAGATCCCGCTGGAAGAACAGGCGGCCAAAGCCAAGCTGATCGAACTGCCGGACTTCGAGGGCCGGAAGCTCCGCCTGGGTGTTATTGACCTGCCCTCCTTCTACTCCACATTTGACCCCGTCAATACGAAGGACAAGCCGGAGCAAAAGAGCACGACTGTGGATGTGGCCCGGCTGCTGAAGAAGCTGAAGCAGGAAAAGGTCGAGGGGGTGGTTCTTGACCTGCGCCACAACGGCGGCGGGTCCCTCGAGGAAGCCATTAAGCTCACCGGATTGTTCATCAAGACCGGTCCCGTGGTGCAGATCAAAGAGGTGGACGGCACGATCCAGGAGGCGGACGACACCGACCCTTCGGTTCTCTACGACGGGCCGCTGATCGTGCTGACCAGTCGCGGCAGCGCGTCTGCGTCCGAAATCGTGGCCGGCGCCTTGCAGGATTATGGCCGCGCCTTGATCGTCGGGGATCGCTCCACCCACGGGAAAGGCACCGTGCAAAGTGTCAACCAACTGCGGCCTTACATGCGCATGATGGATTCGTCGGTCACCAATGATCCGGGAGCCCTGAAGCTCACCATCAAGAAGTTCTATCGCCCCAGCGGTGCGTCGACCCAGTTGCGCGGCGTCGTGCCGGACATCATCCTGCCGTCCCTGGCAAACGAGTCAAAGGACGTCGGCGAGAGTGCGCTGGAGAACCCGCTGGCCTGGGACGAGATTCCCAGCGCCAAGTACGACCACCTGAACCGCGTGGACCCCTACCTGGCTGAGCTGCGCCGGCGCTCGGCCGAGCGCGTTGCTTCGGACAAGGAATACTCTTACGTGCGGGAAGACGTGCAACGCTTCATCAAGCAGCAGGCCGACAAGACCGTCTCGCTGAACGAGCAGGCGCGGCTGAAGGAAAGTGAGGATCAGCAGGCCCGCAACAAGGCCCGAGACAACGAGCGCCGGGCGCGTCCTGAGCCTTCGGAAAAGGTCTATGAGCTCACGCTTAAGCTGGCGGACGAGCCCGGCCTGCCGGCGCCGGTGCCTTGGACCAATACCGCCGTCGCCGCCGCTTCGCCGCACCCGGCGACCAGTGCGGGGGCGAGCACGAATTCTGTGGCCGCGGCAGGAACTCCTATCCCGGCGGAGGACCCGGAGGATGCGGCTGAGCCGCCCGCTCCGGCTTTCGACGCGCCGCTGCTCGAAGCCGAGCACATCCTGGTGGATTATATTGGCCTGACGAGCAAGGAGACCGTGGCGACCGCCGGACGGTGAGGTACAGGAGCGCGGCCATTCGCGCCGCCTTGGGTTGTTGGGGCGCCCGCACGTGACCGCCTGCGCCTGCGGCGTTGACACCCTAACGACGACGTTGCAGGTTCATACGCACATCGCGCACCGCCTATGAAAACAACCTTTGCCCTGACGCTTGCCGGCACATTGCTGGCCGCGGGAGCCTTCGCTCAATCCGACATCATCATCAAGCAGCACGCGAAGGACATCCGCGATCGCAACAACGCCGCGCAAGGTGTGACCCCGCCCAGCGCGCCGGCGCAGCCGGTTCGCCCCGCCGCGTCGACCGCATCGCCCACCCCCATTCAACAGAGCCTGGCCAAGGTGCGCGCCGACCTGGCCGCCATTCAGCCCGGGGGGACCGTCACGGTGGAACAGAAGCACCAGCTTGCGCAGGACCTGTTGGCCACCGCCCAGGGCGCCAGCAAGCCCGCAGCCGCCACGGTTGCCACCCTGGCGGACCAGTTATCGGCCACGCTGGCGCAAAAGCCCCTGCCGGAGAAGGACCGCAATCGCCTCCTTACAGACCTTGCCGCCGTGCTCAACCCGGCAAACATCCAGCAGTCTCAGATGCAGGCCATCTTCAAAGACGTGCAGGCTATCTTCCAATACAATGGCGTGGCAGCCGAAGATGCGGCCAAAATCACGGATGCCGTCAAGGCCATCGCCGCCGAAGCCCGGCACTGACCCGAATGGCGCTCAAGCAAGGCGTAAGCCGCTGGGCCACAGCCACACTTTTCGCGCAAACCAGCTAATCAACTCCCACCAGGGTTGCCGCCTCTTCGCCCGTGTGCGAGGGTGACAGGGTTCAATGTGGCGAGAACGCTTCCCAAGAACTGCGTCCTGCCCGGTCGCATTGCTCTTACTGGCCTTGCTCCTGGGCACAGGTGAGCCGGCTCCCGGGCAGCCTACAAATATGAATAGCTCCACCAACCACCTTGAGTATGCGACCCTGGGCGGCGGCTGTTTCTGGTGCACCGAAGCCATTTTCCAAATGCTCCCCGGGGTGAAGTCAGTCACCAGTGGCTACGCCGGCGGCACTACCGAGAACCCTACCTACAAGCAGGTCTGCTCGGGCGAAACCGGCCACGCCGAGGTGATCCAGATCGCCTACGACCCGAGCGTCGTCTCCTACGAGAAGATTCTACAGACGTTCTGGGACGCGCACGACCCAACGACGCTGAACCAGCAGGGGGCGGACACGGGAACACAATACCGCTCGATCATCCTCTACAGCAGCCCGGCTCAAAAGGCAGCCGCGGAGAAGTCCAAAGCCGAGGCGCAGAAGCACTTCAGCCGCCCGATCGTCACCGAGATCGTGCCCCTCAAGCACTTCTATCCCGCCGAAGGCTACCACCAGGATTTCTACCGGAGTAATCCCAACCAGCCTTACTGCCGCGCGGTGATCCGCCCCAAGGTAGAGAAGTTTGAGAAGAAGCTGAAGGCCGAGGAGCACTGAGCAAAGCAAAACGGCGGCCCGGAGAGGGGCCGCCGTCTCAAACGAAGCCGTGCCAGGGGCTAGATTCCCTTGCTGATCATGAAATTGAGAAGGTCGGCCACGCGGCAGCTATAGCCCCACTCGTTGTCATACCAGCTCACCAGCTTGAAGAACCGCTTATTGAGCTCGATCCCGGAGCCCTGGTCGAAGATGGACGACGACTTGGAGTGGATGAAGTCCGAGCTGACCACCTCATCCTCGGTGTATTCGAGAATGCCCTTCAAGTAGGTCTCGCTGGCTTTCTTCATGGCCGCGCTGATCTCCGCGTAGTTGGTCTCCTTTACCGTCCGCACGGTCAGGTCCACGACCGACACCGTCGGCGTGGGCACGCGGAAGGCCATGCCGGTGAGCTTGCCTTTGACCTCCGGCAACACCAGGCCGACTGCCTTGGCCGCGCCGGTGGTGGACGGAATCAGGTTCAAGGCCGCCGTGCGGCCGCCCTTCCAGTCCTTCTTGCTCGGGCCGTCCACGGTCTTCTGCGTGGCCGTGTAGGAGTGCACGGTCGTCATGAGGCCCTCCTCGACGCCGAAGCCTTCCTTAAGCAGCACATACACGAGGGGCGCCAGGCAGTTCGTGGTGCAGGAGGCATTCGAGACGATGCTGTGCGCCTTGGGATCATACTTGTTCTGGTTGACTCCCATGACGATGGTGGGGCAATCGCCCTTGGCGGGCGCGGTGATGATCACCTTCTTCGCTCCGGCTGCCAGATGGCCTTTGCACTTCTCGACGTCCGTGAACAGGCCGGTGGACTCGATCACGACTTCCACCCCCAACTGCTTCCACGGCAACTGCGAGGGGTCTTTCGCGCTGACTACCTGCATCTTCTGGCCGTTGACGATCAGCACGTCGTCGTCCGCCTTGTCGGCGCTCGACTTCTCGGAATCAACGGTGCCGGTGAACCGGCCCTGAATGGAGTCATACTTGAGCAGGTAGGCCAGGTTATCGGCCGGCACGATATCGCCAACCGCCACGACCTGGACGTCCTTGCCCACGAGACCTTGTTCGACCATCGCCCGGAACACCAGGCGACCAATGCGGCCGAACCCATTAATTGCAACTTTAACTGCCATACGTGTATTTCAGATTAAATGTAAAATCGGAGAGCGCATATTATCCAGTCCGCCCTCAGGGTCAATCAGTAACTTGATGGGTGTACACCTCTCGAGCAGGGTGTTGGGATGAACGAACGAGCAAGCCTCGGTTTCGACTTTGAACCCGGCGCCCGGAGCAGCATATTCCAGGCATGGATAAGGGACAAGTCGCGGAAGTGCTGCTCGGCATCGCCACGCTGTTGGAGTTGAAAGGTGAGAACCCTTTCAAGAGCCGGGCGTACGAGAACGCGGCCCGCGCGGTCGAGGGCCTGTCCGAGCCTCTCGAGAAGGTCGTGGCCGAGCAACGCCTCGGCGAGGTGAAGGGAATCGGGGACAGTTGCGCCAGGAAAATCACCGAATTGGTCGCTACCGGCAAGCTCGGCTATTACGAGGAACTCAAGGCGGCCACTCCGCCCGGCCTGGTGGCGATGCTCGATATCCCCGGCCTGGGGCCAAAGAAGATAAAGGTTCTGTATGAGGAGCTGGGCATCAAGAGCGTCGAGGAGTTGGAGCAGGCCTGCAAGGACGGGAAGGTCGGCGCGCTCAAGCGCTTCGGAGAGAAGACGCAGGCGAACATACTGGAGGGCATCTGCCGCCGCCGTGCCTATGCCTCGCGGCATCTTATCAGTGAGGCGCTCCCCCGCGCGGAGCCGCTGCTAGATGCGCTGCGCACGCATCCCGACGTCATCCGGTGCAGCACGGCCGGCAGCCTGCGGCGGCACAGGGAGATCATCGGAGATATTGATCTGCTCGCCTCCTCCAAGCATGCGAAGAACGTCATCGCGTTCTTCGTCTCGCAACCAGGCGTGCTGAGCGTGCTGGCCCAGGGCGACACCAAAGCCAGCGTGCTGCTGGAAGGCGGCATCCAATGTGACTTGCGGGTGGTGACGGACACCGAATATTCATCCGCCCTGATGTATTTTACGGGCAGCAAGGAGCATAACATCGTCATGCGGCAGCGGGCGATTGACCGCGGCCTGCGCCTGAACGAATACGGCCTGTTCCGTTCGAAGGAGGAGACGCGCGACCCGAAGCTGCTGGTGAAGTGCCGGACGGAAGAGGAGATCTTCGAGAAGCTCGGCCTGCATTACATCCCTCCGGAGCTGCGCGAGGACATGGGCGAGATTGCGGCGGCAGAAAAAGGGGCGCTGCCGCGGCTGATCGAGTGGACGGACCTCAAAGGCTCGCTGCACAACCACTCCACCTGGAGCGACGGACACCAGCAGCCGGCGGAGATCGCCAGTAGCATGAGCGAGTTGGGGCTGGCGTACTGGGGCGTCACAGATCATTCCAAGTCTTCCTTTCAGGCCAACGGCCTCGACGTTTCGCGAGTGCGGCAGCAGCTCAAGCAGATTGCCGCTATCAACGCCCAGTTGGCGAAGGAGGGCACCGCCTTCCGCCTGCTCACTGGCGCGGAGGTGGACATCCTCAAGGACGGGCGGCTGGATTTCCCGGACGACCTGCTGGCGGAGCTAGACGTGGTCATCGCCAGCATTCACCAAAGCTTCAACCAGACCGAGGCCGAGACCACGCAACGTCTGATTGGCGCGGCGCAGAACCCGTTCGTGCATATTTTGGGGCACCTGACCGGCAGGTTGCTCCTCGAGCGCGAGCCCTACAAGGTGGACCAGCGAGCGGTAATTGACGCGTGTGCCGAGACGGGCACATGGATCGAACTCAACGCCCATCCAAAGCGCTTTGATCTCGACTGGCGCCTGTGGCCCTACGCCAAATCCAAAGGGGTGAAGTGCGCCATCAACTGCGACGGCCACCGGGTGGAGCATGCGGGCTTCCTGCGCCTGGGGGCCGGCATCGCGCGCAAGGGCTGGCTCACCAGGGAAGACGTGATGAACACGCTGCCGCTGGACAAGCTGCGCAAGGAGTTGGGACGCAAGCGGGCGCGCGGGCGCTAAGCCGGATACCATACACTCTGATTGACACCGCGACGGACTGCAGGGTAGGGACGCCTCGCCGAGGCGTCCGCCGCCGCCACATCACGGACGCCTCGGCGAGGCGTCCCTACCAGTGCGTCAGGGCGCTTCTGGCGGGAAAATCGGGCGGTAATGTGCTAAGCGGTCCAGCACCGCTTTCACGTACCTCCTGGTGCCGGGAAACCCGATCTGGGCAACGAACGCTTCGCTATTCGTCGCCGCCGCCCCACCGATCCACTTCAGGACGTTGCCCCGGCCCGCGTTGTAGTCAGCCAGCGCGTAGGGGAGGGGGTCGTCTGCCCGCCCGTAGCGCGCCAGGAGCTTCTTAAGATACCAGGTGCCTGCCAGGGTGTTGGTGGCCGGGTCGAAGCACTGCTCGTGTGTAAAGCCGTCCACGTGTTCGGCGTCGGCCCACTCCTGAGCGGCGGTCTCCCTGATCTGCATCAGGCCGATTTCCTGCGCTCGCCCGCGTGCGCGCGGATGAAAATGGCTCTCGCGCCAGACAAGGGCTTTGACCAGCGCCGGTTCCATGCCATAGCGCCGCGCGGCTGCGCGAATCGGGACATCTTGGCTCCGTTCCAGCCAGCCTTGCCACCACAAATAGCACGCCAACCCGCCCCCCAGCACCAGCACGAGCGCCAGCGGGAGCAAGCGGCGCCAATTTCGCTTCACGCTTCCTTTTAGCGCAGGCGCAAGGCCCCGTCGAGCCTAAGGCCTGGTAGGGACGCCTCGCCGAGGCGTCCGTGTTGTGGCGGCGGCGGACGCCTCGGCGAGGCGTCCCTACCCTGCAGTCTGTCGTCACTTCAGGCGCGGCATTCTGTAATCGACTATTCAGGCACCCTCTGCCATAAGTCACGCCGTCAGATCACCGCCGCGGCAAGCCGCCCATGAAGAACATTGTTTACTTTGACCTGGAAACCCAGCGTTCCGCCGAGGAAGTGGGCGGCTGGAATAACATCAGCCGCATGGGCATGAGCGTCGGCGTGACCTACAGCGCCAGCCAGGGCACCTACCGGATCTTCAGCGAGAAGCAGGTCAGCGACCTGATCACCGAGCTGCAGCGGGCCGACCTGGTGGTGGGCTTCAACAACCTGCGGTTCGACTACGAAGTGCTCCACGGCTACACCTCATTTGACCTGCGCCAACTGCCGACGTTGGACCTCATGATCGAGCTGCAGAACGAACTGCGGCACCGGCTTTCGCTCGACGCCATCGCGACTGCCACATTCGGAGTGGAGAAGACAGCCGAGGGGCTGCAGGCCATCGAGTGGTTCCGCCAGGGCAAGCTGCTCGAAATCGCCGAGTACTGCTGCTACGACGTGAAGATCACCCGGCTCGTGCACGAGTATGGCGTGCAGCACCGCCAGCTCCATTACCACAACCGCTTCGGCAAGAAGCTTACGGTCCCGGTCCGGTGGTGAGGGCGGCTTTATCGGCGAGTGCGCGCGGCCGGCTCCGGCCCGGGCCCGTCCAATTGCTTTAACAGTTCCTCGGCGTGGGCGCGGACACGTGCGTCCACGTTGGGCAAGCGCAGGGCGGTGAGCGTGCGCCAGGCAGCGGCGGAGTCGCGGCGCGCCAGTTGCACCTGCGCCAGGGAAAGCTGATACCCCGAATTCTCCGGCTCCAACTGCACGGCCCGCGCCAGGTGCTGTTCTGCCCCCGCCAGGTCATCGGCCTGCACCAGCTCGAGGAATCCCAGCAGATCGTGCGCAGGCCCGAAGTCCGGCATGAGCGCCAGAGACTTCTGCAACTCGCCGCGGATTTCCGCCGCCTGCTCCTTGCCCAAACGGGTGAAGTGGTCGGGTGAAGGCGAAGTCAGCGCATACTTCTCCTGCGCATACACGTAATGCGCCAGGAAGCTGACCTGCCCGTGTTGCATTGCCTGCCCCAGAAACGTCACCGCCTCCTCGGGTTGTTTCCGGACTGCGGCGAGCAGGCCCAGGCCTTCGAACGGCAGCGGGCTGGCCGGCGCCACCTTCTCCGCCTCGCGAAAATAGGATTCGGCCTGATCCAGTCGCCCGATACGAAGCAGCTCATCGCCGAGCCGGAAGCACACTTCGGCCGGCGTGAGCCCGCGCGTATAGGCGAACCGCTGCGCCTCCAGGTTGGCGCCGACGGTCAGATCCAGCGGCAGGAACCGGCCCTGCTCCAGGTAGCGGCGGAGCTGGGCCTCCATCGAGGGCAGCGTGGTGTGCAAGGCGTTGGTGAAGGCCTGCTCGGCGGACTGCCCCTGCCGCAGCAGCGGCGTGAGCTGGCGGAACCCGGCCTGGAGGTAGGGGTTGCCCCCCAGCATCAGGTAATGCGCCAGCAGCCACGACTCAGCGTAGAAGACCCCCTGCTGCTCGCGCTCGTTGTACTCCGGCGAATCGCGCCCGACGGCGAAGAGCTGCCGCAGCGGCATCATCGGCGTATGCGCCAGCAGCTCGAGGTGATGCTCGAGCGGGAGGCCGATGCGGGTGCGGAAAGGACCAACCACCTCGAAAGGCGCATAGATTTCCGCCATGCCCTCGTTCAGCCACATCGGCCAGTAGGGTGCGTTGTGGCGCATGAGCAGGTGAGAATACTCGTGGAAAATGCGCTGCAGGGAATCCGTCCCCGAGCCCGCCAGGTGCAGCACGATCAGATTCTCATCCGTGCCGCGAATGAAGAAGGCCGCCAGGTTTTCCGGCTGGCCCTGGTAGAGCGGGAGGAAGGGCCGCATCGAGTCATAGTCGGGGAAGGCCACGACCATAATCGGCGGCGAAGCCACCGCCTGCGCTCCTGCCAGCAAGGAGTAGGCGTCGTGGAACTGCTCGAGCCGGGTTGCCACACGGACGACGGCTTGCGTGGACCCGCAACTGAAGAGGCGGAAATGGGGGGTACGGGCTTCGAACCACGGTTGGTGAATGAGCCCGCTATTACCCGGTTGCGCAGCCGCTTCGAGAGCAGCCGAAAGCAGCGCCAGGCCCAGAGCGCGAAGCAGGTGCCGCGTCATGTTCGTCCTAAAGCTACGGCACTCCCGGCCCGCAGTAAACCACTGGCAGCCTGGGAGGCCAGCGCGCCGGAGCGTTTCCGGCTTAAGTGCCCCGGATCGGCCTAAGCCGGCACCACGCCGGCGCTCCGGCCTTAGCCGTATCCATGCAGTTGGTTTCGGGTAGCACACGCGCCCTCGCGTGTCCCGGCCGGCGCCCTCGCCGGCCGGAGCCGGGCTGGCATCGGTCACTAAACGGTTAGCCGCGTAAGCCCTGCCTGTTTTCCGCGGGGGCGCGGAAAACCGCACGCGGCGGCGCGTGCGCTCCCCTTCACCAACTGCATCGTTACGGCTTAGCACGCCTGGGAGACTTGCGCTGCTGCGAGTTCGGACGCATCCTGTCCCTGATGCTGCGTGACGAGCAAAGCAGTCCTGAGCAGGTTCAGATTTATCGCGCCATGACGGGGGAGCGGCGGCTGCAGCTTGCGGAGCAGCTCTACCGGACCGCTCGCAAGCTGAAGCTGGCTGGGCTGCGCGCGCAGCATCCGGACTGGACGGAAGAGCAGGTGGCCGCCGAGGCGCGGCGCATTTTCCTCCATGCCAGAACCTGAGCTGGTCCTCCTGTTCGTGCGCCCGCTCAACCGCGCGGGCATCCGCTATATTACCAGCGGCAGCGTAGCCGCTATCATTTACGGAGAACCACGACTTACGCACGATGTGGACTTTGTCGTTTTCCTGGATGACGCTGACATCCGTCGGTTGGCTGAGGCCTTTCCCGCCGCTGATTACTACCTGCCGCCCCTGGAAACCATCTGTGCGGAGGTTCGCCGGGAGCAACGCGGACACTTCAACATTATCCACCTCGAAACCGGCTTCAAAGCCGACTGCTATCTGAGCGGCAGGGAGGAATTGCACGCCTGGGCATTTCCTTTGCGGCGGCCAATCCAATTCGAGGGAGAAACCGTAATGCTTGCCCCTCCGGAGTACGTGATTCTCCGCAAGCTCGAGTACTATCGGGAAGGCGGGTCGGAAAAGCACCTGCGCGATATCCGGTCCATGCTCGCTATCTCCGGAGGGCAAATAGATCGTGTCTCTCTCGACCAATGGATTGAGCGGCGTGGCCTCCAGAACGAGTGGCGGCTGGCTTCCGGTTGAGCCGGACACTCTGCGCGGAGCTATCGCGACGTTGCGCGGCTAAACCTGCCAGGGCCCGCGCTTGGGCCTGTCCAGCCACTGGTTGGCTTCCTCGTCGCGGAGGAAGCGCTCCTTGGCCGGGTCCCAGTACAGGTGCCGGTGGTGCCAATAGGCGAGATTGCCCAGGTGGCACACGGTGACCGAGCGGCAGCCGATCTCCACGTCGCAGATGGGCTTCTTGCGGCTGCGCATGCAGTCCAGGAAGTTCTTCGTATGGCTGTAGCTGTTGTAAAGCCGGATGGCGTTGCTCGGCAGGGGCGTCTCACCGAGCGAGGCCGGCGTCGCCTCGAACTTGCCGCGGTTCACCAGAATTCTGCCTTTGGTGCCGATGAAGAGCACGCCGCCGCTGTCGCCGTGGACCACCTCCACGCCATTAGCATACAGGTAGCGCAGGCCGCGCACGGCTGTTGGGTCGTCGGGCGGGATGATCTCCACTGGCCCGCTGTCGTCCATGCCGAGGCCCCATTGGGCGATGTCGAAGTGGTGGGCGCCCCAATCGGTCATCATGCCGCCCGAGTACTCGCGGTAATTGCGCCAGTTGGGAAAGAAGTTATTGATGCCCCGGGGGCTGAGGATCGAGTTGTAAGGCCGCAGCGGCGCCGGGCCCAGCCACAGGTCCCAGTTCAGGCCCGGCTCCATCCGCTCCGCCGGCAAATCGCACGGCACCGAGGGCGGGCCGACATCCACGATGACCTGCTTGATCGTGCCGAGCCGGCCATTGCGCACCAGCTCGCAGGCCTTGCGGAATTCGCTCATCGAACGCTGCATCGAGCCGGTTTGGAAAACCCGGTCATACTGGCGCGCCGCGTTCACCATCGCGCGCGCCTCGTGAATCGTCAGCGACAGCGGCTTCTCGCAATACACGTCCTTGCCTGCCTTGCACGCCGCGATGGCGACGAACGCGTGCCAATGGTCGGGCACGGCGATCACCACCGCGTCAATGTCCTGCCGCGCCAGCAAGTCGCCGAATTCCTTGTAGGCCGCACAGCCCTTGTAATCCTTGTTGCCCTTGATCCTGTAGAACTCGTCCACCCGCTTGCGCGTAAACTCGCGCCGCGTGGTATCCACGTCGCAGACCGCCACTACCTGCGTGTCCGGCGTCGCCAGGAAATTATCTGTCAGGCCGCGCCCCTGGATGCCGGTGCCGATGACGCCCAGCGTGATTCGGTCATTCGGCCCGATGGCCTTTGCCGCCCCGCGAGCGGAGTGAAGCAGGAACGGAGTGGAAAGGGCCGCCGTCGAGACGGCGCCCAGGAATTGCCGGCGGTTGAACTGTCGTTGCATAACTTGGAAATGAACTGTAGTGCTAACTCGTGTTGAATCTACTCTGGAAGCTGACGCAGCCGCTCGCTGAACCTTGCCTCGTCAAAGGAGTGGCGGCCCTTCATGATTGCGAACTCTTCTGCATTGATCACCGCCGCTACCAGTCGCCTCGCTTCATCTGGCGATTGGCCCTCTCGCCGGAGCCGCTCAACGGTCTCGCGGGCGAGAAGCGTTGCCCGAGAATACTGATTGGAGTCGTCCATAAGCTCTCCGGGCCGAAGAGGCGCAGCTAGATCTTCACCTTGAACTCCTCGCCCTTCTTGAGCGAGGCGGCGAAAGCGGCGAGCAGTTGGGGAATCATCTCCAGGTCCTTCAGGCTCACCACTTCCACCGGGGAATGCATGTAGCGGTTAGGCAGGCTGACCAGCGCGCTGGCAATGCCGCCGCGCGTCCAGAAAATAGCGTCCGTGTCCGTGCCGCTCGTCGAAGACATGGCCTCGTGCTGGAGCGGGATCTTCTTGACCTTGGCCACGGCCTCGAGCCGGGCCACTACCTCGGGATGGTTGCACCCGCCGTGAGTAATCGTCGGCCCCCGGCCCACCCGGGTATCGCCATGCTGCGCCTTGCTGACGGTGGGGTAGTCGGTGGCATGGGTCACATCCACGACCAGCGCCACGTCCGGCTTGAGCGCGTAAGCGATCTGCCGCGCGCCCAGCAACCCAACCTCCTCCTGCACGTTCGAAACCGCGCACACCTCCGCCTGCAACTTGGCCTTGGATTCCTTCAGCAGCCGCAGCGTCTCGGCCACGGCGAACGTCCCGATGCGGTTGTCGAAGGCGCGGGCGACCGCCAGGTCGTTGCGCAGCAGGTCGAACTCGTCCGCCAGCGTGATCGGGTCGCCGGTGCGGACCAACTGCTCCGCTTCCTTGCGGCTGCCCACGCCGATGTCCAGGAACAAGTCGTGCATCTTGGGTGGCTTGGCGTCCTTATCCTCTTTCATCAGATGGGGCGCGACGTTGCCGACCACACCCTTCACCGGGCCGCGCCGCGTGTGAATGACGACGCGCTGCGCCTTCGTGATCGCTGCGTCCACGCCGCCCATCCTCCGAACATAAATATAGCCCTGGTCATCAATGTAATTGACCGCCATGGCGATCTCGTCCGCGTGACCGGCGAGCATCAGGCGCGGCGAACCGCCCTTGTTGAGCACCGCCACGCAATTGCCGTACGCGTCCGAGAAGGTCTCGTCGGCAAAGCCCTTGGCGTAATCCAGCCACACGCGTTGCCCGCGGACCTCGTGCCCAACCGGGCTGGGCGTATTGACCAGGGTCCTCAGGAACTGGAGTGATTCTTCGCGCATGGAGCGATTAAAGGCAAACCCACGCGCACTGGGAAGCGGAAAAGGCGATCATTCCCTTTGGGGCGACTGGAAACCCGGTCGCGTGGCACGAATCTATTTCAATTGACTCTGTTCATTCAACGGTCGTGTGAGGCTAACGGTTATTCCCGCGTATGTGTTCGGCAAATGGGGCAAATCTGCCGAGAATCCGGGGAGCATTCGGCGCGGCCCCGGTGTGCCTCCCATGTGGGTCGACCCACATGGGGGACACACCGGGGCATCACCGGATGCTGAGCGGTTCCACACGGCGTGCTCAGCGCCGACAATCTCTGGATACAATCAGCACGTAACCGGCTACAGAGCCGTTACTTACGCCAAGTGCAGCCCAGAAGGCGCATGTCTGTGCCAAACGGTACATCCCATAGGCGCAACCCACGGCGACCCGTTGGCCGGTATTGTATTTGAAGCGAAGCCCGCAGCAATCTTGAATCGATTTCGATTGACGTCAATCTTGGCTGGACAAGTGTCTCGCTGGCCAGTTCCTCGACCTCCATGGCGAGCCGCTGCGCCTGCTTATCCAACTCGGCGCTCTCCGGTTCGAGGTGGCTGGCCCGCTCGGCGGCAAGCTCGTCGAGGACTGCGCGCCCGCTGCTCGCGCGGCGATGAGATGCGCACACCGTCCTCAGCCCGCCGGTTAGACTTGGCTAGGACGTCGGCATGACCACGCCTCGCCGGGAGCGCGCCCGGTAGAAAAAGTAGATCGGCGCGCCGATCAGCGTCAGCACCGTCCCAAAGGCGCAGTTTATCAAGGCTGGTTTCCCCGCAGCCACCGCCGCGCGGTATCCAGCCACATCGTTATAAATGGTGAGGACGAGGTAGAGCACCGCGAAGATAATGAACGCCGCCGGCACAACCGGGTAGCCGGGGACCCGGTAAGGCCGGGGCGCATCCGGCTCCCTGCGGCGCAGGACGAAGAGTCCGAACGCGCCGACTGCGTAGAAGCCCCAGCTCACGAAGATCAACGTGTCGGTGAGCGTGTCAAAAGTGCCGCTGAGCAGGAGCAGCACGCTCCATACGCCCTGCACGACCAACGCCGCGGCGGGGGTGTGAAATCTCGGATGGGCCCTGCCGAGCGGGCGCGGGCAGTAGTCCATGCGCGCCATGGAGAAATAGAGCCGCGCCGTGGCGAGGATTGTGGCGTTGGCCGTGCCAAAGGTGGAGATCATGACGGCCAGGGCGATCCAGCGTCCCCCGCCCGAGAAGCAGCGATCGGCCACATCAGCAGCCACGAGTTTGGATTGCGCCATCTGGTCTATGGGCAGCACGTAGGCGTAGGCCACGTTCACGAGGATGTAAATGCCCGTCACCGCCAGCATCCCCCAGAGCAGGCCGAGCGGGATTGTGCGCTGCGGCTGTTTCACTTCGCCCGCGATGTAGGTGAGTTTGTTCCAGCCATCGTAGGCCCAAAAGGCGCCCTGCAGTGCGGCGGCCATGCCCGCCACGAGCGCCCAGCCGCCGACATGCAGGCGGGCGCTGGGCGTCGTGAGGTTCGCCGCCGAGCCGCCTGCCGGAAGACAGAATGCGCCCACCACCAGCAACAGCATGGCCGCCACCTTCGCCACCGTGAAGATGTTCTGCACCAGGCCGCCGAACCGGACGCCGACATAGTTGATCGCGGTGAGCAGCATGATCAGGCCCGCGGCCAGCGCCTTGGTTCCAATCTCCTTGAGCGGCGAGACGTCGCCCACGAACGGCACGTGAAACGACCAGGCGGCCAGGGTGTGCGGCAGCTCAGGTAGCTTTATCAGTTCACCGGCGTACTCGGCGAACACGTACGTAATGGCGGCAATCGAGCCGCTTTGCATTACGGCGAAGGTGGCCCAGCCATAAAGGAACGCGAAGAACGGGCCATACATGCGCTCGAAATATACGTACTGCCCTCCGGTCTCCGGAATGAGGCTGGCCACCTCGGCGTTGGTGAGCGCGCCGAATAGCGTGAGCACACCCGCCAGCACCCACACGCCCAGGAGCAGTTCGGGCGAGCCGACTTGCGCCGCCATCACGCCGGGCTTCCGGAAAATCCCCGAGCCGATCACGCCGCCCACGACCATCATCACGGTCGTGAACAGGCCCAACGTGGGCACCAGGCCGGCGCTCAGGGGGCGGGAGGTCTTGGGAAGGGGCATCGGAAGAAATCCGAAGTCCGAAGGCCGAAGGCCGAAGGAAGCCGGACACCCGAAGTCAGAAGGCGAGAGGACTCGTGTGGTATGGGCGGGAGCCCGCGAAGGAGTCCCGCCTCGGAGACCTCGAAACCGGCTGTAGCGGAGCCCTGCGCCGCCAGCTTCATTCGGGCTTAAGCTGTTTCAGGAGCTGGACCGCCGCGTCCACAAGCATCTCGCCCGCGCCCGGCTTCACGCGGGCGTTCGTCACCTCGTAGCTGCCCTCGGTGAAGGCCTTGCGAGTCGGCACGTAGCTTGGCCGGTCATTGCAAATCTCGATCACGATGGTGCGGGAGAACGGGGACGCCCGTTTAATCGCCAAGCCCAGCTCGACAAAGATTTCGCAGGGCAGGCAGACGATGGCCGTATCGCGGTCGAGCCGGAAGACCTGCACCTCCATGGGGTAGAGCGGGCCGTGGCCGGACAGGTCGAGCGTGCGCACAGCCGCCACCTTCTCCAGGAAAGACACGTTGGTGGTATAGAACTGCTCCATGACTTTGTTGGCGCCGGCCACCTGCTCGGGCGTGACCTCCCGGAACGGCACTTGCACGGTCGTGCTGCGCGCGTCCAGTAACGGCCGCCGGATGACCGGGAGGTCCCTGGCATGCTCGATCACGACCTTCCCCAACGTGCTGCCGATGTGTTCGGCCATGTAAAATTTCTGCCGCTGGACGGCTTTCTCGTGCACGTTGATATGGTTGAGATCGCCGCATGTGCCGAGGCCGAATAGGGAGATAAAGCCGCTGCCGAATGCGCCGCGCAGCGTTTGCTGCAGGAAATACTCGTAATCGGCACTGTATTCGGTCCCGCCCACGGTATCGGAGTGCACCGCGAACGTGGTCACGCCTGCGAACGGCTCCTTCCCGTCCGCCGCCGTCGCGAGCAACATGCCCACATCAGGATCGGTGGGGCCGGCCGGGCGAACGATGTCAGGATTGAGCACGCCCGGGTTGAACACGACCTTGCCGTTTTTCATCCAGTAACGTCGGTTGAACGAGAGCCCTTCCTGTTTGGCGATGCCGGCCTGGAGCCGGGCGGGCCGAAGGTTCGCCTGGGCGGCAACGATGACGTCCACCACGTGCTTCGTTAGGAAAGCGGAGTAATCCAGCGCCTCGTGCGGGTCCGAACCCTGCTTCTGGATTGCGGCCTCGTGGAAGTAGCGCCGCAGCGCGCCTTCGTACAGCGGCCCCGTATGGGTGTGCGTGGCGCAGATGACGATATGCGAGACGGGGATGCCCGTGCGCTTGCTCGCCTGGGCCCGCGCCGCGGTTGTATCGCTCAACTGGACTCCCAGCAGGTCGCACGCGACGAGCGCCAGCTCCGCTGTGCCCTGCTGCAGCACCATCGCCTTGGCGTGCAGCGGGTCGTGAACGCCCGTCGAGATGCGCTCGTTGAAGTACCCGGCCATGCGGTAACCTACCGGCGGAGTGATGTCCACCTCGGCCGCACCGACGAGCAGGCCCGGCGCGGCAGAGCCTTGCAGGCCAGGACCTCGGCAGCCGAGCAGCAGGCCCGCGCAGAAGAGCGCGGCCAGGACTAATATAGAAGCGGCGCGTTTCATATGTCTAAGCGAGAACTATGCTCCCGGGCGTCGCTTAGGCAAATGCCTTCGGCATCACGTCCGGCGGCCCCACCCGGCGGGCGTAATCAAGAATGACGCTGACCGCCTGCTGAGGCTCATCTGTGACGGTCAGGAGATCCAGGTCGCCGGGGCTGATGAACCTGTGCTCCTGCTCGGTGCGCGCCTTTATCCAGGCGAGCAGGCCCTTCCAGTAGTTCCGGCCAAATAGAATGAGCGGGAAGGCCGGGATGCGCTGCGTCTGCACGAGGGTGAGGACTTCAAACAACTCGTCCATCGTGCCGAACCCGCCTGGCATGAAGACGAAGCCGAGGCTGTACTTCACAAAGCAGACTTTGCGCGAGAAGAAGTAGTGGAAGTGAATGGGGATGTTCGTGTAGCGGTTGCCCTTTTGCTCGCGCGGCAACTCGATATTCAACCCGACGGATTTGCCCTTGGCGGCCCGGGCGCCCTTATTGGCCGCCTCCATGATCCCCGGCCCGCCGCCGGTGATGACGGTAAGTTTGTGCTTGGCCAGCCCCCGCGCCAGTTCCACCGCCGCGCGGTAGTAGGGGTCGCTCGGCCTCGTGCGTGCCGAGCCGAAGACCGTGACGCTTGGACCCAACTGCGACAGGGCCTCGAAGGAGTCCACAAACTCGGCCATGATGCGGAAGATGCGCCAGGGATCTTCTTTGATGAACGCCACGTTGGTGCTGCTCATTGCGGCGAGAGTAGCAGGCTGGTTGTAGCGTTGAAGCGTTAAAAGCGTTGAAACGTGTTGCGTCCTGCGTGCTGCGTGTTGCGTTTCGGGCACGGAACACGCAATACGCAACATGTCCCCGCGCTGCGACGCTTCAACCCTTCAACGCTCCGCCACCCCCGGCTTCGCAGCGGCCTCTCGCGCCTGCGCAGGCTTTGCTCGGACCAGTCGCACGGCGGCAGCCGTGCCCCAATCCAGTCCCAGGGCGCCGTCACTCTTGCGCCGGACCAGCGGCGCCGGGCCGACGGGCGAGCTGTCTTGCTTCAATAGCGTGCCGGTCCACTCGCCGGAGGGCAGGTACAGGAACACCGGCTCCGAGGCCGGCCCATCTTTGGAGATTTCGATCCCGTCGTGTGTGGCCCGGACGCGCAGCACCAGGTCCTGAAAGCGGATTCCGGTAATGGCCAGCTCCGGCCAGTCCTTCGGCAGCCGGGGGTTGAGCTGGAACCCGTCCGCCCGCGGGGCGAAGCCCAGAAAGCCGCGCAACATGATCTGCGGCACCATGGCGCTCTCAAAGAATTCCATATCCAGGCCGAGCCCGCCCGCCGTCCCTCCCCCTTGCATGGAGCCCTCGCGCGAGCCGTTGTAATACTTCCGGTAGCCGCCCGCCGCCTGCACTTCGTCGAACCAGCGCACGATCTCGCTCAGGCGCGCTGCGGCGTTGTCCGGCCCCAGCACCTTGAGCCGCGCCATGAGGTCGTGGTAGGAGAATCCCAGCACGGCGCCACCGTCCTGGACCTGTCCGCCCCAAGGGATGCCTTCGGGGTTGTTCCAGGCCCAGAAATACCAGTCGAGGTTTCGGCGCGTGGTGGCGCGTGGGCCAAAGCGCCAATGGTAGATGTCCTTGCCCTGGGCGGTGTCGCCCGCCACGAGACGGTCGCCGTTGATCCAGCTCAGGATCGCCTCCGCATGCTTCGGGCTGGCGAAGTCGTAATAGACCGCTTCGAGGTTCAGGAAGGTGAAGCCGTAATCATGGCCTTGGTTGTCGGAATCAATGCAGGCGTTGAAGCGCTGGGTTTCGCGGTTCCAAAAGAGGCGATTCCCTTCGGTCTTCACCTCAGCGGCGTGGCGCTCCAGGAAGGCGGGATCGAACGCCAGAACGCCGGTCGGTATCTGCCACTCCGGGTGCTCCCGGATTTCGCGCTCGACGACCGCCATGACGCGCAGGGCGTCGTAGTATTGGACCGTCGCGTAGGCATCGAGCCCGCCGAAGGGCAGGATGTCCCAGTAATTGTTCCCAATGCCCCGCCCGGTGTGGATGATCTTGGCCCCTTTGGGGCCGCGCTCCAGGCCGCTGCGGCCATCGTGCCCTACCCAATCGGTATAGACGACCTTGCGCTCCAGGGCGTGGTGCTCGTCCATGACGTAGCGTAGCGCGGTGCGCATCCGGTTGATGTTCGCCCGCAGGAAGGCGTAATCGCGTGTCCACCAGAAGTATTTGGCACAGCCACGAATGAAGTTCTGGCTGTTGATGTTGTGCCGGGTGTCGTATTGGGAGAAGAAAGCCTGCAGGGTAACGGCTCCGGTGGCGGTGTTGCCCAGCCCGATGCGCAACTGCTGAACCTGGCCCGTCCATTGGGGCAGGTGGTACATCGGGACCATGGTGTAGGTCATGCGGTCGCCTTTCGGGGGATCGAACCACGTGCGCCGGGCAGGGCTGAAATGCTTATCCGAGGGGGTGGTCCACTCGATATACGGCTGCGGCGCGCCAAGACCGCTTGCCTGCCATCGAATCTGGAGGAAGGGCACCTCGAACGTGTCGCAGTTCCAGGCTGGGGCGGTGATGACCGCCGCGGCGTTGGTCACCTCGATACGCCAGCCGTCCTCGTTTATCCCCGCGTCGCGAGCGCCGGTGAGCGTCCAGCCGTCGGGCTTGCTTAGATCGTTTGGCCGCCAGCCCGGGCCGGCGGTATTCTTGAAGGAGAAGTGCCATCCGCAGCCGCGCCGGCCTTGGTTCCAGAACGGAAAGGGCCAGCCGAGCTGATGGGCGATGCTGGCGTGCTGATGCGTGGCGACGTAGCCCTCGGGATCCAGGATGCGGGTGCTGAGGGTGGAAGCCCAGGCGTGGCGCATGGCGTCGGACTGGTTTCCGGTGCTCACCCCGGGCCAGAGCGAGCAATCGGGCAGCCACTCGTCCCAGAGAGTGGCTTTCGGGCCGGCGCCCGGATAATGCAGCCAGAACAGGTTGCGCAGGCTACCCATCTCCTGCTCGTGCCCGGGCACCTGGAAACGGGGGAAGTCGTCCGGCGGCGCGGCCTGACCCGCCACCGCGACGAACATAACCATCAGCAGGCACAATCGTGAATAGTTGGTAGGGACGCCTCGCCGAGGCGTCCGCTCTCCCCGAACACGGACGCCTCCGCGAGGCGTCCCTACCCATAATAAGGACAGGATTTGCCAAATCAGACAGGTGCTTTGCTTCATTCGTGCTAATTCGTGTAATCCGTGTCTCGCCTCGCCCGGCGTCACTTCTGTCGCCCTCTGTAGCCCTTCAGCACCCGGTAAACGAGGTACATTTCATCCCCATGCCGGCGCGCGGAGCGGAGTTCGAGCCGGGCGGCGCCCGCGAGCGACTTTGCTCCCACGCCGTCGGCGAGCGTGGGCGCGCTACGGCCCCCAAAGATCTTCGGGCAGACGGTCACATGCACTTCGTCCACCAAGCCGGCGCGGAACAGGGCCTCGTTGACTTCACCCCCGCCTTCGCAGAGGAGCCGTCGCACGCCCCACTCGCGGCGCAACCAGCGGAACGCGGAGCGGAAGTTGAGCGTCTGCTTGCCGCAGACCTTCACCGTGTCCGCCACCGCGCGGAGCCTTTCGAGGCGCGCCTTTCCGGCCCGGCGCGTAGTGAGCACGATTATCGGGGAAAACCGGCGCTTGAAGATCTCAGAGCCCGGGTCCACTGACCCGGAACCACTCACGACAATACGGAGATTATACTCGGCCAATCCGCGCCGCCGGCGCAGAGCGCGGTATTTGGCGGAACCGGGCCCCAGGTTGACAGGGTTTAGGTCCACGGTGCGCGCGCCGGACATGACGGCATCGGCTGTGGCACGCAGCCCGAGAAGCAGTTCGCGGTCACGCGGGCTGCTGAACGACGACACGGCCCGGTTGGCGGTGGCGAGCTTGCCGTCCGCTGTCATCGCCACGTTGATGAAAATGAAAGGCAGCGCCCCGGCAGGGCTTCGGCTGGCGGCAGACGGCTTCATAACAGGAGCATGGCATCGCCGTAGCTGAAGAAGCGATAGCGTTCGCGGACGGCTTCAGTGTAGGCGGAAAGCACCGTTTCGCGGCCCCGGGTCTCGCCCGGCGCCGCAAAAGCGCTAACCAGCATCAGCAGCGTCGAGCGGGGCAGGTGGAAGTTGGTCAGCAGGCCATCCACAATCCTGAACTCGCATGGGGGGTGGAGGAACAGCCGCGTCCGGCCTGCGCCGGCGTTAATGACTGGGGCACTGGACGGGGTGCCTCCGGGCGGCGACGTTCGGGCAAGGGTCTCCAGCACACGGACGCTGGTTGTGCCCACGGCAATCACCCGGCGGCCCTCGCTTTTGGCGGCGTTGACGATCCGGGCCGTCTCGTCGCTAACTTCAAATCGTTCCTCGTGCATGGTGTGCGCGGCGAGGGTTTCCGCCTTTACCGGGGCGAAGGTCCCCAGCCCGACGTGCAGCGTGAGGAAGCACACCTGAACTCCGAGCGCTCGGATTCTCCGGAGCAGGGCTTCCGTGAAATGCAGCCCCGCCGTCGGCGCGGCAACGGAGCCGGCAGGCTGAGCATAGACTGTCTGGTAGCGCTGCCGGTCGGTTTCCATCAGAGCCGTATCGGCACGGCTGATGTAGGGCGGCAGGGGCACTTCGCCGAGAGCATCGAGCGATTCCCTGATGTCCCGGGTGCCGGCGAAGCGCAGCCGGCGATGGCCTTCGGCGTTGGTTTCGAGCACGGCGGCGCACACCGGGGTGGGCTGGCCCTGCAGATCCAGGAAGGCGATTTGGGTTCCTGCGCGCGCCCGGCGGCCGGGACGCAGCATCGCCCACCAATCGTTCGGGGCATTCTCCTCGAGCAGCAGCACCTCGAAGCGCCCTCTGGTATGGGCGTTGACCCCGCGCAACCGGGCGGCGATGACCTTCGAGTTGTTCAGCACCAGGACGTCGCCCGGGTGCAGGTATTCCGGCAAGTCGCGGAAATGCCGGTGCTCCGCCTGCCCGGATTGGCGATGTAAGACGAGCAGCCGAGAAAGGTCGCGTTCGGGCGCGGGGTTTTGCGCAATCAGCTCGGGCGGCAGCTCGAAATCGAACTCGGCAGTTCGCATGGGCCCCAAAGCATCGCCAGAGCGCGGTGGGGAAACAAGCGTTCAGACGGCTAGCGGCTGTGCCGTTCGCTAACGAGACACCGCCTCATTTTAGGGCATCAAAGGCTACGCCTTCCAAGATTGAACGCGCAGCGGTCCTATGAACCCCCTCACCCGTCCTGCGGGCACCCTCTCCGCCTCCGACGGGTAGAGGGAAGGGGTGAGGGTGCGGCCTGTAGAGTTCAGGTTCAGGGCTAATCAGCCCGACTAGCCGGCAAGCCCAACGGCTTGCGGGCGGCAGGGCGAGCAGAGCCTTAGCTCACGTGCGTAATGCTCACCGGCTGCGCCGCTTGCGACAGGTCCTGCACCTGGACGTCGATGCGGTGCCGGCGGGGGGGCACCCGCGTCGCCGCGTGCTGCGCACGCAGTTGCATCAGGACCAGGCCGTTGAGGGGCGGGGGAGGCCGGCGAATGCTGATTTCGGCGTAGCCTTCCATTTCCTGCAACATCTTATGCAATAACAGTTTGGCAGCCATAAGCGCGTACGGCTTTTGTAGCCGCATTTCGCGTGCCATGGCGTGGCCTGCGACAAGTCCGCCCTACTACCGACATCCGTACGTGCCGCCGCGGGCGCTCGGGAAGCTCCCCGGCCTCTTCCCGGCGATTACCCGGTGCTAGGCCGGTGTGTCTCCCATGGGGAGCGATCCACATGCGAGACACACCGGCGTAGCACCGGATCATCACCTGGGCGGCTCGCGGGCGCTGGGGGTGAACGGGGAGGGCTGCCCGGGCGAGGCGCGATAAGGAGTAATCAAGAGAAGTTGCTTGGCAGCGCGGGGCCGTTCTGGTTATTTCGCCTTGCCCAATGACACAACAGCGCGCGTTCCTGGTGCTCGCCCTCTGCGCCATCGCTTTGCCCGGCGCCGTGCGGGCCCAGCAAAAGCCGGACCTGGAGATTTACGCGCTGACCGACAAGAGCTGGGTTGAATGGGACCCGGCCTCCCGCAAAGTCATGGGCACCAATGGCTTCCTGCTGCGCTACGGCGACACCATTCTGACCGCCGACAGCGTGGTGCTGGACCGCACCACAGACGAGGCCATCGCCCAGGGGAGGGTTCACATTCAGCACGGGGACCAGATTTGGGCAGGAGAGAACATCCGGTATAATTTCAGGACACGCCAGATGGAGGCGGAGGAGTTCCGCACGGGCAGGTCGCCGGCATTTGTGGAAGGCCGCGGGCTGCACGGCGAGCAGTTTGTGACCAAGAACCACCTGACGAACCGCCTGTATGCCGCCACCAACGCGTTTGTCACCACGGACGACATCGTCCACCCGGCGGTCAAAGTGCGGGCCCACTACATCAAAATCATCCCCGGCGATAAGGTCGTGGCCTACAACGCCGTGCTGTACGCGGAAGGCGTGCCGGTGTTCTACTTCCCATTTTACGAGCGCAACCTGGGTGACCGCGCGAACAACTTCAACTTCGTCCCCGGCTACCGCAGTTGGTACGGCCCGTTTTTGATGAACAGCTACAGCTTCTACCTCGGCGACCACATAGACGGAAACGTGCATGTGGATTACCGCGTCAAGCAGGGCTTCGGCGAGGGCCCCAACCTGAACTACAACTTCGGGCCCTGGGGCGAAGGCTGGCTGCGATACTATTACCTCTATGACCATGACCCTTCCCAGGGCGGCGGCAATCCTACCATTCCGCACAACCGCCAGCGCGTGGATTATTCCTACCTGGCAAACCCGGCGACCAACCTCTTCCTCAAGGCCCGTGTGCGCTACCAGAGCGACACCAATGTCGTGCGGGAGTTCTTCGAAGGCGAGTATATCGAGAACCCGCAGCCGAACACCTACTTCGATGCCAGCAAGTTCTGGCAGAACTTCTCCGTGGATACTTACGTCGAGCCGCGGCTGAACAACTTCCTGGATACCATCGAGCGGCTGCCGGAGTTCCGGCTGACCGGCCAGCGCCAACAGCTCTTCGGCACCCCGGTGTACTACGAGAGCGAGAGCACGGCCGGCTATTACGAGCACCTCTTCCCGGAGACCAACGCCCTGGCCAGCACCATGAACTACGAGGCCATGCGCGTGGACACCTACCAGAAGCTGCTGATCCCCGAGACGTTCTTCGGCTGGCTCACCGTGACGCCGCGCGTGGGCGGCCGGTACACGTACTATGGCGAGGCCACCGGGCAGGGCGCCACCACCGGGCAGGTCAACCGGTGGGTGTTCGACACCGGTGTGGAGTTCACGACCAAGGCCTCGCGCACCTGGCCGGAAGCCGAGAACAACTTCCTCGAAGTGGACGGCCTGCGCCACATCATCCAGCCTTCGATCAACTACTCCTACATAACCCCAACAGCCTGGGGAACAAACATGATCCCCCAGTTCGACTCCCAACTGCCCAGCCTGCGCCTGCTGCCCATTGAGTTCCCCGAATACAACTCCATTGACTCCATTGTGCCGCAAAGCGTCGTCCGCTTCGCCATCAACAACAAGCTGCAAACCAAGCGCGACGGCCAGGTCGTAGACCTGGTGAACTGGGACCTCTATGCCGACTGGAACATGCGGCCCATCACCAACCAGAACACGTTCTCCGATCTCTACTCGGACCTGACCATCCGCCCCAAGTCATGGCTCACCCTCGAGTCACTCACGCGTTACGAGCTGGACGGCGGCGTCTGGAGGATGTCGCTGACCACCGTCAGCCTGCAGCCTACCCGGTCGCTGACCTGGACGTTCGGCCAGTTCTACGTCGCACCGGATGTGAGCCTCTCCCCGCTGGCCCTGGGCGAGGGCAACAACCTGTTCCTCAGCACCATTTACTATCGCCTGAACGAGAACTGGGGCCTGCGGGCATCGCATCGGTTCTCCATGTTGGATGGCCGGCTGCAGGAGCAGGACTACTCCATCTACCGCGATCTGAGGAGCTGGACGGCCGCCTTGACCATCCAGGTGCTGAATAACGTCAACGGCCAGGAGGACTTCGGCATTGCCTTCACCTTCTCCCTCAAAGCCATGCCGCGGATGCCGCTCGGCTCCGACGCCGGCAGGCCCACCTGGCTCTCGGGAGGCTACTGAGGCGGGTAGCAGCGTAAGCCTCCGGCTTGCGGCTGTCCCGGCAAGCGTCCCGCTTGCCGCGGGCTGGCGTCGGCGGCGCCAACCTGGAAGGTTGGCGGGACTAAAGCAGCCCCGAGGCTTGCTCTACTACCGAATGCCGCGGCCAGCGTCAGGGCCGGCGCGGCTCACCGAACAGAGACGAACCCCATCTCATCCAGAACCTGTTGCCCCCGGGCGGAGAGCACAAAGTTCACAAACTCGCGGGCGGCCGGGGCTTCCGCAGCCTTGTTGGTGTGAAGGCGAAGCGTGCGCGCATAGGGGTATTGCCCCTGTCGCACGGCCGCGGCGGTGGGAGCAACGCCGCCAATCGCGATCGCTTTGACGCCCGGCTTGGCAGCGAGCTGGAACGTGCAATAGCCAACCGCGCCGGGGTCCGCCGCGACCGACGCGACGATGCCGGAGTAATTGGTGCAGGTCTTCGCCTTGAGTGAGTAAGGCTTGTCCCCCATCGCCAGCTCCCGGAAGCCAAGATAGGTGCCCGAAATCGGGTGCCGGATGAACAGGTGCACCGGCGCATCCGGCCCGCCCACATCTTTCCAGTTCTCGACCGCCCCGGTGAAGAGGTCGTGAACCTGAGCGCGCGTCAGGTTCGTCACCGGAGACCCGGCGTTGACCACCACTGCCACGCAATAGGTGCCAATGCTATCCTGGCTGAGCTGGACGCCATTGTCCCGCGCCAGCGCGAGTTCATTGGTAGTCGCATCCCGCGACGCAGCGGCGATATCGCAGCGGCCCACGAAGAGGGCCCCAAACCCGTACGTGGTGCCCTTGAACTCCGTGTCGAATACCACCCCGGGGTGGTCCTTGTGGTACTCAGCGATGAGCTGCGGGGCCAACTCTTCGCCGATTGTGTTCGAGCCGCAGATGATGATGGTGTCCGTCTTTGCGGGCGAACAGCCGCCGGCCAGAAGAGCCAGGACTGCCAGGCAGGCGCCGGCGAAAAGGCCGGCACAGAGGTTCGTGAATCCCTTGCTGAGCACTGCATTTCTCATGAAGATTCTTTTCATTTGATGGGTGACGCGATAACGGATCATCCGCGTTCGCCGCGTGTTAATCAAGTGCAAAAGCCGCAATCCGGGGGTTGCGCGTTGACGCTTTTAGCCCAATTGTTGGTCATGGCCTCCGACGAGAACCCAGATGCCGGCGCCAGGCTGGACCCCAGCCCCCCTCAGGAGCCGGCTCCCGCCCATGTGCAGGGGGAATACTGGCGCTGGTGCCCCCAGTGCGGCCATGAACTCCACAACGAGAAATGCAAGCTCCGCTGTCCGCGGTGCCATTACTTCCTCAGTTGCTCGGATTTCGATTGAAGGGACCCGAACGGGCTTCACGAGCCGTTCCCGAGCCGGAGATACCCCGGGGTCTATCCAGTATCTCTCCGGCACCCCTCCGTAGCACCTCTTATCCCGGATAAGAGGTGCTACGGTGGGGTAACGGTGAGGTAACGGACAGGTAAGGGAAGAATCACGGCGCAAAGCGGGGGCGGGGGGGCGGCCGGGAGCGTGGAGGTGGCGGGACACTGTCCTGAAATGAGGCCGTTACCGATCGTTGGTAGGGACGCCTCGCCGAGGCGTCCGTTTCGGGCGCACCCGGACGCCTCGGCGAGGCGTCCCTACCAAGCTGAGGATGCATCTCATCGACAATCGCCGTGCGGCATGCGCTTGCTGAAACGCGCAGCTTGTTGGACCCTATAGCGAGCCGCCGGCCTGGGCGGGAGCGAGACATGGGGCCTGCCTTGGGCAGGCTGTTACCGTGGCGCCCTCGGCCAGCAGCGGCGCGGATTGTGACATAATGAACCTCCGGCAAGACGCAGCATGAATCGAACCGCCACGGTCCCGGCCAGCCTGGCCGATTACATCAATGTGAAGCTCTCGCTGCTGGGCCTCCCAGGCGTGGGCGCCAACGGCGGCAGCGGCCTGCCGGCCCTGGTCGCGCCGCTCATCGCCCAGTACCGCGAGAAGGAGCGCTTGCTGGCCGACCGCCTCTGCCCCGCCGACCAGCGCGTCCAGAATTTCCTCTTTGATTACTTCCAGGAGGCGCCCGTGCCCAAGCTGCCTTCACGGACGTTGGTGCTGGACCAGCCGGGGATGGCGCGGGCGTTGTCGGTGCCGGTGGACGGCGACGAATTCGTTTCGGGCATCCTGAGTTCCTACCGCGTGCGGCAGGGGGTGCTGCATAATCCGCACAGCGACCGCCGGACGACCCAGGGGGTGTTCCATATCGCGGAGGGCGGGCTGCCGATCCCGGCCGACAAGATCGCCGTGCCGAAGGAGGTTTGTGCGCGGATATTCGGGCACGCGCTCACGCCGCCCGCCGACTCGCTCCGGCTGCCTTTCACGGCCAACCAACCGCAGCCCGCGGAGTGCTTTGCTTCGCTGATGCTGCGGCCGCTGGTCGTGCCGGCGGTGCCCGGGCTCTGGCCCCAGAAGACCATGGAGACGCGCTTCTTCGTGCCCGGCACGCTGGTGAGCAATCTCGATTTCGTGGAGAGCATTTTCGGCAATGGCGGCAACCCCGAACTGCCGGAGAACGACGCCGGGCTGGACCCCGAGCATTGGACGGGGCACACCGGGTGCGTCATCCTGGCGCCGCACCTGGTGAGGCTGACGAAGAGGGCCGTCGGTCTGCCGCATTGGGATCAGGCCACCGAGCGGCAGCACCGCGACGGGATGTGCTGGCGCGAGGAAGGGGAGCTTTACAACAACGGCCAGGCTTTCAAGCTCACGTGTCGCGATGAATCGGGTGTCATTGTGACGGTGATTGCCGACAACTACTTCGGGTATTGCAAGAAGGAGGTCAAAACGCAGATCAGCTACGCGGCCAATCTCTACGGGCTGTGCGAAGAGGAGCACGCGGGCGGGGCGCTGGTGTTCCCGAGTTACGACCTGGGGGAGGATTTCAGCGGCGACCTGCACGTAAAGGCCTTGGGGCATACGATTGCCGAACTGAACAGGATACTGCCCGCGGCGTTTGAGCGCCGGCCCGAGGGGTGGGGCGTGGACAGGACCTTCCCGGACATCATCTATGTGCCGAGGACGGCCCGGTTCGATCTGCACGAGCAGCGGATCACCTGGCAGGACGGGGAGGTGGAGCGCGAGATCAAGTTGCTGGCAGGCAAGACCTACGTGCGGCCCTCGGGCTATAAGGTGCGGATGGCGGGGCCGGGCGAGAACCGCACGTGGCGGCTCGTGGGCACCGTGGCTGAAGGCGCGCTTTGCCACAAGCCATGCACGGTGTCGGGCGGCGGCAAGTCGGAGATCTCCAAGTCCATCTCCGACGCGATCATTACGGGGCCGGTGTTCGTAGCTGATTTCAAGCGCGATTTCGAGCAGGTGGCCGAGTTGCTCGCGCGGGATTACAGCGGGCGCTTCCAGGACGCGGCGCACATTGACCGGCGGCCTCTCCTAAGCGATGAGCGCTCGCTCGGGTCGGTGATCAAACTGCTGACCCCGGACGAGCGGGATTACACCGCGGAATACAACCGATGGCTGGCGTCGGTTCCGCAACACATCAAGGAGCTGGTGTTCGTGGTCAAACGTTACGCCAAGCCGGAATGGCGCGAGGGCTGGCGCGACCATTTCAGCGTGGACATCATCAACGGCGTTCCGGCGAACGAGCTGAAGCTGCACAACCGCAAGCTGGTGAGCAGCTACCTGCGGGTTGGGTTTGATGCCGGCGGTGCGTGGCGGACGTTCGGCCTGCGCCAGGATTTCTATCCCGCCGTGAAGGTGCAGGTGGAAGATGATATTACGGCTTCGGTAGTGGTGCCGCCCGGCAAGCTCAAGGGCCTGCCGCCAATGCGAGAGGGTCTTTCCATCAAGTTCGTGCAGAACGCCGAGAGCCGGCTGTTCCAGCGCCCGGATGACGCCATCCATCCCGGGTATGACCGGCAGGCGGAGGCGGACTTTACGCGCGACGACGGGTTCTTTTCGAATTACGAGCCGCTGATTCCGGCGCGGGCGCGGCAGATGGTGGAGGACGCGATCGGGTTCCACCAATACACGGCACCGATGCAGCGGCTCATTCGCGAGGTCGCGGAAGGCGGGGACAGCGGGTATTTCGTCTGCACGTCGCAGCCGCGCGTAGTTGATGGCAAGCCGAGCAAGAACCCGCGGTACTTGCAGGTGCGGCCCGACCTGGCAAACGCGCGCGAGTCGTACCTGTCCGAGGTCTCGATGCGCCTGCAGCGGCGGCTGCCGCCGGAGGTGCCTGTCTATAAGCCGGTGGCCGCGGTGTTGCCGGGGCGCAGGAACAACCCGCCCGAGGCTAATATTCGCTCGCTGGCCGTGTATAACCCGGTCCACTACTTCGAGCTGCCGGAGCTGTTCATGGAGTTCATTTGCAGTATGACCGGCAGGTCCCCGTCCACCACCGGGGCCGGCTCGGAGGGCGCGCTGACCAAAGGCCCGTTTAATGCCCTGCCGCCCATTATCGACCTGAACAATGCCCTGGTGTCGTGGCTCCTCACCGGCCATGACGCGTTCGTCACTGCCGCCGGGTATGTCGGTCCGCGCTTTCGGGTGGACCATGATATCAGCCTGCTGGTGCCCGAAGTCTGGTGCCGGATGCGCCCGGAGGAGCGGGACCCGCGGTATTTGATTACCAACCACTTCCTGGAGAGGTGCGAGGACTTCGAACACAAAGGCCAGCGGGTGCTCGCGAGCCGTCTGGGTTACCGCATTAACGCCCGCTTCGTGCACGCGTTCTTCGGCCGGGTGTTCAACCACCCCAGCGTGGTGTTCACCGAGGAGATGTTGCGGCCCGAGCTCCAGGGGATGGAGAGCTTCGTGGACGGCGTGGACAATGTCGTCGCCACCCAGAAACGCGTCGCGGAGTTGTATTTCGAGGATGGCAGCGTTGCGCGCGCGTGCCCGCCGCTGAAGGCGCTGCTGCACATAATGCGGGACGGGCGATACGAAGGGCGCGACCTGGCCGCGCCTGAGCTGCGGGCGCTCTTCACGCGCGAGGCTTTGCTGGCCAGCGACTGGTATCGCGTCCGCCTGAAGGCCAAGCAGCGCCTGGACCGCGCGCTGTGGCGGCGTCATGTGGCTTACCTCGAGCGCTTCCTTAAGAATACCAGCCACGCCGACGAGGCCGCGCGGCTGGACCTCGCCGGACGCCTGGCCCGCAGCCGCCAGGCCCTGGAGAGCGTCGGGCAGCCTGCTTACCTGGAAGAGCTGCAGGGCACGCTTGGGGCCGAGCCGCTGGCGCCGGCTGCGGGTTGACTTGGCATCGGGGGCAACACCCCATTGGCGCCTATTGCGCTGAACATAGATGTTGAGCTGCGGGAAGCTGATGCACAGGTGTTCATCGGCGGAACCTGTAGAATTATGACAAGGCGCTTATTGATACTGCTCTTAGCTTCGATGCTCCTTTCCGTTGTCGCCACCGCCTGCCACACGATTCATGGAGCGGGCGAAGACATCTCGGATACGGGCAACGCCATCCAGAACAACACCCCGCCCTGATATCCGCGTTCCGGGGCCGCCGCTGACTTGACTGCGGCCTGGCCGGCCCCGCGCGCCGTTTTCACCCCCGGGAATCCCTGGGGGTAGATCCGGGGGTAGCCCGGTTGCGGAGGGGCATCAGGCGGCTCAAGATCAGCGCGGTACTCGTCTTTCTTTCTGAACGCGGCCCAAACGGCTTGGGCCGCGTTTCCATGTACGCGCAAACGCGGAAACGCCGAAGACGGGGGAACAATAATTCGATCTAGGGAGAAATGACCCGGTAGAAGCGATTGGGGTAGTTGGTAGCGCCCGGATCAACGAAAGAAAAGACCGAAGCCGTGGCCGTAAAGCCGGTGAGGTTCGTCCAGTAAGTCGGCGGCGCGAGGTTGGTGGCGGCTTGGATTTGGTAGGCTTGGCCTGTAGTCACAGAGATAGTGGCCGCGAAGCCGGCCGGCGTAAGGCTAACGGGTCCGACGAATTCCGGAGCGCTGGGGCCGTTGGTGGCGGCCACATCCGCACTGAACTCGCTGGTGTCACCCGTCGTCTGGTCCGTAGCGGTAGTCGAGAAGTACTGGCCCCCGAGGCTGCCGCTGGTGGTAAAGGCAAACGCGCCGTTCCCGCCTGCGTCGGTGACCAGGCTGGTGCTGCCCAGGTAGACCTGCCCCTGGCCGTGGCCGGACGGGTCGGGCGCCGGGTTGCGGTACACGTCAACGAGAAAGGACCGGTTCGCGGAGCTGTTGAGCGTGCCTGAGACGGTGGTGCTTGTCGCGCCCGCCACGGCGTTGGTGATGACAGGATAGTTCTGCAGCTCGTTCGGCCCGGGGAGGGCGCCGCCGATGTGATTAGCGGTGACGCCGTAAGCGTCCTCGGTGCCGCCGACCAGGTTGATGCCGATCGCATTGTTGGAGAAGATGGTGTTGCCGCGGACCGTGTCGCCGATGGAGAGGTCGGTGTTGTCGCTGCCGACATAGACGCCTGTGAGCCCGTTGAAGGCGATGGTGTTGCCCGCGCCCGCGCCGTTCGCCGAGAGCCCGACCACGTTGCTGCTGGCGCCATCGAAGAACACGACGCCGTCCCAGCCATTGCCCAGGGCGCTCGTGCCGTTGGCCGCAGTGCCAATGAGGTTGCCTGCGATGAGATTGTAGCTGGTGTTCCTGCCGTAGGCGTAAATGCCGCGGAGGGTGTTGCCGGAAACCACATTCGCGACGATGGAGTTGCCGTTCGGGCCGTCATGCAGGTAAATCCCTTCACTGCCGTTGCCCAGGGCGCTGGTTCCCACGGGCGCCAGGCCGATGTAGTTCCCTTCGAGCAGGTTAGAGGTGGCGGAGAAGCTGACCTCGATGCCCGGCCCGCTGTTGCCGGACATGATGTTCCGTGCCTGGGCCGAGGCGCCGCCGAAGGTGTTGGCGCTGGCGCTCGAGGTGACCAGCGCCCCCGCATAATTGGGCAGGGACGCGGTGCCGCCGGCATTGAGGCCGAGGTAGTTCCCTTGAATCAGGTTCCCGCTCGTGCCGAGGTCCGATACCACCACGCCGTAGCTGGCATTGCCGGAACAGACATTCTTCGCCCCGGAGGTCGTGCCGCCGATCGTATTGGAGGTCGCGCCCGAGAAAATCGTGAGGCCGCTCCAGCCGTTCGGGACAGCGTTCGTCCCGCTCGCATCGGTCCCGATGAAGTTGCCCTGCACGAGGTTCCAGGAAGCGCCGGCTCCCTGGATGCGAAGGCCTTCGGAGAAGTTGCCCGAAATGATGTTCCGAGTCGCGGCCGAGGTGCCGCCAACGAGGTTACTGGTCGCGCCGGTGTAGATGGAAAGACCCAGGAACCCGTTCGGCACGGCCGTGGTTCCGGTGGCATCCGTGCCGATGAGGTTGCCCTGGACGACGTTTCCGCTCGTGCCGGGGTCTGACAAGCGCAGCCCTTCCGAGCTGTTGCCCGAAATGACGTTGTTTAGGAAGGCATTACTCGTAGCGCCGTTGATCACGTAGAGGCCTGCAAAGGTGTTGGCGAGGGCCGCGCTGCCGGCGGCATTCAGGCCGATGTAATTGTTCTCCACCAGGTTGTTGCTGACGCCCGCGCCGGAGAGCCAGATCCCGGCGCTCACGTTGCCGGAGATGACGTTACGGGCCAGGACAGTGGGGCCGCCGATCACCTGCCCGGCGGAGCTGCTGAACAGGCCAATGCCGCCAAACGCGTTCGGCACGGCAAAGGAACCCGAGGCATCTGTCCCAATGTAATTGCCGAGCACGACATTGCCCGTGGTGTTAGTGTCAGAGATCCAAAGGCCGTACTGGCTGTTACCGGAAATGACGTTCCGGGCCAGCGCGTTGGTGCCACCGATCGTGTTGCGGCTGGCGCCTTGGACAAGGAGGATGCCCTGGTAGGCATTGGGCGCCGCGTTGGTGCCGTTCGACGCCAGGCCGAGCCAGCAGCCGGCCACCGTGTTGTTGGTGGCGTCGGCGTATTCAAGCGTCAGGCCGTTCCAGTTGAAGCCCTGGAAGGCGACGTTCTTCACCTGGTTGCTCGCACAGTAGATCAGCAGCCCCGTTGTGGGCGTGAAGGTCTCCGGGATGATCTGCGAGCCGTCCACCACAATGAGTGGCTCGCCGGTGAAGCCCGGCTGCGTCGAGCCGTCAATGACCATGCCGTTTGTCACCAGCGGGGGCAGGAAACCGGTCAGGTGAATGTTGAAGACCCCATTGCTGTAGCCCGGGTCGGTCGGGGGGATATTGAACGCCACAGCGGAGCCGGGATGGTCGGTGACATAATACATCGCCGCGCGCAGGCTGCCGGGGCCGACATCCGCGGTCGTAGTGACCACGTTGGTGAGAGGCACGGCGGGCGGGCCATAGAGATAGGCCAGCCCCGCGCGGTCCCCGGGGCTGATGCAGTAATTGCCCATGCGATACTGGTAGCGCGGTGAGTACGCCGGCTTGGGCTCCTGGGTCGGCAGCACCCCGCGCTGTATGGAGACAAAGTCCCAGCCCAGGTGCATGACCGACTCGAAATCGTAATAGCTGTACGAGACACTCGTTGGGTCAACGGTAAACCAGTAGATGTTCGAAGCCTCGTTCGAGATGTTGTTCGTGACCACCGTGATGCGGCTCGCCTGGTCGGTCCGGATGTTCTCGTGGGTGAACCCGAAGGAGTGGCCCATCTCGTGACACACCTGGGCGCGGCTCAGGCTGGAGACGGTGACCAACTGCGGGTTGTAGCCGCCGGCGACGAAGTCGAGGAAGTTCGTGTTATAGGCGAACAGGACCCAGCGCGTCTGGTTGGTATGCGGCACGAATTTCACGTTGGCCGCGAGCTCCCATTCCCGCAACCCGGCCAGGTAAGTGTTGGTTTGCGCGGCCGTCAGAGTATTGGTGAACTCATAGGGCACAACGCCCCCGGGCCAGGGCACGTTCGTGGGCGAGGTGCCGGCGTAGAAATTGCCGGCGCGACTCGTCCCGGGGCTGAGAATAGCCGCGCCCAGTGAGGCGCATAGAACGAGGCAGCGATACGGAGATGATCTCAAGGCGCTCATGAGCGGTGGGAGGTTTCAGCGAGCGGCCACGGGGCAGGCAAAGACCGACACCCGAAAGCCGAGATCCGAAGGCCGGACCCCGAGCAAGTGAGAAAGCGTCCCGGCCCGGCCGCGATCAGTCCTGACAGCCGCATTCCCCTGCAATCCTTTGGAAGCCATTCTAAATACCTATACTCCCTATTAGAGGCTTCGCAAGAAAGGGGGCGTCCTTAGGGCGAGGAGCCTTGCAACGAACCTATAAAAGTCGCCCTCTTTCCTCCTGATGCGGAGAGGAAAGGGTGGAGTTGACCTGCCTGCTGCTCTTGACTGTGATCGCCCTTCAGCCTTTGGCCCCTCGCACCCGCCCTCTGCCGGCCCGCCTACTTGGCTCCGGCCCCGGTCAGCACGACCGGCAACGTCCACCAGAGGATCTTCAGGTCCAGCCAAAACGACCAGTGGTCAATGTATTCCAGATCCAGGCGCACCCATTCCTTGAAGTCCCGCACCTCGTTGCGCCCGCCGATCTGCCACAGGCAGGTTAAACCGGGCTTCATGCTCAGCCGCCGCCGGTGCGCCAGGTCGTTGAAGCGCTTGACCTCGTCCACGGGCAGCGGTCGCGGGCCCACCAGGCTCATTTCGCCGCGCAGCACGTTGTACAACTGCGGCAGCTCGTCTATGCTGAACTTGCGCAGCAGCCGGCCCACCGGCGTGATCCGGGGGTCGCCGGTCACCTTGAATACCGGCCCGGTCATCTCGTTCATGGCCTCCAGCTCGTGCTTGAACTGTTCGGCGTTGTTCACCATCGTCCGGAACTTGTAGATGGTGAAGGGCCGCCCGTTGAGGCCCGAGCGCTGCTGCTTGAACAGCACCGGCCCGGGAGAGGTCAGTTTGATCATCAACGCAATGACCGCCAGCGGCAGCGCCAGCAAGACCAGCAGCACCAACGAACCAAAGAAGTCCAGCAGATGCTTGCCCACGACCTGCCAGGAGGCCTCGGGCACGGATCGAAACACCAGCACCGGCCAGCCGTAGAAGTCGTCAAAGCTGGTGTGTGAAATCTGCGTCTTGAAGAAGTCCGCGACCAGCCATGCCTCCACGCCTTCGAGTTCGCAGGCCCGGACCGCCGCCTCCACCTGCTCAAAAAAGACGTGCTTGGCGCTCAGGATTACGCCATTGACCGAATGCTCGTGCAGCAACTGGACCAGGCTCTCCACCGGCGAGTCGTTCAGATCCATCCGCGCGAGCACCTCCACCTCGTCCGGGGACTTGGCCTCCAACTCGGTCGCCATGCGCTCGGTCTCCTCCGGCGTGCCCACGAGGACCACGCGCCGGCGAAATTGCTCCTTCGCCAGCCGGGTGCTGCGGCTCCACTGAAACAGCTCCTCTTTCGCGAATACGGCGCAGAAGCTGATGAAGCCGAACCAGAACGGCACCCAGCGCGCAATCTGCATCCGGTGGATGAACAGCCCGATGATCAGCGCCACGCTCGTGAGCAGGCAGGCTTTGAACAACTGCCAGGCAGTCGTGAGGCGCGAGCAGACTAATGGTCTCTGGTAAAAGCCCTGCGCCTCCAGCACCAGCGGCGCCACCGGGATCAGGACCAGGTAAAGCCACGCGTAGGCCTCAAACCCCCCGATCGGGTCGAGGTTGAGAAGGTCCATGACGTCGGGGTCCGCCCGCAGCTTGTACGCCAGCCAAAAGCTCAAGGCAAAGAGCGTGGCGTCCAGTATCTGCTGGACTTGCGTGCGAATCTGGCGGTCGCGACGCAGCACGGACTAGAATATGGTGTAGATGAACGGCGCGAGCCCCGTGCCGGACAGGAAGATCAGCAGCCCGAAGATTAACAGCGTGACCAGGATCGGCAGCAACCACCACTTCTTGTTGTGTGCCAGAAAGCCACACAGCTCCCGAAAGAACCCGCCCTTGGCTTGCTCGTCCGCGGCCTTCTCAAATGCGCTTTGTTGTTCCTCTTTCATACGGTTCCATCAGCGGCTAGTACTGGCGCAGATAGCTGCGCACGTCCGCCGGCGTTTCTTTGGGCAGCCAATACGTGCCGCCCTCATCCGCCGGCTTGCGCCGCAGTAAATCCCGGCCCCGCAGCCGAAACAGGAGCGCGACCGGTGTGAGGACGCAGTAAAACATGACCAGCAGCATCAGCTCGGACACCACCCACCCAATTGGAAATGCCAGCACCATCCAGCCTACGAAAATCCACCGCACCAGGGCAGGCCGCACCAGACCCAAAACGCCGATGACGACCGCCATGCTCATCAAGGCCAGCCCGACGCCGGCGTGGTGTCGCACCAGGTATTGATGGGCGCCGAACGCCAGGAAAAAGACCAGCCACGCCGCGGCAAACTGGCGCAAGGCCTTGGAGGTCGGGCGGAAGGGGATTTCGGACCAGGTCATGCGGTTACAATAGCGGCTTGCAGGCTATTCAATGTCGCGGCTCAATCAAGCTCGAACTGGGCCAGGTACTTCTCCCGCTCCGCCGCCGTGGCGCTCTGGCTCATGCGCTCCTTGCGCAGGACAAAATCCTCCAGCACCAGGACGTCCATGTCCGTCGCCAGGAAGCAGCGGCAGGCCTCTTGCGGGGTGCAAACGATAGGCTCCCCGCGCACGTTGAAACTCGTATTCACTATCACCGGGCAGCCCGTGAGCTGCTCGAAGGCCTTCATCAGACGGTAATAGCGGCCGTGCCGCCGTTCGTCCACGGTCTGCACCCGGGCGCTGTAATCCACGTGCGTGATCGCCGGCACCGTCGAACGCACAACATTGACCCGCTGCCGCAGGTCCGGCGCCGCGGCCATCTTCTGGCGGTCGGCTTCGGAAAGCGCCACCCGGTGCTTCTCCAGCACCGGTGCGACCAGCAGCATGTAGGGGCTCTCCTGGTCCGCGCGCATCCTGAAATACTCGCTGACCCGCTCCTGCAGCACGCAAGGCGCGAACGGCCGGAAGCTCTCCCGGAACTTGATCTTGAGATTCATCGTGGCCTGCATCGTCGCGTTGCGGGCGTCGCCGATAATGCTGCGCGCGCCCAGCGCCCGCGGCCCGAACTCCATCCGCCCGTGAAACCAGCCCACGACCTTCCCCTCGGCCATCGCCTGCGCCACGCTGCGCAGCAGCTCGCCCTCACTCGCAAACCGCTCGTGCGGCAGCGCCATCTCGCCCAGGAATTGCTCGATATGCTCGTTCGAGTAGCGCGGCCCCAGCAGGCTGCCCTTCTGCTGGTCGTGTCCATTGGTCTGCCGCGGCTTGTCCAGCAGGTGGAACCATACGAACGCCGCCGCTCCCAGCGCCCCGCCCGCGTCGCCTGCCGCCGGCTGAATCCAGATCTTCTCGAACGGCCCCTCGCGCAGCAGCAGGCCGTTGGCCACGCAGTTAAGCGCCACACCGCCCGCCATGACCAGGTTCTTCATCTTCGTCTCGCGCTGCACCTCGCGCGCCATGCGCAGCATGATGTCCTCGGTCACCTTCTGAATGCTGGCGGCCAGGTCCATGTGCCGCTGCTCCAGCATGGATTCCGGGCTGCGCGCCGGCCCGCCAAAGAGCTGGCCGAAGCGCTCGTTGGTCATCGTCAGCCCCTGGCAGTAGTTGAAATAACCCATGTCCATCCAGAAGCTGCCGTCGGGCTGCAGCCGGATCAGGTGCTTCAAAATCAAATCCGCGTAGCGCGGCTCGCCATAGGGGGCCAGGCCCATCAGCTTGTACTCGCCGCTATTGACCTTGAACCCGCAGTAATACGTGAAGGCGGAATAGAGCAGGCCCAGCGAATGCGGGAACTGCAGTTGCCTCAGCAGCCGCACCTTGTTGCCCTCGCCGACGCCAAACGTGGCCGTGCTCCATTCCCCGACACCGTCAATCGTCAGCACCGCCGCGCGCTCGAATGGGCTGGGGAAGAACGCGCTCGCCGCGTGGCTCTCGTGGTGGTCCGTGAACACCAGCCGGGCACGCCGCGCCGCGTTGAAGCGTTGCCGCAGCGTGCGCCGCATGTGAAGCTTGTCCTTGAGCCAAAGCGGCATCGCCAGCCGGAAGCTCCTGAACCCGGCCGGAGCGTACGCCAGGTAGGTCTCCAGCAGCCGGTCGAACTTCGTCAGCGGCTTGTCATAGAACGCCACATAATCCAGTTCCTCCGCTCCGACGTTCCCTTCCTTCAGGCAATAGGCGATGGCATTCGTCGGGAACCCCGGATCATGCTTCTTGCGCGTGAACCGCTCCTCCTGGGCGGCGGCCACAATGTCGCCGTCCACGACCAGCGCCGCCGCGCTGTCGTGGTAAAATGCCGAGATGCCGAGAATCGCCGTCATGCCATTTTGCCAGGGGATAATCAATAGGGGCGAGGAGGGGGATGGTAAAGCAGTTTCGCAGCCAGCAGGGGACGCATCTTGACACCACCCCCGACTCGACTGGTATTGGGCGGTTCTGATCTCCGATACGGCTTGTTTCTGAGGGTTTTTCAATACCTGCCGAGCCGGAGGCAGATATTCGGGGGAAGTGTCAAGATGCGCCCGCCAGCAGGCAACGTGTAGCCAGGGACGGAACAGCCCAACCTGGCGCATTCGCCGGGTTGGGCTGTCGCAAAGGAGGTCGGTGAACGGATCGGACTAAGCGCGGCGGCCCTTACGAGTGTGCGCGAGCAGCAGCACCGCACCGGCAGCAGCCAGCGTCAGCATGCCGGGCTCCGGCACTTCCGTGAGGGAGGCATTGTCGAACCAGACAGTGCCGCCGCCCCAGGCCGCGACCTGGCCGCCGTTCATCACAAACTCCACCTTGGCCTGGGTGGTGTTCGCCGGGGCGGTTGCGGTGAGTGAGAACAGGCCCCATGGCTGGCCCTGATCGTAGGCGTTCCAGGAATTCGGATCAACGGTCACCACCGTGTTCTGCGCCAGGACGTTGTTACCCGCGTCCAGGAAGATCAGCCGCATTTCGCCTTCGGGCCGCCACCAAGCCTGGGCGCCGCTGTCCGCGCTCAAGTCGTACGTGGCGCCGGGGCTGGCGCCGACGATCTGATAAAATCCCGTGGAGTAGCCCGAGCCGGTGCCGTTGCCAACGGCCATGTAGTCCGTGCCGTCAAAAGCTGACGCGTCATTCTGTTGGTTGGCCCAGGCGTTGTTCCAGTCCGGCCAGCTCCACGTTGACCACGGAGCAGGAGCTGGATTAGGTCCCGCCGTGTTAGGCGTATTGAAGTCCCCGTTGACAAGGAGGTTCTGCGCGCTGGCTGTTCCCAACGCCAGGCAGATCAGTAAAAAGGAGATTGCGAGTCGTTTCATACATTTCAAGTCAGGTCTGGACTATGCCGGTTTATATAGCCGCTGTACTTAACGGCACTACGTTGAAGGCCATTTATATCGGAGCAGCGCTCAGCGGTCAATAACTAATTAATAGCTCATCGGGTCCAGGCGCACCTTGCCGCGGAAGATCCAATAGATGCAGAAGGTGTAGGCCAGCACGAGCGGCACGCCGATGCCGGCGATGATCAGCATGATTTCCAGGGTCTTAGGCGACGAAGCAGCGTTGTAGATCGTCAGGCTGTGGGCCGGCTCGGGGTTGCTCAGGACAAGGTTGGGATACATCTCCAGGCCGAACAGGCCCATGAGGGTGATCATGGCGGCGCAGGAGGAGAGAAAGGCCTGCCAGTCCCGCCCGCGGTGGATTTCACGCGGGATGTTGGCGATGGCGAGCATGTTGGCCAGGGCGATGCTGAAGAGCCAAGGGTTGGCCCGCACCCGGGCGGCCATGTGGGGCACGTAGATCAGGGTAGCCATGGTGGTCACGGCGTAGCAGATGATGAAGAAGATGATGCAGTTATTGATCCAGCCGCGGAGCTTTTCGTGCAGCGGGCCTTCGGTCTTGAGCAGCGAGTAGATGGCGCCGTGCATCATGAAAAGCGCCAGGGTGGTCACGCCCAGCAGCAGCGGGTAGAGGCCCAGCAGGCTGCGGAAGCTGCCGGCGAACTCGCCGCGGTCGTCAATGGGGATGCCCCAGGCGATGTTGCCCATGGCGACGCCGATCAGAAGGCTGGAGAGCACGCTGCCAGCGCTGAAGCCGATGTCCCACATTTGCCGCCACCAGCGCATGGGCTGCTTGCTGCGGAACTCGATGGCCACGGCCCGGAAGATCAGCGCCACCAGCAACAGCACGAAGGCCAGGTAGAAGCCGGAGAACACTGTGGCATAGACGTTCGGGAAGGCGGCGAAGAGCGCGCCGCCGCCGGTGACGAGCCAGACCTCGTTACCGTCCCAGACGGGGCCGATAGCGTTGAGCATGATGCGGCGTTCCTCGTCCTGCCGGGTGAACAGGTGTAGCGCGCCCACTCCCAGGTCGAACCCGTCCAGCATGGCGTAGCCGGTGAACAGCACGCCGATGAGTAGGAACCAGATGCTGTTGAGGTCGAAGGAGCTGGCGGTCATAGCGAGGCGGGGTCAGGGCAGGGACGCCTCGCCCAGGCATCCGTCCGGGCGCCTCGGCGAGGCGCCCCTACCTGCGAATAGTGCCGTTGCGGCGTTCATGCCAGGGGCTTGGGCAAGGCCAGCTTACCGCGGGGCTGCAGGTCTGCGAGATCGGGGCCGTGCTGGATCTTGTCGTTGAGCAGGTAGAGAAACACGGCGAACAGGAGCACGTAAACCAGGCTGAAGAGAATGATGGCTGCCAGCACCGTGTCGGACCTCACCACCGCCGACAGCCCGTCCGGGGTGCGCAGCAGCCCATAGACGATCCACGGCTGTCGGCCGACTTCGGCGGCGAACCAGCCGCACTGGTTCGCGATCTGCGGCCCGAGCACTGAGAAGGTCAGCAGCCAGAGCATCCACCGCTTGTCGAACAGCGACCCGCGCCAGAAGTAGAGGAAGCCGAGCCCGGCCACGGCGATCATCCCGAAGCCCACCGCTACCATGATGTGGTAGAACTGGAAGGACATTTGCACCGGGGGCCAATCCTGCCGGGGAAATTCATGCAGCCCGGCGACCGGCTTGCCGGCGTCCCGGTAAACGAGGTAGCTGAGCAGGCCGGGAATGCCGACGCTGTGCGTGACTTTCTCCGTCTTCTCGTCCACCCAGCCGAAGAGGGTCAGCGGCGCGTGCGGCGTGTTCTGGAAAAGGCCTTCAAAGGCAGCCAGCTTGGTGGGCTGGTTGTGGGCCACCTGGATGGCGCTGTGGTGGCCGCTGACCAGTTGCAGCAGCGAAGCCGCCATGCCCACGATGAGGCCGATCCGCAGCGAGGCGCGGGCAAAGGCGCCCTCTCGTTTCCGCAGCAGGTACCAGGCGCTGACGCTGACGACCATGAAGGCGCCGGCCTGCCAGGCCCCGCACAGCACATGCTGGAGCCGGTCCATGGCGGACGGGTTGAAGACCATCTGCCAGAAGTTGGTGATCTCGGCGCGGGCGTGCAGGCCCTGGCCGACGATGTGGAACCCCGCCGGGGTCTGCATCCACGAGTTGGCCACCACAATCCAGATCGCGCTGAAGTGCGCCCCGAAGCACACCATGCACGTGGCAAAGAAGTGCACGCCGCGGTTGACGCGGTCCCAGCCAAAGAGCAGCAGGGCGAGGAAACCCGATTCGAGGAAGAAGGCGAAGATGCCCTCGGCCGCCAGCGCGCTGCCGAAAACGTCCCCGACGAAGCGGGAGTAGGTGGCCCAGTTGCTGCCGAACTCGAACTCGAGCACGATGCCCGTGGCCACGCCGATGGCGAAGGTCAGCCCAAAGACCTTCGTCCAGAACCGTGCCATCTGGTGGTAGAGATTGTTGCCGGTTTTGAGCCACAGGGCCTCGATAATGACCAGCATGACCCCCAGCCCGATGCTCAGCGGCGGATACAGGTAATGGAACGCGCTGGTCAGCGCGAACTGGATGCGGGAAAGCAGCAGAACGTCCATCGGGCGGCTGGATGAATAGCAGTTGGCGCGGGCCGGGTCAACGCAGGCTGGGGGCGTTGCCCGGCAGCCAGGATGAATTGTCTTTCAAAAGGTGCCTTGTCCGGGCAACATCCGCCCTCAATCGCGAGGGCGGGGGCGGTTGCCTGAAGACATGGACTGCCGCCCGCGCCCCGCTTAAACATGAAACGAACGCATCATTGCAACGAACTGCGCCCGGCCCATATCGGGCAGACGGTGACGCTGGATGGATGGGTCCATTCGCGGCGCGACCTGGGCGGGCTCATCTTCATTGACGTGCGCGACCGCGAGGGGCGCACTCAGACCGTCTTCGACCCTTCCGACCTGCCGAAGGACCTGTTCGAGAAGGCGGCCGCGCTGCGCAGCGAATGCGTGGTGCGCGTTACCGGCAAGGTGCGCGCCCGGCCTGCCGGCACCAATAACCCCAAGATACCCACGGGCGAGGTCGAGGTCATGGCCCGGGCTCTCGAAGTGCTGAACGTTGCGGACGTGCTGCCGTTCCCCGTGGATGACCCGGAGGTCGCCAGCAAAGTCAACGAGGAGCTGCGGCTCAAATACCGCTACTTGGATTTGCGCCGGCCCGAGATGGCCCGCAACCTGCGCCTGCGCAGCAAGGTGGCCACGGCCACGCGCATGTACATGGACGAGCAGGGCTTCCTGGAGGTCGAGACACCCATCTTGTTTAAGAGCACGCCCGAAGGCGCGCGCGAGTTCCTCGTGCCCAACCGCCGTGAGCCGGGCACCTTTTACGCCCTGCCGCAGTCGCCGCAGCAGTTCAAGCAAATCCTCATGGTGGGCGGCGTCGAGCGCTATTACCAGATTGCCCGCTGCTTCCGTGATGAAGACCAGCGCGCGGACCGGCAGCTCGAGTTCAGCCAGATTGACATCGAAATGTCCTTCATCGAGCGCGAGGACATCTACGCCGTCGTCGAGGGGCTCCTGAAGCGCATTTGGAAGACGGCGCTGGGGGTGGAAATCCCCACGCCGTTCAAGCGGGTCATTTTCAAGGAGGCGATGGACCGCTACGGCATTGACAAGCCCGACACGCGGTTCGGCATGGAGTTGGTGGACTTCACGGAGGAGTTCCGCGGCAGCAAGTTCGAGATCTTCAGCGGTGCGGTGGCGAACGGAGGCGTGGTCAAGGCCATCAATGCCAAGGGCATGGCGGGCGTGACGCAGGGGCAGGTGGACACCATGACCGAGCTGGCCAAGAGCTTCGGCGCCAAGGGGTTGGCCTACATCAAGGTCGAGGGCGGCGAGTGGAAGTCGCCCATCGTGCGCTTCTTCAGCGACGCCGAGAAGGCGGCGCTGACCAGCAAGCTGAAGATCGAAGAGAGCGACCTGGTCCTTTTCGCCGCGGACCTGTGGCTCACGGCGTGCGAGATCCTGGGCAAGATACGCCTCTATTGCGCCGACGTGCTCCGGGCGCAAGGCAAGCTGAACGTCCCCGCCGACCGCTTCGATTTCATGTGGGTGGTGGACTTCCCCCTGCTGAGCTTCGACAAGGAGCAGAACCGGTGGTATTCCAGCCATCATCCGTTCACCGCCCCCGTGGCCGAGGACATCCCGATGCTCAAGACTGACCCGAAGAAGGTGCGGGGGCAGCATTACGACGTGGTGGTGAATGGTGTGGAGTTGGGCGGCGGCTCGATCCGTATCCACCAGCCGGAGGTTCAGAAGACGGTGTTCGAGGAAGTGCTGCAGATTCCGCCCGAGGAGACTAAGCTGCGCTTCGGCTACATGCTGGAGGCGTTCCGCTACGGCGCCCCGCCGCACGGCGGCATCGCGCTGGGCTTCGACCGGCTGAACGCAATCCTGTGCGGCACGCCCAGCATCCGCGATGTCATCGCCTTCCCCAAGACCGCGAAGGGCGTCTGCCTCATGACGGAATCCCCCTCGCCGGTATCCGCGCATCAGTTGCGCGACCTGCACATTGAGGTGAAGACGGCGAAGAAGGAATAAGCCCGGCACTCAGGCCGTCCCGACGGCTGCCGCAGGGGTTCACAAGGCACAGGCCTTGACGAGGGCAGTCTTGACGGCGTTCAGTTCCGCCGCTGGCAGGGCGCCGAGCCGCTTCTCAAACCGGACGGACGGCAAGGAGCCGATGGCCTGCACATTGGCGACCGATTCAGGGTCGAGGAACGGCAGATGCCCCAGCGGCACTTCCAATTCGCTGCCACGGTTCTGCCGGGTGATGGGGATGTGGATAATGAGTGTGCGCGGCGCTTGGAGATGGTCGGCGATAAGCACCACGGTTGGCCGGGTCTTGGCTGCCATGCCCATATCCACCAGCCAAACCTCCCCGTGGCGCGGAGTCATTTACGGTCAATCTGATCCAGGACTTCCTGTTCCACCTTGCGGGAGGGCAGCACGTCAGCCCACGCTTCCTCTTCGCGCTGGCGGGTGAGGAACTTCAAGTAATGCAAGACCTCTCGCAGCACCGGCTCCGGCTGATTCCTGATCTCTTCAAGCAGTAGCTCCTGCGTGCTCACAGTGAACACGCTATTCTGGCCGCCTGGTATTGGCAAGTGAGGTTTCGAATCGCAACCCTTTACCGGATTCCTCAGCCATGGCGGATCGCTTGCGCAACGCGCCCGGGCGGCGACCTTTCCGATACCAACGACAGGGAAATGACCCTGCATGCGATCACCCTTGCCTTTGCCAACTTAGAACATCGCGTCAGTGCGGGGATCGAACTAAGCCTGGATGTGATGATCTGGCTTGTCGTTCATAATGTATCCTGCGCTTCAGCGTGATTCGTTCGGCCTCAGTTCATCGCGCCCTGGATGAGCTTCATGAAGTCGGCATACGCCTCCACGGCCTTGAACTGTGGGAACTGCTGCTTCACGTTCTCCGGCGCGCGGAACAGGAACCCGACGTGGGCCTCGCAGAGCATGGCTGTGTCGTTGAAGGAATCGCCGCCCGAAATGACGTGGTAGTTCAGGAGCTTGAACGCGGCCACTGCCTTCTGCTTTTGCTCGGGCACGCGCAGCTTGTAGTCCACAATCCGGTCATTCTCCACCACCAGCCGATGGCATAGCAGCGTAGGCCAGCCAAGCTGGCGCAGCAGGGGGCTGGCGAACTGCTCGAAGGTGTCGGAGAGAATGATCACCTGCACCAGGGAGCGCAGTTCGTCCAGGAACTCCTTCGCCCCTGGCAGCGGGCGTAGCGCGCCGATGACCTGTTGGATGTCGCTTAGCTTGAGGCCGTGCTGGCCCAGGATCTTGAGCCGGCCCCGCATGAGCTTGTCGTAATCCGGCTCATCGCGCGTGGTGCGGCGCAGTTCCTTGATGCCCGTCTTCTCCGCCACGGCGATCCAAATCTCGGGAGTCAGCACGCCCTCCATGTCCAGAGTTACGAGCGATTGTTTCACGCGAGGAGTCTTTCAAAAGGCGGTGAGGGTGTCTAGCGCGGGGATGGGAGGCCCGCTGCCGGCCGGACGTCTTGACATGTTGCGTTCTCGCAACTACCTAATCCTTTAAGTATGAGCGCACCCGGCGCACGAGTGGACAAGACGCGGCAAGCTGGCTTCACCCTGATTGAACTGCTGGTAGTCATTGCCATCATCGCCATTCTGGCCGCCCTCTTGTTGCCGGCGCTCAACCGCGCGCGGCTCAAGGCCCAGGGAGTCCAATGCATGAACTGCCACCGCCAGTTGGCGCTGGCCTGGCGCATGTACACCGAGGACAACCGCGACCTGCTGCTCTATGCGAGCGGCAATATCACCGGCTTTCAGCCCGGGGTCTGGATGGGCGGCACGATGGACTTTAATTCAGGCAACCCTTCCAACTGGGACCCCAGCGTGGACATTTATCAAAGCCCCATGTGGCCCTACTGCGGCAACAGTCTCAAGATCTTCAAGTGTCCCGCTGACCGGTCCTATGTGACGGTCAACGGCCAGGACCTGCCCCGGGTGCGGACCATGGTGATGAACCTCTACCTGGGTGGATTCTATGGAACCGGCGACGGCGTTTTCGACGACACCGCCTGGCGCCTCTACATGAAGTACACCGATCTGAACCAGCCCGGCCCGGAGAAGATCTTCGTCTTCCTGGACGAGCGCGAAGATGCCATCAACTGGGGCAATTTCTACGCCGACATGAGCGGCTATCCTACGCTGAGCGCGCCGGGCAATCCGGGGGCTTATATGCTATCGGACATGCCGGGGACGTATCACGGGAACGCGTGCGGGTTCTCTTTCGCGGACAACCATTCGGAACTGAAGAAGTGGCGGGACCCGCGCACCTGCCCGCCGGTCAAGTTCGAGAGCCTCATTTTTAACGGTTACAGTGAGACCCCGAGCCCGGGCAACCCCGATGTAGCCTGGCTGCAGGACAGAGCGACCCGCCCGCTGCAATAGAGGCGGTGCTGCCGCTGATACCTCCCGTGGCGTCCACCGTTGACAGGGAGCAGAGGCCTTTCTAGTTTCCTCGCGCAGGCGGGCAACGAACCCAATCGCGTTAGGCCGCCTGCCGCACTTAACACTATGGCCAATACCATTCTAGTCGGCGCCCAGTGGGGCGACGAAGGCAAAGGCAAGATCATTGACGTGCTGACCGAGGAGGCGGACATCGTGGTCCGGACGCAAGGCGGCAACAACGCCGGGCACACGGTCCACATCAAGGGCCAGAAGTACATCCTGCACCTGGTGCCCTCAGGCATTCTGCGGAAAGGCAAGACGTGCGTCATCGGCAACGGCGTCGTGGTGGACCCCGTCAGCCTCGTCCAGGAGATCGAGGGCTTGCGCAAGCTGGGCATCCGGATTGACAAGAACCTCTTCCTGAGCGAAACGGCGCACCTGGTGTTTCCCTATCACCGCGAACTGGACGCTCAGCGCGAGACGCTCAAGGGCAAGAACAAGATCGGCACGACCAAGCGCGGCATTGGTCCGGCGTACGGCGACAAGGCAGCCCGGACCGGCCTGCGCGTCATTGACCTCGTCAACCCCGAGCGCTTCAAGTCGCGGCTCGAGCAGAAGATCAGAGAGAACAATGAAGTCCTCAAGGCCTTTGGCGCCCAGCCGCTGTCCTTCAAGCAGGTGCATCGCGAATATCGCGCGGCCGGCGACTACCTGAAACGGTTTGTCGCCAACACCGTCGTTCTGCTGCACGAAGCCGTGCGGCGTGGCGACGACATCCTGTTCGAGGGCGCCCAGGGGACGTTCCTCGACATCGACCACGGCACTTACCCGTTCGTGACCTCCTCGAACACGACAGCCGGCGGCGCCTGCACGGGATCGGGCGTCCCGCCGCACCGGATGGACCGCGTCGTGGGCGTCATGAAAGCCTACACCACGCGGGTCGGCGAGGGACCGCTGCCCACCGAGAACGCCGAAATCGCCGACATGCTCCACGGCATGGGCCGCGAATTCGGCGCGACGACGGGCCGCCCGCGCCGCTGCGGCTGGTTCGACTCGGTCGCGACGCGCCATGCCTGCATGGTCAACGGCATTGACGAGCTGGCGGTGACCAACGTTGACGGCCTGGATTCGGTGGAAACGATCAAGGTGTGCATCGGTTACCGCGACGGCAGCCGGCGCTATGATTACGTGCCAAATGACGTCGAGGCCCTTGCGCGCTGCCGGCCGGTGTATGCCGAGTTCCCCGGGTGGCGGGCCTCCACCACCGGCGCACGGAAGTGGAAGGAGTTGCCGGCGAAGACCCGCTCCTATCTCAAAGCGCTGGCCGAGCTGAGCGGCGCCCGGCTGGCCATCGCGTCCGTCGGCCCCGGACGGGAGCAGACGATATTGCTGTAGGTGAGCACGCAGAGTTCCAGTCTCAGCAGCGAGGCCAAGGCCTCCCTGCCGCGGCATGTCGCCATCATCATGGACGGCAATGGCCGATGGGCCAAAGAGCGGCATCTGCTCCGGATCGAGGGGCATCGCGCCGGGGCGGAGTCGGCGCGGGTGATCATTCGCACCGCGGGCGAGATCGGCATCAAATATCTCACGCTCTACGCCTTCTCTGTCGAGAATTGGAACCGGCCCAAGGACGAGGTGGATGCGCTGATGAAGTATCTGGTGCACTACCTCAAGACCGAGACGCCGGAGCTGAACAAGAATAACGTGCACCTGGAGATCATTGGGCAGGTCTATAGGCTGCCGGAACTCGTGCAGGAGCACCTCAGGAAATCGGTCGCCACGCTGGCCAAGAACAACGGGCTGACGCTCATCATGGCGCTCAGCTACGGCGGGCGCACGGAGATCGTGGACGCCGTGCGCGGCATTGCCCAGAAGGTCAAAGCCGGGGAACTCGACCCGCCCGACATCACGGAGCAGGTGTTCGCCCAGCACCTCTATACGCGCAACGTGCCGGACCCGGACTTGCTGATCCGCACCAGCGGCGAGATGCGCGTCAGCAACTTCCTCCTGTGGCAGATTTCCTACACCGAACTCGTGGTGACGCCTACCCTTTGGCCCGACTTCCGAAAGCCGCAGTTCTACGCCGCGCTGGAGGAATACAACCGCCGGCACCGGCGGTTCGGCGCGATTTAACGCCCCCTGGAGCGCGGACATAGTAGCGTAAGCCTCCGGCTTGCGCCTGTCCCTGCAACCCTCCGGGTTGCCGCTCCTGGCCCTCAACCCGAACGATCCAGAGGATTGTCGGGACGATCGCAAGCCGGAGGCTTACGCTACGATCACTGTGCCTGGATGCGGTAGAAGCCGCTATCCGCGGGAGCATTGCCGGCTTGCAAAACCATCACGCCGCCGGTCCCGGCAAGAGGCCCCGACACCGGCGTCCATGTAGCGTCGCTCAAGGCGTGCTTGTACAGGAGCACGTACTGCACGCCGGGAAGGCTCAGGAAACCTACGGACACCTGGGCGCCCGCCTTCATGAAGCTGACAATCGAGTTCGGCTGGCCCACGCTGAGCGTCGCGCTGGAACTGACCGTTCCGCCGAGCGCATTGCTAACGGCGACGGAATAAAGGCCTGAATTAGCCGGGAGTGCGCTGGCAATCGAATAGCTGCTCTGAGTTGCGCCGGGCAGATTCGTGCCGCCCCGCCGCCATTGGTAAGTCAGAGGCTGGCGCCCCACGGCCATGACCTGCAGGGTGACGGCTGCACCGGACGCAATCGACCTGCTGAAGGGCTGCACGGTCACAGAGGGACGCCCGTCGCCTTCGAGAGCCAGAGAATGGTAGCCTCCCGCCGCGACCTGCACGATATCCGCCAGCCCCGCGGGAATCGCCGCTTCGCCGTAAGTGTTGTCTCCCCACGCGGCCATTGTCCCGTCTAACATCAACGCCAGGTTGCCATAACGGCCCGCCGCAATGGCAACCACGCCGCTCAAAGGAGGAGTGTTGGTCTGCCCGTAAGTGTTATCTCCCCAGGTAACTACGGTCCCGTCCGACCTCAGCGCCAGGCTGTGGTAAGTCCCGGCGCCGACAGCCACAACATTGCTCAAGCCGGCGGGGATTGTCGCCTGCCCGAAATTCAGCGTGCCGCTGCTCCCGGCGGCGCCGGCGCCCCAGCCCACGACCGTGCCGTCGGCCTTTAGCGCCAGGCTGTGATACGTCCCTGCCGCAATCGCCACAACGCCGCCCAGACCCGGCGGGACTATCGCCTGCCCATAATCGGGGCTGTTCCCGCTGTTGGTCGTGCCCGCTCCCCAGGCGACTACGCTGCCGTCCGTCTTCAGCGCGAGGCTGTGAACGCCCCCCGCCGCCACAGCCACTACATTGCTCAAACCCGCTGGAATGATGGATTGTCCCCACTGCGGCGCTGTGCCCGCGTTAGTCAGACCCGCGCCCCACGCTCTTACCGTCCCATCGGCCAGCAAGGCCAGGTTATGGTAGTATCCCGCCGAGATCTGCACCACCGTGCCAAGTCCGCTCGGAACAATGGCCTGCCCCTGCTGCGGGCTGACCCCGGTGTTGGTGCCGCCGGCGCCCCAGGCCACCACCGTCCCGTCCGCCCGCAAGGCCAGGGTGTGGTACAGCCCACCAGCAACGGCGGTGATGTTGCTCAACCCGCCGGGAATATCCGCCTGTGTGTAGTCATCCCTGCCCCAGCCTGCCAGCGGCCAGAGCCGGAGCGAGGCGGTCGAGCTGGTCACCCCCCCATAGACGTTGCTCACGTTGACCGAGTAACCGCCCATAGCCGCCGCCTGCACGTTGGAAAGCGCCAGGGTCGGCGAGGCGGAGCCGCTGATGTTGCCCCCGTCGGTGAGGTTAGTCCCGGCGTGCTGCCACTGGATACTCAGCGGGGCGGAGCCCACGATCCCCGCCGTGAACAAAACCACCGAGCCGGCCAACGCCGTCTGCGGCGCCGGCTGCGTCGCGATGACTGGCGGGAAGTTGGCGCTCAACGTGGCCGCGGCGCTGGTCACGTGGCCGTTGACGTTGCTGACCACCACCGAGTAGTTGCCCACATCCGTTGCGCCGACTTGCGCCAGGCTCAATGTGGCCGTGTGCGTGCCGCTCAGGTTGGCCGTGTCGGATAACCCCGCGCCGTCCTTGATCCACTGGTAGGCCAGCGGCAGCGTGCCGACAGCGCTCACGCTGAAACTCGCCGGGGAGCCCGCCGTGACCACCAGGTTTTTTGGCTGCACCGTAACCCACGGGTCCAGCACGGTGAGAATGGCATTGGAGCTGGTGACCGTGCCAAACGCATTGGAGACGACGACCGAGTAGCTGCCCGCCTGGGCGAACTGCACGCCGCTCAAGGCAAGCGTTGCGCCGGTCGCTCCGCCCAGCGCGGCCCCATTGAGCTGCCACTGGTAGCTCAAAGGCTGGCCGCCCGTCGCCACGACCTGGAACGTGACATTTGTGCCCGGAAGGGCGGACTGGCTGGCCGGCTGCGTTGTTATGCTGGGCGGCGCATCGAGGCAGCACACGACCGCGGTGCTATTAACGGCCACCGTATCAATGTACCACCCGGTCTTGCTCACGCTCGTATCCGAGCCGCAGCGCCAGCGCAATTGGATGTTCTGGCCGGAAGCCGAAGCCGGCAAGTTCACGACCGTCGTGATGAAGCCGCCGGTGGTGCCGGTCCAGGCAGCGCGTCCGGCCAGCGGATTGCCGTAATACGTGCTGAGCGTCGTCACATACCCGCCGCTGACGAAACTGCCGCCGGCGCTCAGGATGTCAGTCCACGCCCCGCCGCCAATGGCGATCTCCAGCACGCCGCCATCGTAAGTTGATTCAAGATCATAGCTCTGCCGGAAGGAGAGTTGCGATTGCCCTGCCGGCAGAGCGATGACCGGCGAATCCAGCTCGCTCAGTCCCACGCTGGCCGGGTCGGGGCAGAACACCGCGTTGGGCGCCGTGTCGCTGCTGGTCGTGGTGGTCACAAAGGCCGATTCGGCGCCGCTGGCCGAGCTGGCCCAGCCCGCGGGCAACGCCGGGGCGCTCACACCGTCAAAGTTCTGCGATAGCAAAGACGAAGTGCTGGGCTTGCCCAGCAGGAAGGAGAAGCTGACCGTGCCGAGGTTCGCGGCGCCGTCCTGCAACTGGAGCGTAGCGGCATTGGTCGCGCCGCAGTTGCCGCTGGCGCTGAAAGCGAATGGGCGCGTCACGACCGAGCCGTTAGTGGACAGCACCCCGTAGCTCTGCGGACCTGTGGGCGAGACCACACCGCCGCTAGCCAGCAGCGTGGCCACCAGGTTCGTCGTGTTCGCCCCGCCTATGTTCTTCAAGCCGAAACTGACGGTCACCGTCTCGCCCGGATCGATGGCGCCGTTCGGGCAGCTTTCCGCCACTAGGGTGAAGCTGTTGGAAACGAGAACCGGCGCGAGGACCGCCGGCCCCGCCAGCGCATTGACCAGGTTCATGCCATTGGGCGTGCCCCAGCCGGTGCAGAGGTCGTAGCCGGCCACGGCAGCAAACTCGGACGGGCTGCTGCTGCTGTAATTGTTGCCCGTGGTAATGTCGTGGAAGCACGTCCCGTAGTTTGCCCCCTTGCCGATCGTGTAGAGCGCCGGGTTCAGGAAGCCCACCGTCCCCAGGCCTGACTGCGTGGCCTGCTGGTTCACCAGCGCGGTGAGGCCCGCCCACAGCGGCGCAGCGCAACTCGTGCCGCCCACCGTCTCGGCCGCGCCCCCGCCGTAAAGCACATACACGTTGTCCCCCGTGAGCGCCACGTCGGGCACGTTGCGATAGGTGGTCGAGCCGCCGTTGGATGCCATGCTGACGCCCGCCTGGTAGCCCGGCAGACGGTAATACGTGCTGATCCCGCCGCTGCTGCCCGTGCCGTCGCCCCAGTTCCACACCGTCTCCGACCCGTAGGAGGCGCCGGCCCCGGTCGTCAAGGTCGTGCCGCCTACCTGCGTGATGTTGGTGCTGTCTGAGGGAAAGGGAATCGTCCCGGTGAAGGCGTCCGAGTCGCCGCTGGCGTTGAAGAAGGATTGGCCCTGCGCGCCCAGTTGCTTGAAGACCGTTTCCGCCGAGGCATTGCGTCCCCCGCCGCCCCACGAGCAACTGATTTGCTTGGCCAGGTTGTCCGTCGCCATGCGGTTCAGCAGATCCACCCAGTAGGCATTGTTGTTCGGCGCCTCATAGACATACACATGCGCCAGCCCCGGAGCCATGGATATGGCCATCTCGATGTCGAGCGAGACTTCGACCGCGCCGCTGCCCGCCGTGCCGATGCCGCCATCCACGGGCACGACCGTGATGGGCACGTTGGGCAGACCGGCCTGGTTCTCGTAGGAAGTGATATCGCTCTGGTAAAAGCCGTCAAACTGCAGCAGCCCGACGCTCTGCCCCGCGCCCGTTAGCGAAGTGCCCGGCACATAGGCGTTCCGGAAATCGCTGCCCCAATACGCCCCGCCCGGCGCGGAGCCCGCCATGGGCGCGGCCTTGCCGGCCAAGGCTGCGGGCCGCACCACGACGTTGGGATGCGGCCGCCAGTAGTCTTGCAGTCCGCTGATGTGCAGGAGCGGCACGGACAAATCCACCGACGGCTCGGCGTCCGGCGCGTAGAAATGGCGGTTCTCTGTCGGGTGCGGGTAAACCCACATCTTCACGTGGAACGCCTTCTCGACGTCGCCCACCGCGCCCGCCACGTCCAGCACCAGCCGGTTGGGGTGCTTGCCGGTCACGGTCAAGCCTCTCGCCTGCACGAATTGCACCACGGCCTGGTAATCCTGCTCCGTGGGGCCAAACTGCGCCGCGAAGCCCTCCGGGCTAAGGTAGTGCCGGTAATTCGGGCTGGCGGGGTCGGCGAGCTCCTTCAGCAGGACGTCCAATTCGGCCTCGTTGCGCAAGGGCAGGCCGATGGCCAGGTTCAGCCGCTGCGAGCTGTCCATCCTGCCAATAGGCGTCAGCTTCGATACTGCGGGAGGGACATGGCCGTCGCTAATGAGGCGGTTGGCGGCTCTGGCGGTAGTCCAAGGCAAGGCTGCCATCAGCACCCCAAGCGCGCTCAGCATCAGCCCCATGGACGACCTGCGCTCGGGATAAACCGATGACAAATTCACAAGTCTAAAGATTCCATCTTATCTTAACCGACCCGCCATACGCCTTCAAGCCAAAGGCGGCTCCCCAATCAGCAGCTTAGAATCCTCTGCAGCAGTAAGGTCGTGGACTTGCCCGGCACCATGGGAATGATGACCACGCGCCCGCCCGAACGCTCCACCGTGCGCCGTTCCTCCTGGTTGAGCGTTTCGAGCGTGTAATCGCCGCCCTTGACGTAGATGTCAGGCTGGGCGGCAGCTAGAAAGCGCGTGGCGGTGAAGTCCTCGAAAACGCAGACGGCGTCCACGCTCTGCAAGGCCGCCATGACCGCCGCGCGGTCGGCTTCCGTGTTCACTGGCCGGTCCGGGCCCTTGAGCTGGTGCACGCCCGCGTCGCTGTTCAGCCCCACCAGGAGCAAGTCGCCAAGCTGCCGCGCCGCCTCCAGGTAGGTGACGTGCCCGACGTGCAGCAAGTCAAAGCAGCCGTTCGTGACCACCACCCGCTGGCCCGCCGCGCGCCGCGCAGCCCGCCAATCCGGCAGTTGATCCCACGGGATGATCTTATCCCTAAAACTCACCCCCGCATTCTGTGCGGGCGAAGTGGCGGGTGTCGAGTCAAGAGGCGGGAGTAACGTCAATTGAAATGGATGCCCGTGTATCAGCCACAGGCAGTTCCACCGGGCTCCGGAGTGCCGGCCCCTGGCCCCCCGGCCCGCAGCCTCGCCGTTGAGCCAGTCCCGACCACCCTCAGGCCCACGTGATCCATAACCGATTGCCACTCCGCAACTTACGCCACAACACGCGCTCCGCACCCTGACTGCACCCTCACCACACCCTATCCTCACCGTATCCTCACCGTAGTACCTCTAATAGGCTATTAGAGGTACTACGGTGAGGATACGGTGTAGTGACGGTGTGGTCCCGGAGGTGTCAAGGTGGTGCTGGCAACCGGCTTGGAACACTGTCAATTGAAATCACTCGACAATCATGCAGCGGGAATGCATCGCAGAGGGTAAAGAAGCGTAAGTAGACGCTGCATGCCGAGCGCCGCAATCCCCGGTTGCCGCTGCGCGCCGACCCGAAGTCATCGGACGGCGCTGCCTTGAATCGCTTCGGCGAAAGGACTACTCTGGAGCCATGAATTACAAGGTCACGCTGATCGAGCATGACGATGGCGTTGCGGTAAGCTGCCCGGCGCTGCGTGGCTGCCATTCGCAGGGCAAGACCCGCGAGGAAGCCTTGGCCAATATTCGAGAGGCGATCCGCGAGTGGCTCGCTGCAGAAGCGGACGAGGCCAAGCTTTTCAAGGTCAGCGAAGCCGAAGTGGCCGTCTGAGCCATGCCGAAGCTCCCGGGCGTGCGGCATCAGGACGCCGAGCGCGTCTTTGAGAAACTCGGGTTCCGTATCATTCGCCAGAGTGAGCACATCGTCATGTCCAACGGCGAAATCAGGCTTATGATCCCGCGAGCGAATCCGGTTGATGCCTATACGATGGGCGCCATCGCGCGAGACGCCGGCCTGACGCCAGATGAGTTCCGGCGTTTGCTGTGGCAGGCGTGCAGGACGTCAGCCCTCAGGACACGGAATCGGCGTCCGTGGCGGGGCGGCTTGGCACATAGTGGCGATCTCGGCTGGGGTGAAGGCGTAGCCGCCGCAGGACTTCAGCCTTTAGCCGTTAGCCGTTAGCCTTGCCCTCGCGCTCCAGGGTCAGGGCTTCGGCGGCGAGGGCGCGGGTGAGTTCGAAGGTGCAGGTATATTCGCTGCGCAATAAACGGCTCGCTTTGCCCGATGGCGGGCGGCATATTAGTCCTATGAATTCGACCGTTTTGGAGCCGAAGAAGCTGCGCCCGGAACTCATCCAGCGAGTCGAGGCCATGGACGACGAAAGCCTCCTCGTGCTCCACAGGGCATTGTTGATCGTGGAGAAGGATCAACTCTGGCGCGAGCTTTCCGCCGAAGCCGAGCAGGACCGCCAGTCCGGGAAGTTTGACCGGTTGCCTGAGATCATCCGCCAGGCGCGCGCTGAACTGCGCCAGGGATGAACGTCTCCAGGAGTTCACGAGCGGAAACCTGCTTCGCGTGACACCCTCCTTCCAATTCCGCGTCGTCACCGCCGATACCGACGACAACATCTTCACCGACTGCGCGATTACCGCGGGCGCGGACTACCTGCTGACGGAGGACGCCCATTTCTCGCCGTTGGCAGACGCGGGTTACAAGCCGCGCCTCCTCTCGCCGCACCAATTCGTCGTCCAATTCCTAGTCAGCGGCAGGGCGCTGCTCTCGTCGTAACGTTCTTGGACAGTTCTGCACTGGTCGAGGCAGGCGGCGAACCGGGCATCCGTGGCGGGGCGGCTCGGCACATAATGGCGATCTCGGCGGGGGTGAAGGCGTAGCCGCCGCAGGACTTCAGCCTTTAGCATTTAGCCTTTAGCAATGGCCCGACGTTCCAGGGTCAGGGCTTCGGCGGCGAGGGCGCGGGCGGGTTCGATGCTGCAGGCGTGTTCGTCGCGTGAGGCGTAGCGGCCAGCGTAGGTCAGGGGCGGCTTGTTCGGAGTGCCCCTCACTGAATTCCCATTCCACGGCGCAGGTACTCGAACAGCCGTTGATAGTCATCCGCGTTCATGGTTGATTGGTCTGACCATGTCGAGGCATTCCAAATTCGGGAATAGAAGTTCCAGATGTCGTGTGCCTGCTGGATCAGTTGCTTAACCTCATCGTGAGTGTGCAGGAAATCGCTGCGGTTCCCAGACAAGACCGTCGCAATGTCTTTGTGGGCGTACACTTTGTGCCGTAAGTTTATCAGCCGTTCCCTGCTGCCCTCAATTTGGTCAATGTGTTCTGCTAGCTGCTTCTCGTCGGGGCGATGCAAGGCCAAATAATCCGGGTATGTTTTACGATAGCCCTCGCTCAAGCGCGCTTGGATAGCAGCATCAGTAAAGAACTCTCGGCTTTCGCTCATCAGGCGCAGACATCGTACCAGGGTGCATGACGCATGCCCTGTCCCTTCGGGGTCGTAAATGCGACCAAGTCTGATGATTAAGTCGGTCCTCATCGCGGAGAGAAGGGCGGCGAAGAAGCCGGGAAAGTTGTCACTCAATTTCGGATAGCGCTCCAGATTCTCCATAACGCCCGTCAGAATACCGTCATGGAGTTGGAGCTCATTGATGTCGTCGCGCACCTCCTTGAATACGCGGCGGAATTCAGCTTCGGTGAGTTTGCGCGGTTGCTTTTTGGGGTGCATTTCTCCGGTTAGGACTGGTTCCGGATGCGCTTCGCCGTCAAAGCTCCTCTCCGAGGTGCCTATACCATCACAACTGCAACTTGGCGATGTGCGGTTTCAAGGCCTTTTCGAGGCGAATCATAGCGTCAATCATTGCGTCTTGCGTTTGGTTCCACTTCACTTCGTCGCGATAACCGCCCACGCTTATGAGCTTCATTATTCGACAGGCCCGCTTTCCTTCCAACCGCTGCCAGTCCAATGGCCCGCCGAACTCCTTCTCGATCGCTTCCTTCTGTGAGTGCAGTGAATCAAAGATGGATTTGTTTTCTTCCCCGGAGTCCTTGCCGCGATCAATGTACAGTTCAACCTTTGCCTCATGCTTTCGGACGGCGTAGTTGAAGCCCAAACCGCGCCTCCCTGAGCCTGCGCCGATCCAGCTATATTGCCCAGGTGAAATGTGGGCGTGGAGCTTGGTCCTGTTCTTCGCTCGTTCAAGCAATCCCGCCCAGAACCTGTGGCGCAAGTCATAGCGTTCTGCCAACTCTTTCTTAGCTTCTCCAACTTCACGCCCTTCCTCGCTCGGGCCGACAATCAGCGTTAGGAGTGGCGCGGGTGCTGAATCATTAATGCGGATGCCCTCGATCTTTAGTAGGTAAAACGCTGCAGAGGACGATTCGTTAAGCCAGGTGATCGCGGCCACGTGTTCGGGCCGAGGTTCCCCCACAATCCAGAGCGCTTTCTTCGCTCCGATCAGGGTCAAATATGTGATCAATTTCCCCAAGTGTGCGTGGTCGCTCTTCTCCAATTGATTCTCAATAACGACTAGGCTGCCATCCTCGTCCTCGGCGACTAGATCAACGCTGAAATCGCCAGCGCTCTGTTCCCGTTCGGCGTTGAAGAGGGAGAATTCAAGCACATCATTTAAAACATCAAGGTTGTCCTGAAGCCATTTGGTAAGGTCGAGAGCCTCGTGTTTCCAGACCTCACGTAGGGGGACCCGTTGGATTTTACCGATCATGGGTGTCCTTTCCTTCACTATGAGGCTGCTCGGTGGTGGCTGCGGAAAACAGCGCCGTGCCGTACTCCAGGAATTGTGGCGGGGTGGTGCGAGTCTCGCCTGTCATAGCGCGCAGGTGGGCCATCATAAATGGAAAACTCACCCAACGACATCCCCAAGCTGTGCAAGCGCGGTTGCCCTTGCGTCTTCGAACATGGTGTCGAAGTGAGTCAGCAACATTTCGATGAAGCGCCCGTGATATATTCCATATACGACCCTGCTCATCGTTTGGCCCTGAGGTGTCAAGATACGGCACACCAACCGGCCCTCTTCAACAGCGGGCCGGAACCACGCCTTCTTGTTCCATTGCGCAGGAGTGTGCGTAAAATCTCCGTCGCTGTCCACGGACCATGTGTCAACGTTACCGTTCCGCATGGCCTCCTTCATTGACCTCAGGAGTGCCCCGGGAGTTTCCGTAATCACGATTACTGCCATGGCTTTTTATCCTTTCGGCGCTATCCTGTGCGAGGTGAGGCAGTCTTCTGTTGCTCTCTTGGCCGTTGCTGCGCGACCGCCTTCGCGTCCTGTGGCTTCAGCGGCTCGGGGGGGACGGTCGGTTTCTCCGCAACTCGAGGCGTGACTGCACCTGCGCTCGCCTTTGGTTTGAGCCCTGTCTTCTGCCTGAGTTCCTCTTGGAGCCGTTCCTTGATTTCCTCAATAGCACCTTGCTCGACTTGCTCCTCCAGGTACGTCCTGGCGTATTTCATGAACTGATCGGAGGAGTACATATAGAAGCTTTGCTGGCATTCTTTCAGGAACTCCATTAGCAGCTCAGGTCTGGGGCCGATCGTTCGGTCCCCCTGTATATGCCACCAGTCCTCTTTGGCGTCGTCCGTAACCAGAATCGCGGGCTTGCTCTCGCTCTTGGACATCTCCATCAATTCGAACCAGCCTACACAATCACCGTAGCCGGAAGGCTCCCCTTTTTCCTTCAGATCCGCAAATCCGGGGGGTACTCTTAAAGTGTAGCGTGCTTTGGCTTTGGCATACATCTCTCCCAGCTGCTGATCGGTTGGCGCGCTGCCCACCTTCCTAAGGGCCGCCGTGATTCGATCGAAGTATGGATCGTTAGTAAAGAGAGCCTCGTGCTTCTTTCTGCTTTTGGCGAGGTCTTGTCGGATCAGTCCAAACTGCCTGAGGAGCTTCTCGCTCAAAAAGGGATGCTTGTGTTTCGGTGCGAACTCTTCGTCGTACAATTCTGTAAGCACCTTCTCCGCCTTGGCGTAATTCTTTACCTGCTCCATTATCGCCCGCGCTCGATGCAGCTGATACTCCAAGGCGAACTGGTGTGGCATGCAGATGCGGCTCGCCAGCCGCTCCAGCAGACCCAGGAATTCCTCTCGTGTCTTCTCGGAATACCCATACAGGTTCAAAAGCACGTTTGCATCTAATGCGAAAATGCATGTCTTCCACAGCCTTCGGAAATCAGCTTCAGTCGGGCGGTAGAATCCCGAGAACTGCGTTTTCATTGGTTAGTTTGCTATCAAGATTCCGAGAGGAATTCACGGCCTACGGACCCGCATTTTCTCACCGCTGCGGGGATGAGCAACAATGGGCTTGTGGATGTCACCGAGCACGGTTAGATGCTGGGAGATAAGGACAGCTATGTCAAAAGGCTTTTCTGTGACGGGGCCCAGAGAGTTCTTCTGAGTTTCCAACCTCTTTGGTTTCAACAACTGCCCGCTTACCTGTTTAACCGTGCCGAAGTCCACCACCGAGCGCACCCAGGCGTTTTCGCTAAAGGACCTGCGGAGGGGCTCGCCGTAACCGGCCTTCATCCATTTGTTGGTCACCATGAAGCAGAGCAGGCCGCTTGGTTTCAGCAGTTTCACGCCTTGCTCGTAGAAATAGACATACAGGTCCGCCATGCCGTGGAAGACCTCGTAGTGCGTTTCCAGCCACGGCTTGTAGGGGCTGAGCAACACCCGCCGGATATAGGGCGGGTTGCCGACGATGACATCGAAGCCGCCCTGGGCGAAGACTTCGGGGAAGGCGACCGGCCAGTCGAAGGCTTTGGGGCGGACCGCAGGGTCACTGATGACGCTGTCGCCCTCGCGGATGGTGTGGTCGAGGCTGGTGAGCTGTTTGCCGCGGGCGGCGGTTTTGATCCAAAGGCTGAGCTGGCAGATTTGGATGGCCTCGGCGTTGAGGTCCACGCCGTAGAGGTTGTGCTGGAGGATCTGGCGGTCGAGGTCAAAGAGGGTGCGCTGGCCGCGCAGTTCCTCGAGCCGGGCGTTGGACCGCTCGAAGGCGGCATGGAGCTGGTCGAAGGCCTCGATCAGGATGGCGCTGCTTCCGCAGGCCAGGTCGAGGATGCGCAGGCGCTTGAGTTCCTCCTGCCAGGCTTCCCAGAAGTGGATGAGGGCTTTGCGCTGGGGGTCGTTGAGGGCGGCGGGGTCATAGGCGCGGGGGTCGGCCAGGGATTTGCGGGCGGTGCCGGCGGCGTCGGCTTCGTGAGCGCGGCGGAGGGTTTCGAAGCGCTCTTTCAGGACGCCGCCGAGGGCCTGCTCGACGAGGTAGCGGGTGATGAAGGCGGGGGTATAGACGGCGCCTTCCTGTTTGCGGCGGCTGCGGGGTTTGGCGGGCGCGGCGGGCGTCAGGGCCGAATCCATGCTCGCAGCCATGCCGCTGGTAGGGACGCGTTACACCGCGTACCCGTTTTCGATTGAAAAAGGGGACGCGGTGGAACGCGTCCCTACCAGCGGGGTGAGGCCCTCGCGCAGCCGTTCGAGGTCGGTGATGGATTGCTCGAAGATGTGGCCGAGGATATCCACATCAATCACCGAGCGGGCGGTGGTGTTCTCGGCGGCGTCGGCTACCTCGCGCGCGGGGCGGTAATCGTAGTCGCCCAGTTCCTTGAAATGGGCGCAGACCTCGTCCGGCACCTGGAGGGAGTCCAGGCGGTCGTCGTGCGCGAAGAGGCCGCCGTTGTAAGCGGGGATGTTCAGGCCGGCGTTGCCCTCGTCAATGGAGCGGAAGAGGCCGCGGAAGTTGTACCACACCGGGTGCGGGTTATAGGGGTCGCGGTGTTCGAAGGCGCGCTTAAGGGTCTCGGCCGGGAGCAGGCCGCGGCATTCGCAAAAAGCGCAGAACAGGACGCGGGCCAACAGCTTCTCGGTGCAGCGCAGGATTTCAGGCGGGGCGACGGCGGCGTTTTCGCGGCAGAGGCGGACAAGGACACGCTGGCGGATGTCAGCGTAGCGGGCGTAGAACTGGTTGGTGAGATCGCGGCCGACGGTCTCGGAGGCGCGCAGCAGTTCGTAGAGGTGACAATCGCGGTGCGGTGGGACCATGCGCTCGACGCCGAGCAGGACGACAAAGCGTTTGAGCAGGGCTTCGTCGGCGGCGAGGCGGACGGTCTCGAAGCGTTCGTAAGTGTTCTGCTGCGCGCCCTTGTAGTAAAGCCGGGTCTCGCGCATGGAGGTGACGATGATCCAGTCGCAAGGCAGGTTGATGGCGTAACGGTAGGCCTGGTCCACGGCGGACATGCGGCGGCCGGCGAAGGGGCGATCGAGCGGGTCGCGGGTCCCCTTTCCTTCCAGGACGGCGATGAATTCGTCGTCGGCCACTGCTGCGTCCTGGTCTGGTAGGGACGTCTCGCCGAGGCGTCCGTCTGTGGGGGCGGGCGGACGCCTCGGCGAGGCGTCCCTACCTGCGGGAGGCCGGACGTGGACCCGGCCCAGGGCGGCGTCGGCGAATTTGCCGTCCACCTCGACGTGGCGTTCGCGGGAGAGGGTGTAGGTCTCGCCGGACTGGGCGGGGCCCGTGTAGCCGAGCAGGCCGCAGAAGATGTCGGTCAGGAACTCGGGCAGCAGCTCGGTTTCCTTGAATTGATCGGCTCGGCCCGAGGTGATGAGGTCGGCTCAGTGTTGGAGCTTGGGCTGCGCAGTCGCGACCTGGTCCGGCAGCCCGAAGGCGCGCACCTGCCGGCGCATCACTTCAGGGTGGAACAGGGGCTTGGTTTCGACGGCCATGGGGATTTACGAGTTACGATTCACGATTTACGAGCGGGACCGGATCGGGGGTGGAAGGTGAATCGTAGGGCGTTATGGAACCGAGGCTCTCTTCGGGCGGGGAGAGCCGGGCCGTCCAACAGGAGAACCTGGGCTTGTGCCTTCCGAGTCGGCATGGGGAGGTTGTACACCAAAGTCGCCCGGTCGTGCAATGCCGGGCTTGTTGTGCGTGATTAGTTGCCTTTGCAGTAGCCCACCGGCTGCACACCGCAGGTTGGAATTTCAAACTGCGCTGCGCGTACGGAGGGGTATGGGACGGAAGCTGATGGAGCCGGGGCGGGCCCGTCCGGCGCAAAAGCAGCACCTTGACACCAGTTCGGGGGCGGCGGGGGTGGGTTGGTCGTCCCCGACGTGCTCATCCGGGGTGACAAATAAAGGATATGCTGGTAATACGCCGGTAACAATCGGGCGCTAGGCTGCGGCGTATGAACATAAACAATCAGTTCTCTAACCGGGCACGCAGGACGGCCACCGCGCTGGTCCTGCTTGCGATCACCTTCGCCGGCACGGCCGCCCTGGCCGCCGGCACGAACTCACCCTCCGAGCTGCTCGAACAGGCCATTTACTCCGAGGAAACGAAGGGCGACGTGGACGCCGCGCTCAAGCTCTACCAGCAAGTCGTGGCCGAGGCCAAGGCCGGCCAAGCCGTCGCCGCCCAGGCGCAGTACCGCCTCGGCGTTTGCTATTACAAGAAAAAGGACTACGCCAAAGCCAACGCGGCCTTCGAGAAGCTGCTTAATGATTACCCCGACCAGAAAGACCTGATTGCCTCGGCGAACCAGTATCTGGCCGGGGCAGTGGCGCTGATGCCCGCGCCCTGGGCGGACGGCGAGGAGCTGCAGCTCGACATCAAGTTCCCCACCGGCTACAAAATCGGCACCGCCTGCTACGCGGTGAACTCGGGCGAGGCCAACGGCCAGAAGACCTGGCGCCTGTTCTCCCGCCTCTACGCCGTCACGCAGCAAGCCAGCCGCGTCGAGGTGGACGCCGACTCGTTCAAGCCTCTCCACTGCCACTGGAAGATCAGCGTGATCGGCGAGGCGGACGTGACCTACTCCGCGAATTCCGCGCTGCTCAAGATGAGCGGCAAGGATGAGCCGCTCAAGATAGACTTGAGCGGCGTGGTGTATGACAACGAAGAGGTCATTCAATTGATGCGGCGCCTTCCCCTGGCTCCGGACTACAAGACCACTTTGAAGATATTCACTGGGCTGGGCGGCGGGACGATGATCGGGATCGAGGCAGCGGTCACCGGCCAGGAGAAGGTCGAAGTCGCCGCGGGCACGTTCGATTGCTACAAGGTCGAGCTGAGCGTGGTCCATCAAACGTTCTGGTATTCTACGGACGCGCACCGTTACCTCGTTAAGTTTGAGGGCGGGGGCGTCGTTGCGGAACTGAGCAGTGTGACCCAGCGCAAAGCGGGCGAGGCGGTGACCTACCACGATCGGGCCTTTAACTTCTCGCTCAGCGCGCCGGCGGACTGGCTGTTTTTCCGCACGGACGTGCCCGGCGATAATAACAAGACCAAGGTTGGGATCCTCGACCCGGACGCGATCGGCACCAGCGTGGTGAACGTGGGCAGCCGCAAGCTGCTCTGGCCGGAGGTCCAGAACTCGCTGCGCGCCTGGGCGGAGAAGGAGATCTCCGACGGGGAAGGCAGCAAGCTGTTGAAGGAGTTCACAATCCGGCCCGACAGTTGGAAGGACCGCACCGTCGCGGGCCAGCCCGGCTTGAGCGTGATCGGGGACTTTGTCGAAGAGAAAGACAAGAAGGTCGGCTACGCCGTCTTCACGTTCGGGAGCACCAATGCGGCCACGTTCGTCCTGCTGGTCGGGGCGAAGGACTTCGAGGCCTTCCAGCCCAAGTTCGACGCGATTGTTGACTCTTACAAGGAGCAGTGATGGGCGAGGGTGACTATTCTGGTAGCGTAAGCCTCCGGCTTGCGCCCGTGCCGGCAACCCTCCGGGTTGCCGCACACCACGCGCCGCCCGAACAATCCAGAGGATTGTTGGAACGATCGCAAGCCGGAGGCTTACGCTACTAGCCGCGGGCGGCAGCCAACAGCACAAACGCGATCACATGAAAGCCTTCAGGACCATCGGGCTGATCGGGCTGGCGGTTACCGCCGCCTTGAACCTGCTGGCCCTGCTGGCCTTCAAGAAGGCCTCCGCCGCGTATTTTTCGGATGCCTGGTGGTCGGAGTGGTTCCCGTCATACATCGTCTGGCTGACGTTCGCCATCGTCGGCGCCGCCTGCCGCGAGAAGCCGAACGTCGGTGAGGGCCGGCCCGGGGGGTTGTGGCTGATGTTGCTGCTGTTGCTGGCGGCGCTGGTGCCGTCGGTGTGCCTGCTGTGGTTTATGAACCAGGCGGTGCACAACGAGCGGCTGGCGGTCCGGCAGGCCCTGGCCGAGGCCCATCGCGCCAACCTCTTGCTGATCCAAACCCGGGTGGAGGTGAACTTGCGCCAGGCAGCCGGCGAGTTGGACGCCGAGGCTGGGCGGCTGGCTCCCGGTGCGCTGTTCGCGAAACAGGTCCGCGCCGGGTTGGCTGACGCGGTGGTGTGCTTCGGCGCCAGTGGCCAGGTCACGTATCCGAGCTCGGCGCCCGCCCCTGTCCGGGAGCCGCTCAGCGGCGCGTGGAATCAAGCCGACGCCCGGGAGTCCAGCAACCCGGAAGCTGCGGCTGCCGCCTTTGCCCAGATCGCCGGCCAGATGACCAGCGCGAGCCAGGCCGCCCGCGCGCTGCAGGCGCAGGCACGCTGCCTCCTCAAGGCACACGATACGAATACCGCCCTGCTAGTGCTGACGACCACCCTGGAAGAAGAACGCTTCCGCAATGCCACTGATTTGCAGGGCCGGCTGATCCAGCCTAACGCTGAGCTGATGTCCCTGGAGTTGCTGAAAGGCGGGCGGCCTGAGCTGGTCCGCACCGTACGCGACCGCCTCGTGAACCGGCTGTTGGACTATGACGACGGGGCGCTCTCGGCGCCGCAGCGCCGGTTCCTCATGCGCGAAGTGCTGCGCCTGGGCCCCGATCCTGCCGTGGCCCGGATGCTGGCCGCTGAGGAACTTGCCGCCCGCTGGCTGGACGCCGGCCCGGCGCGGCCCGGTGACCCGGTATTCCGCCCGACCGCGCTGGCCGACGTATGGCAATTCACGTCCAGCGGCGGGCGCGTGCTCACGCTCCACGAGACGGAGGCGCTGCGCGAGCGCCTGCGCGTCGGGGTTCCCCCGCAACTGCTGCCTTCCGGGACGAGTCTCGCCTGGCTGCCGCCGGGCCGGGAATCCGAGCGGCCCCAGGCCTGGCAGATGGCAGGGCCCGAGTTGCCGGGATGGCTGCTCGTGTTCAACACGCCCGGCCAAGGCGCCGCCGATACCGTGGCCGAGCAGCGCATCGCTTCCTATATCTGGATCGGCGTGCTGGTATTCGCCACGGTGATTGTTCTGGCCGCCCTGGGTTTGCGGCTGGTGCGCCGGCAGGTGGCCCTCACCCAGCTCAGAAACGATCTTGTGGCCAACGTCACCCACGAGCTTAAGACCCCCCTGTCCTCCATGCGCCTGCTCGTGGACACGCTGCTTAACTCGGAGACGATTGACCAGCAGACCGCCCGTGAATACCTGCAGCTCATTGCCCAGGAAAACCTTCGGCTCAGCCGGCTGATTGATAACTTCCTCACGTTCTCGCGCATGGAGCGCAACAAGTATGCCTTCGGGTTCAAGGAGGTGCCCGCCGGCGACATCGTCCAGGCCGCCGTCGCGGCGGTGCGCGAGCGATTCAATGTCCCAGGCTGCCACTTCACGACCGAAGCGGCGGATGACCTGCCGCCCGTGCTGGCTGACGCCGACGCCATGGTCACCGCCGTCGTGAACCTGCTCGACAACGCCTACAAGTATTCCGGCGACGAGAAGGAGATCACGCTGAGGGCCGGCGCGGAGAACGGCAGCGTGTTGTTCTCGGTCAAAGACAATGGCATCGGCCTTTCCCCGCGCGACAGCCGGCGCGTGTTCAAGCGCTTTTACCAGGTGGATCAGCGGCTGTCGCGAAGCGGCGGCGGCTGCGGCTTGGGGTTGAGCATCGTGAAGTTCATCGTCAGCGCGCACCATGGCGTCGTGCGCGTCGAGAGCCAACCGGGGCGCGGGAGCACGTTTACCATTTCCCTGCCGCGAGCGATTGCCGGCGTTGCGCAGGGAAAACATGAGCAGGCGAGTTGAATGCAGTCTTAGGCAAAGGATGCGCTATGGAATCAAATGAGAACAAGGTGTGGTTTCCAGCTAAGAAATATGGTTGGGGCTGGGGACCTCCCTGCAGTTGGCAGGGATGGTTGGTGTACCTGGTATGGGTGAGCTTGCTGGTGACGGGGGGAGTGGTCCTGGCGCCGCGCAGCATTGCCTTGTACGTGGGCTATGCCTTGGCGCTGGGGGCTCTGCTCTTTGTCGTGGTGCTGAGCAAGGGCGAGAAGCCACGCTGGCGTTGGGGCGAGGCGCAGGATCACCCGCCACGGTCGGCCACCGAGCGGATGGCCGAGCTGGATGAGCTGCACCGGCAGCGGAGGATTTCCGATGCGGAGTATCAGGCGAAGCGCCAACAGATTCTGAGTGAGATGTGAGGGTCGTTTGCCAAATGCAGAGCGTGAGGACAACCGAGCTATGGAGGTAGATATGACAGCGAGAAAAGTATTGATTGTGGAAGACAATGCAGCGTTGCTGCGCGGCCTCAAGGACAATTTCCAGGCGCAGGGCTACCAGGTGCGCACCGCGACCGACGGTGCGAAGGGGCTCGACGCTTTGTTCCGAGACCCGCCGGACCTGGTGCTGCTCGACCTGATGCTGCCGAAAGTCAACGGCTATGAGATTTGCCGCCAGGCGAGGTCGCGCGGGCTCGGCACCCCGGTCCTGATGCTCTCGGCCAAAGGGCAGGAGGAGGACGTCGTGCGGGGGTTCGAGTTGGGCGCAGACGACTATGTCACGAAGCCTTTCGGCATCCGGGAGTTGATGGCCCGCGCCAAACGGCTCAGCAAGAGTAGGGCAGGCGTGCCGCCTGCCCCTATACCCGGCGGTCAAAGGGCAGGCAAGACGTCTGCCCTACTGCAGAGCCCGTCTTCCGCAACCGCAGCGTAGCCATGAGCGCCCGGAGCATTCTCATCATCGAGGACGACCCCGTCCTGCTGCGCGGTCTCAAGGATAACTTCGAAGGCCAGGGCTACGAGGTCCGCACCGCCCGCGACGGCCAGAAGGGCATGGATGTCCTGCTGGCCGCCCCGCCAGACCTGCTGCTGCTCGATCTGATGTTGCCCAAGGTCAACGGCTACGAAATCTGCCAGGCCGCACGCGCCCGCCACCTGGAAATCCCCATCATCATGCTCACCGCCAAGGGGCAGGAGGACGACGTCGTACGCGGCCTGGAGGTGGGAGCTGACGATTACGTCACCAAACCCTTTAGCATCCGCGAATTGCTCGCCCGGGTGAAGGCCTTCCTCCGCCGACAGGAGCCCGAGAATTCCTGCTATCAATTTGGCGATTGCCGGCTCGATCTCGCTGCCCACAAGCTCTTTAAGAACAAGAAGGAGGTTGAGCTAACCGCCAAGGAGTTCCGCTTGCTGGAGTTCTTCGCCAAACGCGCCGGTCGCGCGCTGACGCGGGACAGCATCCTGGAAGGCGTGTGGGGGGACGAGGTGATTGTGACCGACCGCAGCGTGGACCGCTGTGTCACCACCCTGCGCGGCAAGATTGAGCCGGATCCGCGCAGCCCGCGCTTCATTCATACGATTCGGGACATTGGTTACCGGTTCGAGGACGGCACGCTGGCTAAGCATTAGGTTTTCGAGAGGAAGCAGGTATGAAGCACTACAATGCACGCTGGGGGGCGATGTTGGTGGTGATATCCACGCTCCTGACCGCGGTGTGCCTCGGTGAGGCGGCGTCCGAGTTCTGGCACCACGGAACGTCTGCTTGGGTGGGGTGGCTGCTGGTGGCGTTGGTGTCGGGCTGCGCGCTGTTCACGATTCGGGGCTACATGGTCACGCCTGAGGCAATCCTGGTGGAGCGGCTCTTCTGGAGCACGCGACTGCCGCTCGCCGGACTGCAGTCCGCGCGCCACGAGCTGATGTCCCCCTGGCGGGGCATTCGCATCGGCAACGGCGGCTTCTTCTCCTTCACGGGCTGGCGCTGGAGTCCGGGCTATGGCTTCTACCGCGTGTTTGTTACCAACGGCGCCGACCGGGTTGTGCTGCGCTATCGCAATCGCACCGTGGTGCTGTCTCCGTCCGATCCGGAAGACTTCATTCATGATCTCCCGGTGGCGCAGACGTCTGCGGCCTGACGGTGCCAACTCCTTTGCCAGTATGAAACGCTATCGCGCAACCTGGTGCGCGTCGCTTACTGTCGCTTCTGGCTTGGTGACGCTCATCTGCCTCGGGGTAAGTGCCGCGTGCTGGTGGCAGCTCGGCGCGCAGAAACAGCATGATGCTCTCCGCTGGCTGGCCGCGCTGCCGCTGGCGCTGCTGCTCGGAATGCTGCCGTTCATGGTTTTTGGCTACACCATCACGCGCGAGGCCATCCTGGTGCACCGCTTGCTTTGGGACACGAAGCTGCCGCGCGCCGGCCTGGAATCGGCCCAGGTTGACCCCGAGGCCATGCGTCGGAGCCTGCGCACTTTCGGCAACGGCGGGGGATTCTCGATCACGGGGCTTTACTACAATAAGCGCCTTGGCAGCTACCGTGCGTTTGTCACCGATCCTCGGCGTTGCGTCGTGCTCCGGTATGCCAACCGCAGGGTCGTAGTGTCGCCGGACTCGCCGGAGGAGTTTGTGCGCGAGCTGACGCCGTCCTAGGTCGAATACCTCACACGGGTAGGGACGCCTCGCCGAGGCGTCCGGGTTTTGGCGACAGCCGGGGCTGCATCCGGCCTCCTCGGACGTTGAATGTGGCCCGGAAATGGCCATAATAGGGTACGTGCTATGAGCGACGCAGCCGACCTTCGCCAGCTCCTGCAGAGTTGGCCTTATGACCCCGAACACGACGCAAGAATCATCCGCGGCGCGGATGGCCGTGAAATCCTGCAGGTGCGCACCCCCCTGGGCATCGAGCAGTACGAGGTGGATGGGCGGCCCGATGGCACGCGCCCCCACGGGGCCGAGTCTGCCCTGCAATTCCACGAGCGGCGGCTGGAGACCGCCAAGGCGGCGGGGCAAGAGGCCACGTTCGAACTGAACCCGCGCCAGTGCAGCGAACTCTTCAACGAAGGCACCCTCTACTACTTCCGCTACGTGCGCCTGTTCCAGCTTAAGGACTGGGCGCGTACCATTCGTGATACGGCCCGCAACCTGCGCGCCTTTGATTTCCTGCACCGCTACGCGCGGCGCGAGGAAGACCAGCAGTTCCTGGAGAAGTGGCGCCCTTACATTCTGCGGGTCAATGCTTGCGCCGCCGCCATGCTTGCCCTGGAGAAGAACGCCTACGACAAGGCGCTGCGCCTGGTCAATGAGGCCGTCGCCAAGGTGGAAGGGCTCGAGGAGTTGGAGGACGACACCTTCAAGTTTGAAAAGGACCGCTCGCTGACGGCGTTGCGCGAGCTGGCCGCGCAGATCAGGAAGAACCGGCCTCTCTCAGAAATGGAGCGGCTGGAGCATCAACTCCGGCGGGCCATCGAGACGCAGGAGTTCGAGCGCGCCGCGCAGTTGCGCGACCGGCTGCGGGAGCTGCGCAAGCAGCATACTTGTTAGCGCAGGAGCTGCGTCAGCTTCAGGACGTGGCGAAGATCCGGTTGGCCTCTTCGAGTGTCTCCTTGGACCCAATGTCATACCAGCGCCCGGGCACCTTCCAGGTATAGACCGGCACACGAGTGTAGAGCCATTGGATCAGCCGGCCCGGCTGGTCGGGGTTGTTGCCTTCGGCGATGTATTGCTTGATCAGCGGCAGCGTGGTCCGGGGATAATGGTAGAGGGCAATGCCCGTCAGGGTGCTCGTCGGCTGCTTGGGCTTCTCCTCGAAGAAAGTGATGCGCCCAGCAGCGTCCAGCGTGATGGAGTTGAACTTCTTGATCTGCTCCAGGTCGCCCACGTCATAGACCGCCAGGACGGGCGCCCGCTTTTCGCGGCACACGCGCCCGAAGTCCGAGAGCTTCTCGCTGAACAGATTGTCGCCGCCCACCACAATGACGTCATCGTCCACCTGCTGCGTCGTGAGGACGAAATGGACGTCGCCGATGGCGCCGCGCTTGTTGGAGTCGTCCGTCGAGCCGTCGTTGACAATGGTAAAGTCCAGGCGAGCCTTGGAGGCGCGGTAGGCATCGGCCCATTTCTGGAAGTGGCCGGCGAACTTCGCGTTGGTGACGACATAGATGCGGTCAATGCCGCCGATGGGCGCGAGGTTGTCCAGGACGTAGTCAATCATGGGCTTGCCGGCGACGGGCAGCAGCGGCTTGGGCTGGGTCAGCGTGAGCGGATACAGGCGGGTGGCATAGCCCGCCGCGAGGATAATGACTTTCATGTGCTTCTTTACGTAGCCGTTGGCCCGGGCGGCATCAAGGCCGGGATTTAACCCAGCGGGGATAGGGACATGCTGCCGGAGCGCCCAAGGCTTTACTTGCCGTCGAAGAGGATGGGCGCGAGCTGCCGGGCCAAATCCTGGCAGCGGGCCAGGACGTCCGACGCGGATTCGCTGTTGAGGGCGAAGGCGGCCAACTGTTTGGCATCGCTAAGCTTTAGCCGGCGCACCATGTACTTCACGTGCGGGACAAATGGCGGCGCCGCGCTCAATTCATCCACCCCCAGGCCCAGCAACAGCGGCGTCAGCGCGGGGTCGCCCGCCATCTCGCCGCACACGCTCACCCGGATTCCCTGCTGGTGCGCGGCGTCCACGACCATCTTGATCAGCCGCACAATGGCGGGATGGGTCGGCTCGTATAGGTGGGCGATCTTCTCGTTCATGCGGTCCACCGCCAGCGAATACTGGATCAGGTCGTTGGTGCCGATGCTGAAGAACTGCACTCGCTTGGCCAGCGAATCGGCGACCACCGCCGCGGAAGGCGTCTCGATCATGGCCCCGATCTCCAGGTGCTCGTCGAAGGGGAGGCCCTCGCGGCGCAGCTCGGACTTGTATTCCTCGACCAGCGCGTTGGCCTGGTTCAGCTCGTCCAGCCCCGAGATCATCGGATACATCATCTTGAGGTTGCCCTCGGCGCTGGCGCGCAGGATGGCCCGGAGTTGAGCGCGGAAGATATCCCGTTCCTGGAGGGAGATGCGGATGGCGCGCCAGCCCAGGAAAGGGTTGAGCTCGCTCGGCACGTGCATGTGGGCCAGGAACTTGTCGCCGCCCAGGTCGAGCGTCCGCACCACGACGGGCAGCGGTTTGAGCACCGTGACTGCCTCCTTGTAGGCCTCGTACTGCTGCTCCTCTCCGGGCAAGTGGCCGCGGTTCAGGAAAAGGTATTCGGTCCGGAACAGGCCCACGCCCTCGGCGCCGTTGGCCTTGACCTGCTCGGCGTCCGAGGCCTGCTCGATATTGGCGGCGAGGAAGACGTGGTGGCCGTCCAGGGTGACTGCCGGCTCCCGCAGGATGTCGCGCAGAGTTTGCTGGAGAGTGGCCTGCTTGAGAATAACCTGCCCATACTCGCGCAGCGTCTGCTCGGTGGGGTTGACTACGATCAGCCCGTTCAGTCCGTCCAGTAGGGCGTATTGGCCGCTCTCCAGCTCTTCGCTGGCGTCTTTGAGGCCAACGACCGCCGGTATACGGAGCGACCGGGCCATGATGGCCGTATGGGAGGTGCGGCTGCCCACGTCCGTCCCGAAGCCGAGAACCTTCCGCTTGTCCAACTGCGCGGTGTTGGAGGGAGACAGGTCATGGCTGATGATGATGCAAGGCTCCTTCAGATGCCGCAGGTCGGCTTCCTGCTCCAGGCCGAGCAGGTTGTTCATCACCCGCACGGTCACGTCCCGCATATCGGTCGCCCGCTCACGCAGGTAGTCGTCGTCAATGGCCGCCAACGTGGCGGCGTAGCGTTCGGCGACCGTGTGGAAGGCGTGCTCGGCATTGACCTTCTCGGTCTGGATCACCCGAACGACCTCGTCCAGGAGCGTGCGGTCTTCCAATACGAGCAGGTGGGCGTCGAAGATGCTGCCCTCCTGCGCGCCCATGCCTTCGCTGACCCTGCGCTGGATTTCGAGGATCTGGTGCCGCGTCTGGACCAGCGCCCGTTCGAGGCGGTTGATCTCCTCCGCGAGCGCGTGATCCGTGAGTTGCCGGCGGGAGACGACCGGCCGAGCGCGCCCAATCACGAGGAGCTTGCCCCGGCAAACACCGGCGGAAACCGGTATGCCATGCAAGGTCTTCTCACTGGGCGGCTGCGACTCTGCCATGAGGCATTCCTTAACAGAACCGGCGGGCTCTGAAAAGCACTTCCTGGCCAGAAGTTGGTGAGGAAATTGCTTGCAAGCTGGGGCCCCCTTTTAATTCACTATTGACGCAGACTGCGACCGCACGGCTATGAAGCATCGAAACCCAAACCAACGCTGCGGCCTCCTGGCGGGAGGCAACTGGATCATTGACCAGGTGAAGATGATAGACGTCTATCCGCAGCCCGAACAGCTCGCCAATATCCGGGGTCAATCCGAAGGCACCGGCGGCGCGCCCTACAATGTGCTGGTTGATCTCGCCAGGAGCGGCGTGCCGTTTCCGCTGTTTGCCGCGGGCCTGGTCGGCGAAGACGCGCTCGGCGAGCAGATTCGCAAGACCTGCCGCCAACATCAAATTGACGTCCGTTACCTGGGCACCACTTCCGAAGCGCCCACTTCCTACACGGATGTTATGACCGAGCAAGGCCACGGGCGCCGCACGTTCTTCCATGCCCGTGGCGCCAACGCGCTCTGGGCCGGCGCGGACTTGGATTTCAAGAAGCTGCCGGTGCGCATCTTCCACCTGGGCTACCTGCTCCTGCTGGATGCCCTGGATCAGCCGGACCCGCGTTACGGCACGCGCGCCGCACGGTTGCTGGCCAGCGCCCAGGCGGCGGGAGTCAAAACGTGCGCCGATGTAGTGAGCGAGGACAGCGACCGCTTTGCCAGGATTGTCAACCCCGCCTTGAGGCACGTGGATTACTGCGTCTTGAACGAGATTGAGGCGGGCAAGACCACTGGGTTTAAGATCCGGCCTCCCGGCGGCGCGCTGGATACGGTCGCGCTGCGCCACGCCGCGGGCGCGCTGCTGCAACAGGGCGTTCGCGAACTCGTGATCGTCCACTTCCCCGAAGGCGCTTTCGCCCGCACCCGCCGAGGCGACGACTTCTGGCAGCCCTCACTGAAGCTCCCGGCGAAATACATTGCCGGCACGGCCGGGGCGGGGGACGCGTTCTGCGCCGGAGTTCTCTACGGCCTGCACGAGGGCTGGGACCTGCAGCGCTGCCTCCTGACCGGTGTCTGCATTGCCGCCTCATCGCTGGCGGACTCGACCTGCACCGCGGGTGTAAAATCCTTGAAGGTCTCTCTGGCCCTGGCAAAGAAGTTCGGCTTCGGGCCGATGCTGGACGGCGCAGACTGAAGCCCGCAGCCGAACAGCCGTTCGGCAAGCCTCTCGCCCCGCCCCGGGCGCCCCAGTCAGCCGTATCAGAGGGTCCGCTCATCGACTGTTTGAACGGCATGTCCACCAGAATTCGGAACCGCCGAACCCCATCCCCAACCACCGCCTCAGGCCAGAACAAGGATATCCATTCCTGAGCTGCCAAACGATCCTCTTTTGATCGAACATTGCCCGGTTCGGTGCAGCCCTCAACTGCCGCTTGTTGGTAAGAAGGGGAACCGCAACTGGCTTGCCGGATCAGAACATGCCGAGTACCATCGCTCTGGGTCGCCCGCTCGGTGACTCACGGCGCCAATTTGGCGCGGTAGAAGCGTATCACGTAATCGGCCGCCAGCGTGTCCGTATAATTGAACGAGCCGAGGCTTAACAGGTTCGTCACCAACGATATCCAGGTCTGCAGGTTGGTGCTGGCTTGCACGGTCGCATTGGACCCAGCGGGACCGGACACGGTGAATTGGAAGGACCCATTTTTGAAACCGAACAGGCGGTTGGTGGCGACGATATAGAGCGGCGTGACCGGCGCGGAACCGCCAATGGTCGCCTCAGCCGCGGAAACGGACACATTGGTGCCCGCCGTCGTGAAATC